>OGRD01000026.1_pt1 | contig 119335 bp, 89 predicted proteins | sample 1553441 | NCBI WGS metagenome assembly OGRD01 (sample SAMEA2580106, study PRJEB22360) | human gut metagenome | biome: human gut; feature: human-associated habitat; material: faeces | place: Denmark | collected 2008/2010
CCTGTCGCTAGCGTTCATCCTGAGCCAGGATCAAACTCTTCGTTGTAATAAAAAAATTATCTTCCTAGTTCAGAACACTCTAAATCTATTGTACTACTTGACGGGAACTTTATCTACAATGCATAATTCACAATGCATAATGCATAATGATCTACATCGCTGTTTCCCTGAGTACTCTCGTACTCTTTTTAAGTTTCTAATTCTTTTGCTTTCGCAACGAATTAGTACTCTTTCTGAGTTCCTAATTCTTTTGCTTTCGCAACGAATTAGTACTCGCTTGTACTACACTAATTGCTTCAAAATTTCAAAGAACATAAGACTTACTCCGTCTTAGTTTCGTAGGCTCATTTGAGTTGAGCGCGAAATCGATTGCAAAATTACTACATTTTTTTGGAACCACCAAATTTTCAAGTAACTTTTTTCGTTTTTCTTTGTAATCGGCTGATTTTCAGCATTACTCAGAAATAAGTCTTTCAAAGGATTTTCTTGCGAAAGGGGCAAAAAAAATTAGAACCTCAAAAGAGACTCCTAATTTTATACACCTTATTGGCGGAAAAGGGAAACACGCTTGTTTCTCAAAAGCGGGTGCAAAATTACTGCTTTTTTTTGAACTGACCAAATTTTGCGTGCTTTTTTCTGCACTTTCTTTGTAACTATCTGATTATCAGTATGTGTATTTTTAAGGCTTCTCTATAAGAAAATCGGGGCGGCTGCAAGAATGCACAATGTCTCCAGTAATTGCAATTCTGCATGTCCTGTGGATTCTCCATAGACCGTTAAATGGTCATTAAAATACAGAGTTATACACTATTCTCCGCTAATTGCAGTTGATTGAGTTTTTTCTCCATAAAGCCCATTAAAGAGGTCGTAAAAACACAGAGTGATGTAGTTATCCCACTAACCAGCGTGTGAAGAACCTAGTCAATCAAATCAGTACTAAGGCACAAATTGGTCAACCTTTTTCAGGTACAAATGGCTTTCGTTGTCGTGTCGTTGCCGTGTTTTTATCGTAATTGACTCGGTGTGAACTCGGTGAAGAAGAGGCGGGAGGAGATAAAAAAGGCTGCCACTTGGTTAAGCGGCAGCCCGGATGCTTGATTGGAAAGTAGCCCCACCGAGAATCGAACTCGGATCTAAGGTTTAGGAAACCCGTATTCTATCCGTTGAACTATGGAGCCCTTGTTTAATGCATAATGCATAATGATGAATGCATAATGCGTAATTTAATGCATAATTATTGGTATGCGGTTTTGTGGTTGTTCGATCGTTGATTGGTTAGTAATTGGCAGTTGCCAACTTATCTATCTTCTACCTATACTATTTTTCTACTTATAATAATACCGACTTACCTATATTCTATCCAATATATATATTGTGTATCATCGAACCACTATGTATATGTATGTGTCATACAGTCGTGTTGCGATTATCTGCCACAGCGTGAGGGGAACTCACCGTACTGCTCAAAAGTGTAGTTAAGGAAGTCGTTGAGCGGTTTTGCTGCCGTGGCGATACGGATGATGTGATCCATAAAATCGGGTGCGCAGACTTGGGTATCGGTAAGCGGTGTGCTGAAAGTGAACGACTTGCGTTTGAGCCAATCGGCATGCACAAAATCGGGGTCAAAGCCTTGCGGTACTTTCTTGAGCATATCATCGGTATCAAAATCGGTGAAATAGCGTTGAAAATCGGGTTGCGCCATGATTTCCTCTATCTCGTCGTAGTTTGCCCAAATCTCTTTGCGCAGCGTCTTGAGCAACTCGGGTGTAGGACTCCAGATACCGGCAGCAAACATACAATGACCGGGTTGGATATGCACATAGTAGCCGCCATGCAACGATTTCTTTCCGCCTTTGGCAGCGGGGAATACGCCAAACCATTCCTTGTATGGGCGTTTGTCAGCCGAGAAACGCACATCACGATAGATACGCCAAATACAATCTTTGGTTTGCAAGCCGAGCAAGGTATCGTCCACCTCGGCAAGGCGAGCGACATACTCCTGAGAGAAGGCAAGGAACTGACTATACGCCTCGGTGTACCAATCCTTGTGCGATTGGAACCAGTCGCGATTGTTGTTTACTGCCAACTGAGTGAGGAAATCGAGCGATATGCGAAGATTGAAGTCAGCCATAGATTAGTCGTTTAACAACTTAGCGATACAACTGCGCAGGGAATCAGTCCAATATGGAATCTCGATACCAAAGGTAGTTTTAAATTTGGCTTTATCTAAGACGCTGTAGTGGGGACGCGGGGTCTTGTAGTAGTACTGAGAAGATAAGATAGGTTGCACACGGCAAGCGATATGTTGCCCGCGGGTGAGGTCATTGTAGATACGGTGTATCTCGACCGTAAAGTCGAACCACGAGCAGACGCCCTCATCGGTAAAATGGTAGATACCAGCGTGCCACTCGGGTGCCTCGATAGCAGCAAAGATAGCAGCGGCAAGGTCGGCAGCGCAGGTAGGTGTACCTACTTGGTCGAATACGACACCGAGTTCTTCACGCTCCAAGCCCAAGCGAATCATTGTCTTGACGAAGTTGTTGCCATAAGGCGAATAGAGCCATGCGGTACGAAAGATGATGGCTTCGTGACAGAGCGAGAGCAGCAACTGTTCACCCTCGTACTTAGTGCGCCCGTAGGCGGTACGCGGCGCAACGGGGTCATCCTCTTTGCAGGGAATCCACCCTTCGCCGGAGAAGACATAGTCGGTACTGACATGAATGACTTTAGCCCCTGCACTTGCCAAATTAGCCACCGCCTCGGCATTGATAAGACGAGCGGTAGGTTCATCCTCTTCGGCACGATCGACATTGGTGTATGCGGCACAGTTGACAATCAGATTGATGGCGTTCTGCTTGACAAAAGTATGCACCGCCTCTCGGTTGGTGATGTCCAACTCGGCTACATCGGTGAAGAAATAGGTGTGGGAGGTATGTAGAAGTGCCGCATTGCGCATCTCGTTGCCGAGTTGTCCGTTAGCACCTGTAATCAAGATATTCATATACAATATATGTTTATTGTGTCAGAAGGGGTTGTTGAGGTCTTTGAGGAGGGGATGGCGTTGATCTTTGTCGCTCAATATGCGTTGCTCAGCAGGCACTTGCCAATCGATGGCAAGGTCGGGGTCGCTGAGAAGGAGACCGCCGTCAGCCTCGGGATGATAGAGGTTGTCGCACTTGTAGGTAAAAATAGCCGTTTCGCTCAGTACAGAGAAACCATGTGCAAAACCGCGCGGGATGAAGAACTGACGATGATTATCCGCCGACAACTCCACCGAATACCATTGTCCGAAAGTAGGGCTGTCTTTGCGCAAATCGACTGCAACATCGAGCACCCGACCAACCGCACAACTGACTAACTTGGCTTGGGTGTAAGGAGGGCGTTGGAAATGAAGCCCGCGCACTACGCCGTAGGAAGAACAGGATTGGTTGTCTTGGACAAACCGAGCATCAATCCCCGCCTCACGATAGCGTTGCTCGTTGTAGGTCTCTACAAAATAGCCACGCGCATCACGGAACACCTGTGGCTCAATCACCACTAATCCTTCGATTGGAGTTTTGAGTATATTCATTGTTGTTCAATTAGTGCCATTTAAGCAAACAGCGCACAAAGTTACAAATAAAAAATGAGATAGGCAAATAGTAGGTTACTTCCGTCTCATTTTGCCCTCATATTGCATATACTTTTATTTGGTCTGCGGATAGAGGCGGTGCAGATGACAAAGCATCAGACTACCATCTTCTCGGCGTAGGTGCATACCATTGCCTTCGCAGAAGTCGAACACTTTGCAGTCTTTGCAAGGCTCTGCTTGTCGCATCCAATTGCGGTTGCGGTACTGCTCAAAGCCATTCTCCCACACATCCCAGAACTTATCATGGTAGATATTCCCCTGGTAGTACTTACCTCGGATACTGGTGCAAGCAGAGATACTGCCATCGATGAGAATAGAGGCGATGGATATGCCTGCGGCACATTGGTAGAGATGGTCGCGCACCTTGCCTTCGTAGTCGCCAAGAAAGCCCTCGCAAGAGTAACTGACATGACGACCTGCCTCTCGCTCGGCCACGATGAAATCCATCAGTTGGTGGAACTGGTCGTCGTTGAGTATGAGTTCGGGATGTTGCGCTGCGCGCCCCATGGGATCGATACCAAAGACACGCCAATCGCGTGCGCCCAGGCTCCAAATCAAGTCGCGTATCTCGGACAGATGATCGATATTGCGTTGGTTAGCGCAAGTAACGACATCCCATGCCAGGTCTTTTTCCGCCGCAGCAAGGCGGATAGCGCGGCATGCGCCCTCGAAAGCGAGCGGGTGCTGCCGAAGCCAAACATGGTCATCTTTCAGTCCGTCGAGGCTGATTGCCATTGATCGAAGACCGACCTGACGCAGAGCGCGGAAGCGTTCGGGGGTAAGTGCCAATCCGTTGGTAACCATTCCCCACGGGTAGCCACGGTCGTACAAAGCACGCCCAATCTGCTCCAAGTCCTTGCGCATGAGCGGTTCACCTCCAGATATGATAATCAGCACCTTATGCGGATCGACATGGGGTGTAATCTCGGTATCGATGACACGGAGAAAATCCTCGGCGGGCATATCGGGTTGCTCGACTGATGCCACACAATCGCTACCACAATGGAGGCAGTGCACATTGCAGCGTAGGGTGCTTTCCCAAAATAGTTGCTGCAAGGGGTGGAGTGTCTTGAGGTTGCGGCGGCGCAGTTGCTCAAGGCGCAACGCCAAACGAAGACGCAGGTTCATAGGGCAGACTATTTGCGCGGGCGCATTACGCCGTACTTAACCATTATCTGCGGGTCTCGGCGGGGCATATCGTTGATGGTTTGCTCAGCCGAATCGGTCGGGAGCGGAAGGATAGTATCTGCTTGAGCGTTTTGCTCGGGGGTGTCCCCAACCACCGGTTGATAGTCCTCGACGGTAATGCCATACAACGCTACTACACCGTTGTCGGCATTGGTAGCGTTTTTCTGCGTGTGGCAACCTGCCAACGCCAAACTGAGAGTACCCAAGATGAGGTTGATACGAGTAAGAATCTTGCGTTTCATATTCAAAAAAATGTGTTTGATGTTGATACTTTGGATGTATCGGGCAAAAAGTATGCCAACAAAAAGCACACTTCCGCAGTGCAAAGGTACAGCAAAATCTGCAATCCTACAAATTTATTTGGCATTTCCGTTTTTTTTGTGTACCTTTGCGACACCGATTGAAGTCTGAAAGTCCAATAAGCAAGACTTCATCGGTTAAGTATCTACATAATAGAAATATGAACTACACAATCAATATGAAAAAATTTCTTCTATACTGTTTGCCGCTGTTGCTTTTGTCTTGCCAAAAGCAGATGCAGGTGAGTTCGGTCAGCACCGAAGCGATAGCCATCGACTCGTTGTTGGACGCCATACAAGACAGCGACTATTTGGTTGCATTGGCTCCCAAGAAAGCCACATTGGAGAAAGAGATGAATACGGTATTAGGCTATGCTCCGGAGACGATGCGCATATATTCTCCGGAGTGTCCGATGCTCAATTGGGCGAGCGATGCGCTGCTGACGAAAGCCCGCCAACTCTATCCCGGGCGGGTAGATATGGCGGTAGTGAACATAGGGGGCATGCGGTGCGAATGGGCTGCAGGCGATATTACACGGAACGATGTATTCCAACTGATGCCGTTTGACAACGAGTTGGTGGTACTGACTTTGCGCGGCGAGGACATCTTAGAACTATGCCAAGTGTTTGCCGAGGACTATGGACAAGGTGTAGCAGGCTTACGGATGTCGGCAGAGGATAAGCAACTGATTGACGCCCAGATAGACGGCAAAGAGATAGAGCCCGAGGCATACTATACCGTGGCCACCAGCGACTATCTGAGCGGAGGCACCGACCACATGACACCACTAACGCACTATGTAGAGATTTGGCGTTCGGAGCGTTTGATACGCGACTTATATTTGGAAGCCGTAGAAGAACAAGATACGATAGTGGCGCCTGTGGATGGGCGAATGAATATACATTAGGATTTGGAAATTATGGTTCTCCATTCAATGCCATTGTCTCCGCTAATTACGGTTAATTGGTCATTAATTACTTGTTTTGTTCGTTAAAATACCAATAAAATCGGATAAGGATTGACTATCGGGCGGTGTAGCCGTTGCAACACTGCGGGCACGGAAGGATAGAGGCGATGTAGCGGGCTTCGCTCGTGGAGAGCCTGTCTGCCGAATGCCCGAAATAAGATTGACTGATTGCCTCAACACCAAACAAACCATCGCCCGTTTCCACCACATTGAGGTACACTTCCATAATGCGCTCTTTGCCCCACAGCAACTCTATCAACGCTGTGAAATACGCCTCAAAAGCCTTTCGCAGATAGGTGCGCGATGGTGTACAAAAGACATTCTTCGCCGTTTGCTGTGAGATAGTGCTGCCACCCCGAACAATACGACCATAGTAGCGGTTGGCATGATAGGCATTGCATATTGCATCCCAATCGAAGCCACGGTGTGTATAGAAATGCGCATCCTCGGAATCGACTACGGCGGCTATCATATCGGGCGAGATATTCTCTATCGGCACCCATGTTTGTCGAATAGCGAGCGAGTTTCCTTGGCGTCTCGCCTCCACCATGCGAATGAGCATCAGCGGAGTGAGACGCACAGGAACCACACGAAAGACCAGCACCAAGCAGACAGACACCAGCAAGAAAGCGGAAGCCAGGCGGGTCAGAAACTTAACGAATTGGTTTACCATGGTCGTCAATGAGTGTTCCGAAATCTTCACCGTATTCGCCGAACGAAGCAAAGAAGATGTGTTGTGTTTGCGCTTCGATGCTGTAGAAGAGAGGTGGGGTAAGTACATGATAATGACGATCCATCAAGCCGCGTTTACCATTGTAAGCAGTATAGACATAACAATCGGTTTCTTTCCAAATATCTTTGCCCGCAGCATCTTTTTGCCGAGTGTTGTAGGGCAATTCCTCTATCCGTTGATAGATAGTTTCGTAGAGCATTTTCCCCTGATAATCAAACAGATGTTGGATACCGTTTTGCTCGGTGGCGATAAGCCCTTGCGACCAATCGACCGCCACGGAACTATAGTTGCCGATAAGCACCGTATCCAAACGGAAGGAATAGACAATACACTGTTCGCCCGCTTTGGTGCTATAGAGGCGATGCTGATAGTCGGTTTGGATATAGTCGTAGCGGGGCTGCAGCGACCAGCAAGCCGCAGTATCTAACAAGCCCACCCAATCTTCGCTCCCATGCAAGACCAGTCCGTTGTGGTAATAGACGAGTTCGGATTCTCGATAGTACGGCAAGCCCTTGGGATTAACCAAAGAGCCATCGGGACGGAATATATAGACCGAGTCGTTCTTCACCATTACTCCGCGCTCGGAACTGAAGGTCCAGGCTTTGTCATAGTCAAGCGGGGTGATGAGAGCCGCCGTATTGAGGTTGATATAGGCGCGTTTGTTGTGTTTGGCAAGGATAGCCAATGTATCGTTGCAGCAATAGAGCCACTGAATACTATCGACCAACACTTTGCCCGTCTTGGGGTCGTAGATATGCTCCTGATACTTGTAGCGCAAGCCCTTCTTGCCGATTTCCTCGCCATAGAGTTGCTTTGCCACATTGCGCGAACAGAGAGTGCCGCATAGAGCATACACCACTGCCACGATAACCACTACGATGGCAATAGTAGTCAGCGTAGATTTGAGGCTGATATGTTGGCGAAGCCATCCTGTAAGTTCAGTAATCTTTTTCATTTGTCCTTTGCGTTTTTGTTTCCTCGTTAGCAGCGGAATAACCCGTCGGCTGTTTGCTTTCGAGTGCAAAATTAGGGATAAAAAATGAGACGGCGAAACCCTTTGACGGAAAATGTATGAAACAAGCAACGGGCTGTATGAAACCGCTCATACAGTCCGTTGCCAAGTGTAAAATATCTGCCTATCGGTAGGCCGACAGTTACTGCCAGATAATAAAAGAAATGTTCTTGTAGATTTTGTTGAGCCACTGGTCGCCAATGGGATGCCCCACCCCGTTGGTATCAGCAAACCAACCGATAGAGGTGCTTCCTGTAAGGTAGATGGCGTTCTCTGCGCCGATGTCCACCAAGGCTTGTGCGAAATCGTGCAGCGACTCGGTTGTGCCGGTCATCACCACAAGCGTATGTCCGTCCATCTGGCACAAGGCACGCCGCAGCGACTTGTTTTTCAGTTCGTTCTCCACCAATCGCCCGTTATCCACCAATGGGTACTGGCGGAAGAAATCGCCACCTGTCTCGGTGGCTTGCTCAAACAAGGGGGAGTTGTCCGATACGCCGACATAGGGGATGCCATCGATGATAGCGCAGTAGCCGCGTTTGCTAAGCCCCCAACTGACAGGGTTGCCACGCAGGACAAAAGCCCCTACAATTTTCTTGTTATCGGCGCGAATGTCGGCTGCTTGAAAACAAGCCACCCACTTCGCCGTATCACGCAGGCAATCATAACCAATCTCCAAACGGGGTGTGCAATGGATAGGCAACAGAATAGTAAGCGGTATATCGTTCACCACCGTATCTTTTCGGAGTGCTCCTCGTGCGGTGCAGGTGTCGGAATCGATGAGCCAAGAGCGCAAGGGGTGAGGCAATTGCGGCTGTTGGGGTGTCGGTTCAAAAGCCGAAGCAACAGGCGCATCTTCGGTAGTATGCGTGAGGCAAACCGCCAAGACGACTCCGGCAATAAGCAGCAATAGCCCGGCTGCCAACAAACCCCACAGCCATGGGCGAAAGTGTTTGCGAGGATGTGCCGTGGCATACGCAGGCATACGATGCACATCGTATTCGCCGCACTCCGCCGACTTTTTTACCTGATCGGTTGCATGCGGATCGTTGTTCGGGTCGTAGCGCAGAAAGCGAACCTCGTTATCTTTTATATCATCATTCATAATCCAAATTCTTCTTCGATAGCAGACTTTAGGTTCTTTAGAATATCTTTGCTGATTGCCAGTTCGTATCGGCAGAGTTGGCTATCAAGCAACACCAATTTCTGATGCGTAATATCAATAGAATAGATATAGTCGGTATTGATATTTAGGCTTCTACCTATTCGAACGAAGCGGTTGCTATCCTCCTTGAGTTGCGCAACCAACAAGTCTTCGATTTGGCCTAATTGGTAGGTAATACATTCGGAATGCTTTCCGACAACAAAGATAGTGGTATAGTTGCCATCCGCCTCAAGATAGACAATATGCTCCGCTGCTATGCGCAACAGAGCCTTTGAGGTGGATATTATCAGAAAACCATCGGCCATAAAAAACGGTGCAAAAGTACGACTTTTTTGCGGGATATGCAAACATACAGACCAGTATTCTCCGCTAATTGCGGTTAATTGCCCATTAAGGGCTTTGTTGTTGCTCCATTAAACGCCATTAAAGGGTCATTAAAACAATGCAGATTTCGATATAGGGGGGGATACCAATGTACCATCCGTGGGAGGCACTATTCTCCGCTAATTACGATTGCTCTGCTGCGTGGGTACAAAGCACAACGGATACAAAATAGCAATTTGGAAGCGGAGCAAGGGAAGACAGTGTCATTTTGATAATTGAACTTTGGGGCTTAGGTCTCGATGAGGTCCCGACAAGAGTTCGACGAAGTACAGGTTAGGTGCAGAATATCATTCTGTCAGCCATTGTGCAGAAGTATCTGACATTTTGAAATATAGCCTAGTATAGACATGGTCCATACCTTAGGTATATGCGACGGGGGCACCAAGCGACAGTCGTGGAGATGTCATCGTCCGCCAACCACGCCAACCTGCCAACCTTTTTACAAACTATACATATACCCGCGTGCGCGTGCGGGTGTATATATAGAAAAAGGTTGGCAGGTTGGCGGTCGGCATTGCCGACAAATACAATTATTCACTGACTATCAATGATTTACATCGGATAGTATCTATGCCAACCTTAGAGAGGTTGGCGTAGAAAACACCTATTTTGCCTACCAAAAAGCCTGCTTGGCATTGTACCAAACAGGCTTTTTCAGTATGCTTTATCAGGCTATTACCTGCGTAGGTCGGTTAGACCGACAAGGCAGATTTAGTCCGACAGTCGGCAGATTAGAGTTGAGGACCGGCAGCAACCAATGCCTTACCGGCTTCGTTGGTCTCGTACTTGGTGAAGTTCTTGATGAAACGACCTGCCAAGTCTTTTGCCTTAACATCCCACTCTGCAGCGTCTTTGTAGGTGTCGCGCGGATCGAGGATAGCGGGATCTACGCCCGGGAGAGCGGTCGGAACCTCGAAGTTGAAGTAAGGGATAGTCTTGGTAGGAGCGGTAAGGATGTCGCCACCGAGGATAGCGTCGATGATTCCACGGGTATCGCGGATTGAGATACGCTTGCCAGTACCATTCCAACCGGTATTAACGAGGTATGCTTTCGCACCCGATTTCTCCATTTTCTTAACCAACTCCTCTGCGTATTTGGTAGGGTGGAGTTCGAGGAATGCCTGACCGAAGCAAGCCGAGAAAGTAGGAGTAGGCTCGGTGATACCACGCTCAGTACCTGCCAACTTAGCCGTGAAACCGCTCAAGAAGTAGTACTTGGTCTGCTCCGGAGTAAGGATGCTTACAGGAGGCAGAACGCCGAATGCATCAGCCGAGAGGAAGATAACATTCTTAGCAGCGGGACCTGCAGAGATGGGCTTAACGATGTTGTTGATGTGGTAGATAGGATAACTTACACGGGTGTTCTCGGTAACGCTCTTGTCAGTGAAGTCAATCTTGCCGTTCTCATCAACGGTAACATTCTCGAGCAGTGCGTCGCGGCGGATAGCGTTGTAGATATCGGGCTCGCTCTCTTTGTCGAGGTTGATTACCTTAGCATAGCAACCGCCTTCGAGGTTGAATACGCCCTCGTCGTCCCATCCGTGCTCGTCATCACCGATGAGCAGACGCTTCGGGTCGGTAGAAAGAGTGGTCTTACCTGTACCCGACAGACCGAAGAAGATAGCGGTGTTCTTGCCCTCCATATCGGTGTTAGCGGAGCAGTGCATCGAAGCGATACCCTTGAGAGGCAGGTAGTAGTTCTGCATAGAGAACATACCCTTCTTCATCTCGCCGCCGTACCATGTATTGATGATCACTTGCTCGTGGCTGGTGGTATTGAAAGCCACGCAGGTCTCAGAGTTCAAACCGAGTTCTTTGTAGTTCTCTACTTTGGCCTTGGATGCATTGTAGATGATGAAGTTAGGCTCAAAGTTCTCCAATTCCTCTTTGGAAGGACGGATAAACATATTGGTAACGAAGTGAGCCTGCCATGCAACCTCAACGATGAAACGCACAGCCAAGCGGGTCTCTTTGTTAGCACCGCAGAAAGCATCTACTACGAACAAGCGTTTGTTGGAGAGTTCTTTCTTAGCAATCTCCTTAACGGCAGCCCAAGTAGCCTCCGACATCGGGTGGTTGTCGTTCTTGTATGCCTCGCTGGTCCACCATACATTGTTGTGGCTCTGTGCGTCATCAACGATGTATTTGTCCTTAGGCGAACGGCCGGTGAATACGCCGGTCATTACATTGACAGCACCTAATTCGGTTACTTGTCCCTTCTCATAACCTACCAAGTCTGATTTGGTTTCCTCTGCGAACAACTGCTCGTAAGAAGGGTTGTGTACGATCTCGGTTGTACCCGTGATTCCGTACTGTGTAAGATCAAGATTTTTCATAATAGTATATTTTTATTTAATCAGTCATTTTGTCAAGTCGTCGGTTCGCTACAAAAACTACCCGACACCACTTTCTTTTGTGCAAAGTCTGTACCATATTGATACCTCAAAGGGAGGAAAAAACGAAGTGTACAATGTGCTTTGCAAAAAAGCCGTTCTTTAACGCCACAAAATTACTACAAAAACTCGAAACGCACAAAAAGGGTGGCTCTTTTCGCCCAAAAACCATTTTTTTGATAAGTTTAGTTGCCAAAAACTAAGAAAATATGCTATAAAACATATTTTTCTTGCAAATTATTTGGCAGTATCAAAAATATACCGTACCTTTGCACCGTGTTTTTCATGGTATTAGATTTAAGGTTAAGTAAAAAGATTGGGTTGTCGTGATGACAATCCACTTTTGTTTTTATAGGGGGGAGTCAATTAAGAATGAAGAATTAAGAATGGCAGTATTTCTATTCTGAAGATATACAACGCCATACCAATAAATTAGGGCTGCACGGAGTTTTCCGAACAGCCCTAATCTTTTATCTCAGGTCGATTACTGCTTAGAGGTAGGTTCGACAGGCGATACATAGTTGCGCCCATACGAGCGATAAGTATCTTTCTCTATCTCTATCTGCGGTTCTTCCCATGCGGACTTATGCACCAACTGCCAACAGAGGTACTTGATTGTCAGTCCACGATCGAGCCACTGGTGTTCGTAGTGGGTCTGCAGCATTTTGGCTTCGCTGAGCGGTGTCAGCGCATCATCGGTGGCATAGAGGTCGCCGGTGTCAGCAATGACGGGATAGGTATTGAGGCGCACCATCTCGCGCGTGTACATATAAAGGAAAGGGCTATCCGTCTTGAGATGGATCAGTCCGCCCGAGCGCGCCACCTGCTGATAGCGTTGCATAAAATAGGTGGAAGTAAGTCGCTTGGTGGCTTTCTTCATCTGCGGGTCGGGGAAAGTAATCCAAATCTCATCCACCTCATCGGCAGCAAAGAAGGAGGTCAGCATCTCGATATTCGTGCGCAGGAATGCCACATTGGTCATCCCCGCCTGCTCGGCTTGCTTGGCACCTGCCCACATCCGTGCGCCTTTGATATCGATACCGATAAAGTTCTTATCGGGGTATAGTTGTGCCAATCCGACCGTATATTCGCCACGCCCGCAGCCCAACTCCAACACGATAGGGTTGCTATTATGGAAGTACTGATCGCGCCAATGCCCCGCCATTTGGGCGATGGGGTTATCGGGCAGTATCTCGCGTGCGCCACACTGGAAGACATTGTGGAATGTCTCCATCTCGGCAAATTTCTTCAGTTTATTCTTTCCCATTTTTTGTTATGATAAATCCTACATCCGATACGCCTCGCAAATTCTCTTCGCGCATACCCTGTTGAATATGCCATACCTGTTCGCCGCTGTGGGCAAAGCGATATGCCTCTTCGTATAGCACCGGCATCTCTATCAGTCCGTTTTGACCATTGCCGAGCCATTCGCCGCGGTCGTTGGCAAGGTAGAACTCGATAGTATCCTGACGGAGTGTGTCGCCCACAAAGAGCCACATATTTTGGTACGGATACTGCTCCGTATGGCGCACACAGACAAGCATTTGGTAGGTAGCCGTAGTGTCCTCTATACTGAAACGATAGGTCAGCACCGAGTCTGCGCCCCACTCGTTCAGCGGAACGGACTGAAACTCGGAATAGACCGTATCACGGCTGCATGCTGCCAGCAGCAGACAACTACTTAGGAGTATTGTTCGGATTATTTCTTTCATTGTTGCGCGGTGCGTTGTTGTTTCTCGGTCGGTTGTCGCGGCGGCGGTCGCCATCGGGGTGGCAGCCGCGCTCATCGCGGCCGTTATTAGCGTTTCGGCTGTCGCGGCGATCGCGATTATCTCGGTTATCCCTACTATCTCGCCGGTCGCGGCGCGGGTTATTATTGCGCTGCTGTTGTCCGCGGTTGCGTTTCTTATCGAAGCGTGTCAGGTCGTCTTGCCCCACCACATTCTGATAGCCAATCTCGGGTATCTCGGTAGCGGTGGTCGATTTTCCTCCGAGTGTATCGGGTTTCTCGCCGCGGCGGTTCATCTCGATAATCTCCTTCGCGCGTTCGGGGGTCAGCACTTGCAGATTAACCGGCATACGCTGGTCGGTAGAGTAAGTAACCGCGCCTTTGAGCGGGTCGGTAGCAAACTGATAGTAGGTACCGTCTTTGGTCTCCAACGGGATATTGCGTTGCGGCATATTACGCACTGCCTCCTCATAAACGGGCACTTCGTAATTGAGGCAACACTTGAGTTTGGCGCACATACCCGCCAGTTTCTGCGGATTGGGCGATATATTCTGCAAGCGTGCCGCCCCTGTACCTACCGACGAGAAATTGGTCATCCATGTGCTGCAACAGAGTTCGCGTCCGCAAGGCCCCGTTCCACCGATACGCCCAGCCTCTTGACGCGCACCAATCTGCTTCATCTCCACACGGATACGGAAAGTCTCGGCATACACCTTGATCAGTTGACGAAAATCGACACGCCCGTCGGCGATATAGTAGAAGATGGCTTTTGAGCCGTCGCCCTGGTACTCCACATCGCCTATCTTCATCTCCAAGCCGAGCGACTTTGCCAATTGGCGTGCTTTGATCATCGTCTCTTGCTCTTTAGCATGTGCCTGCTCGGCACGCGCCAGATCCTCCTCTGTGGCAAAACGCAACACATCGCGTATCTCGTAGCGTGTGGTGTCGATGTGGTTCTTCTGCATCTGCAGCTTCACCAACCGCCCTGTCAGCACCACCTCACCGAGGTCGGTACCCGGGTTAGCCCCCACTACAACCATCTTCCCTTTTTCCAAAGGCAGATGATTGGAGTTGTGGTAGTATCCCTTGCGGGTGTTTTTGAATTGCACCTCTACCAAATCGGTCTCTGCCACGCTCTCGGGCAGGTCGCACAGCCAATCGGTTACGGGCAACATGTGTGCCGAATTGCGGCAGCAACCTTTTGCCCGAAATTGGCACGATTCATTATTCAGTGTGAATCTCTCTTCCATTCTATGTATATGTGTATTTAATTAAGTTCCAACCTCCAACAGCACGCAAGTGCGATCCAACCTCCAACATCTACCCCCTATTCTTCACCAATATAATCATCTGCAAGCATAGGTCGAAGAATATGATTTTCGCATTTCCGTTCTGCTCTATCTGGCGTTCTGCTTTTGCCAACTCGTTCATAATTGCCTCTACATTGGCGTTGTTGATAAAGGGTGCAAAACGCGTAGAGAACGCACGCTCCGCCGAGGTCTGGTAGTTCATCTCGGGATGTTGCAGGTTGTAGATATAGTTCTCACGCACCTGCCGCTGAGCGTATTGCAAGAAGCGTTTTTGCCGCTCGCGTCCCACCTTGGCATCCGCCATATCCATACTCCACTTGCGCAGGTATTGCAGTGACTCAAACTTCTTCTGACTATTCTTTATCTCCCCCACCGTATAGGCATTGCGCATCAGAGCCACAAAAGCGTCAAACTCTTTGGTCGTTTCCTCTTTGGCTTCGGTCAGGCGTTTGGCAACCAGGTAACTGCCATTGGCTATGTGCGCATAGTCGGCTGCCGCCTCGGGCGACACCATCAGCCACTCTTGCAACGCCTGCGCAATCTCGCTCTCGGGCAGGCGCGGAACACTAATCTGCTGCGTACGCGATAAAATAGTGGCAAGCAACTGATCGGGGTGCTCGCTTACCAGCAGAAACACCGTCTGTGCAGGCGGTTCCTCCAGCAGTTTGAGCAACTTATTGGCGCAGGTCTCGTTCATCTTCTCCGGTTGCCAGATAATCATCACCTTGTAGCCGCTGCCAAAAGCCTTCAGACTCAGTTTGCGCAGTATCTCCGAACTCTCTTTCTCATAGATCATCCCTTGTTTGGTCTCCACCTCCAAGGCTTTGTACCAGTCGTCCAAATCGAAATACCCGTCGCTCAGCACCAGGTTGCGGAACTTATCTACCACATCATCGCATACATCGTACTTCTTGTCTTTGTCCTTCACTATCGGGAATACGAAGTGCAAATCGGGGTGCTGCAAGTGCTGGTACTGCAAGCAGGTAGGACACACGCCGCACGAGTCCTGCTCCGTGCGGTTAGGGCAGTTGAGGTACTGCGCATAGGCTATCGCCAACTGCAACTTACCTACACCCGACGGACCTGCCAACAACTGAGCGTGTGGCACACGCCCCTCGGCTACCGACTGTATCAACCTCTGCTTTACCGCCGTCTGACCTATAATGTCCTTAAATTGCATATCTCTGTGCTATTATCTACATTTAGCCCGCAAAGATACTAAAAAAATACGACATCTGCAAAAATAAAGTGCCACACGCGCAAAATGCTGCTCCATTTGCCGTCTGATTACACCCGCTACTCGACCAAAACAAGTACGAAGGTATCGAACTCTATGCCGACTACCCCAACAAGATTAAGATTCAGAAAATCAATGGTTGGCCGCTTACTCGTGGTATCCAACTCTCGCGCCAAGGTATGGGAATCAACAACCTGCACGCTACCTCGTTCTTTGTCAGCGTGATGGACAGTATGCTCTCTATCCAACGCCTGGCAGGCACTAACAACATCGCTATCTATACCCTCACAGGCAAGCAGATACTCTCCACCACTACCAACGCCGCTTCCTACACCACCGCTTTGGCTCCGGAAGCATACATCGTTGAGGTCAATGGCGAGTACGCTAAAGCCGTAGTACGCTAATCATTCGATAAGGTAAGGAGCAGGATACAACCCAAATGCGTCTTTGCTCCTTACCTTTCACTTTTATCCTGCTATTTCCCCGCTGTCTTTCCCGAGTCGGTATCGGGTTGTTATGCGGTGATTAAGGGGTGATTAAGGGGTGATTATGCGGTGATTATGCGAACCCGACCGTAGGCCGATAGTAACCACACCGCAGGCTGACCGTACAAAAAAGTCAGTCCTACCTACACAAAATACGATATTCTTAACTGCTAAAATTATGAAACATATGCTTCCTATCGTGGATGCCGCAATGCTCTGCGCTTGCACCGCCACCACTACCCACTCGGGACTTGATCCCGACCGTTTTCAAGGTGCCTACGAAGGGCAACCTACTGCCCTCTACACCCTTGCCAACCGGGCAGGACATCTGTACCGACAACCTCCGACTCCACAACGGACACGGCTACGACCACAACTTCGTACTCTCGCACGCAGCCGACACACAAGCCGACAACCAACTTCCCCACGCTGCTACACAAACCGACAACAACATCACCTGTTCCACTACACAAGCCCCTAGGGGCTTACCCATGCTGCCACACTACAGGTATCACCTTACTGAAGTTTCACAAGTGCATAAGGTCGCAACTTTTTTAGCATTTGCCCGGTGTGGTTTCTGTTGATATAATCGGTGAGCAACAGTGTCTCTTCAATGGAGTAACGCTCTGCTATATCTAATAAAATATCCACAATAGCCACCCAAATTTTATCCGCAACAGATAATTCAAGAGTATCCTTGGTAACTTCCGCATACAGTCGATAGGCTTCTAAGAAATCGAGCGACATATCGGTTGTCAACAAGCCGTTCCATTTTCCGTTTCCTCGTTTGCAGAAGAACAATCGGACATGCATACCGTCTAATTGCACATCCATTGTGCAATATGTGCAGTGGAGTTTTCGGCTGCGTTTGCATGCCTTCGCTTCTTGCTGATGTTTGATGATTTGTTGGGCATTCATTTTCCCGAATCGGTAGTGTATTTTGTTTTGCCTAACTTAACATCAGTTCGATATAAGACATAACGCATATTTTTTGTTGATAATAGATATTCGATTGGTTGTTCCACTATATTTGTCTATATTTGATTTAATTTTTCGTGTATTTGTTTCCAAATTACGGCACATATTGCTCCATAAGAAAGATTTTGTTCGTTATGTTTTATAAGTCTTCATTATTTCGAACTCATGTTAACTTAATCATACCCAACAAGTTACACTTGATATGTCTACTCTCAATGAAGCGTACTAACTGCGTATTGGTGAACCAACTATCAACATTGTTTTTTTTTTGGGGGGCAGATAATGCCACATATACAAAAAAAAGGAATTATATATCAGTTGGCAGTAATTTGCTCGCAATGCTTACAAAATCAGATGCTTATGGATATTAGTTCCAATAACGGTAACTTACCCTATAATTGTTAGTCATCGTATAGTGATAATCTCGGATTTACTGCCAACAAGTATATAGTTCCCTCAAAAATAAACATTTTATTTGTATGTTTCTAAATTTTGTTGTACCTTTGCGGCGGTTAAGGACATATTGCTCTAAATTCACCAACACAACCAAATACAAAATCAACACCAAATACTAACCTAATAATATAGAATACTTATGATGAAAAAATTACTTCTTACCGCAATGGCTATCGCCACCACCATAGGCGCAATAGCCCAAGTCCCCTCGCCTACAGGGGCTATCGATGGTCGCTTCTCTGTTGCGACAGACAAGCAAGTGTATTTCTCGCAAGGTAACTTGCAATGCACTAATCCTAAGGATGCTGCCACGCGCACATGGGCTTTCGCCGAACATCAATACGACCGTATCGGCACTGCCAATCTGAAAGACCTTTTCGATAAATCTAAAACGAAAGTAGGAGTCCTGTTGGGCAGCACTATCGACCTTTTCGGTTGGAGTGCCAACAACACCACCGCCCCCTTCGGTATCAGCCTTTCGCAGGATGCCGCTGACTATGCCGGCGACTTTGTAGATTGGGGTACCAATGCCATTACCAACGGTGGCAACCAGCCCAACCTTTGGCGCACACTCTCACAAGCAGAATGGATATATCTGTTTTCAGGCAGGCCCAACGCCAAGAGTCTCTACTCGGGGGCTACGGTGAACAATATCAATGGTATAGTAGTGCTACCGGACGCATTTGTCTGCCCAGCCACGGTTACGTTTAACGCCCAATCAACCAATACCTACACCACCACCGAATGGGAAACTATGGAACAAGCAGGAGCCGTATTCCTCCCCACTACCGGTGCACGCGAAAAAAATTCTACTTCCGGCTTTATTGAAATAGATGAGGACATATTAGAAATGGCCGGATTCTATTGGTCTAGCACATCCGAAGCCATCAATAGTGCATTATACACAGAAATATGGGATTCGGAAGTTAGCAATAGTTATTTCATTCGCCATACGGGTATTGCCGTACGCCTGGTACAAGAAATCTCTGCCATAACTATTGTAGATGCGGAGCATGGTACTATCAGCGCAGACAAGACACACGCTCTCGCCGGCGAGACCATCACCATCACAGCCACCCCCGATGCAGGGTACACACTGCAGGGATTGGCTGTGCAACAAGGTACAACCGCCATCGAACTCACACCCGTTGTGGGACAAGACGGGCAATATACATTCATCATGCCGTCAGGGACCGGCGTAGAAGTGAAGGCTACCTTCTTCCGCCTATCCGATTACAAGCCGCAACCTATCTCGGTGGGACTGAACCACCAAGTATATTTCTCACCGGGAAACTTACAATTCAATGCCATACAGGGCACCCACAAATGTGCCGATGGCGAGACACAGCAAGGCACATGGCGTTTCGCCGAAAACCAATACGATGAGATTGGAGGAGACAATAGAAACCTGTCCGCCACCTACGACGGCTACATCGATCTCTTCGGTTGGGGTACCAGCGGCTACGACAACACCACCCAAGACCCGTTGGCTATCAATTATCAACCGTGGGCAAGCAGCAAAACCAAAAACGATGCAAACACCGATAATCCATTCGGCTATGGTCCGTCCGGAAATATGCCCGACCGCGATATGGCAGGCAGCAGTGCAAACTACGACTGGGGTGTATATAATGCCATCAGCAACGGTGGCAACCAACCTAAGCAGTGGCGTACCCTGACTCACACGGAATGGAGCCACATCATGAGCGGACGTACCAACGCAGACCAACTTCACTCTATTGGCACGGTGAATAATATCAATGGTATGATTATTTTGCCGGACGCATTCCAAATGCCGTCCACCCTCTCTTGGACTCCCAAAGCCACCGACTACGCCACCAACACCTATACGGCTGCACAATGGAAACAATTAGAACAAATGGGTGCCGTATTCCTGCCACGGACACATGTACGCATCGAAAAAAATATTTTCTATGCAGGTGAAGGGCGTGCCGGATATTGGTTGAGCACTAATTACGGTACTTATTCCACCCATGCCTGTTATGCCGCATTCAGCCCCAGTTCTGTCGGCACTTCATCTGCCGAACGTTGGGGTGGCAATCCTGTGCGCTTGGTACAGGATTTGCCTATAGCCCCATCCTACCAACCAAAACCTATCTCCGTGGCAGAAAACAAGAAAGTACGTTTTGCCCCCGGCAACCTACAATGCACCAATCGCAACGCTACTCCAATGACATGGGAATTTGCTGAGTATCAGTATGATATTGTAGGAAACCAGAACATAACATACATTCTAAAAAATACAAAACCCTTAACATTTCAGAAAGCACTGAGCGATAAGATAGACCTCTTGGGTTGGAGTGCAGACCAAGCAAACACCTTGTTTGGTACTATCCCATCTACCGACAGAGCAGACTATGCCGCCAACGAGTTTTTGGATTGGGGAGAGAACATCATCGGTACCGAGCCTGCCGACGAATGGTACACTTTAAGTTCCGAAGAATGGAACTATATCTTTATGGAACGTACCAACGCCACCCAACTATTCGGCTTTGGTTCTGTAAATGGCATAAACGGACTTATTATTCTGCCCGACGCATGGACCACGCCTGCCGACATTACATTCAACTCGGCGGCCACAAAGAACATCCCGTTAAACGATATGGGAAGCGGATACGAAAACGAGGATGATGACAATTATACACACAACACCTACACCATCTACGAATGGGCGCTGATGGAGCAAGCCGGAGCAGTATTTCTACCCGCCGGAGGTGAACGCAATGGTCTTAACCTGTCGGAGATAAATGCCTCCGGAAACTATTGGTCGGCTTCATTTGTCACAAACGCAGCATTGTGTATAAACTTCAACAATTCGATTCTAAATCCGATGCTTTCCTCCGACCGATCTTCCGGCTATTCGGTTCGTTTGGTACAAGAGTATATGCCTACCATCATCATCCAACCAACCGCAAACGGGACAATCAGTGCCGACAGAACAAAAGCCTCAGCAGGCGAGGTGGTTACCATCACCGTTACACCCGATGAGACCTATAAGATATCTACCCTCTCCGTCATATTTGGTACCACCGCCGTTACCCTTACTCCCGTGGCAGGCGAAGAAAACAAGTATCAGTTCACTATGCCTGCCGGCAATGTGGAAGTGAGCGTTACATTCATCCTCGAATATGTGGACCTCGCTTTGCCAAGCAAGGTGCTTTGGGCAACTACCAATATCGGAGCAAACACTCCATACGAATACGGCGACTACTTTGCATGGGGCGAGACCACTCCACGGACAACCGGTTTCGGTTGGACCAACTACACTTACTCCAACGACGATGGTAGCGTGATTAACAAATATAACACCACCGATGGCAAGACTCAACTTGACAGCGATGATGACGCTGCCACACAACAATGGGGTGCACCGTGGTGTATGCCGACTCAAGCAAATTGGCAAGAACTTATCGACAATTGCGATTGGACATGGACCGATGACTACCAGGGTACGGGTATAATGGGTAATATCGTTGCCTCTCGGACCAATAGCCATGCCATATTCCTACCCGCAGGCGGTGCTTACTTGGACAATAGTCTCTCATTCGGCAACACAAGCGGTTTCTTCTGGTCGAGTACCCTGACAAGTGACGAGGCCAAAGCATACAAACTCACTTTCAATGCAGGAACGGGCACTGCCTCCCAAGTAACAGACTATATGCGATGGGCAGGTATATCTGTACGTGCTATACGGGAAACCCCGCACACCGCTGTTGAGCAAACTGATGCCTCAGCGGAGACGCAAGTACGCAAAATAGTTTACGGTGGACAAGTGTTTATCATTCGCGGCAACCAAATATTCACCGTGATGGGACAAAAAGTGAAATAAACAAAAAGAGCAAAGTTATTCAAAAGGGAGCGCTGGTCGTTCCCTTTTGTTTATTTGTAGCATCAAGGCAATAGATTTCTGCATATCCGTTGGGGTAAAAAATAAGTTTGAAGGGCATTGGCGGATATAAATTGGTCGTCTTGTGTACTTTATTTGACAGAAGATTGGTTTATTCAATAGATTTTTGTACCTTTGCGGGGTATTAGTAGGGGGTAATGATTGTCGGTCATGGAAACATACATCGGCGTATCCCGACAGCACCACAACAGACACCCTAAAAAATAAGAACGAGAACCCTTAAATCAACTAATAAAATCAATCGATTATGAAAACAATTATTGCATCTCAGAAAGCACCGGCGGCATGACCTTGCATAGCCTTTGGCGGTTCGTCCGCGCCCATGACTTACCTTTGCAGTGCGAAAACAATCTCAACAAAACTCGATGACGGTTCTTTAGACAAGAAACAAGTAACGGCTGGCTAAAAATGAAAGCGAAGAATATGTAGCAGTTAACCGCAGACACGCAGATGACAGTCGGTACATAGAGCCTTATCGCAGAAAAAGCGCAAAAATAGAGGCTGTCTAACAATGTAAAGTTGTTAGGCAGTCTTTTGTTTTGTTACAATGTCAGTCAAAAGTTATGTCGTCGTTCCTTAAGAATTAGATTTCAGATAGCATTATCAACTTGGGGTCTGTAGTAAGTGCGGCACAATATCTGCACAAAAAGTCCAAAAAAGATTTGAGTTTCTTCATCATCTTCTTTAACGTCAGTTCGATATAAGACATAACGCATATTTTTTGTTGATAATAGATATTTGAGTTGTTGTTCTCTAATATATTTTTCTATATTTGGCTTAATTTTTCGTGTATTTGTTTCCCAATAGCGACACATATTGTGCCATAAACAAGTTTTTGTTCGTTGTGTTTTATAGGTTTTCATTATTTTGAACTCATGTTAATTAGATCTATGCATAGTTCTCCTTATGACATTAAATTGATTGATAAGATTATAGGCGTGAATAGCAGCAACCAACTGAATGGAGGTTCAGGCAAAGCAAAGATTGATTTCGATGAGGCTACTCTATATACTTTCCAACACCTAACCATAAAGCCTCAATACTACACTAAGCACTACATTATCGGCAATGAGCATATTGCAACGACTTTTGGCAACGGCAGATTTGTACGCTTCGTGGCGACCAAGATTACATAATGTCATTGGCAATAATTTAGGCATTTTTGAATAAACAAGAAGAGCCTTATTTCTACCACAACGACCAATTAGGTTCTACCAAATTGGTAATGGGGTTGGGCATTTAACGAACAAAAACAGCCACGCCGAACGAAATTTATGGCTAATTATATGGCTATTATATGTTCCCCTGTGTCCCCTATGCACACCCCCTCCTTTGGAGAGGATTGGGGAGATTTAAGTATTCCGATACATCTTGGGCGTTACCCCCACATGCGCCTTGAAGAAACGGTTGAAGAACGCCACATTCTCAAAGCCCAACGAGATAGCTATCTCCTTGATGGCCAGCGAGGTAATCTTCAGTTGAGCCTTAGCGTCGGTCAGTATGGCATCGTTGATAATATCCCCTGCAGTACGCTCGCTCACGCTCTTGATAGTGGAGCATAGGTGCGGTACCGTCAAACGCATACACTCCGCATACTGCCGTACATGATGCCACTCCTGATAGTGCTTCAATACCAACTGGCAATAGTCTTGGTATATCTCCGTCTTCCTATCTATGGGACGCACTCTGTACGAGTCCTGCGAACGAGCATAAGTGGCATACCCCGATTGCAACAGGTTGAAGATATGTACCATCTGCTCCGATGTCAGCATCGACGGACGAGTATTACTTGCCTGCATCAGCAGTTTAGCCAAGTTCTTGATTACCTCGCCCTGCTCATCCGTTACATGGATAATCGGCGACTGCAACTGCAACGCCGTCAGCGACATACGGTTATTAAAGGTATTCTTCTCTAGAAACGACGATGAGAACAGCACATAATAGACCAGCGCGTCTTCCGAGAACTCATGTATCAGCAGGAAACTGCCCGGCTCCAACAGTAGCACATCGCCCTCGCGGAACGAATACTGCGTGATGTTGATTGTCGCACGAGCCGAACCACGCACGATAAACGCATACACACCACATTTAATCTTACACGGGAACCGACCATACTCGTTCATTATCTTACCGCTCGCATCACCTATCAGGTAATCTATCGGGCAGTCTAAAAGTGGAATGTTTTTTTCCGGTACACTCATCGCTGCTTGCTTATTGGTTGATTCAAATACGCTGCAAATATACAAATAAATTTCCGAACATTCGGCAAAACAATAAGAAAAAGCCTGTTTTTATTCCAAAACAGACTCTTTTTGTGTATATCTGCATAAAAAATTAGCACCTGTTGCCGTTTCCCCCTGCCTCGCAACAGTAGGGCAACCGCATCAAATTAGGAATGCTTATTATTATCCTGCGTAGCAGTATTCTCTACATTCTCTCTATTCGGGACAAAATAGCCCCTCCCTTGGGGGGGGTCAGGGAGGTCTTTAATGGTCTTTTTTACAATGGCTTTTGCTCTATGCCCTCTCTACTTCCTACCGAAGTCCGCAGGTATCTCCCCCCAATGCTCGGTATCCCATTTATAAATATGGGTGGTGTAAGTATTGTTTGCCAGCCACTGCTCGGCCTTCTCTATCATCTCAAAGAGAACCGCATTCTGTGCGTTCGGCTGCAACTTGCTATTCGCATGCCCCTTCTTCAACCACGATAGTGCCGTTCGGCTGTCAGAATACAACACCCACGGCAGGTTGTTCTGCTTCAGATACGCCAAACCTAACACAATACCCAAAAATTCACCGATGTTATTCGTACCGCCTTTGTACGGCCCGCGGTGAAACACCTCCGTACCCGTATCGGCAATCACACCCCGAAACTCCATCACCCCGGGGTTACCCGAGCAGGCGGCATCCACTGCCAACGCCGGATAGATAGGCTTAGTAGGCGCATTCGCTATGCTCTGCATAGCCTTTGCGGTCTTTTCTTGTGTCGAACGACCCGCAGGAGCAATATACATATCGAAACCATCCGAAAGGGCTTTTTCGGCTTCGGCGCGTGTAGCAAAACCCTTATATTTGGCTGCTACGCCTTTCACCTGCTTTTCGCACTCCGCCCACGAGGCATATATGCCGGAACAACGCCCCTGCCACACTACATAATAATTGTTTTTTTTCTTTGCCATTTCACTGAAAATGTGTACCTTTGCAAACGATTATTGTCATACCTCCCTTATCATATACCACCTTAGAAAACACACGATAATCGTCTCCTACCCCAACACCAATCCTTTGCGCTTGCAAAGATACAACAATTTATTGAATTATAAAAACTGCATTACCCGAATTGCAGAACCCTATCTGCAAAACCGCAAAAACAAATAAACACGATATGAAACACACCATTTCTACAGTTCTTGCACTCTGTATGTGTGCCAACATCTCTGCGCAGATGTATCTATGGAAAGACGGTAAGTACACCGTTTCCGAATTAGACAGCATCACCTTCACCGCCCCCGAACCGCCTGCGGACACACGCCGCGTGGCGGTAAGCAGCAAGGTAGATGCTGTACAACCGATGACCGGGCTCGTGATGTGGCCCTCGCATAGCCGTATCAACGAGTATAAATCGTCTATCTCGCTCGAGTTTCACTATTGCCTGCCCTGCAAAGTGGTAACAGGCAAGCAAGACGGCAAGATACAATACAACTGGTCATACCTCGAAAATATACTCAACGATATTGCCTCTCGCGGACACCAGGCCGTCATCCGCTTCCGATACGAGTACCCGAGTAGCACCGATGTAGATGGTACCAAGGGTACCACCGCCGTACCACAGTACATCAAAAACCTTTCGGACTACCACGAGACCTATAGCAAAAACCCGGGCGGAGACGGACCGACCTACTATGCCGACTGGAGCAACACCGAGTTGCAGTGGTTCACCAAGCAGTTCTACACCGACCTCGCCGCACGCTACAACGACGACCCGCGTATAGCCTTCCTCGAAGTAGGCTTCGGGCATTGGTCGGAGTATCACATCTATGGCACTACCCTCAAACTCGGTACAAACTTCCCCTCTAAAGCCTATCAAAAAGAGTTTTTCCTCCATTTGGCTTCCGTAGTGCGTATCCCATGGCTTGTCTCTATCGATGCTGCCGACGATTCGTACAGTCCTGTGGTGGCCGACAATACCTTAATGGGACTGTCGTTCGGCTTGTTCGACGATTCGTTTATGCACGCCGGGCATGAGATAGGCTCCTCCGACGGCTACAACGAGGAGAACTGGAATGCTATCGGCAAAAACACACGCTGGCAATCAGGCGTCTGCGGCGGCGAAGTCAGTTACTACACAAGCAACGACCAAAAGAACTTCCTCAACCCCGCCGGTATGTACGGCACTACCTGGGAAGCCGCAGCCAAAAAATACCACATCTCTTTTATGATTGCCAACGACGCACCAAGCGGCAGTTATGGTACAGTAGCACGCTTTAAGTCCGCGGGTATGGCTAGCGGCTATTGCTTCCGCGTAACCGACTGCAAGACCGATGGCAGTCAAACTTGGGTAACCGTTACCAACGAAGGTATCGCCCCACTCTACCGCGATGCCTACTTCGCTATCGGCGACACCCGCTCCGAGACCTCGCTAGCAGGCCTGCTCCCGGGAGCAAGCAAGACCATCGTCATCCCTACCGGCATTACCACCGGCAACCAACTGCATATCGTGTCGCCCTATATCCTTTCATCACAGCAGATTCAGTTCAATGCCGATGTCAAATAGGCTTCTGAGGCGTTTACCCATTTGGTAAGGTAATCTCTCCAAACGCAGCATATCCGCCTATCTCTCGGCAAGGGAGGTCGGCGGATATGCGTATCAAAGGGAATCAATGACGAATGGGGCCAATGATGGTTTGCAGCGGATATGCGTATAAAAAAAGTCTGCCCGACAAATCGCTTGCAGAGCAGACTCACATTAGGTACAAATATACACTCCCTACTCAATCACCGTAGCGTAGAGAGGTATGCGCTATCTACAGTAAAGTAGAAATTGAAAGTAGTATCATCTATCAACTCGGGTACATAATTCTCAATCTGGAAAATGCGTTTATTTTGCTCTATATCTAATTTCCGATATTCGTCATTACCAATTTGCATTCCAAATTCATATTGATACCCTTCTGTAGGTGCATCATACCACAAATACTTCAATCCATCATCTACTGTGTACACTGGTGCCTTTTCATTACTTCCTATGATTACAAAAGCGTTCTGCGTATAACATTCGACTTTAGCAACAGAGTTAGGAGCCAATACTACCAATTTGTCTATAAGCCGATTTAAATGTCGATTAGAGTCGTAAGATACAAACTTGATGGACACATCTTGAGATAAAGTATTTTTCCAATAGTAATTATAAGTGTATGTTGCAACACACTTCTTACCCTCAAATGGATCTTCCGTTTCACATGAAGTTACTGTAAAACAGATAGTCATAATGGCACATACTGCCATAATAAATTCCTTTTTCATACTCATTCTATATTATTTAGATATATCAATAGCAGCACCATCCGCATTACTAACCTTAACCGAATAAGAACTTATCCATGTAGGGTACCCGCATGCACTAAAGTACTTAATATGGTTGGATGAGCGGTTTTTCATCCTGCAATTATGATTGAATGTAAAAGTATGGTTGTGTCTTTTTTGGGTGTTTCCACATGTTGTAGCAACTCTTATATTCATATTTGTTTTACAAAAATACTGAACATTATTACCATTTCTACGCCGATAGTTACTTATTACCACATAAGCGTTTCTTCTATCTATTCCCAAAATTGTACGACAATCTTTTGATCTAATACTAACAGAAATATAACAATTGTCCTTATTAGTACTATTCATCTCCTTTACATTCGAGGTATTTGTAATGAAACAAGGACTACTAACCCCCTGAGGCTTGTGCTTGATTTTGCAGTTGTTTTACCTCCATTATATTTTTCATCTGAGCAATCTTTGAATAGTTTGTCGTGCTACATAGCACTTCATCCTTTCCAAAAAAGCGATGTACCTCTTCACCAACAACAAACAGATTGTTGGAATTACAAAAAACCATCTCATCAACAAGTCCCAACGATTCTATATAGTGTTCTCCAAGACTATCGTATTCTAAGATATATTGTGGATATTTCTCCTGCATAGTTTTTACAAACTGATCCAACGCTTTTTCTGCCGGAGATACAAACACATTACCATAACCCGGCGGAAAGGCTGCGTGCAAATTAATACTACCTCCCGGATAGGGTTTTGCCTCTATCAACTCCCATGCTTTTTCCCACTCTTGTTCATAAATGATGTTTGATTCCAAGATCTCATTCTCTACATTGTTTTCATTAGTCCATTGACGCAGTTGTTTATAGTCCATATCTTGAAGCACAGCAAGCGTAGAATCCAATTCGTCATACGAATCAAAAATCCTCACATTTGTGCCAAAGATTGCAGGGTTCTGCCGTACAAAGGCTGCTGCTCGGGCTTTGCGCATAGCCGGTGTTTCCTCACTAATCTGCACTTGCGGAGTTTCTGTATCTCCGATTTGCGAATTGAGCAACTCATTGTTGCTACACGATGACATTGGCAAACATAGTGCCAAAGTCGAAAAAATAAGTTTTTTCATTGTAATTATTATTTAATTAGTTGTTAATTGGTAAATTATCACGATAAATCAATTATCACAAAGATACATATCAGAACATAAACTCTCCTTTGAGTATATGGTCTTTGTTTTGGAGATATAGGGTATAAGTTCCTTGTTGCCAAGCGGTTAGCGAAATCTCTATTACCTCTCCACCGAGCGTGCTTTCTATTGCCTCATACACCGTTTCGCCTACACAATCAATACGCACACGCGTGGTTTCTACATCCGCTTTTACCACAATGAACAGTACATCCTCCGCAAGTACCACATCATAATCGAACATTCCATCCAATGAGTAAGGTCGAATACCGGGTCGCCCACCTATTGATTTAGAAGGCACCTCTTTCATTGGCACCTTAGTTCCCTTTAGATGTTTCAAATCGTTAGGGTTGCCTGCCGAGAGCGGCAGGGCAAAGATTGCTACAAGAGCAAGCAATAAGAATTTTTTTCATATTTTTAAGTAATTATTTGTTTTATCGCCATAAAATGCTTACCTTTGCAGGGTGTTTGGCAGGCTTGCCTACAGTCGCCGTTTTTCGGCAACGGCACAAAAATAGTAGAAAAGATAGCAAAACACCAAATTAAATACTTACCCGCCCTATCAAATTTGGTCACTTTATTGCTCGTAACTCACTGATAATCAATAGCGCAATTTTATGTTTCAGAAAAATACTTACCTGCCCTATTTGTGCATATCTTGTGTAGTGGCTATTTTGCTATCTTGCTGTATATTAAGCAGTTGCAAACACGATGTGAAAGTACAGAATGTGCACATTATGCGTGCAGACAGCCTTATTGAGAGCCGGCCGGACAGTACAATGGCTATTCTTGCCTCTATCAGCGATGATTCGTTGCCGGAAAACGACAAAATTTACAGGTATTTGCTGCGGGAATATGCCTCTCTCAAACTGTGGCAACCGGTTTCTCCCGACTCGATTATACCGATGGTAGTGGACTATTACCAACGCACAAAAGATAAAAAACATTTATGCAAAGCCCTGTATGTACAAGGTGCAGAATACGAGCATACTATGCACTATCAAAAGGCGATGCTATGCCTCAAAGAGGCTGAGCAATACATTCCCTATACCGATTCAACAGAATCACTTGCCGGACTCATCTATATGATAGAAGGTGCGATATTTGAGAACAACATTTTGTATTTCCTCGCAGTCGAAAAGTATAAGCAGGCACTTCCTTTCTTCTTAAGAAACAACGACTATATCCGTATCAGTAGTTGCTATAGAGGATTATACGATATGGATGTATATCAAGACATTACACCCAATGCACAATATATCGATGAGGCAATCCGATATGCCGCTCTATCCGGCGATACCTTAGCCTGCACGCTGACAATGCTATCCAAAGAACAAAATGCCACGCCGTTCGATTCACTAAAAGTATTAGATCTCACTTTGCAACTTTGCGACTCATTTGGATATGCCCGTTATGCTGACTATGCTACAGAATACTATATGAATAGGCAAGATTTCTCGACCGCGAACTATTATCTGCAACACTTTGCCACCGACACCACCACTGCCGATTGGAGCATATATCAATAGCATTATCTGCACAGCAAATGGCTATACAGTCAGAATTTGCCACAATTAGCCTATTCAGAAATTCTGCACACTTATGAGGCTTTCCACGAACAAATCAAGCAAAGCAACAAAGTCCGCACCTACCTTATCTCTCGGCAGTATGACCTCGAAAAGGAGCAACAAAAGACCTTGCGGCTAACCATCACCCGCCAACGCCTATGGATCAGTATTGGCAGTATCGTATTTGGCTTTTGTATTATTTTGCTGATAATCAGCCTCATATACCTACACAAGCGTATGCTGCATCAGCAAAGAGAACAACAACTGCAAGCCGACATTCGCCAACTGCGCACCGAACTGACCGAGAAACGCAACACGCTGCGGCAACTGCTCTACCAGCGTCTGAACATCACCAAACATCTGCATAGCGGCAATATGCCCGACAAGTTGCCTCGCGAACTGAGAGATTTCCTTGAGGATATGCTCTTTACCGACGAGAGCAACTGGCAGAAGTTTCGCACCGAATTTAACAACCTATACGATAATCTACTCTGTAAACTGAAAGCAGCGCACCCCGAACTGACCACACAAGATGAGCAAGTAGTTGCGTTGGGTGTACTGCAATTCGACAATAGCGACATCGCTTTCTTGCTCGGTATCACCGACCGCACGATATAGAATCGGCGGCAAAAACTCAAGAACCGCTTGGGCGATCCGCAGATGGACTTAGACCAATGGTTCAACACCCAAGCCAATACCTTCCCCGACATCAGTACGCTGCGGCGTTGAGAGAATAAACTACACAATATAATATATAAGCAAGAAGAAAGCCTCAGCACATTGCGCTGAGGCTTCCTTTGTAGCGGGACCCGGGATTGAACCGGGGACCTCATGATTATGAATCATGCGCTCTAACCAGCTGAGCTATCCCGCCAACCCATCTCCGAAGAGATAGTAAATACTAACTTTCTTTTGTGTGAGAAACGATACTCTCTTTAGAAAGCGGCTGCAAAGGTACAACAAAAAATTGATATGAGCAAACAAAATGGCGTTTTTTTGTGCTTTTCCGGCAAAAACCGACTGAAAACCACCTGCAAACCGCCCATTAGGGTTATCGGTTTGGGGTAGTAGCACGATTTGTATTGTCTATGTGGCAAGTAGGGATTTATATTTGCATATCTGCCAAAAAAGCAGTACTTTTGCAGGCAATAGACAACTCGGATTGCCTAATGGTTGTCTAACAAAGCAAACTATCGAATTATTTAACACAGAATAGATTATGAGCAAAGCATTATTGATGATTCTCGACGGCTGGGGAATCGGAGATCACTCAAAAGCCGATGTTATCTCTTGCACACCTACTCCGCATTGGGATGCGCTGTTGGCCAAATATCCGCATAGTCAGTTGCAAGCCAGCGGCGAGAATGTAGGTTTGCCCGACGGACAGATGGGCAACTCGGAGGTAGGACACCTCAACATAGGTGCCGGGCGTGTGGTTTATCAAGACTTGGTAAAGATCAACCGCGCCTGCAAAGACGGTTCCATCAAGCAGAACCCAGAGATAATCAGTGCCTTCAAGACGGCTAAGGAGTCGGGCAAGAAACTGCACATCATGGGTCTGACCTCTACAGGAGGTGTCCACTCATCGTTCGACCACCTTTTCTACCTGACCGAGATAGCCAAAGAGTATGGTTTGGAGGGACGCACCTTCGTTCATTGCTTTATGGACGGCCGTGATACCGACCCGAAATCGGGACTCGGTTTTATCGACCAACTGCAGGCGCACTTAGCAGAAACCTGCGGCGAGATTGCCTCTATCCAAGGGCGTTTCTATGCTATGGATCGTGATAAACGCTGGGAGCGTATCAAGGTGGCTTACGACTGCTTGGTCAATGGTATCGGCCACGAGAGCGAGGACATGCACAAGGCAGTGGAAGAATCGTACAACGAGGGCGTAACCGATGAGTTTATCAAACCTATCGTACATGTACGCAACGGTCAACCGCTGGCTACCATAGAGGAAGGTGATGTAGTGATTTTCTTCAACTACCGCAACGACCGCGCTAAAGAAATCACCATTGTGCTCACCCAACAGGATATGCCGGAGCAGGGAATGCACACTATCCCCAACCTCAACTACTACTGCATGACGCCGTACGACTCGTCGTTCAAAGGCTTGCATATCCTCTTCCCGAAAGAGAATGTACAAAACACGCTGGGCGAGATTGTGTCGAACGCAGGTATGAAGCAGTTGCGTATCGCCGAGACCGAGAAGTTTGCGCATGTTACCTTCTTCTTCAACGGCGGTCGCGAATCGGAGTACCCGGGCGAGGAGCGTATCCTGATACCGAGTCCGAAGGTAGCCACCTACGACCTGAAACCCGAGATGTCGGCACCCGAGGTTACCACCGCACTCTGCAATGCGCTCGATACGCAGAAGTACGACTATATCACGCTCAACTTTGCCAACGGCGACATGGTGGGACATACAGGTATCTATGCTGCCGTACAAAAGGCCGTTGAGACCATCGATACTTGCGTAGATAAGGTAGTTACCACTGCGCTCAAGAACGACTACGAAATCATCATCATTGCCGACCATGGTAACTGCGACCACGAACTGAACGCCGACGGCACGCCCAACACGGCTCACTCGCTCAACCCCGTTCCGTTTGTGTATGTGAGCAACAGGCATACCCACGCACAAGTGGAGAACGGTATCTTGGCAGATGTAGCACCGTCGATTTGCCATATCCTCGGGCTGAAACAGCCCGCAGAGATGACAGGACACAACCTGATAAAAGACTGATACATACAATAATATATCAATCACTTGCAAAAATGTTGCATGCCGCAGGGTGTGCAACATTTTTTTGTATCTTTGAGATGATGTTTGGCGGGTATGTGGCGAAGTTTGCGTAATTTTGCGGCATACTTTTTCACACCAAAGAAACGAAAAAAGTTGTGGTATTTTGATTTCCGGACCTTTGTCCGCAGAGTGGCTGCTTTTGTGATGGGAGCCGCCACTTTTTGTATGGTGTCAGCACTATGCAGAGAGGCATACGATTTAGCAAAATGACAGTTGATACAGCAGCGAGGCTGACAAAATGATAATGAGCAAAACGGTGTTAGGTCTCGATGAGGTCTCGACAATAGTTCGACGAAATCTCGACAAAGACTGTTTGACAAAATGCTACAAAAATTCACTTTGCGCTGACAGATTGAATTAGATCGGCAGAGAGAAAATGGACTGAATAGAGATTAGCAAAATTTTGACAGGGCGTAAAAAATAAAGCATTTCTGTCTGCAGGGCTTGCAGGAACGAAAAAAGGTGTAAGTATCGACTTTGACGATGTATGGCACAACACAGGCGAGCAAGTTGGGCATCAGTCGGGCGCAGTTGTTCCGCAAAGTGAAATCAAAAATAGGGGTAACGCCAGTGGACTTGATACGGCAGATACGCTTGCAGAAAGCCAAACAGATGCTGCAGCATACCGACCTCTCGGTGTCGCAGGTGGCTTATTCCGTGGGGTTCTCGTCGGCATCGTATTTTGCCAAATGCTACAAAGATTTCTTTGGTTTTGCGCCCAAACATAAGCCGTCTTGAGCGGAAGAACGCTGACGAAATTGCGGTTTCGTGTGTACCATGGTTTCCGTTAACGGTTAATTGACGATTAAACATAGTGGGGACTCTAAGAACATATAATTACCATATAATTAGACATTAATTTCTTTTCTACGGGTTACCATCCATTGAAATGCCATTCACAGTGAGGACAGGTTCTCCGTTAATTACAGTTAATTGACCATTAATGGCTCTGACCGGTTCAATGTAAAAGTGCCTTTGTCCCGAATGCAGAGAATGTAGAGATTGCATTATCGATGCGATAGGAATGGTTAGAATGTAGAGAAGGCTGCTGCACAGGGAAACGACACCGAATGATGGCCTACGGTTGTCTATCGGTGCATAGACCACAAGCCACAAAAATAGGCTGCTCCCGAAACGGGAACAGCCTATTTTTATGCCACTTATCGGACTAATTACTCCTCGCCCATAGCATCGTCCACCAAGATACGACCGCAGAACTCGCAAACGATAATTTTTTTGCGCTGACGGATATCCAACTGACGCTGAGCAGGAATCTTGCTGTGGCAACCGCCGCAACTGTCACGCTCTACTTTTACCACCGCCAAGCCGTTGTGTGCATTCTTGCGGATACGCTTGAAAGCACTGAGCAGACGGTCGTCGATCTGTTTCTCGATCTCTGCCGAACGGAGAATCAGCGATTCGGTCTCTGCTTTGGTCTCTGCCAAGATAGAATCCAACTCGTTCTTTTTCTGGTTGAGATCAACGGTCTTCTCCTCGATCTCAGCCACGGTTTTATCCTTCTCCGCACGATAGGTCTCTAAAGCCATCGTATTGTTGTGGATACTTTTTTGGGCAGATTCGATCTCCAATTCTTGATACTCAATCTCGTGGTTGAGGTTGTCGAACTCACGATTGTTGCGAACGGTCTTCTGCTGCTCTTGGTAGCGTGCGATAGTAGCATTGGCGTTCTCGGTTTTTACACGGCAGTCCGAAATCTTGTTCTCGCACTCTTTGATATCGTTTTCGATATTCTGCAAACGCGTCTTGAGTCCTTCGATCTCATCGCCCATGTCTTTTACCTCTTGGGGCAACTCGCCTGCCAATGTGCGCAGTTCATCGATGCGCGAATCTACTTGCTGCAATTCGTAGAGGGCTTTCAGTTTCTCCTCTACCGTCAATTCTTTTTCTTTTGTAGCCATAGTTGTATATGTTGTTTATTTAGTTTCTTCTTTTCTTGCCACAAGGGCTTAACTAATAAGTGTAGCCGCCCACTACGCCAGCACCTGAACGGGCGTGGCATCTGCCTCCGATATATAGGTTGGCACCTTATCTGCCAACAGTTCTCGAAATATATCGCGCGTGAAATGCTCGCTTACCCAATGGTCGATGTCCACAAGGCCTACCTCTCCGTCAGCGGCTTGCATCTCGTGGTACTTGCAGTCGGCAGTGAGATAAACATCGGCTCCTTGGCGTATTGCCTCGCCGATAAACTCTGCGCCAGCACCGCCACACATAGCGATACGCTGCACTTGATCGTGCTTCGGGCGGGTATAGTGGACATACCACGCACCAAATCGCTCACGCACAAGACACAGAAAATCAGCATATTGCATCGACTCCGGCAGCATACCTATCACGCCGAGACCATAGTCTGCGCCCGCATGGGCAGGCACCAAAATCCGATAGTTCTCCACGCCCAAAATATCTGCCATCCGCCCGCTGACGCCGTGCAAAAAACAATCCATCGCAGTATGGCTCGAATAGAGCGCAATACCATGACGGATAGCCTGTTCTACACATCGCTCCTGCGGTGTGAGACCACAAATATGTTTCAGTCCGTGAAAAAGCAGGGGGTGATGACTGATGATGAGGTTGCATTGTTTCTCAATAGCCTCAGTGACAACAGCCTCTGTGATGTCTGTTGTCAGCAGGGCAGCCCTAATGTCTGCGTCTGCGTTACCCACCTGCACTCCCGAGTTGTCCCATTGCTCTTGGTAACTCAAGGGAGCCACAGATTCTATGATATCGATAATGTCTTTTAGGATCAACCTTTTCGTGCGCCGACTCCGGTCTTAGCCGATGTAGCCGCCGATTTTTGTGTTTTTACCTGTGCTTGTTTAGCCACAGGTTTCTTATCCTCAGCCTTGGGTGCTTCGATAGCCGTCTCTTCAGCGGCATTCTCCTCGTCGATAGAGAAATCGGTAATACCGGCATTAACCAAGATATTGTACCATTGGATAAGTTTGCGGATGTCGCTCGGATAGACACGGTCGCGATCCCACTCGGGCAGGACCTCGTCGAACCAAGCACGGAGTGCCTCGTTGTCGGCCTTCTTCGCATCGATAGAAGCGGGTTTCAATCCCTCTTTGTTGCCCGCGCTCGTCAGCACACTGCTTAGGCTGACATCATCACCGGTGGTGAACATAGAGACCTCACTGAGCGCAACAATTTTATCACGCGCATAAGTGGGGGTACGCTTACCGTCTAACAGCGATTCCACGATGAGCATATTGTTGCCGCGACTAACCAATTTGTACAATCCGGGCTTGCCCGTGATAGCGAGAATATTCTTCAGCATAGTATTATCAAAACTAAAATAAGAAATTTGCGCAAAAGTACTGCTTTTTTTGGAAATATGCAAATTTTGTAGTAATTTTGCGGTCTAATTTTGAACTATGGGACTCTTAATCACATTCTTACTGTCTGCAATGGCAGTATCATTTCTCTGCTCTTTGCTTGAATCTACCTTGATGACCACCACCTTGAGTTATATCACGATGCGCGAGGATGAGGGTTACAAGCCTGCCACACTGATGAAGCGTTACAAGACCGAGACGGAGCGTCCGCTTGCCGCTATACTTTCTCTCAATACGATAGCCAACACGATAGGTGCCGCCGGTGTGGGACAACAAGCCAACATCATCTTCGGTTCGCAATGGTTCGGACTGGTGAGTGCCATCACCACGGTGCTGATATTGGTATTCTCGGAGATTATCCCGAAGACGATAGGTACCACCTATTGGAAATCGCTGATGGGCTTTACGGCTCGCACGATACAGGTGCTGGTAGTAGTGATGTACCCTTGTGTGCTGTTTATCAAATGGATAACACGCATCTTCAAGCACGATGACGGCGAAGCCACCGTATCACGCGAGGAGGTGCTGGCAATGGTGAATGTAGGCGAAGAAGAGGGTGTGATAGAGAAAGATGAGAACAAAATCATCAGCAATGTGATGCGCTTGGACAGCATCAAAGCCTCGGATGTGATGACACCGCGCGTAGTGGCAAAGACTGCGCCCGAGACTATGACGCTCAAGGAGTATTACCAATCGGACGAGTACGACCACTTCTCGCGCATACCGGTCTATAACGAGGATGCGCCGGAGTTTATCACGGGCTATGTGCTGCGCGATGATGCGTTGGAAGACCTGGCAGAAGACCACTTCCAAGTAACGCTCGGTTCAATCAAACGCTCTCTGCCATCATTCGATGAAAACAAATCGCTTGCCGACATCTTCGATGCTATGCTGAAGCAGAAATCGCAGATTGCACTGGTGATTGACGAGTACGGTTGCTTCCAAGGTATCTTGACATTGGAGGACATCATCGAGACTATTTTCGGGCTGGAGATCATCGACGAGAGCGACGACATCATCGATATGCAGCAGTACGCCCGCGAGCGTTGGCAGCAGCGACAGAAGAAGTATAAACGAGTAGAAATCAAGCAGTTGCCGCCTAAAGAAGAGGCAACCACGGAGAAAAACAATGAGACTGAAAAGTGATGTAAACATAAAGAACCGCCGTGCCACCTTCGACTATGCGATACTCGACCGATACATAGCCGGTATTCAACTTTTTGGCACGGAAATCAAGTCGATCCGCGAGAGCAAAGCCTCGCTGGCGGATACCTATTGCCAGTTTGCTAACGGCGAACTATGGGTGAAACAGATGCATATCGCAGAGTACCGCTTCGGCAGTTACGCCAACCACGAAGCACGGCGCGACCGCAAACTGCTCCTGCAGAAGAAAGAACTGCGCAAATTGGAACGCCTAACACGCGATACAGGCAAGACGATTATCCCGCTCAGAATGTTTATCAACGAGCGCGGACTGGCAAAGATGGAGATAGCCCTCTGCCAAGGTAAGCATACCTACGACAAACGCCAAACACTTCGTGAGCAAGACGACAAACGCGAACTGCAACGCGTTATGCGCAACGCCGGCAGATAGATGAGCGCGGCGGCTGACAACTGTATCCTCTACATTATTATATGTATGGCACTTACACAAGTGTAATGCCGGCATATCGTTCATTTGTAAAGATAGATGATTGACTGCAAGTTACGCAGCAATAACACATACAAAAAAAATCGGGGGGACGCTTGTGCATCTCTCCGATTTTGTTTATTTACTCGCCCATTGTGGGGCGCAACCTATTACAGCATCTCGACCGAGCGATTGACAAACTTAGCCAATGCTTCGCCTTTGAGCAAACCGCTTGCCAAGAGAGCAATGTCGATGAGTTGGTGTACTTTCTCGTCGCCGGCAGCATGTTTGGCATACACATCTTTCACTTGTGTACGCAATGCTCCCAATTCCTTGGTTACATTGGTTACCGCATCCTTCTCCTCTTGGGTGAGGTCGGCTTCCTTTTTGTCTTTCTGTGCGGCACGCAAGTCGTCTTCCTCTTTTTGCTTAGCGGCAATCTGCTCGTTGAGCGGTGCGACCTCGGCTTTGCAAGCCTCTACTAACTCGTTCATCAGGTCGGTTACCTTGCTATTGGCGGTATTGACCACCATATTGTATTGGTCGGGCATCTGTCCGTAGAACGACATTCCTTGCTGGTGAGCCGACATCTCTTTCATACGGCGCATAAACTCATTTTGCGTCAAGAATACCGGCAGTGCATCGGCAGAAACATTCTCGAAACTAACCACATAGTTGGTCTTGTCATTCTTGGGCAACTGACTCTCGAAACTATAGCGCAAGGCGTCTTCTTGTTCAGCGGTAAGCGCAACGGCTTGTTTGTCCTCTTTGAGGATTAAGTTCTCGATGACATCGGAGTCCACACGCACGAAACGAATGGTGTCTTTTTTGTCCTTATCGGATGTAGACATGCTCTTTTGCTCCATTTGGGACATAGCGTGAATATCGAGTTCTCCGTCCATCAGCAAGACATCATAGCCTTTTGCCTTAGCACGCTCGATATACGAATAGGAGGCATCGGGGTCTTGGGTGTAGAGCAGTATCAAGTCGCCGTTCTTATCGGTCTGATTCTCCTTTACTTTTGCTTTGTACTCATCCAATGTAAAGTACTTGCCATCAAGGTTCTTGAGCAGGGCAAAACCGATGGCACGCTCGTAGAATTTCTCGTCAGTGAGCATACCAAATTGGATGAACATCTTGACATCGTCCCACTTCGTCTCAAAGTTCTCACGGTCGTTCTTGTAGAGTTCTGCCAATTTGTCAGCCACTTTCTTTGTGATATAGCCGCTGATTTTCTTGACATTGTTATCGCTTTGGAGATACGAACGACTGACATTCAGAGGAATATCGGGCGAATCGATGACACCATGCAACAGCGTCAAGTACTCCGGTACGATATTCTCCACCTCGTTGGTTACATAGACCTGGTTGCAATAGAGTTGTATCTTATTGCGGTGTACATCAAGGTTGTTTTTGATTTTGGGGAAGTACAAGATACCGGTCAAATGGAACGGATAGTCCACATTCAAATGGATGTGGAACAGCGGCTCGTCCATCTGGTTAGGATAGAGTTCGTGGTAGAACTTCTCGTAGTCCTCATCGGTCAGGTCAGACGGTTTGCGCATCCACGCGGGGTTGGTATCGTTGATGATATTGTCCTCCTCGGTCTCTACCTGTTTGCCGTCTTTCCATTCTTTTTTCTTACCGAATACAATCTCTACCGGCAAGAACTTGCAGTACTTGGTCAGCAGACCTTCTACCGTTGAATCCTCGAGATACTGCTTGAATTCGTCATTGATATGCAATACAATATCCGTTCCACGGTCGGCTTTGATAGTATCTTCCATTGTGTACTCCGGCGTACCGTCGCAACTCCAATGTACGGCTTTGGTGTCTTCTTTGTACGATTGTGAGTAGATCTCCACCTTGTCAGCCACCATAAATGCACTATAGAAGCCCAATCCAAAGTGCCCGATGATAGCCTCAGCCTTATCTTTGTATTTGTTTACAAACTCCTCGGCACCCGAGAACGCAATCTGATTGATATACTTATCTACCTCTTCGGCAGTCATACCGATACCATGGTCTTGAACGGTGAGGGTATGCTTGTCCTTATCTATCAAGACACGCACACGCGTATCACCCAAATCACCTTTTACCTCACCTACGCTCGACAAGGTTTTCAGTTTCTGTGTTGCATCTACTGCATTTGATATCAACTCACGCAAAAAAATCTCGTGGTCGCTGTACAAGAATTTCTTAATAACGGGGAAAATGTTGTTTGATGTTACCCCTATGTTTCCTTTGCTCATAGTATGTAAGTTTTTTATTTGTTCTACTTATTCGTGCTTGCTCACCTCTCACAACATTGCAGCGGTATCACAAGCAACCATACTCACATTCTCAAAAACTTTGCCAAAGCCCCGAGGCTGTCATTTTGTCATAATTGTATCGGTAAGCATAGCATAATGTACCAAGAAACCGCACCAAAATGATTGCATATATGCCATACATCGGGGTTTATCTTTTGAGGAAAGAGAGTCTGTCGCAGAGAGAATAGCGGGCTTGGCAAGCCCGCCACAAGAACACTTCGCAGATGAGTTGTGGCTATGGAGTTGAGAGGTTGATTAGCGTATGGCACAATTTGGTCAAACTATTTTAGGACACCACGACGGGCAGACCATGGTCTGATTGGCTTAATCACCTATTAACAACCTATTAATCACCTATTAGCGACCCGATATGGTCTCGAAAAAGAGGAAACAAAGATACTAGTAAGGTAGTAAGTAGGACGAAATTATGCCATCTTGGTGGCAGAGATGGTGTCTTGGGAGGTATGGCGGATGATGTAGTAGGGGACGCCAAGAGATTGGATTTCCTGCTCGTAGCGTCGGAACAACTCAAGGCGAATAGCCTCACTGCCGTTCTCACGGACGGGGTCATCTACCCAAGCCAAATCTGGATAGAGCAGCAAATAGACATCCATCTTATATTGTACCATTGCCTCCAAGACCCAATCGGGCGCACTGCCATAGCAGTAGTCGAACCATACACGCGTGATAATCAACTCGGTATCAAAGAAGACAATACCACCTTGGGAGAGTGCTTTCCATCTATCGTCAGCAGCCTCAGCCGTATTGCTATTCTCTACGGCCTCAGCACTACAGCCGCTTTCCATTTTTCCTACATTCGTCTTTTTGGGGGAGGATGCGTAGGCTTGCAATTGCTCTATTTGATATCGAGCGATAGCACAGACATCATCGTAGGTATAGGGATGCCCCAACTGCTCGACATACTCACGCGCATACTCAGGTACATAGATACCATGATAGCGTTGGGAGAGTTGCTGAGCAAGAGTAGATTTGCCCGTCGATTCCGGTCCGATAATTCCTACTTTGAGCATACCGATTAGCGTGTAAGCATCAGTTTGATATTGATACCTACATTGTCCGATTTGATAGGATACGACGACGAGATGAGCGGGGTTGTACCTTGGTGATCGTAGAAGAGTTGCAAGTTTACTTTCTGCGACAGGACATAGTCGGCACTAATCTTGATAGCAAACACTTTGTTGCCGCTCGATGCCTGCGTAATGCCTTCCTCCACCTTGCGCAATAGTGTTTTTATATCCTTGTAAGAGATATCCACATTGAGTTTAAGGTCGTTGCTGACTTTCTTCTGACCGCCGTCTTTCTTCTTGGTGATAAAACTCAGGTTCTTTATCGTATAACCACCACCGATGACAAACTCATTGGTGTGTCCTTCGGTGAGTTGCACGCTGGTTACATTCAGCGCCAAGTTGCGCTGTTTACGATACTCAAACTTGCACGATAGCGAGTTTTTCATCGACAGATTGAGACCAATCAGCGGCGAGAAAGCCTCAGTAATCGACACATTGGAGATGTCATAAGCCGACGAAGGGATAGGCATATCGGTGGTAACATCACGAACAAAACCGACCATTTTATCGGTCTGACCATCTAATGGTACCCATGTGGAGTAACTGCCGTAACTGCCTATCGAGTACTTGCAGGTGTAAGCATGGGTGAGCGTAACGGAGCGGAAATGGTCGCGCATCCATGGCAGTTTGCCTAATCCGTCGTAGGTAACCGACCAGTTGGGCAACACACGCAGGATACTCAAGAATGGATTGAGATTCATCGTATTGGCATTGCGACCGGTGTATGCAGCCAAGAAAGCAGGCACCAGCACATCGGCTGAGTTCTTAGCCACACTGCCTTTCGACGGGTCATACACCTGTCCGCCGGGGAGTACGCCTTTCATAAAACCGGTGGTCGGATACAAGACACCTTCGTATTGCGCTTGTACACGCCCTTGCATCACATCGAGGTTCTGCAAGAATTGGTTGTAGGTTGCATTGGCAAAGTTGTCCTCCTGCGTACCAATCTTGCTAAATGCCGTACCGATAGCCACCTGCGTGATATTGAACGACCCCGTCATATTCTCTTGCAGTTGGTCATACGAATAGATGATCGAGGTTGAGTTGGCAAAATAGCGTTTGCCGTTCACTTGAATCTTCAGTCCGGGGAGCGGTTCGAGCGTCAGTTTGAGGTCAAAATCGCTGGTGAAAGCGCGTGTAGCAGGCTGTACCACTGCCGTATCGCCCGACAGCCACCCGTTCTCTTTAGCGCGATTGACGAAGTCGGACGGAATAAAACCAAAGGCAAAATCGAACCCGGGCGCATATAGTCCCTCGGTGCGCCGCTGCCCCATAAAGCCCGCCTCGGGGTTGAAGCCCGGTACGGTCATCGAGTTGGTCTCGCGATAGGTAACTTGTACACGGCGGAACATCGTACCTATGTAGGCAAACATATCGCCGGTTACTTGTGCGGGAGTACGCTGACTCGGGTCTTTTGTGGTGATAGTCAGCACCATAGCCTCGCAATCGGCTTTGGAAGTGATGTTCACTTTGGTGTTTCCGTTCGGCTTAAACGATACCGGGATACGATGCCCCGCGCTGTCGGTTGCCGTAACGGTAAGTGATTCCGAGTTGAGGCGGTGGGTAACCTCTATCGTCTTGCCTTTCTCCGCCTTGATGGTCTGCGAATAGGTCTTAGGCTTGAACGCACGGCGGGTCTGACGACGCGTGTATTGTTGCGTCATCTGTTTCCAATACTTCGATTTGCCATAGAGTGTCTCAAAGTTGATACCACCGTCCACTTGCCACGATTGTAACGAAGAGATAGTGTTGCCGAGGTCGGTATCGGATGTGGTCTGCGCCGTACGCGCCCAGTTGTAGGTAGCGTTGTATGAGGCATTAGCCGACAAGGCTTCTAAATACGGAATCCGATTGAAGGGCACATTCCACGAGGCTGTAAATACCTGCTGATAGGTATAGGGCGAACCCCATTTGGCAAGACTGCGTTGGATAGTATCGCGCCATGCCTCGTAGTAATCGTTGGTGAAAGCATAGTCGCGCAGTATCTCGGGAGCATAGTAGCCCTCGTCGATGGTAGAGTTCATTGCCGACTGGAACGAGAACTTCATATTCTTGGTCAAGTCGTACTTGAAATCGAAGTTACGATCCCATGTAAAGTCCTTGGAGAAGGTCAAATCCATCTGATCGCTTGCCGTGGCCGTCAGATCACGCATTTTCATGTGGGAGAAAGTACGGTGCATATTGGTGGAGAATGCCCACGACTGCGGCAGGTAGTAGAAATTCATCTCTTTGAGGAATTTCACTTTCTGTACTTTTTGTACTTTCTTAAACGGTTCCCATGGTTGCGGATTGAACGAATAAGCATAGTTGAACGACCCCTTGTGGTCAGTGGTTACATTGCGTTCCATCTCGGGGGTATGCTCATTCTGCTTGTTGTATGAAGCGGAAATCGAGAAGTTGGCAGGGTCGTAGAACATATCCCGCTTCTTCGATTTGATATTCACTTTCATATTCGTTACCGAGAACGAAGTGGACTCTTGTACCGTGTTCGACATAGTGCGCACCGAATCGCGTTTTTCTTTCTCGTCGTTGGCGTAGGTATCCAGTGTCTCTTTAAGTTTGATGTCGGTATCCAACGGGTCATAATCGGGCGACAGAGTCTCGTTGGAATACGATACATAGAGCGGCATTTGTATCTTGGCTTTCTCAGGGAACAAACGCCCGGCTTCGAGAGCGGCACTTACCGAAATCTGGTAGATATTGTCCATATTGCGGTCCAATACATTCGATTCGATTGAGCCGTATCCGGCTGTCTCCAATCTACCTGCTACATTCAGTTGTGCAATGTCGCTCACCGACAGAGCCGCATTTGCCATAGCCGCTACACCACCCTGCTCGTTAAACTCGCTCAGACGCAGTTCGTTTACCCATACCTCACCGGATGCCTCGTGCGTACCCGAATTGCGGATACCTATCATGATACACTCTACATTCTCCAGCGTCGGGTTACCCAAGACCGTAATCTTATTTTGCGGTTTGCCGCCGGCATCATCATATATTATATAAGGTATATTGTTGCCTACATCGGAGTTGCCGGCGCGTTTGGCTTTATTGCGTGCCGTCTTGGCGTTGGTGAATACCGTGAATGGGAAATCGAACATATTATCCTGCGGCCAGACCTTAAGACGGTCATTGTCTTTGTCGTATAAACCAGGCTCGGTTAGGCGAAGCGGAATCTCGTATTCGTAGTAGTTATTCTTTAGGTCAGAGCCGAGACGGATGAAACAACTCAAGTCGCCATCGCTCAAATCGGGGTCAAGGTTCTCCATCTTCTCCGCATGCACAAACATCTGCAGATTTTTGTAGTTGCGCATATCGTAACCTGTATTCTTATACACGGCGCGTGCATCTTTCGGACTGAGGTTGGTTACGCGCAACACCATAGCCTGCTCGTTGAGCGGGATGAGGGTGGCTTGCCCGGGATCGGTCTGTCGGCTTATACCCGGCGGCAAGACATAGTTGACCGGGGTACGCGAGGAGTTTTCCTCTATATTAACGGCTTGTACATCCAACTGCGCACCGGTATTGACGGTAGTACCCAGCGGATAGAGGTCTTTGGTATAGTTGCGCCATTCGCCGCGCACAAGGTCAAGAGTTGCCAAACGAAGATGTGTCTCATGGGGACATCCCGTGAGATAGATACGCATAAAACGAATCGACTTGAAATTGCGAATGGAGCCTACGGTCTGCACATCGCTGCTATCGCCACGGAGAGGTATCTTAAACTGATACCAATTCACCTCCGTCGTCGAGCCGTTACGCAGTTTGACGCTCACTGTTTTTTTCTCGGTGATATGCTGACGACCTACCTCCATCATATCGGGGCGCAGCAGTACCTTGTATTGGTAGTATTTCTCGTACTCGTTGAGCGTGTTATCGCCGTTGATGTCCTCTATATCCGGCTGCAAAGTAGAGGCGGTACCATAACTCTCGGTTTGCGAATCTGCGTCGGGTGAGTTGCCCTCGGTACCGTTGTAGTGCTTGTATCGATCGAGAATAGAGACTTCTTGTTGGTCGAAGTCGGTGCCGCGATAGTAGTGGAAATTATCCCCGGCGGGGTCGTTAAGCGGTGAGAAAGAATCCGCCTGCCAAGCACTGAGTACCTCAGGGGCAAGCGTACTCTCCAGAGTTTCGACATATTCGCCATACGGGCGGCGACCATTAAAGGAGAAATTGCGCTCATTGGCAGAACTCAAGCCATTGAGACCCACATCTTGTTTAGCACGCGCCCCCGCCTCGTTGGAGAAAGCCGTAACGGTAGAGGTAGTCTTAGGAACACGCCCCCATACGGTGGAATCCAACTGATTGAAGTCTTGATCGGACACAGGCAAACCATGCTCAAACGATTTCTTTCCGTCGCGCAAGATATCCTCCGATATATCACCGAGGTTGATGTACATCTCGCCCTCGTATCCGTCGGGGTTGGTAAGTGCAGGATCCATCAACCAGAACTCGATATACTCGATGTTTGATTTCTCAAAGTCGGTATTATCCAACTTACGCATCATACCGCCCCAACGCTTCTTTGGGTCTTTTAGTTTACCCGTTGCGGGGTCGATTTCATCTGCCACGATGTTGTATGGGCCACGCTCCTCGGGGTAGAAACTCAGGTTGAGCACGCTGATCTTTGCATCCTCGTTGGCTACCTGCTCTTTCTCGGGATATATCTCTTGCTCCCATACGATACGAGTGCGGTGATCCGACATCGCATCGGGGTCGTTTTTGATGTGCTGCGGCGTATTGGTCTGCGGATAGCCGAAGATAGGATCTACCGTGTACCATGCCAACAACGCACGGTTCTTACCATATTGAATATCATTGCTCAGTTTCGACTCATCGAACGGACTTGGCGTAGAGGCCAAGAACCAATAACTCGGATAGTGGACATCGATATTGGTAGTAGTGGATTCAAAATCATCGATGTATGCCGTACCTACCGAACCGACATCGCGTGTATGCCCCGGTATGAGGTGGGCAAACTCGGCATTTATCTGAAAAGTAGAAGGCGCAGACGCACTGATCCATGGTATCTTATCGATGGCATTGGTCAGCCATTGCATCTCGGTTTTCCAACTGCCGTTCACACCCCATATTGTGTTTGCCAAAGGTTCACTTCCGGTATTCACTTTGGTGGTAATCGGGCGTTCACGCAAGTGCATAATCGTTCCGCCAATCACCAAATCGGGGTTGAATTCATACTCAAGGTGCGCACCAAAGAGACTCTTGCGCTGCATTGAGAAGGTGGATTGGTTCTCCAGTTTGACATCCACATTGGTACCCGATTCGAGAATCGACTGGTTGAGTATGGTTACCGTTCCCATAGTGTAATCTACGGTATAGTCCACATTCTCAATAAGTGTGGCACCACCCGCTGTTACCATAACGCTACCACGCGGCACATTCATTGCATTCAGGCGTATCTCGCTACCGCTCGTGCCCTTGTATTTACCCGTCAGATGAAATTTATTTTTCTCCGTCATCTCCTGCGCCACCACAAGCGTAGAGTCGTAGAGTTCTTGGAACACATACTTATTAGCAATCGCATCGTTGCCGATAGCCGAACGCAAATGGCTACCGAAAGGCTCCAATACCGGGAAAATAACACGACCGTTGCTCGAATAGACGGTCATATTCTCTATATAATCGAACTTACCATCGGGATAGGGGTTGTTCTTGCTATCCAATCGGTCGAGGTTCATCACGCGTAGCAATTGTTTGCCCGCTATGGCCCCTTCGGTAAGATACTGCATATCCGTACCCACCGAGTCGTTACGATAGGTAACATACAACTCAAACTTATCGGACGATATTGAATTAGCGCCAAGCGAGTAGATGTTCTTCATCATCAAATCCCAAGTACCTGCGTTTTTCTTTTGCGGAGCATTGGATGTACTCTTCAGCAGTTTGAGGACTAAGGCATTCGGTGCCCGCAACTCGTCGCTCGCATCGGTAGAGAACTCACCCACTTGATATACCTGTCCGCCGTAGGTATATTCGTACGCTACGGCCAACACCTCATCTTGATTGAGCGCAGAACGCAAAGAGATAAAACCTAAAGCCGAGTTGAGCGTATATTCGCTCGATGACAATAGTCTCGCAGACTCTACTTTCTCAAAGTCATCACCGCCCTCCAAGTCAGAAAGCACTTTGCTCACCTGCTGAATGTCGCGGATGTTGGCTCGGCTGCGGATATTATTGTAAAGATCATTGGTCTTGTTGTCCGGCACAGCCGAAACACCGGCTACCCAAGTATGGTTGGCAATATGGGCATTGGTTTCGCCCAAATCGGTAAAAGCGATGATGTTGCGGGTTTGGTCGTAGTTGCCGCGTTTGTTGGTAACCCAAACCTCAATCTTATTGATTGTTACGCCACTGGCAATATAGGGTGCAGTAGCCATAGCACCCTCATATTGGTCGCGGAAGAAATAACTCAAGAAAAAGTGGCGGTTCTCATCGTAATTATCGCCGGAGACATCAAACTTAGTCATCTGCGCCCCGCCTTTTGAACTTACGGTTTGGCTCTCTGAGTTCTGTTGGCTCACAAGAGCCTGAATACGGAACTTACCAAACTTAAGGTTGGTCTTGATACCAAACAGAGCCTGACTACCACGGATCAAACCGGAGTTCAAATCCATCGTAACATTACCTGCTTCTATCGACTGGATAATATCATCCTCTTGCCCCTTGTACGCCAATTTAAGGTTTTGCTGATCGAATGAAAAACTGGCTTCGGTGTTGTAACTCATATTGAAATTGAGTTTCTCTCCCACCTTACCATTTACGCTCACCTGTATTTTCTCGTCAAAATCGAAGATATTGTTGTTTCTCGCACGGAGAGTAAGGCTCGGATTCTCTATGTATTGGTGCTTAAAGCCAAACAGCAACTCCGCCGAGCCTTGCATCTTCAGTTGCACACCACCAGGACCGAACACCTTGTCCGCCGGACCGATATTAAACTTCATATCGGTGATGTCGAATTTGCTCTCGTTGTTATGCTCCACCTCGCTGATTTTCTGTTGCCAATAGGAATGCATCAGTTTCTGCTCTGTGTAGGCTTTGTACTCACCCTCCGTCATTAGGTAAGGCGTAGCAATATCGACATCCCCTATCTTGGTATGGATGACATAGTACCCCGTATTGGGCTGATAATCAATAGTTGTAGTGATATTCACAGGGGTTGTCAGATCCATACTGCTCTTAGGAGAGGAGAGTTGCTCATAGTTGTCAGCCCCTACTTGTTGTACCTGTACGGGTGCCCATATTGCACTATCTGCCAAAGCCGTCTCTGCCGATACTGTTTCTACATCTGTCGGCTCCTGCGTAGTAGTCTGCTGTGCGGCTTGGGCAGCGGCTTGCTCCTCCATACGACGATCATTCCGCTTGCTCGGAACAAGCGGCTGACGCTGTTGTGCCCATAGGGTTAGAGGGGCTAACAGCAAAAATATATAGGCAAATCGTTTCAGAGAATCAAAGCATTTTTAGGGCATGACGAATCACTTGTTCTACACCGAATGCAGGATTGTCTTTTAGAATCTTATCCACCACTTTTCCGCTGGCAGCAGCCTGAAAACCAAGCATAGTGAGTGCGCTGACCGCCTCGGTTTTCACTTCGCTATCCACCGAACCAAAATTATCTTCCATAGGCAACTCGGTCGGATCACTACCCAAATCGATTTTGAGCACCTTATCTTTGAGGTCCACGATGACACGCTGCGCAGTCTTGGGTCCCAATCCTTTCACTTGCGACAAGGCTTTGGCATTGCCCGTTGCAATAATTTGGCGTATCTCCGCTGCAGAAAAAGCAGACATTATCATCCGTGCAGTATTAGCACCAATACCGCTTACCGTCAGCAACAAGACAAACAAAGCGCGTTCTCCCGTAGTCGGGAAACCGAACAAATCGTGGGTGTCTTCGCGTATAATCTCGGAAATATAAAGTTTGGTATCTTGATTTTCTTTGCCAACCAATGTCGAATAGGTTGGCAGGGCGATATTGATGGCATATCCTACACCGGCAGCCTCTATCACCGCCATTGTCGGGTTTAGTTCAGCAAGTTGTCCTTTGATGTATTCAATCATATCCGTCTGTCTTTCTAAGTCTGCCTAATATATATATTACAACTATTATTGAGAGAATACTACTATAATCTCTCCGCCTACCGCTACTGACAATAGTTGCAAAATAGCGCACAAAGTTACGACAAATTTCTCAGATATGCAAGCACTTATGCCATTTCGGTATCGCGCAGCCTAAAAACTCTACATAGAGATACTCCATCGCCTGCGAATTTTCTATCCCCAAAGCAAATTGATTTTGCGATAAGGCACCTAATTTCTCGTTAATCTCAGCCGCTTATATTCCGAATAGGACATCGTTCGATTGCAGCCGCTTCCGTCCGACCGATAGTTGGTACAACCAAGAAACATATCCCTCTGCCCCTTTTTAACAATCAAATAGCCATCTTTACACGAATCACACTTGAGTATGGACATATTCTCTCCCTTTAAGTCGTTGGTCATAAAATCACAAATCTCGGGTTCGTTTGAACATATCCATAGTCGAAGACCATACGATTTTTTGTAGCGTAGTTGCAGCGGATACCCACATATCGGGCACTGTTTACGCTCTACGCCTTTTTTCTTCTCTTTATCGATCTCACCTCGGACCACCACACTCGGATAATCGCGCAGCAATTCTAATATAAAATCAGACGGATGTTGCTGTGGCGTAACAAGATACACCCTATTTTTTGTACGCGTTAAGGCTACATAAAACAAGCGTCGCTCTTCTGCATAATCAATGTCATAATCGGTTTTGACAACATAATGCAACACGGGATCGTCCTCTATTTTAGACGGAAAACCATAAACGGCATCCATATTGTTGAAAACTATCACATTGTCGTACCCGAGTCCCTTGGCACGGTGTACAGTCATAAAATCAAAATAGTAAGCATTGTATTTTTTCGACCAAACATTGCCTGTCTTCTCATCGTACACAAAATCACTGGAACGGCACAGGTTATATCCGTCAAAACTATATCTACCAAGCAGGAGAATTGTAGATTTGGGGCTTTGAGCAATAATCTCATCCATTATTTTTTCGACCGTTTCACCAATCAAATAATACTTTCCTCCTTTTCCCTCATACTTAGAACGATCGACTTCTTCTGTATAAGTTTGAATAATTATCGGATCTTTGATATGCTTTGGCGAAACAAGCGATTTACGCATCTGATGGATATTCTTTTGCACAAAGCCACCTGCAATATCAATCAATTCTTGCGCATTACGATAAGTTTTTGTAATACGCAATTCATCACCATAGCCAAAAACCTCCTTAAATTTGGTAAATAGACTAATATCCGATCCAGCATACGCATATATCGACTGCCAATCATCTCCTACTGCAATGATTTTTGCGTTACACATTCGGCTCAATTCTTTCGTCAAATTGAATCGTTGGCGGGAAATATCTTGATACTCATCTACTATGATATAGCGGAAATCTAATTTCGTACCCTTCAACTCTTCCTCACGCAAGATACGCGCCGAATCATTTATCATATCCTCAAAATCTATAGCGTGTCGCTCTTTGAGCCGTTTTGTATATTCATAGTAACACTGCTCGCAAATGCAAAGAAATAATTTAGTACGCTCGTTATTAGATGTCGTTTGAAAACGGAAGAAACAATCCGTAGTCATACCATTAGTTTTGAAGTTCTGTATAAAAGTACAGACCAACTTCACCAAACGAGATATGTATTTGTTTTCCTCTGTGCTGACTATTTTCTCAAATACTTCACGCGATGGACGCGGCTGTAATTCAAAACCATACTTAATAAGTTCTTCTTTCAGATGGTCTTGCAAAGAACGCCCATCATTGTAGGCAGAGAATGTATAAATTAAATCGGTCTTATGCTCGCGATGAAGCACAATTTTATCATTTACAGCCTTTTTATAGCGTTCCAAATCAGCCTCTGTATAGCGAGCATTTCGTCCGTCTTGCGTTATTCCAAAGTGTTCAATATATGCAACCTTATCCCCTTGCGTAATTGTAAAATCGGGCGTATATGGTTTGCAAGAATGGAGAATATTGAACGGGTACTGTTTTTCATATACATAAGCTATATTGTTCATAAACAAGAAATTAGCGATCTGCACTTCTTGATTAGAACGCAATGTTTCATGTACAATGGTTATGTGCTTGCTTCGGCGTTGGTTGATTATCTTTTCTGCATATTCATCTATATTTCCCTTGATGGTGGTAAAGTCGGCTTTGGCAATATAGTTGAAAAAGGTATTTAGGTCTTCCCCTTCATAAGGTGCATCAAAATAACTACCAAAAAATAAGACCAACTTATCTACCAACTCCGGATTTTCCAATATATTGCCCTTCAGATAGTTATTGATTACATGATACATAAAACCCGAATCAACCACCCTTTTTCTATCCTCATCTTGTCTTTTCAAGATAGCGTAACCCGTTTTATGGAAGGTTGTTACAGGGCAAGGAATACCCAATGCTTTATTTATCTTTTGGCGCAGTTCGTCCACTGCCTTATTAGTAAAAGAAATCACCAATATCTGTGTCGGCTTAATCTTCTTTTTCTCGACCAAATATCGTACTTTTGCAGCCACGGTAGTGGTTTTTCCCGCACCGGCACCAGCTATTACTAAGGTATAATCCTCATCCGACAATACAACTTTTCTCTGCTCCTCATCTAACAAAATCGCAGAATCAATAGGTTTGAGTATCGAATCTAAATAACCTCTATCGCTCTGCAAATGACGCTCAATAAAGTGCTGATTGTGCGTAGCAAAAATCTTTCCGCCATTGGAATCAGATACACACCCATACCGCTCAATAAATTGCTCGATACGCGCTCTTTCTACATGGTTGGTCTCACAATAGGACTGCAGCATCCCTGTAGAAATCAGTTTACTAAAAGTGGTGAAAACATCCTTGTATTCATCACGAAGCCATAAATAATCTTTGCGTGCGATATACTTGTCCGCACCCAATAGAGAGCGAATCATTACCTCGAACTCCTTTAGTTTCTGAAGTTCGGGTGTAGGTATCATATCCTTTTTACTAAATCGGGATAATATATTCGCTATAAATGACATAGTGTTATTTCCGTTCCGTAATCTTATGCACCGAGGTGTCCCATAAAATTTCCCCCGATGCATTGCTGCACACAAGCCAGCACACAATACCTAATGGTAAAAGATTGTGGTGCAAAGATACATCTTTTTGATGAGGTATGCAAATAAAAATACTATCCCACAGCGAATTATCTCGTATCAAAACGCAAACGAAGGGACTGCCGTGCGGCAGTCCCTTGCGTGTAAAGGTTTATTGAATTGACGGTTGGCGGATTTGTTTCAAACAATCATACCCTGTCAATAAAATGTGGACAAGTTCAAGATAGATTCAAACCTACTCAGTCTATTTTATGTATCAGACTTATCGGTCTATCCGAACTAATCTAATCGAGATTAGGCGAGTTTGTTTACATAAACAGCCAACTTCGATTTCAAGTTAGCAGCCTTGTTCTTGTGGATAATGTTGCGTTTAGCTAACTTATCCAACATCGAACTGACCTTAGGCAGTGCAGCTTGAGCAGCAGCCTTATCGGTAGTAGCACGCAAGTCGCGCACAGCGTTGCGAGCCGTTTTTGCATAATAGTGGTTGCGAGCCTTACGGGTAGCCGTTTGGCGGATGCGTTTCAAAGAAGATTTGTGATTTGCCATCTTAGTAAATAGATGAAAATTGTTTTACAAATGTGTTACCTTTGAGGAAGGTTTTCTTTGCGGTTATTAAAGTAGTCCATAGCAGAGTCGAACTGCTCTTTAGAGAATGAAAATCTCTCGTCCTAACCGATAGACGAATGGACCCACAACTTTTCTACTTGTTAAGTTTATTCACAATAAGAGACCGCTCAAGCGAAAAGCGGGTGCAAAGATACTACAAAAATCCGAATACTCCAAATAATTTACAGAGAAAATATACTTTTTGGTTCATTTTTTTGCATATTCAGCCAAATTATAGTATCTTTGCAGCGCAAAAAGTCTGTTTCTATGAGTATAGTGCCCAAGAGAATACGATACACCTTATATATATTGTGTGCGATGTGCGCAACGGTTTGCGCACAAGAGACGGTTCGCCAACCGGATTTGCAAGTGGCAGATAATAGTTTCTTTGACCCGACACGCAAAGATAAGAAAAAAGATACCTATCAATTTGGGCTAGAGTATCGTATTGAGGCGGGGTATGTACAAGCCAACCAGCGCACCAACAACTATTCGTATCCCGACATGTTCTTGCATGGTGCGCGTATCGGTGCCACTTTCACCTTTCTCCTTCCTATCCGTTTCAGTCTGCAGACCGGCGTACTCTACTCGATTGCTTATGGCAGAAACGAGCAACATTGGCGCTCTATGGACGCAGCGAGCGTGCAGACCGAGTATATCCAACACCGCATATTGGAGCACAATCTGACTATCCCGGTGCGGTGCTACTACACCATACCGCTTTGGCGGCAACTGAACATGTTTTTCTATGGCGGTCCGCAGTTGCAGATAGGTTTGGCACAAAACGACTATATGCGGTTGCACCTAAGCGAAGGTACGCTCCAATGGCTACAGCAGCAGGACATCGCAACCGAGCCATACGACCGTTTGGGTAGCGGTGAACTCTACCGCACCAACATCCAAATGGGCTTAGGCGGCGGCTTTGAATGGGACAGATACCGCCTGCAAGCGGGGTATGATTTCGGATTGAACAACCTGGTAAAAAACAAAATTATCGACAGCCAGCATCTATGGGAATGGAGTTGGTATGTCAGTTTTAGTTATAAATTTTAATTCACTTACAAAGAACTTTCGTTCAGATTCGTTCGGGGTGCCGAGACGGCTGAGATTAAACCCGTGGAACCTGCACAGGTAATTCTGTAGAGGGAAAATGAAAAAAAACTACTTTCTGGGAGTTTGCTGTTTGTCGGCAACACTCATGGTAGGCAGCGTACAGGGCTACGCCGCCGATTCGTCTGCTAAAGACACGCTAACGATTGTGATGAACCAAATGGAGGACATCCATGTGGTAGCACAACGAGTACAACAAACCACGACCAACCACGAGGTCATCTCTCACGAGGTTCTCAACCGTGAGAACACGGGGCAGAACCTGCCTTACCTGTTATCCACGGTGCCGGCCTTGCAGATTACGAGCGATGATGGTCTGGGTGTGGGCTACACCTATTTCCGTGTGCGCGGCACCGACCACACGCGTATCAATATGACGGTGAACGATGTGCCCCTCAACGACCAAGAGAGCCAAACCGTTTTTTGGGTAAATATGACCGATATGGCAGCCTCGATGTCGAGCATCGATGTGCAACGCGGTGTAGGTACATCCACCAACGGTAGTGCTTCGTTCGGTGCTTCGCTGAATATGCAAACGGGTGATAATGACACCGTTAGCCACTTTACACTCGGTTTCAACGGCGGTATGTACAATACCTTCCGCGAGATGGTATCAGCACATGTGGTACTGCCCAACAACTGGCGTGCGAACGCGCGTTTCAGCAAGGTAAACTCTGACGGTTTTCTCTATCGTACCAATTCTGACCTCTATTCGTACTATGGTGATTTGGGTTGGTATGGACAGCAGACACAAGTGATCGCGCGTTTCTTCGGTGGTAAGGAAAAGACCGGTATGGGTTGGGACGGCGTAACCAAAGATGTGGCTTATGGGTTGAATGGTGCAGACCGTCGCTACAACCCGGCAGGCGAGTACACGGACGATAACGGCGAAACAAAGTACTACGACAACCAAACGGACAACTACGCACAACAGCATGCGCAACTGGCTATCAACCATCGCTTTAACCCTAATTGGAGCCTCAACACCACACTCCACTACACCCACGGCGGCGGCTACTACGAGCAATACAAAAAGAAAAAGTTCAGTTATTGGGGCTTGCAAGATCGCCGCGATGAGGACGGCGAGAAGATAAAAGCCCTCGGACTGTATCGCAAATACCTCGATAACCATTTCTTCGGTGCAGTGATGTCGACTAAGTATGTATCGGAGCCTGTAGATGCACAGATTGGCGTTGCCGCCAACGACTATATGGGTTCGCACTTCGGTACGCTCAACTACCTGCACGACTCGGTGTATGGCGGAATGATACCGGTGAACTACGAGTACTACCGCAACCGAGCCAACAAAGTGGACGCCAATATCTACGCGAAAGCCAACTGGCGCGTCATCAACCGTGCGCAAGAGACCTTGAGTCTCTATGCCGACCTGCAGTATCGGTATGTCCGCTATTCGCGCAACGGTATCAACGATGAGGATATGGAAGACCTGCCTCTGACGGTGAACTACCACTTCTTCAACCCGAAAGCCGGTTTGACCTACCAAAACCACGGGCATTTGCTCTATGGTAGTTTTGCTATGGCTAACCGCGAGCCGAGCCGCAACAACTACAAAGAGAATGTCATCTACGATGCTACGACAGGTGAACTGAAAGGTCTGCCTAACCCCGAGGTGCTCTACGACTATGAGTTGGGCTACACCTACTCGCACCCGCGCTTCACCATCGGTGCTAACTTCTACTTTATGGACTACGACGACCAGTTGGTGCTGACCGGGCGTATCAACGATGTGGGTGCACAATCGACTAAGAATGTAAAAGACTCGTATCGTATGGGTATGGAACTGACGGCAGGCGTGAAGATACTCGATTGGTTCCGTTGGGACGGCAACTTCGTGCTCTCGCGCAACAAAATCCTCAACTACACCGATGTCATCACACGCTACGACAAGGACTTTAATTGGCTCGGCGAGGAGGAAGTTAACCTAAAAGAAACTACGATTGCTTTCTCGCCTATGATCACGGCTATGTCGCTCTTCACCTTTGATGTAGCAGGGTTTTTGGCTACGATACAGACCAATGTAACAAGCAAACAGTACCTCGACAACATGCAGAACGAGAGTGCCGCACTCAAGGCATTCACCACCACGAATGTGAACCTGCAATATCAGTTACCGATGACCAAATGGTGCGGGCGCAGCAATGTACCGCAGATCCGTTTGCTTTGCCAACTCAACAACATCTTCGATATGAAATACGCCAGCAACGGCGGTAGCGACTATTCGTACACCGAAGACGGCATCGCATGCTGGCCTTGGTACTATGCGCAAGCGGGTATCAATGTGCACGCCGGTTTCGTAGTTAATTGGTAAGATTTCTTTCGTTGATATTTTTCAGTAAAACGAGGTTGCCCCTAAACGAGGCAGCCTCGTTTTTTTGCATGGGATGTTGTATCGGAAGCCAATGCTTAGGATGTTGTATTTTTCTCCATTTTGAGTAGCATGAGGGGTGTTTTGCGAGGGCTTAGGTCTCGATTAGGTCTCGACTATAGTTCGACAAAAACAGCAGTAGGAAAAACAGAACATTACTTCTACAAATGGTTCCCATAGCCACCCTTGTGCACAGCGAAGAGCAGGACACATTAATTGCCATTGGACATTCATTTTCTGCGTTGCGTGTAGTGCCTTATGGATCAACAGTCGTTAAAAACCACATAGAACAACAAAAATGCTCAGTTTTGTTATGGTTTCGCAAAATAACACCAAATATATTGCATAAGTGCGGCTTTTTTTGTATCTTTGCAGCGAAAAATAAAATAGAGGATTATGCTACAAATCTATAACACGCTCACGCGTCAGAAAGAGTATTTCCGCCCTTTGCACGAAGGGCGAGTAGGTATGTATGTATGCGGTCCGACCGTCTATGGGGATGCCCATCTGGGACACGCGCGGCCTGCCATTACCTTCGACTTGCTATATCGCTACTTGATGTATCTCGGATATAAAGTGCGCTATGTTCGCAACATCACCGATGTAGGACACCTGGAGCACGATGCGGACGAAGGCGAGGATAAGATAGCCAAGAAAGCACGCTTGGAGCAGTTGGAACCGATGGAGGTGGCGCAATACTATATAAACCGCTACCACCACGATATGGAGTTGCTGAATGTGTTGCCGCCGTCGATTGAACCTCATGCGAGCGGACATATCATTGAGCAGATTGCTTTCATACAGAAGATTATCGACCACGGCTACGCATATATTGTGAACGGTAGCGTGTATATGGATGTAGAGAAATACGCCAAAGATTTCCCCTATGGCAAACTCTCGGGACGCAACCTGGAGGACATCAAAACAGAGACGCGCGAACTGGACGGTCAGTCGGAAAAGAAACACAGTTACGATTTTGCGCTGTGGAAAAAAGCCGCACCCGAGCATATCATGCACTGGCCCAGCCCGTGGAGCGAAGGTTTCCCCGGTTGGCATATCGAGTGTTCCGCTATGGGTACGAAATACCTCGGCGAGGAATTTGACATCCACGGTGGCGGAATGGACTTGATGTTTCCACACCACGAAGCAGAGATTGCGCAATCGTGTGCTGCATTGGGACACGACAGTGTACACTACTGGATGCACAACAATATGATTACCATTGAGGGGAAGAAGATGGGTAAATCATACAATAACTTCATCACCCTTGAGCAGTTCTTCCACGGTGATCACCCGTTGCTGAGCCAACCTTTCTCACCGATGACAATCCGTTTCTTCATTCTAATGGCGCATTATCGTTCGACGGTAGATTTCTCGAGCGAAGCATTGGAGGCTGCGGAGAAAGGGTTTGCGCGTCTGCAGGAGGCTTATACACGCTTGATGAAACTGACACCGGGAGAGGTTAGCACAGTGGAGATTGCCAATCTACGCGAGCGTTGCCAAGAAGCCATGGATGATGATCTGAACTCACCGATTGTCATCTCACACTTATTCGATTCTGCTCGCGCAATTAACACCGTTTATGACGGCAAAGGCAGTATCAGCAAAGCCGATTTGGAGGAACTGCAATCGGTTTGGGAGACCTTTGCGGTAGATATTCTCGGTTTGCGTTTGGAAGACGGCGGCAGCGACAGCCGACAGATGGCGGCTTATCACGGGGCTATCGATTTGTTGCTTGGTATCCGTTTGGATGCTAAACGGCAGAAAGACTGGGCAACGAGCGACCGCATACGCAACTCGCTGACAGAATTGGGCTTTAACATCAAAGATACAAAAGATGGCTTTGAGTGGAGTATCTGAGAGAGGTAGGCTGATGACTACGAAACATATTGTAAGAACCGCTCTAATGGCGGTTCTTATTGTGTTGGTTTCTTGCGGCCAAAGCACGAAGGAAGAGAGTGTGCAGGAAGGACAATTGGTCGCCTATCCGGGGCGCACCTTCAGTTACAGTCAGAAGTTCAACGACGGGCAAAAGAAGCAAATGGCTGCCGCAAAACAATGCGGAATCAGCCAACCGCTTGTCAATAGAAAAGAGGCAGAGCAAATGCAAGGCAGACTACAGCGCGTAAAGACGACCGGCAACTACATCGTAGATCCATTGGAACACTCGGTACCCTACCTTGTACCGAAAGCCGCAGACGAACTGAACCGTATCGGTGAAGGCTTTGCCGACATCCTGCAACGCAACGGATTGCCTCATTACCAATTTCATATCAGCAGTATCTTACGCACCCAAGAGGACATCCAACTGCTACAAAAGAGCGGAAACTACAATGCCGTAACCACCTCGTGCCATTGCTACGGCACTACTTTTGACATTGCCTACACCCATTTTACCAAGACTTCCGATACGGCTGATTATATGACGGAAGACAACCTAAAACTGGTACTCGGGCAGGTACTGCTCAATGAACAACGGGCAGGGCATATCTATGTAAAATACGAATACAAACAGGCTTGTTTTCACATCACCGTGCGGCCATAACCACTGCGATTGTGATTGCATAGTTGCTTTTAGAGTGCGCAGTTGCGCATTCTTTTTTTGTATGTACATCGAGGTAAACTATACGGATTAACACAAAGAAAAGACCGCCTTGCGAGCGGTCTTTGTGGTACCTCTTGGAGTTGAACCAAGGACACATGGATTTTCAGTCCATTGCTCTACCACCTGAGCTAAGGTACCTTGCGCTTTTCTTTGTCGCGCCCGACTAGTAGGGCATATCGGCGAAAAGCGAGTGCAAAGGTACTGCTTTTTTCTGACATAACCAAATGTTTTGCCACTTTTTTTTGCAAATCTATGCACTTTTCCGTTATTTTCGGTAGCAGTCTCGTCAGAAGAGACTCAACTGGTCATCTTCAGCCGATTCTTTGTGGACAGGTTTCGTGTCATCGGGGACATCACCGTTGATAGTAAAAGGCACGCCATCTACCTCGGTGGTAGCATCACCATGGGTATCGGGTGCATTATCCTCATCGGTCTCTTCGACGACAGATTCTTCGGGTTGCTCTGCCGGAGGCGGTGTGATATCATCGATAGAAGCGACCTCGAGCGTGGTAATGCGTTTGCCCTTTGCTTTGGGCGATTTGGCATCGATAAAGTCTGCCATCACAACCTCCAGCGGTTCGCGTGCAGAGTCGGTAAACGATACACGGAAGACGGCATCCTCACGATCGGAGAGCAAGACAATACGCGAATCGCGATTATCTCCAAGCATACTCTGTGGCTTGAAATTAGCATCATCTGCCAACGAGAAACGCTTGGCATAGAAATACTTTTGATCGGCATTCCACATTGCCAACGACCATACTTTCTCGGGTTGGAACTTCTCGATACGCAAGATATTTTGGTCGAAATGCGCTGTCAGATCGAAGGTGGTAAGGTAGTAATCGCCCGTATTGGTGATAACTAAGATACGATCCTCGTCCCAGAACTCGCCCAAGTAATTGCCCTGTGCATCGTAGTTGATACGCAGCACATCGGGATCAAACCACACCTTGCGACCGCCTAAGGTAGAGTGTCCCTTCTGCTTGAGTGTAATGGACTTGACCTCATATTTGGTCAGCACATTACCTCGCGCAGAGCGGCTCTTGACCGCCAACTCGCTCAAGTCCTTGCAGACTTCCATTTTTTTGAGGTGCAAAGCAGGTTTGAGTGCCACGCGTATCACCTCTGCTTCGCCATTGGGATTCGCCGTAAAATAGATGATTTTTGAGCCGGGTTTGCCTTGGGTAAGGTCGTACTCCTTATCGCGCGAAACGCCCATCACATTGAAGCGTTTCATATAGTAGATGCCACCCTTTCCATCGCGATATACTACATTGTACACCGTGCGATCATCGTTTTTCTTGAATATAGCAATGTGCAAAATGTCGGTACCGATAAAGAGTTTCTCCGCCACACGCATAATCTTGTACTTGCCGTCTTTGTGGAAGACAATCACATCATCGATATCGGAGCAGTTGCAAAGGAACTCGTCTTTTTTGAGCCCTGTACCGATAAAGCCTTCCTCACGATTGATATAGAGTTTCTCGTTGGCCTCCACCACTGTTTTGACATTGATATTTGCGAAATTGCGCACCTCAGTGCGACGGGGATAGCCGGCACCATATTTTTGTTTGAGGGACTCGAACCAAGATATAGTATAGTCGGTAAGATGGCTGAGGTTATGCTCGGTTTGCTTAATCTTTTTCGCCAAGTCTTTCATCAGTTCATCGGCTTTTTTCGAGTCGAACTTCGTGATACGAATCATTCGTATCTCAAACAGTTTCTCTATATCCTCAGTGCGTACCTCACGCAGGAGTTGCGGTTTCCACGGATCAAGTGCTTTATCGACAAAGGCAATCAATTTATCCTTGTTGGGTGCCGTCTCATACCCCGACTCCTTATATATACGGTTCTCGATAAATATCTTCTCGAGCGAAGTGTAGAAATAGCGTTCCTCCAACTCGCTTTTCTCAATCTCCAATTCCCATCGGAGTAGCGACTTGGTATTCTCTGTTGAGAGGCTAAGTAGGTTGCTTACATTGGTAAAGATAGGCTTTTTATTCTCGATGACGCAGCAGTTGGGGGATATATTGACCTCGCAATCGGTAAACGCATACAATGCATCGATCGCCTTATCGGACGAACTGCCCGGGGCAAGTTGAACCACGATACGCGCCGTTTCCGCTGTAAAATCGTCCACCTTACGAATCTTAATCTTGCCTTTCTGATTAGCACGCAAGATTGTCTCAATGATCTTAGATGTAGTAGTGCCAAAAGGTATCTCGGTGATGATGAGTGTCTTATTATCGTCCGCTTTTTGGATTTTAGCACGAATCTTTATCACACCACCACGCTCACCATCATTGTATCGGCTGACATCTATCTCGCCCCCTGTGGGAAAATCAGGGTAAAGCACAAAGTCCTCACCACGCAAGTACGCCAACGACGCATCACATAGTTCGCAGAAGTTGTGCGGAAGTATCTTTGAATTGAGTCCGACAGCAATACCCTCTACGCCTTGTGCGAGCAGCAAAGGGAACTTCACCGGCAGATGAACAGGCTCTTTCTTGCGCCCGTCATAAGAGAGCATCCATTTGGTTGTCTTCGGGTTGAACACCGTATCTAATGCAAACTTGCTCAATCGTGCCTCAATATAACGGGGTGCCGCTGCGCCATCGCCGGTAAGGATATTACCCCAGTTACCCTGACAGTCGATGAGCAGGTCTTTCTGACCGAGTTGCACCAAAGCATCGCCTATACTGGCATCGCCATGGGGGTGATACTGCATGGTCTGTCCGACGATATTTGCCACCTTATTCATCTTGCCGTCGTCCACGCATTTCATTGCGTGCAATATACGGCGTTGTACAGGTTTCAAACCATCCTCGATGGCAGGTACGGCACGCTCCAAGATGACATACGACGCATAATCCAAGAACCAATCTTGATACATACCCGTAAGATGATACTTGATAGCATCATTGAACGACTCGGGTTTGTAAGTAGAATGCGCCTCAGCGGGAGCAGCATCTTCGACAGAGTCGGCTGTTCCGTTGTCTGTTGCCTCTTGCGATGCCGAGTCTTGTGATTCTGTTTGCGAACCGAGATCCTCGTTTAGAGCGGAAGCAGTATCGTTGCTTTCCGATTGCGGTGAATCCGGTGTTTGCAACTCGTCGTCATCTTTCATGATTATGCCTTGGGTATTGTGATTATACGATAAAACCTATCCCCGAAGTTTCCCCTGAGGACAGATTAGACTTATAGACCTGCAACCCATTGTATTGCAGGCAAATGCGCATCAGTTGATATACTTATTGAGTAGGATGTATGCAACGATACCAACCCCCTCAAATATGATACCGCAAACGAGTAGCCAGTTCTGCTGGATAGCATATTGATACACCACAAAGAAAACAACGCCTATCAACAACAAGATGACGCCTAAGTATTTAAGAAATGCTTTCATGTACTTTATATTTTGTATTCTACAAAATTCGCTTGCAAAGTTACTACTTTTTTTCCAAAATCACAAACTTGGTGCGTATTTTGTCCAAAATCAGCGGTTTGGCTGCAAGGTAAGTACGATTTTGCCTATATTTGCGCCACTTTTGCCCATTTGCGCAACCGGTATTTCCACGCCGTCCAAATTGCGAATACGCAAGTTGTCGTACACCCGATGGGTATGTCCGCCAACAATGACATCAATATCGCGTGTATTCGCTGCCAATTCCACATCGCAGAAATCTTGCTCAGTAGCAGGATAAGTACCGAGGTGGCTCAGACAAACAACCACATCACATTGCTTCTCATGGCGGAGCATAGTAGCCATTTGTTGTGCTATCGGATAGGGCGGATTATACACCAAAGGCGCAAAATTCTTATCCGCAATCAGCCCTTTGGGCTGCACGCCCAGGCCAAAGATACCTATTTTAAGTCCGCCTTTGCGGACGATGACATAGGGTTTTACAATACCCTCAAGCGGAGTACCGACCACATCATAGTTAGCGCAGACAATCGGGAAATTAGCGGTCTTGAGAACAGCCGCCAAGGTGTCCACTCCGTTATCAAACTCATGGTTGCCAAGCGTAGCCGCATCATAGCCCATGCGGTTGAGGGCATCTATCTCCACACGCCCATGGAAGAAATTGAAATAAGGCGTGCCCTGACTAAAATCGCCCGCATCGAGCAACAGCAGGTTGGGGTCTTGCTCGCGCTCACGGGCAATCAGCCCCATACGGCGTGCATATCCGCCGCGGCCGTCTGCCTTGGGTTCTACCTGCGAATGGGTATCGTTGGTATGGAGAATTGTCAGCGTAGTAGCCTTTTCGCTACAGCTGACTAAGACAAACAAAGAAAATAAGACAGGTAATAACTTCTGCATATCTATTGTGTTTTTATTATTGGAATCGCTTATTAATTTCGTCATCCGCCAGCCACGCAACCACTTTCTTGCCATCGGGTGTACGGCGATAAGCGGAGAGAGCAAACAAGTGGGACAAGAGATCCTGCATCTCTTCTTCTGAGAGCGTTTTGCCATAAGGAATAGCCGTATCGTTTGCTAACGACAACGCCATTCGATGTTGCCACTCGGTGCGTGCCCCCGCACCTGTCTCACGCACCACTTGCAGGATATGTTGCAAGACCGGCAGGGCGTTCTGTTGCCCCAGTTGTGCCGGTACGCCATTGATACTATACGAGGTCTTTCCAAACTGCTCCATATCGAAACCAATAGCCCGCAGGTCGTCTAAGACGGGGGCAATAAGCAGCATATCATCGGAGGTAAGATCCAGTATTTCGGGGAATAGCAACTGTTGCATAGGGGCTTTGGCTGTCTGCAACTCACTGATATACTGCTGATACAACACGCATACATGGGCGCGATACTGATTGATGAGCAGCAGTCCGTCGGGCAACGACAGCAAGATATACTTACCCGCATACTGCCATGGCGTCAAAGTAGCCAAATCGACATCAAACAATGCAGGCTCGGCAGCAGGCGATTGCAATTCCCACTCGTGCGTCGTGGCCATTGGCGTAGCAGCAGACGGGAATAGGTTCTCCCACCCTGCCACCGTTGTTCTATCCGCAGCGGGATAAGTATTGCGGGTCTTGAACGGGTTGTAGTTGGGGTCGCACATCATCTTGGGTGCCGCTGCGGGTTGCGCATCGCCGGTAGGTACAGGCATCTCTATCGCACCATCTCGCTCAAACTCAAAGGTCGGTGAGAGCGAGAACTTGCCCAATGCCTCACGCACCGAGGCAAGCAGTATCTGAAATATCGTCTGCTCATCGGCGAACTTAATCTCGGTCTTCGTCGGGTGAATATTCACATCGATGGCCTCAGGAGCAATGTCAAAGTAGATAAAGAAAGAGGGCTGATAATCGCCCGGCAACATCCCCGCATAGGCCGTCTGCACCGCCTTTTGGAAATACGGATGGCGCATATACCGCCCATTGACAAAGAAGTACTGCTGTGCATTCTTGCCGGTGGATTCGGGTTTGCTGACAAAACCACGAATAGAAACCAAATCGGTATCGGTTTTGATACTTATCAGTCCGGAGGTGTAGGCCTTACCTGTCCCCTTACCAAAAATAGCCTCAATACGCTGTTTCTCAGTGCCGGCAGGCAGTTCCATAAGTATCTCATCGTTGTTAACGAAAGTGAACTGCACCTTAGGATAGACCAAGACGATACGATAGAAATCGGTCAGCAGGTTACGCAATTCGGTTTGGTCGGTCTTGAGGAACTTACGGCGTACAGGTACATTATAGAATAGGTTTTTCACCTTAAAGTTGGTGCCTACAGGGCACTGACAAGGCTCTTGCGTCAGCACTTCAGAGCCGGCTATCTCGAGGCGTGTCCCCATTTCGTCTTCCGCACGACGGGTCAGCACTTCAATCTGCGCCACTGCACATATACTCGCCAACGCCTCCCCGCGAAAACCCATGGTACGCAGAGAGAATAGGTCGGAGGCCTCTTTTATCTTAGAAGTAGCATGTCGCTCAAATGCCATACGGGCATCGGTCTCGCTCATACCCGAGCCGTCATCTACTACCTGCAAGAGTGTACGCCCCGCATCACGAACAATCACCTGGATATGGGTTGCGCCCGCATCCAGACTATTCTCCACCAACTCTTTGAGACAAGAGGCGGGGCGCTGTATGACCTCGCCAGCCGCAATCTGATTGGCTACACTATCGGGTAAGAGATGAATAATATCCATTTTTCTACACCAACACCTGCTACGAATACAGGTCTAATCAAAGCAAATAATAGAAACAAAACAGCAACAACGCCAACAGCGCAATCCAAAAAGCCAGTTTAGACTTTTTGCGCTGGCGCAGTTCGGTCATATTCTTCTCGTGCTCCTCACGAAAAGACCCGCGATGGAGGTGTTCACGACGCTCCTTGCGCTCCTCCTTATCCTTATCGTAGTAGATAGGCCGATAGTCCCACTCGCGGGGTTTGGGTACTTTAGGAAATAAGACAGACATAATCAGGGATTTAGGATACAGGAATACTATGATAAACAAAAAGGGTTTGCCCGATGCCAAATCGAGCAAACCCTTTTATGAGCGAAGGATTACTTTACGATTGCTTGGAATGCAGCGTCCTCTGCATACTTAGCAAACTCGATATCCTTTTGTGCTTTAGCCTTCAAAGAAGCGTCTTTAGCGACAGCCACTTTCATATTGCTATACACAGCCTCACGGTCGTTGGTGCGAGCAGCAACGATAGCGGTCAGGTAAGCGGTAGTAGCGTTCGGCTCTTTTACATTAGCCAAGGTCTGACGAGCGGCAGCATAGTCCTCGTTGAGGATCTGCTGAACGGCAGCATTGTTGGTAGCAGCATTGCCGTAAGCCGATTTAGCAGCCTTGTAGTCGCCCTTCATCGTATAGAGCGTACCCATAGCGGCAGCCAAGTTACCTTCGGTGCCGGCAGCCTTACCAAGATACTCCTCTGCTTTCTTGAGGTCGTTGTCAGCCATTGCAGCCAAACCCGCGTTGTAGTTGACATCTGCATTGTTGGGAGCAATCTCCAATGCCTTGCTGTAAGCACGGCGAGCCTCAGCGATGTTGCCTTGCTCGAAGTAGATCATACCCATATTGTTGTATGCACGATAGTCGTTGAATTGCGATGCAACCTTCTGATAGATAGCGATTTTCTCCGAGTTGTCAGAGGTGAGTGTAGCAGCATAGAGCAACTCCTCTACATTCAGTTGTGCAGGGTCGTTCTTAGCCAACTCTTTGATTTCGTCGTCCGATTTACCAATAAGGTCGGTGGTAAGGATCAAGCGGCTACGACGCAACTCGGGGAGAACATCCTCAGCGATGGTCTTGTAAACGCTGCTGAGGTTCTTGATTTGCGCCTCACGCTCCTCAGGATCGGTGTACATGCTCAAGACGCGGAGAACCAAGTCTTTGTCTTGGATATTGCTATTCTCCATTGCTGCTTGGAAACCTGCCCAGTCCTCTGCGGTGATTTCAGAAGCAATGTCGGTGCTAACTTTGTCTTTCTTGAGTTGTTTCTGCAAAAATTTCTGTGCGTTCTTCTGACGGTCAGTAGCCAAACGGGTGTTGAGGTCAAGACCACCTTCGGGGCTGGCATAACCGCTTACCTCGAGTTTATTGATGGCTTTCTTCTCGTTGTCGTTAGCCTCTTTGATAGCGGCACGCAGATCCTTCATCTCTTGGCTTCCAGTCTCCGAGTTGCGGAGGTTAGATTGCTGGATAAGGAACTTAATATCAGCCTCTTGCATCTCTTGGATAACGCGTTGAAACTTATCGGGAGTGATAGCGGCTTTGTTGTCGCCGGCCTTAGCCATCTTTGCGGTAGCCATCAAACCGTCAGCAATCTTCAAATCAGGAATCTCGATTTCTTTCTTGCCTACCTTAGCGGTAAAACGAAGATAGAGTTCCGATTTATCCATAGCGGGTACATAATCGAAACTGCAAGATTGGGTGTAGGTACCACCGTTCTTGTAACTTACTTTCTTGCCGTTCTCTTTTACTTTCTCGCCTACATAAGTAACAGGCTCACCTACTGACTCTTGCCCTGCATATTTAAGCACGGGAGTAACGGTAAGCACACCTTTCTTAGCGAATTTCTTTACAGGGAATGTACCTGTAATGTCTGCATTTACCTTGTCTCCGACAACGGTAAGCGGATTAGGATTAACAGTAATCTCCTCCGGTTTCGGAAGGGTCTTGCTGCATGATGCCAACATTGCTACTGCAATGATCGACAAAAATAAACCTTTTTTCATACGTATAAATTTGAGTTTTGTTTGATAATTCTTACGGCTACAAACCTCTCCATTCCCCGCAAGAAGGTGTTAAATGTCCCTATTTTGCAAAGGAAAGATATGTCCATACTTTTGCGGTGCAAAGTTACAATTATTTTTCAACATACGCAACATTCAACCGCCTTTTTTATTTTTTGCCTCATTTTTTTGCACCTCCGCCTGTCATTTGGCAGCCGTTGCAGCGTTTTGCACCGACAAGACCGAGCCTTCCTCGGAAATAGCCAGGATAGCCGGAGTACCGAACCACAATGGCATATTCTCCTCCACATGCCCTGCGGGAAAATCGAACAACACAGGGAAAGAATAGTCATCTACCGCCTCGCGAATCGTCTGCATCACGGTGCAACCCATAGCGGGGTCGTCTTGGCAATCGGTAAATTGCCCGACAATTAGGCCGCCTATCTGCTCAAACACGCCGGAGAGCCGCAGGTTGTGAAGCATACGGTCGATATGATAATGCCGCTCGGCTATATCCTCGATAAACAGTATCGGCGGGGTCGTATAGGTAGGCAGCAACGCCGTCAAGCCGAAAGGCGTACCCTGCAAACCGTACAGCACGCTTAGGTTACCGCCGATGATAGTGGAGCGCACCTCCCCACTACGGTTAAACGGGTGTGCTTTCTGCTTATATATCAGCGATTTACACTCATCCGACACTGCCTCTCGCCAGCACTCTATAGGCTGCGAAGCGGGGTCTAATGTAGCGATATGCTTACACATCAATGCGTGGAGCGACGGTGTATGCTGCATAGCCGCCAACTGATGGAGGCAAGTGATGTCCGAAAAGCCGATAATCGGTTTGCTTATAGGCACCACCCTATCGATGATACGCTGCAAGCCATACCCGCCGCGAGAGCAGAGAACATAGTCCGCCTCGGGGTCTTGCAAGGCTTCGTTAAGGTCAGACACCCGCTCAAGGTCAGTCCCGGCAAAACGCCCTGCCTTAGCGCGGGCATATCGCCCCTCCGACACTGCAAAGCCCCATTCTCGCAGACGTACAGAAGCGTCATCGATATATGCGGGGTCTATCGCACCCGAAGGCGACACAATACGAATATGTTGGGGTTTAAGCATACATCTTACCGATTATATAGTTCACCAATCGTTTGGGCAGCAACCAATTCAAGACCATAAAACACTTGTACAACGCCCCGCCGGTGTACTGAGGACGCGGGCAGCGGCAAGTAGCGATACGATAGAAGTCTTTCGCCATCGCCTTGGGAGGCATACCCGTGCGCTCGTCTTTCTCCATAGCCGACACCGCAGAATGGATATGCGGATAGACCGCAGCCCCGGCATCGCTCTTCTCGCGTGCAGCGGTAAAACCGGTGGATACATCGCCCGGCATCAGTACGCTCACCCGTATGCCAAAGGTGCGCACCTCGTTTTGCAAAGCCAATGCCAAAGTGTTGATAGCCGCCTTGCACGCAGAGTAGAAACTCTGATAAGGGATACTCAGCACGGCGGCAACGCTGCTCGTAAAGATGATACGCCCCGCATGTTGGTTGCGCATCTGCGGCAACACTGCCTGTACTATCGATACTGCTCCGAAGAAATTGACATCAAACTGCTTCTTTGCATCGTCCAACGCCGTAAACTCCACCGCACCCGAGATACCGAACCCCGCATTGGCAATAAGCACATCGATATGATCGGTCTGCGACAGCACTTGCGCTATCGCCTCATCAACGCTCTCCTTACTGCATACATCGCAATAGATATGCGTGATATGCGGCTCGCTTTGTCCGTGGCGACTGAGTTCAAACACCTGCCAACCCCGCTCGGCAAACAGAACACAAGTGGCTCTTCCAATGCCCGACGAACCGCCCGTCAAGACCAAAGTTTTCATACTACTAATACTCATATACTTATACTGCTATCAATCTAATACTCACATACTTATACTGCCATAAACTTACATTTGTATCAACAATAACACAAACGCTCAAACAGATTGCAAAGATACAACAAAAAAACGCATCTCGCAACTATATCCGCGAAAAAGCAATCCACCCACACCAAAACAGCACTCAAATAGCCTCTCTACAGCCCCACAAGCCCTCACAAGAAGCCCCTAAGCAATATCCAAGCAACACCTCAACAACACCCGAGCAGCATCTCTCCACAGCCCTGCCCTTACCGAGACAATACCGAGTCTATATCGGGTCGTTATGGGGTGATTATGCGGTGATTAAGGGGTGATTATGCGGTGATTAAGCGAATCCGACCGTAGTCCGATAGTACCCACAGAGTATCCGGGATACCTATACTTCCTAAAATATATAGACCATCTAATCCACCTACAATACAAAACAAGGCTGCCCGTTGATAGGAGCAGCCTTGCCGATAAATATCTACTAATTAAAATTAGATAGCGTTGATCTCGTGGAGGATAGAGGTAGTCTTTGCTACGGCAGCCTCGCTGGCAGCATAGAGTTCTTTCTCCTTGTCGTTGAGAGGCAATTCCACGATTTTCTCGATACCGTTCTTGCCGATGATACAAGGTACACCGATAGTGATGTCGTTGTATCCGTACTCGCCCTCCAAGTAAGCCGAGCAGGGGATCATCTTCTTCTGGTCGTTGATGATGCTGTCAACAACGCTGGCAGCACTTGCACCCGGAGCCATCCATGCGCTGGTGCCGAGCAGACCGGTCAAAGTAGCACCGCCTACCATAGTGCTGTGTACTACCTCGTCGAGGTCAGCCTCGCTCATAAAGTTGAGGATAGGCATACCTTTGTAGGTAGCGAAACGAGCCATCGGGATCATAGTGGTATCGCCGTGTCCGCCGATTACAAAGCCTTCTACCTCGTTGGCATTGCAGCCGAGTTTCTGGCTGAGGAAGTATTTGAAACGGCTGCTATCGAGTGCACCACCCATACCGATGACACGGTTGCGGGGCAGACCGAGCGATTTGAGAGTAAGGTAAGCCATTGTATCCATAGGGTTGGAAACCACGATAAGGATAGCATTAGGCGAGTAGGTCAGCACTTGTTTAGCAACGCTCTTAACGATACCTGCGTTCACGCCGATCAGTTCCTCACGAGTCATACCCGGTTTGCGGGGAAGACCGCTGGTGATCACTACTACATCCGAGTTAGCAGTCTGCGCATAGTCGTTGGTAACACCTTTAACCACCGTGTCGAAACCAATCAACTGAGCGGTCTGCATGATGTCCATTGCCTTACCTTCGGCAACGCCCTCTTTGATATCAATCAATACAACTTCGCTGGCAACTTTCTTCACTGCCAACACATTTGCGCATGTAGCACCTACATTACCTGCGCCTACAACGGTTACTTTTGACATAACTTGATTATTTTATAAGGTTTATATTTTCTATATGTGGCGGCAAAGTTACTGCTTTTTTTCTACCCTTGCAAATAATTCTCTATTTTGCCAACCCTTCTATGCAAAAACCTATCTGCACGGTTCGCCGAGCAGTGTATATCGGCCGTTGGGAGTAAGGATATAGAGCGTGCCTTCCAAGAGAACGAAACGCGTTTGCGAAGCATCGGTGGCGATCTCATCTATCGCCGTATCTTGCTTTACCAACACATAGATATGCACATACACATCCACCGCTCCGCGGGAACGCAGGCGCAGATAAGCGTCTTGGATACCCTCTACCTCCGATTGGAAACCTACTGCCACCAAGCCTCCCTCAGCGGGCAAGGTAGTAGGCGACATCTTGAACTTGCTCGGGTGATTACCCACAAACGACATCTTGATTTCCTCAGTCAGATTGGTGCCGGTAACATCCACCACAAAGGTTTTCAGTTCGTTAGGCAATGCTGTATCATTCAATTCGGTAGCATCCACCGAGATAAGCGGCAGGTCATCACGCCCCCACGAGACATCGTCTATCAGATAGGTAGCCGCCCCATTGTTGCCGCTATATCCGGTGAAACGGAAACCCATAAAGAACACATCGGGTATATTCTCTTGCCCCGACAGATTCACCTGAAAATCAAGCCAATCGCCGGCTTGGTCGGCAGTAGATGGCATCTCTATCTCGAGGTCTTGGAAGAACACATCCGCCGCATCGGTGGCGTCGATGAAATAGAGTTGCAGTTTAGCCGACTGTGTCTCTTTGAGGTAATCACCGCGCACACGGAAAGTGAACACTTGGTTCTTGGCGTTTTTGTAGTCCAGGGCAGGCGTAATGAGCCACATCTCGTACATCGTAGAGTCCTGTTCACCAAAGATATACGCCGTCGCCTTAGCGCAATGCTCGTTGTCGTTGTTGCGGTCCTCGTAGCCCCACCATGGGCGAGCACCTTGGCGCACCACATTCTGCCAACCGCTGATTTTCAGCGTGTTGTTATGCTCCACATCATCAAACTTCTCGTTGAGCAGAGTAAGCGGATTGGTCATATCCCACACAAAATCGGTTGCCCAGTCTTGTGTTGCAGGGTCGCCCTCGGTAGCGACACCCGTGATACGAATCTGCTGCTTCTGCGCATTCTTGCTCGACCAATAGATAGTAGCCGAGTAAGTGCCTGCCTTGCGCGGAGCAAAGGTGATATAGGTCTTTGCTTCCATATTGCGGGGGATAAGCGAACTGCTGATAGTAAAGGCATTATCATTACCGTCGTTGATACAAGACACCGTCAGGTCTTCCACGCAGTTGAGCGAGGTAACCACTATCGAATCACGCACTTTCGTACCCGCTTTAGCCGTAAACTGCGGGAGCGACATCGGAGTGATATGTATCTCGGGTTTCTGCGTCGAGTCAGACGCCACACCACTCAGCGAATAGGTCTTGTTGTCGCCCAAGGCTTGCGAGCAATCGGTGATGAGCATTGCCTTGTGGTTGCCCACTGCCGTAGGTGCATACCACAGTTTGACCGTCTCTTCTGCGGCGGTAACTTGCGTTTTCTCTAAGCGGAACATATCCCGATTAGCACCCGTGATGTACAACTCTATAGGCTCGGTGATGTTACCTTGGCGGATAGTGAGCGTGGTCATCAGCACCTCGTCGCCGATATTGCTGCGTGCAGGGGCAATATACTCCGGCGCAACCGTGTACCACGGCAGTTGGTTCTCGGTGCGGCAAAATGAGAACGCGTCGAAGATAACCAACACACCTTTGTTTACCTTGATGCTGAACTGAAAACTCGTAGCATCTTTGGGTTTGGTGGTCTTTACCTTCAGTTCTTGCCAATCGTTGTTGCCCAAAGGCAGCACTTGGTTCAGCACCGCGCTGTCGTGGGGTGTACCTTCCTGCGGATAGCGGAAGTTCCACGCACTGTTGAGCGACAAGTCGCCTGAGTTGGCAGACAGCACCTTGTAGTGGATTGTCATTTCAAACTCCTGTCCGGTAACATCGGTCTGCAAGTCAACCGTTTGTTCCAATGAGCGTGTCTGCTTCACCTCGGTGGTGCGGAAGGCTTGCGTGCCGCTATACACATCTTGTGTCTCGATAGCAATACCGCTACCAAAACTCCAGTCGTCAAATTTTGCACCAAAAAGGGAGTTGGTTTCTGCCACCTCAAAGTCGGGGTTGCTCAGCAGGTTGTCGGCAGCAGACACATAAAGAACTGCGAAAGTACACAGCAGTGCCAATAAACTCTTTTTCATCATATTGTGTGTTGTTTAGTTTCTAAAAGGGGAGCAAGATACCTGCCTTGCAAAGGCGCAAGAATATCCTGTTTTACGAAGGGGCAAACTGTCCCCTATACGAAAGGACAAAAATACCCCAAAAGTGTCGGCAAGACGCTCTTGGGGTATAGTTGGCAAATAAAGGATTAGCGTACTACCTTGTAGGTCTTACCGCCTTGGCGGATGATGTTTACACCCGGTTGCAGTTCTGCAACACGCATACCCGATACGGTGTAGATCTCTATCTCGCCCTCTGCTACTGCATTATCGATAGCCGACGGAACATACTTCTCTACATCTTGTTTGCCGCGTACACGCAGTACTTTACCATTCGTTGCGCTGGAGATACCGGTAACATTAGCAGGAGCAACCTTTGCCGTGCCAATCAAGTCGTTTCCTGCAAGGAGGTTGATAGTGGCAGTGGCATCACCTTGCAGCACTTGATCACCGCTGGCGAAGACATCGGTGTTAGCAAAGGTTACATTCTCCACCTTCACTAATTGGCAAAGATAATCGCTCGGATTAGCCTGCAACTCTGCCAGTGTAACCACCTTAGGAGTAACCTCATTATCGTGGCTGAGAACCTCTACCGACTCACCATAAGGAGTGCTGACAGCCTGGATACCACTCACCTTCATATCCGAATTTGTGTACACAATGAAATTGGTAAGTTTATCACCCTGCTTAACACTTTCGCCCCAATAATAATCGTTTACATTAACTGCTCCCGAAGCATCTTGCAGATAAAGTTTATCGCCGCTTTGGTTGTATCTGTAAGTAACTATTGCCTCACCTGTATATTTGATATATACATCATCGTATGGACTTGTGGCCGTAGCAGCAAAAGCGTTCAGTTCTGCAATGGTAGCAGCCGAATTAACCAATAGATTGTAATAAGTATAAGAAACAGTAGCCTTAGCCTCACCCGAGGTTAAGGTAACAACATACGAACCATAGCCGGTCGCCTGAGGAGCAATGGTCATTGTAACCGTAGCATTGGTTGCCTCGTCTTTGCTGATAGTGGTCTTGTCGAGGGTAACTTCATCACTATTGCTTGTGAGGGTAATATCCTCGGTGAGGTTCTTGCCCGTTACGGTGAAAGTCTTGGTATAAGTCTCACCTACAAACCCTTGCATATAACCTAAAGAAGATGGAGTAACCGTAATCTCTGCAGGTTCTGCAACAGGAGTATCCTCATCAAAGAGATCCTCCCATGCAGTAGCCACCTTGATCTCATCTACATACACACGCCCGGGGGTATTTGTTCCCTTACGGAGATTGACAGTGGAAATCTGCTTAGCATCCGACTTATTGTTAGCACCTATCAAGGAACCGGCGGAAGTTGTGGCTGTTTGGTTGCAAACAAGGGTGGGTGTTTGGTTATCTTTCGTTGGATTTACATACAAACGAGCAATGTCGTTCTTTTCACCATCTACGAACTCGTATTCAATAACCACCAAGATATTTTTTTTCACCTCGACATCCGCCAAAGGCAATACATCAACAGAAGAAGTACTTGCTTCACCATTCTTTGAGATGCCTAATTGCAATTTAGTGTATTGAGATGCAGCATCTTCTTTCACCGATACTGCATGCAAGCGTGCAAACATACCCGATGTTGTTCCATCGCCAAAAGAAAGGAAATAATCTCCATTCTTTGTTATGGTGGCAGCAGCCGTAGTAGAATATTGTTTCAAACTATCTACATTGATGATAGCCACAACATACACCTTGCCGCTGGTGATAGGCGAGAATTGACGGAAATCGTCTGCTCCATTGCCTACCAACTCTACCTTATTACCTGCTGCGGTTGCATATCCGTCATACGACAGCGAGCCTTCTACTACTTGGATATAATTACTTGCACCGCTATACGACCACCAATCTGCTTTATCGGTTCCCATTTTGTCGTTTGCCCCCTTGTTCAGAGTACCTACATTACGGTCGAAACTCTCGTGGAGAATTAAGTCGGCGTGTACGGTAGTAAGCGTAAACAACGCCGTCAGAAAAAGAAATAGTTTTTTCATAAGACTAAAACATTTAGAATTAAAATAAGTATTGATTGATTACATAATCGCTGCAAAGGTACGACAATTACGCGAAATATGCAAACTTTATGACGAATAATGTGTCTAAATGCTCAATATTGCCAAGTTTTCCTGCCTTTTTGTATTATCACCCCATGATAATCATCGGGAATCGATTGTCCGAGCGGGGTGTATGACGGACTATCCGACGCAGTCTTGCCCTCTATCGGAAGCAAAGATGTAGCGGGCGGATAGGCGGTTTGCGAGACGACCCAAAGCGTCAGTACATCCCAATCATACGAAACGATAGCCACAATGCGTGTCGGTTGGTTTTCTATCAGCATACCGATATTGAACTTGTCGGCTATGGCGTAGGTCTGACCACGATAAGTACACTGCTCACCGCTGATCTGCACGCTATCCAAGACGATGTATCGGCATACATCTGCACTATCCAACGAGAATATACCCGAATCGGGCAGACACTCTACCTTGCTTGCGCCAACCGACCATGCACCTATCGGAGACAACTCGGGCACTCCGTAGTAGTTCCGGAATCTGCCATGCACGCCCGTCAGCAAATCGCCGGTAGCAAGCCCCTGTCCGTAGGGTTTGCCGTCGGCATCGGCACTATCGTAGATCAGCATGGCCCCTGTGGTATCACGCACAAAAATATACTTGCCGTACTTCTTGGTAACAACTACCGGATTGAGATAGAGAGTGGCAAAGTCCTCTGCGTGTACCGCCTCAGCCACAGACACTTGCGGCAAGACATGCAGGAGCACCGTGGTGCTGCAGCGGGTATCACCGCTCACCAAATCGAGTGTATCGACATACATCCCCGCTTGCGACACCCGGTAAGAGAGGGTCAAAGGATCACCATCCCTATCGAGCGTAGAGGCAGAGAGCGAGAACACATCCGCATGGCGCAGAGATACTCGGATATCATCGGTAAGGCGCACCGCATTCACCGAGATAGTTTTGCTACCCGATAGCGTCGGAGCCGATAGGCACACTTCGCCGAAATTGACCAGCGGTGCCGAGATGGCGGGGTTGTCCACCCCGATAGCAGGTACTTCGCGATAGAGTGCTACCGGCAAGAACTTACCCGCATCGACATAGCAGCCAAAGAGTTGGTCGGTGCTGTTGTACTGCAGATACCGCCCCACGCTTGTGCCTTGACTAAGGATAGTGGCAGCACCGTCGGGAGCAATAGAAACCGACCAGACACCATAGTCGCCATAGTCTTTAGAGGTGTAGTTGGTCCAGAGTGCGAGTTTATTCTTGGTCTTTCCGCCGTTCGCTACGAGATAGGCTTCCTCGTAGCGCAACTCGTCTTGGAAGATGTAAGCAGTATCGCCTTGGCGGTCGATAACCTTGCGCAGGGTATAGACTGCATCGTCGTTGGCATTGAGCGTATTGCGATCGGCAGAGTAAGCACCACGGATAGCGTGGATATTGTTGCGGCTGACCGCCTCGTTGTAGTAGCCCATAATCATCGGGGTAGAAGCGTCTGCCACACCAAAGATGACTTGATCGGAGTCGGCAAGCGAACGAATGTCGGTTACCAGGCGGAAAGAAGTCTGCGTAAACTCGGGCGCAGCCCCATTATCGGAGCGCACAGAAACAGAATTGAGATAAATCGAATTGCGTGTGCAACTGACCGAGAAAGTAATCTTACCCGTTTGTTCCTCGGGCAAGACAATCGTCAGATCGCGATTGGCGGGATTAGCGATAGGCAGCACCGAATCGATGGGTGCGTTGTCGCCTACCTGCACTCGGATAGTGCCCTGTCCGTGCGTAGTGGTGGCATAGTTGACAGTGAGGCGACGGACACGAGAGAACGACTTGACCGAGGTTGCCCCGGCGCCGGTGCCCCTTGCCGTAACCTGCACACCTATCTGGTAGGTGCTGCTGTAGTTGTTGCCCTCTTGGTTGGAGAGCCAACCATCGGTGCGGTTATCGCACACCGCTGAGCCTTGACGGCTATTCCACTGAGTATCCGTAAAAGTGTAAGTGGTGATACCGGCAAAAGCATTGGTTGCGCAAAGCAGAAGGACAAATAGAAAAAACTTTTTCATACGCTATATATTTAAGGTGTAGAGCCGACACCGTCCTTGCAAAGAGCCGATTTATGCTAAGAGAGTCGGTTTGGTCTTTGCCAACTTAAGTGGGGTCGGCATAGAGTGAGTGCGACCTGCCGAGTGAAGACACAGGGCAGGTCGCAACACAAAATTAGTAGGCGATAGCGAAGATCACACGCCCTTTGGACGGTTTACCCGTTACCATACACTTACCTTCCTCGTTCTTATGCCCGGGCAGGTCGTGCATAGGGATGCAGCGGATAGTCGCCTTGGTATCGGCTTTGATTTTCTCCTCGGTCTCGGGCGTACCATCCCAGTGGCAAAGCAAGAAACCGCCTTTCTTGATTTCTTCTTTGAACTCGTCGTAGGAGTTGACCTCACGCGTATTGGCGATACGGAAATTGAGTGCTTTTTGGTAGATATTGCCCTGTATCTCCTCCAGCAAGTTCTTGATATAGAGTTCAATACCCTCGATAGCAACGGTAGATTTCTCCATCGTGTCGCGGCGTGCAATCTCGATAGTGCCGTTCTCCAAGTCGCGACCGCCCATAGCCAAACGGACAGGCACGCCTTTGAGTTCATAATCAGCGAACTTGTAACCCGGGGTGTATTTCTCGGATGTATCTACCTTGACGCGGATGCCCATTGCCTTGAGGTTGTCGGCAATAGGATTGAGTTTAGCGAGCAGCGCATCGAGTTGCTCCTGCGTCTTGAAGATAGGTACGATAGCCACCTGAATCGGCGCAAGGTGCGGGGGAAGAACGAGTCCGTTGTCGTCGGAGTGGGTCATAATGAGCGCACCCATCAAGCGGGTAGAGACACCGAAAGAAGTAGCCCACGGATACTCATATTTATTCTCCTTGCTAAGGAACTGCACATCAAACGACTTGGCAAAGTTCTGCCCGAGGAAGTGGCTGGTGCCTGCTTGGAGTGCTTTGCCGTCCTGCATCATTGCCTCGATACAATAGGTCTCCACTGCGCCGGCGAAACGCTCGTTGGGTGATTTAACGCCTTTCACCACAGGGATTGCCATGATATTCTCTGCTACATCGGCATAGACCTCGAGCATCTGTTGTGCAAACGCATCGGCCTCCTCGCGTGTAGCGTGGGCGGTATGCCCCTCTTGCCAAAGAAACTCGGCAGTACGGAGGAAAAGGCGGGTACGCATCTCCCAACGCATCACATTGCACCACTGGTTGCAGAGCACAGGAAGATCACGATAACTGGAAATCCAGTTTTTGTAGGTGGACCAAATAATCGTCTCTGAAGTAGGACGGATAATCAGTTCTTCCTCCAACTTAGCATCGGGATCGACGATAACGCCCTTACCTTCGGGGTCGTTCATCAGTCGGTGGTGGGTAACGACAGCACACTCTTTGGCGAAGCCCTCTACATGCTCTGCCTCACGGCTGAAATAGGACTTCGGAATCAACATCGGGAAGTAGGCATTCTTGACGCCATACTCTTTGAATCGGCTATCGAGCGCCTGTTGGATACGCTCCCATATCTCATAGCCATAGGGTTTGATGACCATACACCCGCGGACAGCAGACTGCTCGGCGAGGTCGGCCTTCACTACCAATTCGTTGTACCACTTCGAGTAATCGGTTGCTCGGGGGGTCAGTTTCTGAAAATTTGCCATTATCTTAATCTATATTGTTTGCGTAATTGCTCAAATTGGTCGGGGTTCGCTTTGAGCAAATCCGACACACGGGAGAGCCAACCCGAGGCACTATCGCCGTATTTTTGTTGCAAAGGTACGACTTTTTTATCAATCTGCAAAGGCGACAGCCCAAATTGTTGCCCAAAAGCGTTGAGGCAGGTCTGCGAGGCATTGTATTTGCCTTGTACCGAATAGCCGGCAATATGGAACGAAGCAAGGGATGCGAACTGCAATAATTCGCGATTTAGACGGGGTTCATTCTCCCAAGTGTCTATCACGCAAGGTTGACCCGCAGCCAACAACGCCGCCTCGTCCACCACTCCGCCTCGCGCAGCATTGATGATGAGGGTATCGGGGCGACACCGGCGCAAGAACGCCTCGTTGCAGAGGTGATAAGTAGGATAATCACCCGAGCGAGTAAGCGGGGTGTGAAAGGTAATGATGTCGCAAGTTTGTGCGATTTCATCGAGCGAAACACCGATATGGCGTGGCGGGTCGTTGAGCAACACTTGCATACCGTGTCGCTCTGCCATCTCGGCCACAAGCGAACCAACATGCCCCACACCTACAATACCGATTTTCTTCGCTTTCAACGGGGTTTGTAAGGTAAGAAGCGCCTCTTCTATATAATCGCACACCGCCTGCGCATTGCACCCCGGGCAGGAAACCCAACGGATACCCGCCCGACGACAAAAGTCTTGATCAATATGGTCGTAGCCGATAGTAGCCGTAGCCACCAAGCGGACACTGCTCTGAGCCAGCAAAGCCGCATTAATCTGCGTGCGAGTACGAACGAAAAGCGCATCGGCATCTCGGACAACAGAAGGTGTGATTTCCTCCGCATCCAACGGCAGAACCTGCACCTGCTGCCAATCCTCGGCAGAGGCTTGGCGAATTGTATCGCAGATGAAGGGAATATATTTATCGATTACCAAAAGCATATTGACAAAAAGGCACTATATATCACCATTTACTACCATTTTGCTATTTACACTTTTCTTGTTAGGTTTCGATAAGGTCTCGACAAAGTTTCGACGAGGTCGGCTCAAAGACCCAATACCATTTTGTAAGCAAAAAGCATGAAATAGCGACAATTCGGTACATGCAATCAGTACTTGATATTGTCGATCAAGCGCACAGGACCGCAGTAAACGGTGATACAACCGATAGCATGGGCGAAAGTGTCGGTAGGTTGCAGGGTCGATTGATCTACAATCGAGTAGTACTCCACTTCAAGTCCGTCGATAGCATTGACGGTATCAATCACCTTCTGCTCCACCTCTTTAACCGACATCATTTTTGCCCATTCGAGGCTGGCAAAGAGGGTCTTAGAGATACCCAAAGCGGTCTGTTTCTCTGCATCGCTAAGACGCTCGTTGCGACTGCTGAGTGCCAATCCCGATGGCTCTCTTACGATGGGGCAATCGATGATTTGGAGGTTGCCGAATGTACCTGCCATCGACGAACGCTCGACCATATAGTGGATGATAGCCAACTGCTGATAGTCCTTCTCACCGAAGTAAGCACGATCGGGCTCTACCAGGTAGAACAAGCGGCTCACCACCTGTACGACACCATTGAAATGCCCCGGGCGCATCTTGCCCTCCATCACTTGGTCCAAACCGCCGAAATCAAACTCAAAGGTTTGGTTCATTTCTTCAGGCGAATACATCTCCTCGGGAGTAGGCGCAAAGACGAAAGAAACGCCTATCGTGGCGAGAAAATCGGCATCACGGCGGATATTGCGCGGGTACTTAGCCAAATCTTCTTTGTTGTTGAATTGTGTAGGGTTGACAAATACGCTGACAAAGCACACATCATTTTCACTCACGGCGCGACGGACAAGCGAAGCATGCCCATTATGGAGTGCACCCATAGTAGGGACGAGACCAATAGTCTTGCCCTGTCGCTTACAAGCCTCGACCTGTCGGCGGAGTTCTTGTTTGGTAGTTAGAATCTGCATATTGGTTGTGTTAATTCCGAAAAAGCCCGCAAAGTTACAAAAAATATGTGAAAAACAAGAAAAAATCGAGAAAAATTGCGCAAATATCATTTTTTTTTCGTACCTTTGCAGTACTAATCAAAATCATACACTTATGAAAGAGCCGAACCGTATCCTTTTTATCTCGCAGGAAATCTACCCTTATTTGGCAGAAGAAACTCCTATCCGCATGCTAAACCGCCAGTTGCCCGAGTTGTTTCAGGCAAATGGATACGAGACGCGCACTTTCATGCCTAAGTTTGGCGAAATCAACGAACGCCGCAACCAGTTGCACGAGGTAATCCGCCTGTCGGGAATGAACCTCATCATCGATGATACCGACCACCCGTTGCTCATCAAGGTAGCCAGCATTCAAGCGGCGAGAATACAGATATACTTTATCGACAACGATGATTTGTTCCACCGTCGCAAGGGAGTAGTGGACGCACACGGAAACGATTATCCCGACAACGATGAGCGTTGTATCTTCTACGCTCGCGGCGTGATTGAGACGGTTAAGAAACTGCGTTGGACACCCAATATCATCCAATGCTCGGGTTGGATGTCGGCATTAGCACCGCTGTATCTAAAGAAAGCCTACGGCGATGAACCGTTCTTCAAAGACTCAAAAATCGTGTTGGCTATCAACGATAACGAATATAAGACACCCTTTGGCACAAAGTTTGCTCAGAAACTGCTGATCGATGGAGTGTCGCCAAACGATGTACGGAGTATTGCCGGATTCCCCGTAGGATACGAGGAGTTGATGCGATTGGCAGTGGACTATTCGGATGCCGTGGTATTCACCACACCCAATATCAACCAACGGCTGATGAACTATGTAGAGACCAGCCGAAAGCCGATTATGCCCTACAAAAAAGACACTCCCAACACCGCATATTTGGACTTTTATAATAGTTTGCTCTGATAATTAATATGACAAAACGCCTGTTAGGTATATTGTGTTGTAGCGCAGCCTTGCTGCTAAGCGGTTGCAAAAGCGATTTGACGAATACCGGAAGCGGAGTATTGGACGATCAAGATGCTATCATCGTGAAAGCCGATACTTTTTCGCTCCGTTCCGGCTTGGCGGAATGCAGCCACATCATCACCTCGCCCGACTCCTTCTTATTAGGTGAGTTGGATACACGCTATGGGGTACTCCGCGCCGATGTATTGACCCAGTTGGCTTGCCCCGTGGGCTATGAATACCCGGCAAACGCCGTGATCGACTCGATATGCTTATTCTTTTACTACCGGTCGTGGGAGGGCGATAAGTCGTCGCCGCTGTCAATCAATGTATATGAGATAGACCGCAAAGAGATAGAGTACACCCCTGCTAAGCCTTATCAGACCGACCTAAAAGTGTCGGACTACTGCAGTTTGGAAGACAGCACGATACTGCTCCACAACGAACACCTCATCGTGGCAGGCGAGATGATAGACTCGGTATATTCCTCATCTACAGGCACTTACACGCCTATGGTTCGTTGCCGCGTAAAAGACGATTTTACTCGGCGTTTTGCTCAGATGCGCCAATATGGCGACCAAGAAGCATTCAACCGTTTCTTCAAAGGCATATATGTTACCTCTACTTTCGGTAGCGCAACCATACTGAACCTTACCGACATTTCGATGGGCGTGTATTACCATTTCTCCTACAACAAACTGGGTACAGATACAATCGTAGAAGATGTAAAAGGGTTCTATGCCAACTCGGAGGTGCGCCAACTGAACCGATTTGACTATATGAACAAGCAGTCGGTCATCGAGCAGTTGCAAAAAGACAGCAATGTATGCAACTATATCATTGCGCCCGCAGGCATCTACACACGAATGAGTTTCCCGATGAAGCAGATGAAAGACATCATCAACGACAATCTGCAATACAAAGACACTATCAAACGCGCTTATGTAAACTTAGCCGAACTGCGTGTGGATGTATTGAATGTATTCTCGGGCGGTAGTGCCGACATCACCCCCGATGATTGGTTGCAGCCATCGTCCTATATGCTGCTTATCAAAGAAGGTAGCGAGGAGCGATTCTTCCGCAAGAAAGAACTGCCCTCCGACACGGTAGCGATACTCAGTTCGCTCAATACCGGTGTTGATAGCGAGGGCAACACAGTATATTACTACTCATATGATATGTCCACACTGCTGACCAACCAACTGCGTCAGCAATCCAACCCCGACACTTTGCAGATGTTGCTCGTGCCGGTAACGGTAGAGACCTCATCGAGTAGCAGCAGTACGATTACTGCCGTCAAGCAATCGCAGACACTGTCGGCTACGCAAGTGCGCAGCGCACAAAACACCGAGAGCCCGATGACCATGAAAGTAGTGTACAGCGGATTCTAAACAGACCATACAATACACATAACACAGGCTATCAGGCATAGTCTGTGTTTGTTTTGCGCCGCACTGCGATATGCAAGCAGGTATTCCGACGCAAAAAAACGCACAAATCAACGGGCTATAAGCCAACGAATTGCATATTTATTTGCACATTCCAAAAACTAATCGTATCTTTGCATTACAAAATAAATAATGTATAAGCACTATGAATGATTTTTTGAAATTCGCCACATCACAAGGACTGAATTCTATGCATGTTGAGAACATAATGAGCCAAAGTGCTGCTCGCGCAGAGGCAAGTTACATCTCGCCCTCTATCCTGGAGGAGCGCCAACTGAATGTAACTCAAATGGATGTGTTCTCACGCCTAATGATGGATCGTATTATCTTCTTGGGCACAGAGGTGAACGACTACACCGCTAATGTGATTCAAGCCCAACTGTTATACCTCGACTCGGTAGATTCGGAGCGCGACATCCATATCTATCTCAACACCCCCGGCGGTTCGGTATATGCAGGGCTCGGGATATACGACACAATGCAGTTTGTAGCCAGCAAAGTGTCCACTATCTGCACCGGGATGGCAGCCTCGATGGGGGCGGTACTGCTCGTAGCCGGCGAGAAAGGTATGCGTGCCGCCCTACCCCACTCGCGCGTAATGATCCACCAACCTCTCGGTGGTATTCAAGGACAAGCGTCCGATATCGAGATCACTGCCAAAGAGATACTCAAACTGAAAGACGAACTCTATCAGATTATCTCCGACCACTCGGGACAAACGATGGATAAGATACGCCAAGATGCCGACCGCGACTATTGGATGACTGCACAAGAAGCCTTAGAGTACGGTATGATTGATACGATCCACTCACGCAAAAAGAACAACGACGCTGCTAAATAAAGACAATGGCTAAGAAAACAAAAGATGTGTGCAGTTTCTGCGGGCGCGAGATGCGCAATATGTTCCGTGGCGAGGACGGCAGTCTGATATGCCCGGAATGTATAGAAGCAGGACATCAGTTGATTATGCAGATGGGTATCACTGCACCACAAGCAGCAGATGCGCCCATCGAGGGGCTTGACTTGGCACAACTGCCCAAACCGGCAGAGATAAAAGCCTTTTTGGACGAATATGTCATCGGGCAAGACGAGGCAAAGAAATACCTGTCGGTAGCCGTTTACAACCACTACAAGCGTATCCTGCAACCCAAAGAGGACAATGGCGTAGAGATAGAGAAAAGCAATATCCTGTTAGTGGGTTCTACCGGTACGGGCAAGACCTTGCTTGCACGCACGATAGCCAAACTGCTGAAAGTGCCGTTTGCCATAGTAGATGCCACTGCGCTGACGGAAGCCGGATATGTAGGCGAGGATGTAGAGTCGCTACTGGTACGCCTGCTGCAAGACGCCGACTACGACCTGCAGAAAGCACAGCGAGGTATCGTTTTTATCGATGAAATCGACAAGATTGCCCGCAAAAGCGAGAACCCGAGTATCACCCGCGATGTATCGGGCGAGGGTGTGCAACAAGGTCTGTTGAAACTGCTGGAAGGTTCAATAGTGAATGTACCACCCCAAGGAGGACGCAAGCACCCGGAGCAGGAGTTTATCCATGTAGATACACGCAATATCTTGTTTATTTGCGGCGGTGCCTTCGATGGTATCGAGCGTAAGATTGCACAGCGCATGAATACCCAAGTGGTAGGTTTCGACGCACAGCAGAAAGCACGCGCTATCGATAAGAACGACCTGCTACAGTACATTGCACCGCAAGACCTCAAGTCGTTCGGACTAATCCCTGAGATTATCGGGCGTCTGCCTATCCTCACCTACCTCAAACCGCTCGACAAGACCGCACTGCGTAATATCCTCACCGAGCCGAAGAATGCACTCACCAAGCAGTATCAGAAACTGTTGGCTATGGACGGCGTAAAACTCACTTTTGCACCCGATATGCTGGACTATATAGTAGAAAAAGCATTGGAGTATCGCTTGGGTGCGCGTGGTCTGCGCGGACTGATGGAAACGGTGATGATGGATGTGATGTACGACCTGCCCTCGCAAAGCAAAAAGAAAAAGAGCAAAGATGCGGCAGAAAAGTCGTTTGAGGTTACTCGCGAATATGCCAAGGAGCGCATCGAACGAGCCGACCTCTATCGATTGCAGAATGCATTGTAAGTGCAAAAGAAAAGGGCCCATACTCATCGTACAAAAATAGGCAAGCCCAATCTCGGTGCTTGCCTATTTTGTATGGATTTGCTTGACCTAAAAGGTTAAATCCAAACGAGTCAATATGCGTACGATTTGCCTTGCTGACCCACCGGCAATACCTACTTCATATTGACTCGAGCGGATACTATATGTATTCAGTAGAATGTTTTCGAATGCAAAGATACGGCAAAATTATGACATACACAAGAAAACAATGTGCACAAATAGGTGTGGTAACACGCTGATTATCAGTGTATTCTATTTTTACAATGTGCACAATGCAACAAAAATCTCATAGTTGAGACTCATAGACAAATATAGACAGCCTGTAAAAAATAGACAGAATGGCCGCATTCAACGGAGTAGCCGAAGACACCGATCCTTAGGCAAGTGCCAGATCGATGAGCGTATCATATAGGGAGGTCGCGCTGGTACCGAGTTTGTATGCAATACGCTGTTTGAAAGTACGAATGCCCGACTTAGAATAGAATAGGTAGGCGGCTATCTCGGTAGCAGGCAGTTCTTTATACAAAATTGCATAGACGCAATACTGTATCTCTTTTTCGGCAAGGGAGCGTTGCTGCAACTGCTTGATAAGTAGGTCGAAAGGCGTAGCCGTATCACGCCTGAATGCCTGATAGTCGGTTCCCCACTCTTTGGCAGGTTTAGGATATTGATTGTGAAGATTATTCACGGCAATGAGGAATTCGCTCATACGATGGACGGAGATATTCTGTGCTTCGGCTTGTGTACGCGTTAGGTTGTCCAACTGCTGCCTATGCGCTTGCTGTTGGCGTTTGAGCAGTTCGTTCTTCTCCTCGATGATTTGATCTTTCTGCTCCACCCAAATCTTCTGCTTGCGGTGCGTAATCGCTACTGCGATAATAAAAACCAATATAAACACTGCCAACGAAACAGTAGCAATCTGCCATGGCAAGAACGGATAGGGCTGGTGGACATAATCTTGCAACATACTGATAGCCACTGCATAATGCCCTTCGGAAAGGCGCAAAATACGATTATTATCCTCGTTGAGATAGGTATATTTAGCCAGCGCGTCTGCATCATTTCTGAGACGGGCAAAATGGATTAGCGTAGCATAAGCCTCAGCCAAATAGGCAGGTGTATCGGAATGCTCCGCTACATATTGCGCATAGATAAGCGCAGAATCGATATTCTGCAAATCGCAATGAATCAGCATACGCTGCGTATTGTAGAAACAGCGTTGCCCTTCATAGACGGGGTACTCCATAGCGCGTTGGAAACAGAGCAAAGCCGAGTCGCATTGCCCTTGAGCATACAAACAAGAACCTCTAAGCCCCATCACACGCCCCGCGTAGGCACTATCTAACGAGAACTGCGATGCCAAATGCCACACACTATCGGCCTGCGGCACATAATTGAGTTCCAAAAAACTGCTGCACATATTGAGCAGACTATGTGCGTAAAACCAGTCGTACTCTGTGTTGGCAAGCAATTCGGAAGCACGGCGACAATAGACGAGTGCTATCTCATCGGCGCGTTGCCGCATACAGATATATGCCATACAAGTGTTGGCACGCGCCCGATGCAGATGGTCATTAGCACGAAGCCGATCGCAAGCGATATAGTATCGCGCCGCCTGGCAGATACAATCGAGACTGTCATCGTAGATACGCCCGAGATAATAGTTGGCTTTTGCCAAATCGGTGCGGCAGAAAGTGCGGCCAAACGGAGAATCGAGAGTAGAAATAGCCTCTTGCAATATCGTAGTATCGCCAAGCAATTGTCCTTGTACATCAAGACTGTCGGCACGAGCAACAACAGTGCGTGCATCCCTAAAAGATGTACAACCATACGCACTAAAAAGGATTACCATCAAGCAGACTACTGCTCCAACATTATATTTATAGTGCGCACCCGAGAAATAAGTAGTGCGTTTCATTATCTGTTTATTCGGTGTGTTTTTCTATGGCATATCGCCCCATGAGTTCAGGCGTTTACATACGCCTGATAGCCAACAAGCGATGGGTATAAACTCCCTGCGGGTGCGTGGCATCTGCCTGCTCCATAGAGAGGATACCCGTGGTATCTATTTTCTCTATCTTTACTCGCCCCGAGCAGTGTATAACCCGCTCATTATCAATCAATATACCTACATGCGTTATCTTCTGTGGCGTGCCTTCGTCATCGTCATAATGGCAGAAAAACACCAAGTCTCCTGCGTGTGCCAATGCGAGTTGGCTGATTTGCCGGCCTTGCGTAGCCTGCTCAGAAGCATTGCGCGGCAGGGTGTATCCGAATAGCGAGAATATAGTCTGTGTAAAGCCCGAACAATCCATGCCGAGTGCATTCTTACCGCCCCACAAATAGGGTACATTGAGGAAGAAACGCACCGCCTGCAGCAGGTTGGCTTGGGTAAGCGCAAGAGGCGTAGCACTGACCATACCTTCATCGATACGAAAACCTACGCCCAAGACGCTGAAATGACCGTCTTTATAATTAGGCAAGCGTGTACCCGCGGTGAGCGGGATAGTCTGCCCGTTGTTGTCGCTCACGGCATACGCCATCGGAAAGACCACCCGTGCTGCCTCTTTGAGCGCAGCGGAATGGGCTTTGTATTCCTCAGCAGAAAGAGGCGCAATCATCTTCGAATCGACCCACCCGGTCTGTCCGTCGAGTAGCAATTTCACCCGATTCCATCGGGGTTGTTGCTCCTCGATAGTACAGATCTCGCCAAAGAGCATCTGCGTAACCTGCTCGCTTGTTTCCGAGGCAGCGGCACGCACAGGCAGGATACTATGTAGGGATACGGCTTTCATTACCATACTTCTTTCGGTGGGGTGGAAGTGGTCTTGGGATAGTCGATATTGTAGTGCAATCCACGGCTCTCTTTGCGCTCAATAGCCTGACGGGTAATCAGATAACCTACATTGATCATATTGCGTAGTTCGCAGATGTCGCGCGTGGCTTTGACGCGTTTGAACAGGTCCTCGGTCTCTTCGTATAGCAGGTCGAGGCGTTCCCACGCACGGCGCAGACGCAGGTTGGAGCGCACTATACCTACATAAGTGGACATCACCTGCCCCACCTCGCGTACATCTTGTGCTATGAGTACACGCTCCTCGTTAGATAGCGTACCCTCGTCGTTCCAATCGGGGATATTCTCGTTGAAATCGTAGTTTTCTATCATACTGAGGCTATGTTTCGCAGCCGCATCAGCATAGACAACGGCTTCGATAAGCGAGTTGCTTGCCAAGCGGTTACCACCGTGCAGACCCGTGCAAGAGCATTCGCCTACGGCATACAAGCGATGGATAGACGACTCACCATCAAGGTTCACCTTGATACCACCGCACATATAGTGCGCACACGGTGCAACGGGGATATACTGTTTGGTTATGTCGATACCTATACTTAGGCACTTAGCATAGATATTGGGGAAATGGTGCTTGGTTTCTTCGGGATCTTTGTGCGTAACATCAAGGCACACATGATCCAAACCGTGGATCTTCATCTCATTATCGATGGCGCGAGCCACTATATCACGCGGTGCAAGCGACAGACGCGGATCGTATTTCTGCATAAACTCCTCGCCGTTGGGCAGACGGAGTATTCCGCCATAACCGCGCATTGCCTCGGTAATCAGATAAGCGGGGTGTGTCTCGCCCGGGTGGAAAAGTGCCGTGGGATGGAACTGTACAAACTCCATATCTTTTACCTCGCCCTTTGCGCGATAGACCATAGCGATACCATCGCCCGTAGCAATATTCGGATTGGTGGTAGTGGCATACACCGCACCCGTTCCGCCCGTAGCCATCAGGGTAACACGGCTCAGATAAGTGTCTATCTTCCCTGTTTCCGGATTGAGGATATATGCTCCGTAGCACTCTATATCGGGAGTACGGCGCGTAACGCGCATTCCGAGGTGGTGCTGGGTAATGATTTCTACGGCAAAATGGTTCTCCAATACATCGATAAACGGATTGTGGCGAACAGCCTCCATCAACCCGCGTTGAATCTCTGCTCCTGTATCATCAGCATGGTGTAAGATACGAAACTCCGAGTGTCCGCCCTCGCGGTGGAGATCAAAATTACCCTCGGCATTCTTATCAAAATTGACGCCCCAGTTGACCAGTTCTTGTATCTGTCGCGGAGCATTGCGTACCACTTGTTCTACGGCTGCGGGGTCGCTCAGCCAATCGCCTGCCACCATCGTATCGTGGATATGTTTCTCAAAATCATCCACGAGCAAGTTAGTTACCGAAGCGATACCACCCTGTGCCTTGGCTGTATTGGCCTCGTCGAGCGTGGTTTTGCAGCAAAGGGCTATTTTATACTTCTGTGTACGCGCTACCTTGAGCGCGAAACTCATACCGGCAACTCCGCCGCCGATGATGAGAAAATCATATTTACGGGTCATTCCCTTAGTGTTTATTTTGAGCGCAAATTTACAGCAAAAATGCGATATATGCAATAGTTAGCGTGCTTTTCCGAGCGCAAATACACTAAAACGAGCATCTCTACACACTTTCATTGCCTTGATACAAGCCCTAACGGTGCTGCCTGTCGTGATTAGGTCGTCCACTATGAGGATATGCTTATGGTAGAAATCCTCAGGGTGATTTACGCTAAACACTCCCTCTACATTAGCGGCACGGTCTTTGGCTTTCTTGAGGGCTTGCTGCGGGTTATCACGCACTCGGAGAACATGGGTGGTATCGACAGGGATACCCGTTGCCTCGCTCAATGCGCGTGCTATCCACTCCGACTGATTGTACCCGCGTTCACGCAAACGATGTGGATGGAGGGGTATAGGTACGATATAGTCGATGTCATCAAAGAATCCGGCCTGCAAGAAGTCGGCGGCGGCTTCCGCTGCAAGGTCGTAGGCAATCTGTGGCTGCTCGTGAAATTTTATCTTATGGATTAGGTGTTGCACATCGGCACCTTTGTCGAAAAATAGAAACGACGCAGCCCGTTGAAATCGGGGCAAATCGGTAAAAAGCATCTCCGTCTGATTGCCACGCAGCACCGCTTGTTCGGTGCGTGGCAGACGCCGCATACACTCCGCACAGAGCGTGATATGCTCATCCTCCAACAGGCAACCGCACATCGCACAACGATGCGGGTAAAAAAGCGAGAGCAATGATTGCCCGATGGTATGGAAAAATGTTCGTATCACTATACTTAGCAAGAAACGAAACCTACCCGAACTATCTGAATAGGTAAGATAATTCGGGCAAGGTTTTCCGTTGAAATCGAGAGAAATTAGAGTGTTACACCGGTTTTGAAGATAGCAATCTCGTGATAGCCGTTCTTCTCATTGTTGGTGTGCGCGCCATTGGCAACCTCGATGACATAGTCGGTAAAGTGCTTAGCCACCTGCTCCATCGGTTCGCCCTCTGCAATCACTCCTGCATTGAAATCAATCCACTTGGGTTTGTTGTGATACAGGTTGGAGTTGGTACTAACCTTCATCGTAGGTACATAAGTGCCAAACGGCGTACCGCGTCCTGTGGTGAATAGCACGATATGACAGCCTGCCGAAGCCAATGCCGTAGCCGCCACAAGGTCGTTGCCCGGTGCAGAGAGCAGGTTCAGTCCTCTCACTTGCAATCGCTCTCCATAAGGCAGCACCCCGCACACCAACGACTTACCACATTTCTGCGTGCAGCCGAGTGCCTTATCCTCCAGGGTAGAGATACCGCCCGCCTTGTTCCCCGGCGACGGGTTCTCGCCTACAGGTTCACCATGAGAAAGGAAATAGTCCTTAAAGTCGTTAATCAAGTGTACCGTCTGATCGAACAACTCACGATTGGCGCACCGATCCATTAGGATAGTCTCTGCGCCGAACATCTCCGGCACCTCGGTCAGTACGGTAGTACCGCCTTGCGCCACAAGATAATCGGAGAACATACCGAGCAGCGGATTGGCTGTGATGCCCGAGAATCCGTCCGAACCACCGCATTTAAGACCGACACGCAATTCGCTCAACGGGCATTCCTCGCGCTTGTCTTGCTCTGTGAGGTCGTACAACTCACGCAGTATCGGCATACAATAGTCCACCTCATCGCCTTCTATTTTCTGACTGACCACAAAGCGTACACGCTCCTTATCGTAGTCGCCGCAGAAAGCCTCGAACACATCCGGCTGGTTATTCTCGCAGCCCAAACCTACTACCAACACCGCCCCTGCATTAGGATGATGTACCATATCACGCAATATCTTCTTGGTGTTCTCGTGGTCATCGCCTAACTGCGAGCAACCGTAGTTGTGCGGAAAAGCAAATATATTGTCCGCCCCGGTCTCACGGCGCAGACGCTCAGCCAGTTGATTCACTATACCGTTCACGCAACCTACGGTAGGGATAATCCACACCTCGTTGCGGATACCTACTTGACCGTCTTTGCGGCGATAACCCATAAAAGTACGGTGCTCGTCGGGGATAGACAACACTACCTCTTTGGGGTGGTATTCGTAGGAGAGAAGTCCTGCCAAGTTGGTCTTGATATTGTGTTCGTTCATCCACGAACCCGCAGGTTTATCCTCTAAGGCATGCCCGATAGGAAACCCGTATTTGATTACATTATCGCCCTTATGGAGGTCGCAGATAGCAATCTTATGCCCCGCAGGAATATCCTCTCGGATAGTAATCTGACGCCCGTCCACCTCTATGGTGCTGCCTGCCTGTTGCGGCAAGATAGCCACCACTACATTGTCCGACGGATTGATTTTCAGTATATTAGTCATTTCTCGATAGTGTCTTGATAGTTAGAAAAAGGAGGAGTAATCGACTCCTCCCTTTTCCTCTTATTTGTATTCAGATTAAAGAATCGACTTAACAGTTTCCACCATACCCTTCGACTGAATATCGTTGAGGAAGCCCTCTACCATATCTGTCAAGCCGGGGATCTCGTTGAGGTTCTGCTTGCTCTCTTTCCAAATGATGTCGGTCGCACCGAGTACACCTTCTGCCACTTTGCGTATGTCGCCGGTAGCCCACAATTGAGCCAGCAAGTCCATAATCTCCTGAGCATCATTGGGTTGGATAGGTGCGCCGTCTGCACGAGTACCGCCTTTGTAGTAGGTGATGATAGCAGCCAAACCGAGTACCAAGCCCTTAGGCAACTGCCCCTTGCGCTCTAGATAGGTCTTCAAACCGGGCAGGTCGCGCGTCTCGAATTTCGGGAACGAATTGAGCATGATAGAGGTAACTTGGTGATCTACATACGGGTTGTTGAAACGCTCCAACACATCGCTTGCGAATTGGCGCAACTCATCCATCGGCAGGTTGAGCGTCTCCATCAACTCCTCGAACTGCACTTTGTGGATATATTTTCCGATAACCGGGTCGTTGCAAGCGTCGCGCACAATATTGATTCCGCTCAGATAAGCCACCGGCGAGAGAACGGTGTGAGGACCATTGAGCAACGTAACTTTGCGCTCGTGGTAAGGTTTTTCGCTCTCGGCAATCAGCACATGCAAACCGGCTTTCTCTGCGGGGAACTCCTCACGCAACTCCTCAATCGACATATTCTCCGGCTTTTCAATTACCCAGAGGTGGAAAATCTCGGCTTGTACTACGAGGTTATCCGCATAGCCCACTTTCTCTTGAATAGCGGCAATATCTTTGCGCGGGAAGCCCGGCACGATACGATCCACAAGCGTAGCGCAGACATAGTTGTAATTGGTAAACCAATCCTTAAAGCCTTGATAATCAGCACCAAGATCCTCTTTCCACAACTCGATGTATTGATAGATGCACTCTTTGAGGTGGTGTCCGTTCAAGAAAATCAACTCGCAAGGCATCAGGATAAGACCTTTTTTCGGGTCGCCGTTGAAAGTCTTGTAACGGCGATAGAGCAGTTGTACCAACTTACCCGGGTACGAACTTGCAGGTGCGTCGGTAAACTTGCAAGCAGGGTCGAAAGTGATACCTGCCTCAGTGGTATTGGAGATAACAAAGCGAATCTCGGGTTGGTCAGCCAATGCCATAAACGCCGCATTCTGCGAATACGGATTGAGCGCACGAGAGATTACATCGATACGCTCCAACGAATTGACAGCCTCACCGTTGAGACGACCTTGCAGGTTCACATGATACAAACCGTCCTGTCCGTTGAGCCAATCTACCATTCCGCGCTCTATAGGTTGTACTACGACCACAGAGGCGTTGAAATTGGTCTTTGCGTCCATATTCCAAATAATCCAATCCACAAATGCGCGAAGGAAATTACCCTCACCGAATTGGATGATTTTCTCAGGTGCCACGCTCTTGGGGGCAGTCAGTTTGTTAAGTGCTTTCTTCATAATAAAGACATTTTATTGTTTAGTAGTATTTTGCAAAATTGATGTTGCAAAATTAGTACAATTCTGCGGTCTATGCAAGTATAAAATGTCATAATATGTGGAAAAATTGTTCACTGCCGCTCGCAACACCCCTTCCGCCCTCGCAAAACACCATCAACCGCCTTGCCATACACCTACACTCTATTCTACACCTAACGCCCACCTACACCTGCATCTGCACTCACTACACCTGCACCCACTACCCCCTTCCGTGTAACAATGTAACAGTGTAACACCCTATCCCCTAATATATACCCGCCCGCACACGCATAAGGGTATAAGTATTGAGAAACTATCTGTTACATGCTACACCGTTACACCACTCAATCTACCTTTGTCAAACCACCGACCAATCCGCAAAAAGATAGCCAAGCCCTAAAAATGACTGACCCAATTGCGAACCATTACACACCCACATCAATATACCTGCTGCCCCTTCTATCAGCAATCTATAGCAAAATAGACTGTTACACACCATACCAGGAAATCGATTAGCGCACAAAAACAAATTGCCAACACTACACCCGAAAAACTACCAAAATGTCAATCCGTCTTTGAGCCGACCTCATCGAACTCTTGTCGAGACTTTGTCGAGACCTAACGCCCAAATCGCATTTATCAAAATGCTACTACACCTCTTGTTTCAACTTACAAAATGACACAAATGGTACATACCTAATTTACTCACGAGTATTTGGATAATAGTTCCTTCCACAACCATATTCTTCCAATTTTCCTTCCTCGATCAGTCGATTAATCACTTCTACCGCGTCCTCTATAGTTACCTCCTCTTTATTCCTTTTGCGGAAACGGATAGTAGATTTATGCGCCAACTTGGCGATAGTAGATTCTTGGATATTATACACCTCCTTATAAGGTGCATCAAAGGGATGTTGATTATTCGGGAGCAGTGGAATTGTATCCAAATCGACATCGCACAACTGTTCCCAATTGATATCCAAAAAATCGACATACTCAATCAACCTAGTGTATGGATATGCCATATAGTACCCGCCTTTAAGAGCAATAAACTTGGGCTGTGTCGCCAATTCGCATATATCATACGATGTTCCGACAAAACCATAGGGGTTATCTCCCCTATCATCCATCTTTGTAAATAATGGCGCATTTTCATAGAGTTTCGGATAAATCGGAATGCAGTATTTTTTTGTAAAATAGCAACCACGAATCTCATCCAGGTATATCTGGTATGTGTTGTCTAAAGAACTATTGATTTTGACGCGTACTTTCTGCAATATGATACTATCAGCAGGAAGAAAAATATCTATACTTTGTTCCGTAGGTCCATCAGGGAAACTCCACACACACGAAACACATATACCCATACTCAACAACAAGGATATACCTGCATAAAATAAATTTCTGTTTTTTATAATGCAATAAGTTTTAGATATTTATTTTTCCAATTCTCCAATTTTCTGCTGCAGTTCTTTGATCTGCCTGTCCTGCTCGATGATATAGAGCGTCAGTTCTTCTACTTTTTGCAGTAGTTGAAATTGCAACTCATTGACACTCACCCCATTTTGTTGCATTTCCACAGCGGATTGTATCTCGGGCAAGTGCTTATTTTCCTCTATAAACGATTGCACCTCGCTCAGCGGACGCAAACGATAGTCGGTATCGAATACAAAGTCTGCACCGCCGACACCATCCAAATTAACCAATATCTCTCTCGCACGGATAGTACCCACTACATCCAATTTATACGCAGGAGCCGTAGTACCTATACCAAAGTTACCGGCATTGTTAAACCAACAATTACCTTCCGTCCACAATTCGATTTTCTCGGTCTGCTTATTCACACCCGTTGCCGTATACATCCGCAAACGAGAAAATAGTATCTCAGAAGAACACCCACCTGGCATCAAATCAATAGAATTATGTACTATAGCACCTGCAGGCGTACCCATTACCAACGAATGCGCATTCCAATATAAATAACTGTAATACCAACCATCGCGCACCGAAACACTGCGCAAAAACATTTCACCATTCACATCCAATTTGTATGCTGGCACAATGCCTATACCTACTTTAGATGATGCAGAAGTAGGACTGTACAACGAACCGTTGCTTGTCAACCATGATTGGCCAAAGGTCGTTCCGCACGCCAATAGCGCAATCAAACATAAAAGAAAAATTCGTTTCATAAAATAGAATTTAATTTATAGTTAGTATTTACTTTGCATAAAACCTGCCATCTACGGCGGTATTTTCGGATGAAATACGAATCATATATATTCCTGCAGAAGGAAGAGTCATCTCGGTTTCATCTATAAAGTCCTGCTTTGCCACCACCCCGCCGGTAGTTTCACAGCGTACCTCTACATACGCAGGCAGGTCGGTATCCGCTTTTACCATAATATCCTTACCATTTACTGTAGCACGGAAGCGATTCGGATCTGTTTCACCCCTTCCCATATCCCGATCGTTATCCATAGGGATACACATATTTGTCGGAAACAGAAGTATATCCTCTCCGATTGTAGCAGTTAGTTGAGCAAACATAGAGCACATACTCAATAAGCAAAAGAAAAGCAATAAGGAATGTTTCTTCATAGGTTGAATTGTCATTTTTACAAGATTAGACATCGAGGTTAGTTGCAACTAATTTTGAGTGCAAAGTTAGTACAAATATGGCGCATACACAAATCAAAATAATGGAATAATACGCCTATAACTTACTGATTATCAGCATACACAAAATGCAGATATTGAAAACGCACACTTATCTGATCCAACCGAGCAGAGTTTTACGCAGATTAAGAGATGTGGTATGCAGTTTTTTTGCTGTAATCGTTTTCAATTTCCCGATACTATTCTGTGAGCGATGAAGAATAACAGCCGCTTCTTTTGCCGAAATTTTATAAAGGGTCAGCAGGCAAATAAGAATATCCTATTGATTAAGTTGGTATTGTTTCCTTAGCCGATTTGCCAATCCATTTAGGTGTTTATCTGCCATCTCGTACAAAGCAGGATAATCGCTCCATATTGATGATGCAGAAGCAAAAAACTTTGCTTTTTCCGATACAATATGCTCCGCCAACTCCATACCTTGCTGCATATTAGTATCTTGCAAGTGGTGAAGAGCCTTGTTTTTGCTCTTACGATACCGCAAAAACAGCCCAACAATGGCTATGATTCCCACTACTATCAGACACACTGTAAGTATAGGAGTCATTGAAGTATTAGGGTGTCGAAGATAATCTGTGAGAATATGCGCAGCAATCGCATAAGTTACCTATTCTTGTCTGAGTAGGCGTCCGGCATCTTCTCTGAGGTGAGCATACTTGGCTACCTCATCCGCATTTTGCCGTCTTTGAGCATTAAGTACCAGGTTGTAATATGCATTGGAAACAAAATTCAACACATCAGAATGCTCCACTATATATCGCGCATAAGGTTCTGCCTGCTCTATCAGGTGCAGTGTATCATACGCCTGCACTATCTTCATATAAGCCGAACACTTAGCGGTATTGCTCAGAGGATAATCTTCAATACTGAGCAACCACACCAAAGCACTATCATACATCTGCTGCCGGTCGTAGTATAGTCCGCGCGTTTCGTACAGCCGCGCAATGTACATGCTGTCCCCTTGATACTGCTCAGCAAGTTGCCAAATACTATCGGCTTCGGTGAATCTTAAGGACAATCAGACGGCGAGTTTCATTGAGCAGACTATTGGCGTACCGCCGTTCATCACCGCTTTTCCGAAGTATCGTGTAGCGCGTTGGTAAAAGATAAGTGCCACACTATCAGCGTACTGTTGCGAGCAGAGATACCCCATACACGAATTGATACGACCACGAAGGATGTCATCATCAGGCTGCTGCCGATCGGCTGCAACATAGCACTCTGCAGCATTGGCGACCAAGGTATCTGCCTCATAGTTTCGACCAAGGTAGTAGTAAGCCTTAGCCAAATCGTTATGATAAAAACCGACACAAGACAGGTCGATTTAGGGCGTTTATCGTTTCTTTTAGAATAGTAGTATCGGCATAGAGGCTATGTTGCCTATCCAAACTATCAGCATACGAAATCACCTCTTGTGCACTGTGAACATTCTTGCACCCTAAAAGACACAGCGAGCAAAGCAGCAAAATACCCAATTGTTGCAGTAGCAACGGTCGTGCAGTACCCGAAATCCTATTTCTTGTTCGCCCAAACATCGTGCCTCTTTACTATCAGCACACAAAGGTATAACTTTTCTTTGAATTGTACAAACAAAATAGATTTATGCATGTAAAATAATCAACAAGAGCAACAAACAAAGTACACAATGGCACAAAGTCCCATCTTACTCCTGCAGAATATCAATCTATAGTAATGCCTAACTCATTATGCATAATCTGTCGGCAGCCCTCTATCAGATCGCGGTAGGTAGTCTCAAAATCACCTGTGTACCAAGGGTCGGCTACATCACGAGGCAGCAACCGTTGTATCTTCGGTGCAGGCAAAGCCGCATCGGCTTGCATTATCGTCTCCCCCAACACACGGTGCAGATTGCGTATATTGTAGTTCTCCATACAGAATATACGATCAAAGCGAGCATAATCGTCCTGCGTTATCTGCCGTGCGGCATGGGGTAAGACTGCCACTCCGTGTGCTTGCAGGCAGCGTTTGGCAGGCGGGTAGATACTATTGCCTATCTCCTCGGTAGAAGTAGCGCACGAATCAATCACCACATCCGTTAATCCCGCTTCAGCAACCATCTGACGCAGAATCATCTCCGCCATCACGCTTCGGCAGATATTTCCATGGCAAACAAAAAGTATCGACATTGTTATCAAAAAATTAAGTTATTCTGTGCGGTATCCTAAAATAAAAAGACAAAACCATTTATTCTGCCTCCGAAGCCTCTTTCGGGTACTTTTTTAGGCGAGGATAGGCCGCTAGCGCACACGCCACTATCGCAATACTCAAGATACCTGCCCACAGCGTAGAGCCGCAGCCTATTGTATCGAGCGTATCTTCGGCTATCACACCATTGTAGGTAAGATAATATGCTACCACAGCCATGGCATTGTTGGTAAAATGCATCAGTATTGGTATCCACAGGCTACCCGTCCACGCCAGCATATAGCCGAACATTGCCCCCATCAGCATACGAGGCACAAAGCCGTAGAACTGAAAATGAACAAACGAGAATATAGCGGCTACTGCCCATATCGCTATATGAGTACGCGTTGAAAGTGCATGTTTTTGATAGTTTTCGCTATCTTTTTTATCCATAAAATTGGTCAGCAAACCGCGGAAAGTCAGTTCCTCTCCTAATGCCGGCAAAAGAGCCATCAGCAACACATTGAGTAGCATCCCGCCGATAGAGCGAGTCTGCAGAAACGATTCCGTGAGTTGGTTCGCAGCATCCTCCTGACTGCGCAACATCTCTTCTAATCGACTGAGACAATCGGGCAAGACCATTTGCCGGTTAAGATCACTGAGCAAGTTAATCCCCGGTAGCGCACATAGCATAACGGCGATGGCAAACAACGCCGTCTGCCACGACATACCTTGGTCTAAATGGAGCCAATGCCATGGCCTTTCGCAACATATCCACGCCGTCAGCAGCGGGGGCAAGAGAAAGATAGACAGCGTTTGCAACAGTTGCAACCACTTGAGTGCCACCACCGAACTGCCATCGGAGAGCCATGTCCACACACATAAGGCAACTATAGTCAGCCCCGCTATCCACGAGAGCCATATTATCAGACGAACAATAAGCCAATTCTTTTTCATGCACAAATGATTAGTTATTTATAGCGGATCCACATCTGGGATGATAGTCGTTCCTTTGCATTCGGGTTGAGCAAGCGTATAGCGTATATGCTCCATCAGCAATGTCTTAGCACGCGCAATAGAGGCAGAGGCTTCTATGCGCAGGCGTATCTCACGCAAGTATTGGTTCTGTACACGCGCCACCGACGGCACCAGTACTCCGCTGACTCGTGCGCCGAACGACTGTTGCAATCGTGCCTGCAAGGTCGCCGATGCTGCAGCCAAGCGCGTTGGGTTGCGATGTCGCAGCGTAAGCACAATAAGCCGATGAAATGGAGGATAATTGAACATCTTACGCTCCTCTATCTGCGATTGGAACAAGGAGAGATAATCGTGGTGCAACACATTGCTCAGTACAGGGCTGTCGGGTTGAAAAGTCTGTATCACCACTTCACCTTGTTGCCCTTTGCGGCCTGCACGACCTGCCACCTGCTCCAACATCTGATAGGCGCGTTCGTAACTGCGGAAATCGGGTTGATTGAGCAGTTGGTCAGCACTCAGCACCGCAACCAACGAAACATCATCAAAATGGAGCCCCTTGCTGACCATCTGCGTACCGATGAGTATATCTACCTCGTGGCGAGAAAAAGCATTGATGATGTCTTGGTAGGCATTCTTGCTACGCGTGGTATCTAAGTCCATACGCAGCACTTTGGCTTCAGGGAATAAGGTCGCTACCTCGTCTTCCAGCCGCTCCGTACCGAACCCGTGTATCTTCAGTTCGCCTCCGCAAGAGGGGCATCGTGGCGGCACAGGTATGGTATAACCGCAATAGTGGCAACATAGTTGGCGGATCTGCTTATGGTAGGTCAGCGGTACATCGCAGTTGACGCAGCGCGGGGGCTTACCGCAAGCCACGCACTGCAACATCGGTGCATAGCCACGGCGGTTCTGAAAGAGAATCACCTGTTTATGCTGCGCCAGTTGCTCCCGAATACGCTCCACCAGCGGGTCAGAGAAGTGTCCGTACATCTCCTTACGATGATATTGGCGCTGGAGGTCGATAATCGTGATATAGGGCAGTTGCAACCCCGCATATCGCTCCGACAGGCGAACTAAACCATACTTACCGATAGTGGTATTGTAGTAGGATTCAACGGAGGGAGTCGCCGAACCGAGCAACACTTTGGCTCCGAGATGTTGCGCCATGACAACGGCTACCGAGCGAGCATGATAGCGCGGTGACGGTTCGGCTTGCTTATACGAAGCCTCATGCTCCTCATCTACGATGATCAACCCGAGGTTCTGCAGCGGCAAAAAGACTGCCGAGCGTGCGCCCACTACAATATACGGTTCAGTGGCACAGCGGATAGAATGGTATATCTCCACGCGTTCAGCATCCGAGAAACGAGAGTGATAGACACGCAGACGGTCGCCAAAGACAAGGCGAAGACGGTCGGTGAGTTGCGTAGTAAGGGCTATCTCCGGCACCAAGTAGAGTACATTCTTGCCCTGCTGGAGTTGCTCTTGTATGAGATGAATATAGACCTCGGTCTTTCCCGAAGAGGTAACACCAAAGAACAGGCATACCTCATGTGTCTGCCATGCGCTACGCACCTCCTCGAAGGCTTTTTGCTGCGCAGGCGATAAGGGGTGCGCCGGTTCTACAGGGCCCGTATAAGGCGTGATACGCGGACGATTATGTTCGCATTCATCGAAGATGTGCTTCTCTACCAAAGCACGCACCACTGCCGTCGATTCGCCCGACTCTTCTATGAGCAACCGTTTCTCTACGGCGGGCGACAGAGCAGATAAACGCAAGAAAGTATCTAATACACGCTGCTGCTTCGATGCACGCCGCAGCAACACGCGTGTCTGCTCTATGTCTATAGGCGTATGGAGTGATATATAAGTGGCGGTACGAGCAGTATAGTTATCATCAATTATCCCCGCAGGCAACGCTGCTGCCAACACCTCGCCGAGCGTACATAGATAGTATCGGGCTATCCATTGCCAGATAAATAGTTGGTCGGCAGAAACAACAGGTTGCTCATCCAGCACCGCCGCTATATCCCGCAGGCGAATAGCGGGGTCGATTGGCGCAGTATGTTCGCCGAGTACCACACCCGTAACCGACTTATTACCTAGCGGTACAAGCACACGCATACCCGCAGAGGGGCATGGCAGATCAGCAGGTACGGAATAGGTATATACATCGCTGATAGCAAGCGGCAATATGACATCTATGAGCGTGGCTATCGCAAGCAGAGTTAGAGGTTAGGCTTCGTTCTCGGCTGCCACGGCTTTCTCGTAGCAAGCACGGCAGAGGGGCTCATACGAATCGGTCTCGCCGAGCAATACGCGTTTATCGGAGGCTACAAGACGATGACTGATATACGCCAAGTCGCCGCAATGCACACAGATGGCATGAGTCTTATAGACATCGTCGGCAATAGCCATCAGCGCAGGCATCGGACCGAACGGTACACCCTTGAAATCCATATCCAGTCCGGCCACGATAACGCGTATGCCGCGGGCAGCCAGTTGGTTACAGACATCTACGATACCCATATCGAAAAACTGTGCCTCGTCGATACCCACTACATCGATGTCGCCGGCAAGCAACAGGATATTCTGACTCGAATCAACGGGCGTGGACTGGATCACATTATGATCGTGGCTCACCACATCTTCCACCGAGTAGCGCACATCGATGGCAGGCTTGAATATCTCCACTTTTTGTTTGGCAAACTGTGCGCGTTTCATACGGCGTATCAGTTCTTCCGTCTTGCCCGAGAACATACTGCCGCACACCACCTCTATGGCACCACGACGCTGCATCGGTCCCTTGGTATCTCGTTCTGAAAACATATTAGGATTTTATTTATTCAAGTGTATATCCACCGCCATCATCTGAATGGTGGTGCGGTGGTTGAAAGTATTTTCCTCCAGATGATAGCATATATCGGCAGAGTTGCCGTTTTGGAAATGGAGTGCTTTCTCTCCCTGCCCGAAGGCAATACCCGCAATAGCCGCCGTGCGATCGGTAACATCTAAGCGCAAGTGTTCTCCTTTCTGCCCCACTCGACGCGTACCGCTATTGTTGATTAGTTGGCGAGTAAGAAACAGCGGCCGCGGATTACCCGGACCGAAAGGCTCCAAATGACGCAATATATTGAAGAACTGCGGAGTAATATCGTCTAATCGAATCTCTGCCTCTATGTTGATAGTAGGCTGCATCTGCTCGGGCGTGATATGCGCTGCCACATACTCCTCAAAGCGTTGCCTAAAAGCAGGCAGGTTATCCAAAGGCATACTCAGTCCCGCAGCGAACTTATGCCCGCCGAAGTTGGTCAACAGGTCGCGACATGAGTCGATAGCGGTATAGATATCAAAGTCGCTCACCGAGCGTGCCGAACCCGAGATAATGCCGTTCTCACCGGCAGTCAGCACGATAGTGGGACGGTAGTACTGCTCTGTCAGGCGTGAGGCAGCTATCCCCACTACTCCCTTGTGCCACTCGGGTGAGAAAACTACGGTAGTGTGCTTATTCTCGTTGTCCGGGTCGGAAGCCAACATACGGAGTGCCTCATCGGTGGTCTTGCTATCAAAATCCTTGCGCTCGGCGTTGTAGGTATTGATATCCTGCGCTTGCTGCTGCGCAAACGCCACATCGTTGGTGATGAGCAGTCGCACCGCCTCCGCACCCGATTTGATACGCCCGCATGCATTGATACGCGGACCTATCTTATAGACCAGGTCGGAGATAGTAATGCTCTTGTCGGCTATACCCGCCACTTGCATGATAGCATAAACACCCACCATTGGGTGCTTGTTGAGTTGCCGCAACCCATAGTACGCCAGCACACGGTTCTCGCCCGTGATAGGTACTATATCGGAGGCTATCGACATCGCTAGCAGCGGCAATAGTGTATAGGCCTGCTCCTGGGGCAGATGGTGGCGACTGATATAGGCTTGCACCAGTTTAAATCCCACCCCGCAACCGCTCAGTTCCTTGTACGGATAAGGGCAATCGCTTCGTTTCATATTGAGTACCGCCACGGCTTGTGGCAACTCATCGCCCGGAGTGTGGTGGTCGCAAATAATAAAGTCTATTCCCCGCTCCTTGGCATACGCCACTTTATCCACTGCTTTGATACCGCAATCGAGCGCAACAATCAGCGTACAACCCTCGCTTTGAGCGGTGTCTATGCCACGAAAAGAGATACCATATCCTTCGGTATAGCGGTCGGGGATATAGAAAATCAAGTTGTCGGTCTGCGTACGAAGAAAAGTGTACATCAGTGCCACGGCAGTAGTACCATCTACATCATAATCGCCATAGACCATTATCCGCTCGTGGCGGGCAATAGCGTCAGAGAGGCGTTGTTCCGCCCGATCCATATCTTTCATCAAGAAGGGGTCATGCAGTTGCTCTAACGAGGGTCGTACAAAAGCGCGTGCCTCGTCGGCTGTGCAGATACCGCGATCGATAAGTATCTGCGCCGAGAGCGGACTGATATGCAGTTCGTCGCTCAGCGTTTGGCACAAGCGTTGCTGCTCATCGGTAAGCGAAAGTATATTCCAATGCGGTGAAGACATATATTTATTACCGTTCTTATCTAATTTAGCAAGTTAAGCATCCCGAGAAACCTTAGACCATCGTCCGCAAAGACAAACTCATCAGCGTCTTTCCACAGCGGGAGCGTCTCACGATAGTGGCGCAAGCGGGGAATATCAAAATCGACTATCTGTGTGCCTTCCTCGTCATCCTCGAAGTGAGTCAACGGTTGCAGGCGTGTATCGTACGCCACCGAGTGTCCGTTGTAGTGCAGTCCCAATCCGTCATCGCCCACACAATTCACACCGGCAATATAGCACTGGTTCTCTATGGCTCGGGCGGGCAAGAGTGCGTCCCAATACTGTATGCGTATCTGTGGCCAGTTGGCTACCACTAGCAGTATGTCGTAAGGCTGTTTAGTTGTGTTACGCGCCCACACGGGGAAACGCAAGTCGTAGCAGACCAGCAGACGAAACCTTGCACCCATATATTCCACTATATCTCTGCTGTCGCCCGCCGAGAAAAACTCTGCCTCTCCGCCATGGGCATAGAGGTGTTTTTTATCGATGAATACGGGCTTTTCTGCAGGTCGGATAAAGAAACCGCGGTTGTAGAGTCGTCCGCGCGAAGAGCAGATGAACGACCCTGCGATAGCAATGTGATAACGGTCGGCACAAGCCTGCAATCGGCTGATCGTCTCGCCGTCGGCAGGTTCTGCCAAGTCGGGGCGATCAGTACAGAAACCGGTGGTGAACATCTCAGGCAAAAGAGCCACATCGGCTCGCTGAGCCAATGCGGCAAGACGCTGCTCGGTCAGACGCAGATTGGTCTGCTTATCCGCCCAAGCAATAGGATATTGCAAGAGAGCAACTCGCACTACTATTTTTTCTTCCCTTCTGCAGGTTTACCGATAGCCTCACGCATCGTGGTATCGGCTTGTATGTTCTGCATACGATAGTAATCCATTATCCCGAGGTTACCGGTACGGAAAGCCTCAGCCATAGCCTGCGGCACAAGAGCCTCTGCCTCAATCACTTTGGCGCGTGCCTCTTGCGCTTTGGCCTTCATCTCCTGCTCGTTGGCAATAGCCATAGCACGGCGTTCCTCGGCTTTGGCTTGGGCGATATTCTTATCTGCCTCGGCTTGATCCATCTGCAGTTGCGCACCGATGTTCTTACCTACATCGATGTCGGCAATATCAATCGATAGGATCTCAAAGGCAGTACCGTCGTCCAAACCTTTGCTCAATACCAGTTTAGATATGCTGTCAGGGTTCTCCAATACCTGCTTATGGCTCTCGGCAGAACCAATCGAACTGACGATACCTTCGCCTACACGCGCCAGCACCGTGTCTTCACCGGCACCGCCCACCAACTGACGGATGTTCGCACGCACGGTAACACGCGCCTTGGCTATCAACTGGATACCATCCTTAGCCACGGCAGTAACCGGCGGAGTATCAATTACTTTCGGATTAACCGACATCTGCACTGCCTCAAAGACATCACGCCCAGCCAGGTCAATAGCGGTAGCCATCTGAAAAGAGAGTTGTATGTTCGCTTTCGATGCCGATACCAAAGCATGCGTAACGCGCTCAATATGCCCGCCCGCCAGGTAGTGTGCCTCTAGACTGTCGCGTTTTACATCCTGCAGACCGGCCTTGTGTGCCTCAATCAGACAGTTAACAATGCGTGTAGGCGGCACCTTACGAATACGCATAAGGAACAACTGCACAAGCGATACATGTACGCCGCTCACCTGCGCATTCACCCATAGCATAAAGGGTACATAGTAAAAAAAGATAATCAAGAATACGGCTAAGACCGCCACTAAAATAATTACTCCTGTTTCCATAATAGTGATGTGTGTTTATTGGATAATTTATAATTTGGTTTGATAAGCAATGCCATATTTATAGTTGCGGTTCGCCTACTTCATCTCCTGCGGCAGCGGCGTTCTCCTCACGCTCTTTCTCTCGCTCCTCATCCATCTGCTTGGCTTCACGCTCGAGGTTTTCTATCTTCTTCCCGGGGGCTGCCAACTCAACTTTTGAGTCGATCTCAGTATGGAGTGCCATCTTCTGTAGCGCATGGCTGCGCAGAAAACCATAGATAGCCAACGCAGAAGCAAGGATAGCCGCTGCCAGCGTGATATGTCCCGCCACTACACCTATCTTTAGGTACGCAGCCACTACGGCACCTATCAGGCTCAAAAAACCGGCTATACCGGCTATACCAAACCCCGGCAATAGGAACAACTCCAACAAAAGCAGGAGTACACCCGCCACTATCAGGATGATTACCAATGCGATATTCATATTCAATCGAAGGTTAAGAGGTTGTGCATTTGTTTTCGCTGCAAAGTTACCTTAAATCTTTGATATGCGCAAGGACTTATGCATTTTTCGGGATAAAAAACACATCTGCCCCCTCAGCCCCGCCCATTCTACGGCACAACCGCCGCCCACCAAAAAAACGCTACATTCGTTATCAATTATGCATTATGCATTATCAAAGTACTGTCAATGTACCGTCTGTTACAGAATATATACAAAGGATATACAGAGGATACACAAAGGATATACGGAAGATATACGGTACATATACGGTACATATACGGTACATACACGGTACATACACGGTAGATACACGGTAGATACACGGTAGATAATACTACTTTTACTCTACTTTTACACATAAGATATAGAGGTTTTTTGCAGACAAATATATCAAAATTGGCATATTTATTGTAAATCTCAGAAAAAGATAGTAACTTTGCCGCCAAATACTCTTTTCTCTCATGGCGGAAGAGTACATGGTACAAGACAAATATATCGAAACAATGAAAGAAATATCTACCAAAAAACTCGTGGAAACCATTATCGAAGGTATCCGCAACCGTAAAGGACAATGCATCGTTACGATCGACCTGCAGAAAATCAAAGAGGCTCCCGTGGAGTATATGGTGATTGCTGAGGGAAACAGTGCTACACAAGTGGCTGCTATCGCCGACGAAGTGGACGACTATGTCCGCACCACCACGCATGTGCATCCGCTTACTATGGCAGGGCAGGAGAACGCCGAGTGGATTGCTATGGACTATGGCACGGTATTTGTCCATATCATGCAGCGTGAGCCCCGTGAATACTACGATATTGAGCACCTTTGGGCTGACGGAAAAATTACCGAATTACCGGATGAATAGTTTAAAGAACGGCTAAAACGAATGAGTAAAGAGCAAAAGCAAAGCCCTTTCGGCAGCAAACCGAATGGGCAACAGAATGAACCGGGAAAACCAAGGTTTAGATGGATTAGTTGGATCCTGTACGCATTGGCATTTATGCTGCTTGCGGCATTCTTCTTTGGAGACGGGTCGAGTTCACAAAAGGGACTGAGTTACACCAAACTGACGGCATACATCGAGAATGATGCGGTCAAAGAGATGGTCGTCTTCGACGATAACCATGTCGAGGCTACTATCCGCCCTAATAGTTATGTTCTTGTCTTTGGCGAGCAAGCCAAGGGCGAGCAAGTCAAAGGCCAACTCACTGCGCAGATACCTAGTGTTGATGAGTTTGCCAAGTACATCGATAAGGTGAATGCCGACCGCAAAGACGCGGGCAAGCAGCCTATTGATGTCAGTTACAAGCAGAATAAGAACTATTGGTATCTCTTTCTGATTAATGTGTTGCCTTTTGCCTTGCTGATTATCTTCTTTATTTGGATGAGCAGAGGCATAGGCGGTGCAGCATCAGGAGGTGGTATCTTTGGGGTCGGAAAAGCCAAAGCGCAAGTGTTCGACAAGGATAAGAAAGATAAGGTTACTTTCAAAGATGTAGCCGGACTCACGGGTGCAAAGCAAGAAGTGCAAGAGATTGTTGCCTTCCTCAAGAACCCGACCAAATATACCGATTTGGGCGGTAAGATACCTAAGGGTGCTTTGCTGGTCGGCCCTCCGGGTACAGGTAAGACCCTCTTGGCAAAAGCCGTGGCAGGCGAAGCAGATGTGCCTTTCTTCTCTATGTCGGGTAGCGATTTCGTTGAGATGTTCGTCGGCGTAGGAGCCAGCCGTGTGCGCGACCTCTTCCGCCAAGCCAAAGAGAAAGCACCCGCCATCATCTTTATCGATGAGATCGATGCCATCGGGCGGGCGCGTGGCAAGAGCGTGATGACAGGTGGCAACGACGAGCGTGAATCAACACTCAATCAGTTGCTTACCGAGATGGACGGATTCGGTACCAATTCCGGTGTAATCATCCTTGCGGCTACCAACCGTGCTGATGTCCTCGACCCCGCACTGCTCCGTGCAGGCCGTTTCGACCGACAGATACATGTCGAGTTGCCAGACCTCCAAGAGCGCAAGGAGATATTCGAGGTACACCTCCGCCCCATCAAGATCGACAACACGGTAGATGTCGATTTCTTAGCCAAGCAGACACCGGGATTCTCCGGTGCCGACATCGCTAATGTCTGCAACGAGGCTGCACTCATCGCTGCCCGTAATGAACATAAGAAAGTCGGCAAACAAGACTTCATGGACGCCGTCGACCGTATTGTCGGTGGTCTGGAGCGCAAGACGAAGATCCTCACCGATGATGAGAAACGCTCTATCGCTTACCACGAGGCAGGGCATGCCACTATCTCCTGGATGCTGCGTTGGGCTAATCCATTGGTAAAGGTTACTATCGTACCGCGTGGCATGGCATTAGGTGCGGCGTGGTACCTCCCCGAGGAACGACAACTCACCAACAAAGAGCATATCCTTGACGAACTCTGTTCCTTGCTCGGTGGCCGTGCCGCGGAGCAGTTGTTCCTCAATCAGACCTCTACCGGTGCGCTCAACGACTTGGAACGCGCTACCAAACAGGCCTACGCTATGGTGGCTTACTATGGTATGAGCGACAAACTCAAAGATGTCAGTTTCTACGATTCCACCGGGCGTTACGACTATGGCTTCGCTAAGCCCTACTCTGACAAAACGGCAGAACTCATTGACAAAGAGACAGCCGCTATCATCGCCGAGCAGATGGCGCGTGCGCGTAAGATATTAGAGGAGAATGCCGAGGGACACCACAAGATTGCCCAACTGCTCATCGAGAAAGAGGTCATCACCTCCGAGGATGTCGAGCGTATCTTAGGTCCTCGCCCGTGGAAGAGCCGTGGCGACGAAATCATCGAGGCCAACGAGAAACAGGAGGAGGCAGAGAAGCAGGCCGAGCAACAGGCACACGCTGCCGACGCTCAACCGATTGTGCAGGCTACTGCTGAGGCTGCCGACAACACCGACAACGATGCAGATTCCGATCACTCGGAAAACGCCGCCACCTCCGACAATACAATAGAAAACCATACTAACAACACTACCGACAATGAAAAAAATAATGCTTAGTTTGGCGTTGCTATGCACAACGCTGATGCTCTCCGCACAAGAGATGCAGCCCTTACAGCGCGACCCTAATGTCCGCTATGGGCAATTGGACAATGGTCTGACCTATTATATTTGCCACAACGAGCAACCCAAACAACGCTGCGAGTTCCATATCGCACAGGCTGTCGGTGCTATCCTCGAAGAGGATAACCAAAATGGCTTGGCGCACTTCTTGGAGCACATGGCATTCAATGGTACCCAACACTTCCCCGGCAAAGGAATAATCAACTATTTCGAGTCTATCGGTGTCAACTTTGGTGGTAATATCAATGCCTACACCTCTATCGACGAGACGGTCTATCGCCTTTCCGATGTCCCGACCTATCGTGAAGGAATCATCGACTCTGCCCTGCTCGTAATGCACGATTGGGCATGCGGACTGCTCCTCGAAGATGATGAGATCGATGCTGAGCGCGGCGTCATCCGTGAGGAATGGCGTACCGGACGCACCGCCGATCGCCGACTTTGGAAAGAGATCCGTGCCAAGAAATACCCCAATAGCCAATATGCCAAACGCGATGTCATCGGTGATACCGCCGTTATCAACAACTTCGCTTACCAAGCACTGCGCGACTACTACCACAAATGGTATGGCCCCGATAATCAAGCCATCATCGTGGTCGGTGATATCAATGTAGATCAGATCGAGCAGAAGATCAAAGCCTTGTGGGCAGATGTCCCGGCGCGTGCTAATCGTGGTGAGCGTCCCCTCTACACGGTCCAGGACAACACCGCACCCCTCGTGGCTATTGCACTCGACCCCGAGGCTCAGACTACGCGTATCGAACTCGAGTACAAACATCCGCAGATACCCGCAGAGTTTCAGAATACACAACAGGCATATCTGCAGTCGGTTATACTTAGCCTGATTACCGATATGCTCGACAATCGTTTCTCCGAGTTATCACTCAATCCCGAGGCCTCTTTCCAAGGCGCAGGCTGCTACTATGGTGAGTTGGTCAAACTCAAAGACGCTTTTGTAGCCGTGTCTATCCCTAAGGAAGGCCGTGAGACCGAGGCATTCAACGACCTGCTCCTCCAAGTGGAGAAAATGCACCGATACGGCTTTACCAACGCCGAGTTGGAGCGTGTCAAGACAGAGTACCTCAATAATATGGAGAAAGCATACAACGAGCGCACTACCCGTCGCAACATCGCTATCGCACGCGAGTGCATCCGCAATTTTGAAGACCACGAACCTATGCCGGGTATCGAGTGGGAGTACGAGTTCGCTAAACAGGTACTGCCGCTGCTGGATGTCGCTTCTATCAACGCCGTGGTTGAACAACTCATCGATGATAAACCTACCGTGGCTATTACAGGTCCGCTCAAAGACGGAGTAAATATCCCTACCGAAGAGACTATCTTGAGTATGCTCCAATCGGTAAAAAATACCGAGATCGAAGCACCAAAAGAGGAGGTAGTCAATACCCAACTCGTCAAGAAAGCACCCAAGGCAGGCAAGATTAAAAAAACAACTACCAATGCGCAGTTAGGTACTACGGAGTGGACTCTCTCCAATGGCGTCAAGGTAGTGATCAAACCTACTACCTTCAAACAAGATGAGATTCTTCTCAATGCGTTCTCCCAAGGTGGTATGTCCCTCGTTGCTACCGAGGATCTGCCATCGGCTAACCTCGCTACCGATGTGGTTAATTTTATGGGACTGGGCGATTTCTCCTACACCGACTTGAAGAAAGCCCTGGCCGGCAAAATAGTTAGCACCGATATGGCTATCAATGCATATTCCGAATCAATGTCGGGCTCCTCGTCCGTCAAAGATTTCGAGACGATGCTCCAACTCATCTATCTGCAGTTCACCGCACCCCGCTACGACGAAGAGGCTTACCGTACACTCATCGGATTGTTCCACAATCAGTTGATCAACAAGGATAAGAACCCTAAATCGGTCTTTGCCGACTCTGTTTCTCTAATGGGCAGCAACCACTCGCCGCGCACCGCTATTTGGAATATCGAGACACTCAACCAAGTATCACTCGACAAGGCCTTGGCTATCTACCGCCAACGCTTTGCCAATCCCGCAGATTTTACATTCGTTCTCGTTGGTAACATCAATCCTGCCGACAAAGCAACGCAAAAACTGATCTGCCAATGGCTCGGTGGAATGAAGACCAATAAGCAGCGCGAATCTTTCCGTGATAATGGCGTTCGCACTCCGCTCGGCATTCAGAAAAACTATTTTGAGCGCGAGATGGAAACCACTACCGCTTCCAACCGTATCCAATATACCTCCTACGACATCCCTTATTCGTTGGCAAACGACCTCAATATGGAGATGATTGGGCGTATCCTCTCTACACGCTACCTCGAGTCGATTCGTGAGCGCGAAGGTGGTTCCTATGGCGTCGGCTGCTATGGTACGGTCGATATCCGACCTGTGCCACGCGCAAGACTGATTATGCAGTTCGATACCGACCCGCTCAAGCAGGAGAAACTCATGACTATCATCCACGAGGAGGTCGATACCATCGTCAAAGACGGCCCGCTCGCCAACGATTTGGCTAAGGAGAAACAGTCGATGCTCAAGGATTTCCAAGAGGACATCGAGAACAACAACTATTGGTCAACGGCTGTCTATATGTACTATATGTATGGCATCAACTATATCGCTGATTATCAGAAAGCAGTCAACGATATTACTGCCGAAACGGTAAAATCTACACTTCGCCGTTTGGTCGATGCAGGCAATATGTTTGAGGTCGTTATGACCCCCGCCCGCTGACCCTATATGAAGCTAATCACCCTACGCAATAGGTTGAGGTTGCAATACCTCTGCTAATTGCTCATGCGGGTAATTGCTCACGCGGGCCATAAAACCTTTGGACTTATAAAGTATTCCTCGTAGCATATTTGCTACAAACCCAAAAGAGGGCGTCTGACAATTTCGGACGCCCTCTTTTTATCCCTTACCTCTATACCTTTTTGTTTATACTCAGTATCTTTTTGTTGTATCTTTTTGTTTGTACTCACAACAAACATAGCGAATCTGCCTCATCCCCCAAAAGTCCCGCGAAGTGTCCCCGCAGCGGGCTTGCCAAGCCCGCTATCTATATGGTTATCTCAAGGCAACCGCATCCAATTTGGAATGCTTCTTAATTATTGAGCATATTGAGTGTCAATTCCCCCCTGCGCAGCAGCAATCTCTACATTCTAACCATTCCCATTGCACCGATAATGCAATCTCTACATTCTCTCCATTCGGGACGAAATAGTTTTAACGAACTTTATATGGCTTTTAATGGAGAAACCTATGATATATATGGAGAAAGAAATTATATGTCTAATTACATGATAATTATATGTTGAAAAACCCATGGCAATTCTATGTTTAATCGTCAATTAACCGCCATTGTATGGAGAACTTGTACACTGCAAACACTAATTTAGTTTTTGGAAATTAGCAGCCGTATAGTAGATGTTTTTGTAAGATTCTTGAATGCATTATTGGGAGTTTTTGTATAAAGAAATGTATGGAAGCAATATGCGTAATTATATTTTAATTATATGGTAATTATATGTTTTCTTTTGTTCATGCTGTGCAACATCCCCTCCCCTGGAGGGGCTTGGGGAGGTCTTTAACTGCCATTTATTACGAATTTATTGTACAAATGATACGATTTTTTCTATTTCATTTGTGTAAATCAAAATAATGTCATACCTTTGTGGTGGTTATTATCGATATTTGCAAAGCAATAATCGACATCTTTCTCATAGAACACTTTACAATGGCATAAATTTGTATGAAATAATGAACATTTAGAATAATTTTAATATATCACTTTATTACTCACGATATGAAGAGACATTTCCTTCTCAGTGTGGCACTTCTATTCTGTACCATCGTCGGGGCGAGCCGAGCGCACGCCCAAACGCAGTGGAATACCAATCTGCTGCAAAACACAGTTCCAACCACCGACAGCCAATACACAGGCTAGCAAAAAACCGATGGCGGTAGTGGCTGGGGTATTGATAATGGGTGGTTTATTTCATCCCACCAAGAGTGTATTCTCAAGCAAACTGTAACCCTTGCCGACAAGGGGTTTACCGCTGCTGACATCACCGGGGTACAACTTTATGCTTCCGTGATGTATGAGATACCTTGGCCGGGAGATGGCCAGGGTATATGCATCGCTGCTGTGGTATGCCTTGACGAAAGCGGCACGGCATTGGATACGCTGTATCTGCTCAACATGATAGACTACACTAATGTAGAAATTCTGCCAACATGGAAAGACAGCACTTTTGCGCTGCCTGCCGGTACCGCTCAACTGCGCTATGAGGTGCACGGCGAAGACCAAAAAAAACTGGAGTGGGCAATATGGTCCGAGATTCTCCGATATGGTGATGATACTTACCGATGGCAGTGATTTTACCTGCACAGCAAGTGTTGATCCTGCTATGGGCGACAGCATCACACTGAACAAGACAAGCGGCATACACATTGGCGACACCGTATCAGTGAGTGCCACCTATCCCGAACATCCGATACTCTATTTGATGCTGAACGGGAATTTCCGCATCAACGACAACAAAATAGTATGTAGGGGCTACAATATGGTGATTGGTGCGCACTTGAGTTATCCGCACGCTATCACACCGAATGCCGAGTATGCTACGATTACGGCGAGCAAGACGAGTGCGTATGCGGGCGATACCATCGCACTGACACACAGTATGGAAGCGGGGTATCTCTTTATCCGCTACACCACAAGCACCGATGTGCAGTGGGTCGGCAGCGACCACTTTATTATGCCGGATGCGGATGTGGAGATTGGCGTGGAAGCAGTCACCTTGAAGACCGTTCCTTTCTTTGAGGGTTTCGAGGAAGGCAATAGGGGAGACAATGCGGTACGCGACTGGCTGCAACAGGGCGAAAAAGGTGAGGCAGTATGGCAAGCCAACTCAACCTATAGGGATAAAAACCGTACACCGTATGCCGGCAAATGGAATGCTACCTTGAAATATGGCAACACCCGTTGGCTCTTTACCCCGATTCGATTGGAGGCAGGTGTAGAGTATCGTATTAGCATGTATGCGCGACAAGATGTCACATCGGGAGCAACGGTTGCCGCCTACTTGGGCAATACAGCCGATAAAGATGCTATGACGCTCAATATCTTGCCAAAAACAGAGGTAACCAACGGCGACTATCAGTACTTGACTGCCATCTTTAGCGTACCCGATAGTAAAAACTATATATTAGGCATACGAGGTGAACTGAATTCAGACCCTTGGTACTTGTCGATAGATAACATCCGCATTACCGAAAATCAACCCAAAGAGATACGCTTCACTCCGTCGGAGGCAGGCACTATCGCTGCCAACAAGACGAGTGCCATGGCAGGCGATACGATTACGCTGACGCGCAATATGAAGGCGGGATATTTCTTCGTACGCTATACTGCAAGCACCGATATGCGGTGGGTAGGCAGCGACCAGTTTATCATGCCCGAAGAGGCTGTAGAGATTGGTATGGAAACAACTGTTGTGAAGACCATTCCTTTCTTCGATGGCTTTGAGAATGGTAATGTGAACGACAGCACTGTCAGCGGTTGGCTGCAACAGAGCGAAACAGGAAGCAGTATATGGTTTGCTTCCCATAATGGAAACAACTACAACAGTGCTCCGTTTGCAGGGACATGGAATGCTTTTCTACTCTACAATAATACTTGTTGGTTATACAATATCTTCACCTTGGAGGCAGGCGTGGAGTATCGCATTAGTATGTATGCAAGGCAAAGTTATTCCGAGGGAACGACCATTGCCGCCTACTTAGGCGATGCTGTCGATAAAGACGCTATGACGCTCAACATCTTGCCTCAAACCAATGTCATTGACGGCAATTATCAGCACTTGACAGCCGTCTTCAGCGTACCCGAGAGCAAAGATTATGTGTTAGGCATACGGGGAGAAAAGGGGCATGCTTACCGTTTCTTAGTGATAGACAACATCAGCATTACGCGCAACCTGCCCAACGAAGTGCACATCACGCAACCCGAGATAGGTACTATCACCGCCGATAAGACAAGCGCGATGGTGGGTGATACGGTTACGCTCAATTATACATGGCCTAATCTCATCAACGCAGACAGTTATTCCACCGATGTGGATGTAGCGTGGGTGACAAACAACCGCTTTATCATGCCCCATGCGGATGTTACGGTAGGACTTAATCTCAACCTTGATTCGCTGATTACTCGCACACCTTTCTTCGAGGGCTTTGAAGAAGGCAATACGGAGGGCGAAGCCGTCAGCGGTTGGGCGCAATATAGCGAAGGCGGAAGCCGCGAGTGGCGAGCCAACCAAGGCAGCGAGCACAATACTTCTCCCTTCCAAGGTGCTTGGAATGCAATACTTAAGTATGGCAACATGGATTGGCTCTTCCGATGGGTATATCTCGAGGCAGGCAAGACTTATCGATTGGTTATGTATGCAAGGCAGGATATGAGCAGTACTGACTATGCCAAACTGAGTGCTTATATCGGCAATGCGCAAGATAGAAACGCGATGCACACAACCATTATCTCTGAAACGGGACTGACTAACGGGGGTTATCAACTGGTAGCCGACACCTTCAGCGTAGCGCAAAGCGGTATCTATGCATTGGGTATTCGTGGAACAATTAACGATACTCCCTACTATCTGTCGCTTGACAATATCAGCCTCAGCGAGTACATTACCCATACCATCCGCACCACACATACGGACAGTTGCACGCTCACCGTGGATAAGACGGAGGCGTATGCAGGCGATACCGTGTGCGTAAACGCCACACCATTAGAAGGGTGTGTATTGGATAGCGTTCGTACCGATGTATTGGTAGAGTGGATCAGCGAAACATGCTTTATCATGCCCGATGAAGATGTGGTAGTGACGGCATATACCCACGCAACCAAAACAGGTGTTTTGCATATCATCAACACGGATAAGGTAAGTGTGCATGCAACGAAAAACGATGTAGAACTGCCTAACAATAGTATCGTTTCGGAGGGCGACACCATTTGTACAACGGTGGTTGCGGCACCCGGGTATGAGTTGGACGGCATATCACCCGACGATGCAACACAATGTGTGGCAATAGGTGCCTCCTATTTTATCAATGACAGCCTTGTCTTTGATGCAAGCGAAATAGATGTACTGTGGGTAGGTCTGCAACCGCGTGTAGAATGCCCCGACAGCACTACGGCTATTGTAACATGGGATAGCATCGGTTTCGAATACGATGTACTCATTGCCGACCACGAGATAACGAACTTCACTCTTCAGAAGGGTATCCGCCATACCGCCGACACCACCTACACCATGCAGGGACTGACGGCAGGTAGGACCTACTACGCTTATCTGCGTGCCGACAAAGCGGGTGAAGAGCAGATTTGGAATAGCACCGAGTTCGTTATGCTTTCCGCCGAGGACGAAACCGGTTGTGTGCTGACTATCCAATGTATCGACAGTTATGGCGACGGTTGGAATGGCAATAAGTTGCGCATCAAGGAGAACGGAAATACGACTCGATTCACATTTGATGATGGCAAGTCGCAGACCTTCACTTACCGCACACAAGGTGGCAACATTGCCATCTATTGGGAAGAGGGAAATGACGCAGATGAAGCAAGTTTCAAGATAACCAATGCCAATGGTGATGTATTGGTAGAAATAGATAGTGCAGACCAACTGGCAGACGGCGCACGGTTATTCAGTGGTAACCCCTGCAATATCTGCACACAGCCCGTTATCACCGACATCATCCGCCAAGGCACGGACATCACGGTAAGTTGGTCGAACACAGGGGCAGCGTCGTACAATGTGGCGTTGCTGAACAAGAGCGTTGCTACCGATGAGGAGTTGGCTGCGCTGCAGGTCAGCACCACCGACACGATGTACACCTTCCACAATGCGGATACCTGCAAGTTCTATATGGCATACATACAGGCGCAATGCGATAAGAACTCGACTTCTGCTTGGGCAAACAACGGCTACTGTATAGCGCAACCTGCTACTACCCTGCAATGGGAGCCTATCACACTCAATTTCCATGCTACGGGCGATGCCATAGCCGACGGAAAGGCTTACCCCGGTATTCCACCCGTTCCGTGCTTGCTCTATAAGTTGTCTATCACGGAGGCACAGACTATCTATGGCTTTGCAAAGACCGGAAACAACCAAGCCGAGATGGTGATAGCACCGCTGATCAATGATACATTAGACCTTATGCAAGTGAAGATGCTGGCGGGTGATACCATTCAGTTGACAGCAGGCGAGTATGGCATCGTAGCAGTTGCTGAAGGATACGACTATGAGGTTTGGGTTCTCAAAGCCGATACTATGCAGTTCACGCCTATCACATTGCCTTACTTGTCGGATACATTGGTAAATGAATATGTGGCAGGAAATAAGAACTCTTCCTGCGGTTTCGGTTTATTCCGCGGCTTTGAGTTTACACTGAACAAGACTACTACGCTTGAGATGAGTCTGAAGGATTTGGCTCCGGACGCTGAAGCATATATAGCATTGTGGCGTTATGAAAATGGTCAGAATAATCCGATAGGTAATTTTAGGCGTCAAGTACAACCATTGGATAGCGGCATCTATCGTATCGGCGTCTTTACTTACAAAGAGCATACCTCATACCGCTTGTCTATCACAAACTCGCTGCCGAGTTTTGCCTTTGACACTATCGTCGCAGACACAGTGCTGACAGGCACTATCTCCGCTACCGACGGGCTCTACCCCTCTCCTATTGGCGTAGATTTCCCTGGAAAGGCTTATACTTTCACCTTAGAGAGCGAGCAGCGTATGAATATGTCGCTCTATGCAAGCCAAAGCGACAGTATGGTGGTTGTATTCTACACTGACTCACTGCTTACGAACATAGAGAATGGTATGAATGCGGTAGGTATGAATGACTCGACATTCAGCAACTATATACGGAACAACAACAGCGGCGAACAACGCTACTATATGGTGGTCTATAACCTCACCGGACAAGAGCAGTCGTTTACTTGTGCATTGCATACCTGCTTCACCGCCGACAGCATACCTGCTATGGACACGATACGCGTAGCCGAACCTAAGATGATTACCTTCGACGCATATTCAAAGGGCGTATACGACGGCTATAACGGTGTTTACGAAGCATACACGATGCACTTGGAGAAAGACAAACGCTATCGTTTCTATGCCGAGGCACCCGAAACGACTACGACAATGAACATCTATGCGGTGGATCCTGCACGCAAAGATGAGCACCTCAGCAACAACTCTATTGCGAGCAATAGTATGGTACTAGAATACGGCACAGCCATAGCCACCGGCGTATGCCTGGAGGAGAAAGACTATACGCTGGTGCTGACCGCTTATGCACCCCTCAAACTGCACGGGGAACCTAAGTATCTGATTGCATTCGAAGAGATACAGGAGTTCGATTCTTTGATTGATAGTGCGCAAGAGGTAGTATTGCCCTTCCGCCAAGACACGGCATTCAATAATGTGAAGTATTCGGGCGATAACCAGTGGAAATGGCACCCTGTATACGACTACCTCAGCAGTTACGGCATCTATGGTGCTGCGGCGTATGTGGTAAGAGTGAATGCAGGCGATACGCTCTATGCTTCGCTCACAACCGACTACGATGCAGTCATCCACTTCTACCATTTCTACGGTGCAACTGCGGCTACCGAAATCAATCCGCTTGTGATTGATTCGTACGAAGGCTATCCGCAAATAGCAAAAAAGGGCATGTATGTGAACACCACCGACTCGGTAGAGACGATTGTGGTAGTAGC
>OGRD01000027.1_pt1 | contig 116951 bp, 90 predicted proteins | sample 1553441 | NCBI WGS metagenome assembly OGRD01 (sample SAMEA2580106, study PRJEB22360) | human gut metagenome | biome: human gut; feature: human-associated habitat; material: faeces | place: Denmark | collected 2008/2010
TGCCTTTTTCGCATATTAATCTGCTATTTTTGCCTATCATTTTTGCACAGCAATGGTCAATGCTACTTGACTTACAAAAAAGACTGCCTAACATACTTGTTAGACAGCCTCTTTTCTTATTAAACATGTAATTGCCATTGTTTTTTCAACATATAATTACCATGTAATTAGACATATAATGCATAATGATGAATGCATAATGGACTTGTTGAAAACAAGAAAGGACTTGAGATACCTTCTTACAGGTATTCCAAGTCCATTGTCCATCGTCCTTTGCTCCATTGTCCCCCCCCTGCAACATCCCCTCCTCTGGAGGGGCCTTGGGAAGGTCTGTCATTGTTCCATTGTCCTTGCTCCATTGTCCTATTTACGGCATGCAGCAAAGGTACATACACATCATAAACAAGACTGCCGGAGTGGCAAGTAGAATGGAGTCAAATCTATCCAATACTCCGCCATGGCCGGGGAGGAACTTGCCCGAGTCTTTTACCCCGATAGTGCGTTTCATCAGGCTCTCCATCAAATCACCCAAAGTACCGAAGATAACTACCGTAATAGAGAAGAAGATGCCGAAAAGATAACAGTGACCAAAGTCAATACGGTCGAACCAACCGAGATATGCCAACAGGCAACCTGCGGCTATTGCTACCACTGCTCCTCCTACAAGACCTTCCCACGACTTACCCGGACTGACACGAGGGAACATCTTATGATTGCCCCCTTTGCGTTTTGCCATCAGACTACCTACACAATAGGCTCCGCTATCATTTAGCCAAATAAGTACAAACAGAGCCAACACAAGGTATTTGTCGATAGCCATAATGCAGCACATTAGGGAGAAAGGCAGGGCAATCATCACCTGACTGCCCAAGAAATATCCCCAGTTGTGTATCGGGTTTTCGGCTTTGCGAAATAGTTCTGAGATAAGCACAGCGAACACCAATAGCACATACACAATAAAGCATACCAATGCTATCTCCATAAAGGTAGGCACACCTCTTCCGTATCCGATAACCCCAAAAGCGGCACAACCAAACATCAGCAATGCTGCTATACACGATGTAACGGTCAAGAACACATCGGAGTGCATCAGATGATGAAACTCGCGCACGGCAAGGATAGTTATCAAGGCAAATAGTACACTGAAGAATATGGGGTGCACCAATATACCGGCCACCACAAAACCTACATAAACTGCCCCCGAAAGGGTCCGCTGAACAAAGTTAGACATTTTTCGATAGAAAATTTTTGCAAAAATACGAAAAAAACCGTACCTTTGCAAATAAATTGGTGTTTTTATTGCAAATACTTGATTGATATGGAAAATAACTCGATTGAAATGAGTTTGCTCGACCCCGAAGAGCGTGAGCAAATCGACTACATTTGGAATCTTATCCCCTTGGCCGACCGCCAAGGCATGACTCAAAGCGATGTGCTGATGGTACTGGATGTGATAGATGATTTTATGGAGGCGCAAGGCCTGTTGCACTATGATGAGGCAACGGGCGAAGCCGAGTACTTGGATGGTGAAGTGGACGAGACGGAGCAGTTGAACTATGTACTATCAGCAGCCAAGGCTCAAGGCAGCCATATCACAGGTGTGCAGGTGCAGTTGGTGATGGACGGGGAGTTGCAATACGGCATTGAGCAGGGGTATTACGAGGAAGAAGAATAGAGGAAGAATGTTAAGGAAGCCTATAAACTAATTATTGCATACTATTAGACTATAAACTAATTATCGCATACTATTAGATTATAGACTAATTATTGCATACTATTATACATATTGTATCAAAACACTCCCAAAAGATAGAGAGAATAGATGGAGAGAATAGTTAAACTGCTAAGTGGTTGGCCTATCGGTGTGCATTATTGGTTCGCCGATTGGGTGATTTTCCCCTTGGTATATTATATTGTTCGCTATCGGCGCAAGTTGGTTAGGAAGAACCTCACCGATTGTTTTCCCGACCGAAGTACCAAGGAGATACACCGAATAGAGAAAGCCTTTTACCACCATTTGGCAGATATGGTAGTGGAGGCTGTGTATGGCTATGGGTTATCAGAGAAGGAGATGCGGGAGCGTGTACAATTTGAGCAAAACGAAGAGGTAAATAGGCTTGTCAATACTTATGGCAGCGTGATAGTGATGTTGGCCCATTTAGGCAACTGGGAATGGTTTACTGACTATCATCGTCAGTACCTTGAACCCACCGGAATGATACAAGCAAATGTATATAGAAAGCAAGCGAATAAGACTGTGGATAAATTAATGAGTATTCTTCGCTCAAAACACGGTGGTATTTTGATTGATAAACAGAAAATACTGCGACAGATGATTACACTGCGGAATGAGGGGAAAAAGATAGTATATGGCTTGATTTGCGACCAAAAACCTCGTCCCGAAGTGGCACGCTATTGGTGCGATTTCTTGCACCATGACACCGGTTTCTTGGACGGCGGAGAAGTACTGAGCAAGAAGTTCGGATATCCTGTACTCTATGCCCATATACACAGCCCTAAGCGGGGGTATTATGTGGTGCGATTTGAGGTATTGGCAGAGCATCCCAAAGAAACCGCAGAGAATGAAATAACTGCCATGTATGCGAAGCGATTGGAGGCAAATATATTAGAGCAACCACAACAGTGGCTCTGGACACACAATAGATGGAAATGGGGACGCATCAAAGTATAATAATTGCCGATTATTCAAACTACTGATTATCAGTTAGTTATGTTATATCAAATTAGTTTGTCCGTCGGTATTCAAATTAGTTTGAATCGGTGCTAAAAGGGGATGATTAGTTTTATTGTTCAAATCAAATAAAGGATATGCGGTGTAGTGTAGTGATACTCAATTGGAATGGTGCAGATATGCTGCGCAGGTACTTGCCGAGCGTGGTGGAGCACACTATGGGTATGAGCGATGTGGAAGTAGTGGTGGCGGATAATGGTTCTACCGATGAGTCGTTGCCGCTGTTGGCAGCAGAGTTCCCCGGTGTACGCACCATAGCATTGGATAAGAACTATGGTTTTGCGGAAGGCTACAACAAGGCTATTGCGCTGATTGATAGCGAGTACACGATTTTACTTAATTCGGATGTAGAAGTAACAAATGGTTGGTTGTTGCCTATACTTGACTATATGGATACCCACAGGGAAGTGGCTGTGGTGCAACCTAAGATACATAGTTGGTTGCGCAAAGACTATTTTGAGCATGCAGGGGCTGCGGGGGGATACTTGGATATGTTGGGTTATCCCTTCTGCCGCGGGCGAGTATTGGGAAAAGTGGAGAAAGACGAAGGGCAGTACAACAGTGTGGCAGAGGTGCTGTGGACTTCGGGGGCATGTATGTGTATTCGCACTAACATATATAAGGAGTCAGGCGGGTTGGATGGCGAGTTCTTTGCCCACATGGAGGAGATTGATTTGTGTTGGCGGTTGTGTTGCAGGGGGTATAAGTTGGTATGCCTACCCGACTCTACCGTCTATCACCTTGGCGGAGGGGCATTGGGCTATGAGAATCCTCGCAAGACCTATCTTAATTTCCGCAACAATCTGCTGATGATTTATAAGAATATGCCTGCGAAGAGATTATGGTGGGTATTATTTTTACGCTTCGCTTTGGATTATGTTGCCGTTTTGCAATTCCTTCTTACTGCTCGACCTAAACAAGCATGGGCAGTGATGAAGGCGCGGAAGGACTATCACCGAATGAAACCACACTTCGTCGGCAAACGCAAAGACAACCTTCGCCGAACTACTACCCCCTACCCGGTTGGTATCCGACATTGTTCGGTCTTTGGCTTGGCGCTGGGGCTCCAATGGCGGTTAATTGACGATTAAACATGACATAGAACAGGGAGAAACATGTAATTCCATATAATTAAACATATAATTATGCATTATGCATTCATCATTATGCATTGAATCAACATACTTCATTACACAAAACTAATTTGGTTTTTGGATATTGTACAGCCATAGTAGTATATTTTTGGAAAATTTTTGGATGATGTTTTTGTGCGTTTTTGTATAGAAAAAGCATTATGCATTATGAATTAAAGTAAATGAATAGCGAACTTAGGAAATACATAGAAGACCATATCTTGCCACGATATGCGGCATTTGATAAGGGACATCAGCGCGACCATGCAGAGAGCGTGATAAACGAGAGTCTCAAATTGGCAAAGGAATACCAAGCCGATACAGATATGGCATACACCATTGCTGCATACCACGACCTGGGGCTATCTATCGACCGACCACTGCACCATATCCGGTCGGGAGAGATTTTGCAGGCAGATGAACATCTGCGACAATGGTTCTCAGAGCAACAGATTACCACTATGCGTGAGGCTGTAGAAGACCACAGAGCCAGCAGCAAAAACCCACCTCGCAGTATCTACGGAGCAATAGTAGCCGAAGCCGACCGACAATTAGACCCCCAAACAGTTATTCGACGAACACTGCAATACGGACTTAAACAAAACCCTACAGCCGATTTCGAGTGGCATTTGGCTCGCACCTGCGAACATCTGCAAGAGAAATATGGAGAAGGAGGGTATATGCACCTTTGGTTGAAGTCGGAACGCAATTTGCATAATTTAGAGACCCTGCACCAATTGCTAAAACAACCGCAAACACTACGCGAAATAGCCTTGCGAATATGGCAAGAGGAGATAAAATAAGAAAAAGATAGAACAACAAACTAATATGGAATAGTATTTGTAGAACATGGTTGTATTGCACTGCAATGCGACCATTTTTATTGGCAAACCTTTGTACAATACTCAAATAATTTCTCTATACATACCCTATGCGTCAATTTTTCTATATAACGCGTCAATTTTTCTACATAGAAAGGCATTTCCTGCACATAAATACAAAGTGCCTGCTTACTTTTTGCCTTGCTGTAGGCTTTGGAATACAAGCACAAGGGCAGTTGCTATACGAGATAAGCGGAAATAGCACACAAGGCAAATCGTATATACTGGCCACTAATCGATTGGTGGATATGACCTTCCTGGATACCATACCGAATGTGTTTGCCTGCTTTGCTAAATGCAACAAGGTGATTACCGAGTTTGCCATGCAAGACTATGAAGCCATAGCCGCACTAAGGCAGGCTGCATCCCTACCCGACTCTATCAAACTGAGCAATTTCTACACCGATGAGGAATATCAATTGATAGACAATGCATTATGCGTCAATCTGGGTATGGGATTGGACAAACTATGCCGAATGAAACCCTCGTATCTGACGGAGATGTTCCGCACTGAACTGATGAAACAATGGCTCCAATACGATGAGCAACGCTCTATGGAGACCTTTTTCGAGTTGGTGGCACAAGAGAAAGGCATCCCCGTCTATGGCTTGGACGATGTAGGCGAGACAATGTATATGCTATTCGACCGTGAGCCTTTTCACTGGCAATGCACAGAACTGAAGAAAGTAATTGAATATCCGGAGCGGGAAGTGCGACAAGAACGAACCCTAAAAGAGATGTACCTGATGGGGCGACTGTCGGATATGGCATTTGCGGTGGAAAGTCCTGATAATCAAACGAGTATATCGTATTCCGACTACAAGGTATATGCCCAACGCAACAAACAATGGGTGAAACGATTGGAGGACTACCTGCACGAGGGAGGAGCATTTATCACACTGAATGCTATCTATTTAGGAGGCGAAAAAGGACTGCTTGCTGACCTGCGCGAAGCCGGATATAGAGTGAGAGCAGTGAATAGAGGAATAAAGAGAAAGGAGTAAGGAGACCTCCCCAAGCCCCTCCAAAGGAGGGGATGTTGCACAGCAGGAACATTAAACATATAATTATCATATAATTGGACATACAATTATGCATTATGCATTCATCATTATGCATTGAATAAACACTAATTTAGTTTTTGGAAATAATATCCTCTCCATGATATACTGTTTTTGGAACATTTTTGAATATATTATTGGGAGTTTTTGTATAGAAAGCCTCCGAAAGGAACATAGACCGCTTGCGCTAATGGAGTAAGGAGCAAGGACAATGGAACAAGGAAAAAGGCCAATGGACTTGTAAGCAGAATGAGCAAAAAAGTAGCATTTTGATATTTTGTTAACATTCGCTCAGGTCTCGATAAGGTCTCGACATAGACTCGATAAAATCTCGGCAAAACAAAGAAAACAAAATGGTAGTATTTGTAGGAAAATAGTATCTATTTGTTTTCCGAATAGAGAAAAATATACTATTCGCCCCTGCACATCTTGCGTATATGGCAAATTCTTAGTAACTTTGCGGGCAAGAAGGGTGGAATAATGTGTAATAAACGGATAGAAAATGTGTAATATAACCACATAAAACGACATGAAAGACAGACGCGAATACATCATTGCCAAAGCGATGGAGTTGTATGCCATAAATGGGTATAACAATGTATCAATCACCGACTTACAGATTGCGCTTGATATGGGGCGCGGTACACTTTACTACTATTTTAAGTCGCAGGACGAGTTGTTTCAGGTGTGTATGGAGCGTTATTTTATGCGCCCTAAGCAACAGGCTTTGCAGCAACCCGATACTCTCCTGTTGCCCGATATGATTAATGCGATGTTAGGCTACTTAGACAGCCTGCAAGAAGCATTGCAGACCTTCGACAACAAAAACATCAACACAACCAATGTGCTAAACCTGATGTTCTCCGCTTACAACCTATTCCCTTCCCTGTCGCGCAAAGCAAAACGACTATCCGCCTCGGAGACCGAATTATGGAAAAAAGCATTGCGAAACAGCATTCGCGCAGGTTTGGTGCGACCAAATATAGATATCGACTTGCTGGCGTTGATGTTTACCCATATCAAAGACGGCTACGAAAGCGGACACAGCGGAGAGACAATGGACTTCGGGATTTTCCCAAAACAATACAACTATCTATTCGAGTTGATTAAGCCTATTGCTTCAAACTAATTTTCGGCATGGAATCTATTGAGAATGGAAAAATTAGGTATATGAAAGAAAAAACGAACAATTTGGACAGTATAGATATACAGTTTATACAGTGTTTTTATGCAGTTGAACAGTTGTTCAGTTAAAAAGCAGTACCTTTGTCCATAGAAAATAGGCGAAAAGTATATCGTTTGAAATTATACAATATGTAATAATATGGCAACGAAACACTATTTAGAGTTCCTACAAGGGACAATGAAGAACCGTTGGAATGAGTTGGCACTTGCTGACTTGGATAGCGACAACAAGTACACCTACGCCCGCTTGGCAGAGCAGATAGAGCGTCTGCATACCACCTTTGAGGCTCTGGGTATTCAGCCCGGGGACAAGATTGCTTTGTGTGGGCGTAACTGTGCCAACTGGGGTGTTACCTTTTTGGCAATCGAAACCTATAAGGCAATAGCAGTGAGCATCCTGCCCGACTTTACGGGCGAAGGCGTTCAGAACCTCGTTAACCACTCGGAGGCAAGCCTGCTCTATGTGGGTCCGAATGTAAAAAAGAAAGTGAAGTTTGAGGCTATGCCTGCACTGAAAGGTATGGTCTTTATGGACGACTATTCGCTTGTAGAAAGCAAAGACGAAGAGACTGCCAAGGCTTATGCGCAAGCAGAGGAGTTGTTCAAACAGAAATTCCCCAACGGTGTACAAAAAGAGGATGTCAATTATCCGGCAGATAACCTTGATGACTTGGCACTCATCAACTACACATCGGGTACTACCAGTGCACCTAAAGGCGTGATGCTCAGCAACTTAAACTTGAGCGGCAATGTGGAGTTTGCTTGCAACCGCATTCCTCACCGACCGGGCGACCGTGTACTGTCGATGTTGCCTATTGCGCACATGTTCGGACTTATGTTTGAGTTCTTGTACCAAGTGTGCGACGGTGCAGAAACCTATTTCTTGACCAAGGCTCCTACCCCATCTACTTTGATGAAAGCCTTTGCACAAGTACATCCGTTTATGATTCTCACGGTGCCTCTCGTAATCGAGAAAATCGTAAGGAAGAGCGTGCTGCCTACTATCAACAAGCCCGTGATGAAAGTGCTGTGGCATACACCTATCATCAAGAATATCATCCGCAAGAAAGTAAATGAGAAACTGATGGCTGCCTTTGGCGGACAGTTGCGCTACTTGATTATCGGCGGTGCTGCCTTGAACCAAGAAGTGGAGCAATGCCTGAAGGATATCGATTTTGTTTATTGCGTAGGTTATGGTATGACCGAGTGCGGACCTCTGATTGCTTATGAGGACTGGTATCGCTTTAAGTTCCACTCTTGTGGAAAAGACCTGCCTCAATGCCATGTGCGTGTTGATTCGGATGACCCGCAACACAAAGAGGGCGAGTTGCAAGTGAATGGCGTGAATGTGATGATGGGTTACTACAAAAACGAGGAAGCCACCAAGTCTGTCTTCACTGCCGATGGCTGGATGCGCACCGGCGACTTGGGTATCATCGATGCCGAAGGTAATATCTTCATCAAAGGCCGTAGCAAGAATATGATTCTTGGTCCTTCGGGACAAAATATCTACCCCGAAGAGATAGAGGATAAACTGAACAATATGCCCTGCGTGGTAGAATCGGTTGTAGTGGACCGCGGAGGAAAATTGGTGGCATTGGTATTCCCCGACAACACTCCCGAAGGAAAGAAACTGCTCCATGGTGCAAACAACTTCAACGAGATTATGGAGGAGAACCGCAAAGAACTGAATAAACAACTGCCACAGTACAGCCAAATCACCGCTATCGAATTGGTAGCCAACGAGTTTGAGAAGACTCCGAAACGCTCCATTAAGCGTTTTATGTACAAATAATTTTCTGCTTTTTTACGCAAATACTTTGCTCATTATATTTTGCAGTCTGCGCTGCAAAATATAATGAGAGGGGTATTGCTGTGCCTCTCTTGTAGTACAAAAAAGGTTAGGCGATATTTCCAAGAAAGAAAAACGAAAAGTGTAAGTATTTAATAGACAAGGCTTTAGCACTATCCCCTGCTTTGGGCGGGTCTCGGAGCAGGGGATTTTTATATCAAAAAGAGTTGCTTTGGGGCTATAAAAGGTAAACCCCATCGGGTCAACTATTTTCGGAACACGACAAGAAGCAACGAGAGAACAAATTTTAGTTGCTCTGCGAACCGCAACAGCAACGATAATAATAAAAAAGGTATTAGTATGACAAAAATTAAAGGAAAGAATGTCCTCATCACAGGTGGGGCTTCCGGTATCGGAAAAATTATGGGGCGCATCTGCTTGGAGAAAGGTGCGGAGAACTTGATTATTTGGGATGTAAATGCTGCCTCGCTGGAAGCTACTCGTTTGGAAATGAGCAAGATAGGTAAGGTAATCACCTATCAGATAGACATCACCAACGATGAGCAAGTGGTGGCAACCTACAAGCAAGTATTGGAGCAATTCGGGCGTGTGGGAGTGCTGATTAACTGCGCCGGAATAGTGCGGGGCAACAAGACTTTTAACCACAACAGTATCGACGATGTGCGACTGACATTCAATGTAAATAGCATTGCACCGATGGTGCTCTCGCTGCAAGCGTTGCAACCTATGCTCGACCAAAACGAGGGACATATCTGCAACATCGCCTCGGAGGCAGGTATGATTTCCAATCCCAAGATGACGATTTATGCTGCCAGCAAATGGGCAGTTATCGGTTGGAGCGACTCGCTGCGTATCGAACTGAGCGAAATGAAAACAAATGTGCATGTAACCACCATTGCCCCCTACTACATCAATACAGGTATGTTCGATGGTGTAGAATCGCCTATCTTCCCTATCCTCGACCCCGAGAAAACCGCCAAGAAGATTATCCGTGCCATAGAGCGCAATCAAGACTTCTGCGGACTGCCTTGGGGCTTCCATTTTGTGCGCTTTATGCAAGGTATCCTGCCCACGAAACTATTTGATTTTGTGTTTGGTACAGTTTTTGGTATCTTCAAAGCAATGGACCATTTCACAGGTAGAAAATAACCGAATTATGACAACAATCGAACAGATACACGAAGTGCAAAAAGCATTCTACCACTCCGGTAAGACACTTGATTTTGCTTTTCGACAAGAGATGCTCTTGCGTCTGCAAACGGCTCTCCACAAATACGAAAAAACACTGACCGATGCGCTTTGGATAGACCTGCATAAGTCGTATGAAGAAGCCTATCTGACGGAGATTAGCATTGTTTATGGTGAGATACGCAACCACCTGCGACACTTGCGACATTGGATGCGCCCGGAGCATAAACCTTCACCTCTGAGTATATTCCCCGCAAGAAGCCGAGTGATAACCGAGCCTTTGGGCAATACACTGATTATCGCTCCGTGGAACTACCCCGTGCAATTACTTCTGAACCCGTTGGTAGGTGCTATCTCTGCGGGATGTACGGCAATGCTTAAGCCCTCACCCTATGTCCCCCATGTGTCGGCGGTACTCAAAGAGATGATAAACAACACATTCTCAGAGGAATACATCGGAATAGTAGAAGGACATCGGGAGGTCAATCAAGCCCTATTGGAGCAACGCTGGGATTTGATTTTCTTTACCGGAAGTCCCGACTTAGGCAAAAAAGTAATGCTTGCTGCCTCGAAGTATCTGACGCCTGTGGTGCTGGAATTAGGAGGAAAGAGTCCTTGTATCATCGATAAAGATGCCGATTTGGCTGTGGCAGCCAAGCGTGTAGCATGGGGAAAGTCACTCAATGCGGGGCAGACCTGTATTGCTCCCGACTACCTGATGATACAAAAAGAAGTGGAAGAACCTTTCTTGCAATTGCTCAAGCAAGAGTTTGAAAATCTGCTCGGCACTAATCCGCAAGAGACGCAACACTTTGTGCGTATCGTAAGCGACCGCGCTTTTCAACGCTTGAGCGGTTATTTGCAAGACGGGGAAATCTATTACGGAGGCAAGACGGATGCCAAAGAACACTATTTCTCCCCTACTATTTTAACCCATGTAAACCCGGAAAGCAAGGTAATGCAAGAGGAGATTTTTGGACCTATCTTCCCCGTGCTGACCTTTGCTGAACTACAAGAAGTAATTGATTTTGTGGGCAATAGAGAGAAACCGTTGGCATTGTACTATTTTGGCAAACAGGGTAAAAAGATACTGAAGCATACCTCATCGGGCGGCACTTGTATCAATGATACGATTATGCATATCGTCAACGACCATATACCCTTTGGCGGTGTGGGCAACTCCGGAATGGCTGCCTACCACGGCAAGGATTCCTACTTGGTCTTCTCGCATAGAAGGGCTGTTGTAACGACACCTACTTGCATCGATTTGCCGTTCCGCTATATGCCGTACAAACTATTCAAGTGGGTAAAAAAGATTCTATAAATCAACACTCCCAACATAGAAAATCCCTAAGAAGATTCTATAAACCAATAAACCCCAACATAGAAAATCCCTGCCATTCGATAACCGATGACAGGGATTTTTAGGTTGGGAAGGTAATTCAATGCATAATGATGAATGCATAATTATATGTCTAATTACATGTTGAAAAAACAATGGTAATTATATGTTTAATCGTCAATTAACCGTTAATGGAGAACTAAAATTGGCATTAACGGAGAACCTATCCCCACTATGTTTTAATGGCTCTTTATATGGCATTTAATGGAGAACCAAGATCATTAACGAAGCCCCCTATGCCTTCGCCTTATTTCTGAAAAAGATAAGTAACGAAATCAGACAGGTAATGCCTCCAATTAGTCCATTGGTGTCCGCCGAGAGATTCGGTATAGGTATAATCGAAATGCAGGGAATCAAGCAGTTGGCGTTGCTCCACATTTTGCGAATACAGGAAGTCTGCATTGCCGATATAGATACGATATAACGGATTGTATGTCTGCAACTTACGCAGTTTGACTAATTCGTCTTGATAGACAGGCGAACTCATCTCACCATGATGATACACTGCCGAAAAGAGTCCGACATTGCCAAAGTATTGGGGATAATAGAGCGAAATCCAATAACTATGATAGCCTCCCATACTCAAGCCTGCAATAGCACGCCCTTTAGCACTGCGGATGGTACGATAATGTGTATCCACAAAACGAATTATCTCCAGAAAAGCCTCCTCAAACAAACCGTCCATACGATGCTCCTCCGGAATAGAAGGACGCACCTGCCCTTTCACTCCATACCCTGGTGCTGCATCGTCCGACATATTACCATTGGGCATTACCACAATCATCGGTTGCGCTTTACCTTGTGCAATCAGATTATCCAATATCTGCACGGCACACCCTAATTCGCACCATGCTGATTCATCTCCACCGCTGCCATGCAAGAGATATAGAACCGGAAATTTAGACTTGCTTTTCTCGTATGCCGCAGGCAGATAAACCGAAATACGCCTATCCTGATTGGTAGCGGAACTATGATACCAAGTAGTTTGAATCGTACCATGTGCAACGGCATTAGTGGCATACAACGCATCCGAATCGGGGATGATGACATAGTTGAACAAATAGGCTATATCTCTGATAACAAACGAATTACCGGGGTCTAATACCCGAACACCATCTACATCCAACCAATAGAGATATAAGTCAGGCGCAAGCGAAGGAGTGGTAAAAGTCCAAGCCCCCGTAGAATCGCGCAGCATTGGTTGCGACTGTCCTTGTGTGAGTTCTCCACACAAAGACACATGCTGAGCATTCGGTGCAAAGAGATTGATGGTAACCGAATGGTCTGCACCTACAATCGCCGTGGGCAATTCGCACATAGGTTGCAGCGCCTGTTGCGCCAACGAAAACGCACAAACACAAGCAAACAGAACGGTTAATAAGGACTTTTTCATAGTGTAAGGTATGATATTTTCTCTAAAAGAACACGCCCTCAATAAAGATTTTGAGACCGATAAGAATTAGGATTACTCCGCCAAGCAGTTCTACATTGAAGTGGAATTTCTGCCCCACTATCGCCCCGATTGCCATAGCCGACAATCGAGAATAGGAAACTTACCAAAGCGATAATCCCTACCCCAACCCACAGAATTTGCGGAACGGGAATAAAGATAACCCCTGTAGCAAGTGCATCGATAGAGGTTGCCACAGCCAAAGCAAGCACATGCTTCAGCGAGAAATCTGCACAAGGTTTCTCGTTATCATTGCTCTCGTGAAGCGATTCCCAAATCATTTTTCCTCCGATAAAAGCCAAGAGAATCAAGGCAATCCATGGGGCAAAACGAGAGAAGAAATTGGCAAATATCGTACCTGCAAAATAGCCGATAAGGGGCATTCCGCCTTGGAAAAGCCCAAACATCAGTGCCATTAGCCATGGACCAAACTGTGCAAAAGGCTTGCGAGAACGGTCAGCAGACAACCCGTGCGTAATGCTCACCGCAAAACAATCCATGGCTAAACCGATGGCTATCAATACAATATCAAAAAGCGACACCGAAAATAATTATTTAGTGTTTGGTACGATAGCGGGCAGTTACTTTCCCTTTGGCTATATTGGTCAGTTTGCCTTTTACAAACTGCTTGCGTATGGGCGAGATACGGTCGGTAAAGACATGCGCCTCCAAATGGTCGTATTCGTGGAGAATAATTCGCGCTGCAAAACCGGTATAAGTCTCGGTATGCTCCTTGAAATCCTCATCTTGATAGCGGATTGTGATGGTGGCAGGACGGACTACATTTTCTGCAATCCCGGGCAGCGAAAGGCAACCTTCAGAATACGAAACAGTCTCTTCGCTCTCTTCTATGATTTGGGGATTTACAAAAGTTTTCTTCAGTCCTTCACACTCTGGAAAATCCTCTGCAAGGTCAGAACCGTCAACGATAAACAAACGGATAGACTTGCCTATCTGCGGGGCAGCCAAACCACACCCCTCGGCAGCAGCAAGTGTCTCTTGCATATCGGCAACCAATTGTTTCAAATCTATTTCTCCCTCTGCTATGTCCTCAGTAGGCTTACGAAGTACGGGCTGACCGTATAAATATATTGGTAGAATCATTGTTTCAAAATTATGTGTAATTTATATGTCTGTGATATGTCTCTGATATGTTAGTAATATGCTGCTTTGGGGTATGCATAAACCTTTGGGCTGTACCAAAAAAGGCAAATTTGTCGCTCAATAATACCGGTTACTGCGGTCGATACTATCCCAATGCAGTATCAAAAAGGCAAATTTTTCGCTCAATAATAGCACCATACCCTAGGCAGTTCAAACATTGCCTACAAAGTACACATCACACACTTTCCGACTACGATATATAACTGAGGTAATCTTGCAAAATAATACATGCGGCTATGCGATCTACTGCGGCTTTGTCTTGTCGTTCTTTCTTTTTCATGCCCCCGTCAATCATGGCTTTGTGGGCAAGGACAGAGGTAAAACGCTCATCAAAAGGCACCAATGGTATCGCAGGAAAAGCAGCACGAAACGACTCCATAAACGGACGGATATAGTTCATCGATTCCGATTCTTGTCCGTTCATCTGCGTAGGATGTCCTATCACTACCGTATCCACCTGCTCGGTGGCAAAATAGTTTTTGAGCCATTCAAGCAGGTTCTTCGTTTCGATGGTCAGCAGTGGATTGGCAGTGATACGAAGCATATCCGTTACAGCCAACCCCGTGCGTTTCTTTCCGTAATCTATGGCAAGTATGCGTCCCAAGATAGTCAGTTAAAAATAGTTACCGGAGATAGTAGTAAAATAAGAGTATGGAATCTACGAAACCATACTCTTATTATGAAATAGTGATTACTTATTCAGTTCTTCACTGATGGCCTCATACTCAGCGTCCATGTGGAAACGATAGTAGAGAGTACGAAGTGTAATCATATAATCACGATTGTCCGGAGCCAATTTGTGTGCCTTCTCAAAGTAAGGCAACGATTGGCGGAACATATCATTCATTGCTTCGAGTGCTTTCTTATACTCCTTATTATCAGTGATGTATGCAGCATCCTCATTCATCTTTACACCTTGGTTGTAGAATACTCGTCCTTTGCCTGCCTCGGCATCAGCCATTGTGGGGTCGAGAGCCAACGCACGGTCGAAATCTGCCAAAGCCTCCTCATAGTTCTTCTGATTCTCATCGAGGTTACCCTTGATAAGGTGGTATTGAGCCACATTCGGTTCACGCTCGATAGCCTGTGCCAAATAAGCAATGGCCTCTTTCTCTTGACCCGAGAATATATAATAGTTGATGAGGTTCTGTAGGAACCAAGGCTCTTGCGGGAAACGAACTACAGCGTCTTGGAGCACACGCACAAAATTAGCCGTATCTTTCTCAGTAACATACTCTTGGTAGAGGAATTGGTTGATAGAAACTGCCTCAAAATCACCATCTTTCATCGATTCGAGTAGCGCGATAGCCTCGGGGTGCATCTCGGCTTGGATAGCGAAGATAGCCTCATAGTACTTATACTGCGCATAAGTGGTATCACGAGGCATCTCTTTTTGCAGTTTCTCGTCCTGCATCATTGCCATATCGGGGATAGAAAGATGACGCTCAAACGCTCCGTAAGCAGTGCGATAATCCTTTTGTCCATTCAGATAAACGCCGTATTTTACCAATTCTTGGTTGGTATAATACTCCAGCATCTTCTTTTGGATATTGGCATAAGTCTTCTTATCTGCCATCATCTCACGGCCTTTCTTATCGACCACTATTTCAGAGGCAAGAGAAGCGGCTTTTATCCAATAGTCGAAACTCTCTATGGCTGCTTTTCCGGCTATCTCCTCATCATAAGCCGAGCCAATCATCTGTTTCATCGTCTCGGCAGCATTCTCCTGATACCCAATCAAACCTGCTACATACCATGTTTCTGGCAGGTTGGCAGTTTCCGGATTACGGAGAGCCTCATCTATGGCAGCACGAGCACCGATAAAATCGGGTGTCTCTTGCAGCGCAAGGTTCTTAGCCTTTTTGACATTGCTCTTTTGTGCAAAGCAACCGGCACTCATGAGCACCAAGGCTGCTAAAAATAATGTCTTTTTCATTGTTATTCTGCGTTTTCGTTGTTATTTTCTGTGGTTTGAACATCGGTTGCAGCACCTTCTGTATTGCCTGTATTCTCGGCAATCTCAGCATTCTCTATGCCTTCAACCTCTGCATTCTCCGTAGTGTCTGCCTCATCATCCTTAGGAACAATGCAACCAAACATCAGCGTATCGTTGCGTTTTTGCAACTCTATCAGTTTCACACCTTGTGTTGCACGACCCAATACACGAATCGTATCAACTGCCATACGGATTGCAGTACCCGATTTGGTGATAAGCATCAAGTCATCATCGTCGGTAACAGCATCAATACCAATAAGTTGTCCGGTTTTCTCAGTCAGGTTCATGGTCTTTACACCCTTTCCGCCACGGTTGGTAACGCGATAGATAGGTTCGCCGTTCTCATCATCCAGAGCAGTGCGTTTACCATAACCCTTATCAGAGATAACCAATACGGTCTTATTGCTGTCCTTTTCTACACAAATCATGCCAACTGCGTAGTCGTTGTTATCCTCATCCAATTTAATAGCACGCACACCCGTTGCACCACGCCCCATCGGACGGACGGTAGATTCATTGAAACGAACCACCTTACCATTGTACGAAGCAATCAGCATCTCGCTTTCGCCGTCGGTGAGCGTTACGCCAATCAGTTGGTCGCCTTCACGCAAGCCCAAAGCAATAATACCATTAGCACGAGGATGGCTGTACGATTCGAGAGTGGTCTTCTTCATCAAGCCATTCTTGGTAGCAAAGATAAGGTAGTGCTTATTGACATACTCTTGGTCGTTGAGTCCCTTTACATTGATGAACGCACGCACTTTATCACCCTTTTGCAGGTTAATCATATTCTGAATAGCACGCCCTTTCGACTGTTTATTTCCTTCCGGAATCTCATACACCTTCAGCCAATAGAGCCGTCCCATCTCGGTAAAGAACATCATCGTTGAGTGCATCGAGGCTTGGTGAACATACTCTATAAAGTCGGAATCACGCGAAGCCGAAGCCTTAGAACCGATACCACCGCGAGCCTGCGAACGGAAATCTGCCAACGGAGTACGCTTGATATAACCAAGGTGGCTGATAGTGATAACCATCTCGTCATCAGCATACATATCCTCCGGGTTAAACTCGGTAGCCATCTTCACAATCTTGGTACGACGCTCATCGGCATACTTATCCTTAATCTCATTCAGTTCATCCTTGATAACATCATAGCGCATTGCCTCGCTATTGAGAAGGTCATTAAGGTGCTGAATTAGTTTTTCCAATTCTGCATACTCAGCCTTCAACTCATCTATCTTCAAGCCTGTCAATGCACTCAAACGCATATCAACAATGGCTTTCGATTGCAGGTTATCCAAGTTGAAACGCTGTTCCAAATTAGTTTGTGCCTCGGCAGGAGTACGGCTCGCACGGATAATACGCACTACCTCATCGATATTATCTACCGCAATAATCAAACCCTCTAATATATGCGCACGCTCCTCGGCTTTCTTCAGTTCGTAGCGAGTACGACGCGTTACCACATCCATACGGTGCTCCACAAAACAGCCTACCAACTGCTTTAGGTTGAGCAACATCGGGCGTCCCTTCACAAGGGCGATGTTATTTACCGCGAAACTCGATTGCAAGGCAGTAAACTTATACAACTTATTAAGCACTACCTGCGCATTGGCATCACGCTTTACATCAATAATTATACGGATGTCGCGTTTCGATTGGTCGCTGATGTCAGCAATACCTTCTATCTTCTTCTCGTTAGCCAATTCGGCAATATACTTCACCAAATCGGCTTTTATAACGCCATAAGGCAACTCGGTAATGATGATCCTCTCTCTACCGTTATCCTCGGTTTCGATGTCTGCATTCGAGCGGATGACAATGCGTCCTCTACCCGTTTCAAAAGCATCTTTTACACCTTGATAACCATAGATAGTACCGCCTGTCGGGAAATCCGGAGCCTTGATATACTCCATCAAGTCTTCTACGGTAATCTCCTCTACTTCGGGGTTTTGCAAACGCTCCTCTATATTGCGGATATAAGCTACACAACCGTCAATCACTTCACCCAAGTTGTGGGTAGGCATATTGGTTGCCATACCTACAGCGATACCACTCGCACCATTCACCAGCAAGTTAGGGAAACGGCAAGGCAGAACAACCGGCTCTTTGAGCGTATCATCGAAGTTGTTTTGCATATCTACCGTATCTTTCTCTATATCACGGAGCATCTCCTCTGCCAACTTGCTTAGTCGTGCCTCGGTATAACGCATTGCCGCAGGACTATCACCGTCCACCGAACCGAAGTTACCCTGACCATCTACCAAGGTATAGCGCATATTCCAAGGCTGTGCCAAACGCACCAATGTACCATAGATACTGCTATCGCCGTGCGGGTGATACTTACCCATTACCTCACCCACGATACGCGCGGATTTCTTTGTAGGTTTATCGCTGGTATTTCCCAACTCGTTCATACCAAAGAGTACACGACGATGCACCGGCTTGAAACCGTCTCGCACATCCGGCAAGGCACGACTCACAATGACACTCATCGAGTAATCGATGTATGACGATTTCATTTCCTCGTCAATCTTTACAGGAATTATTCTGTCGTTATCAATCATATTTGTAATTTATGTATTTTGTCTTAATTTATTGGGTAACAAGTTTTTATCTGCAAGTTACCGAATCGGATTTACCATAGATGCATATCATCCAAGGTGCAAAGATACAACAAAAAGCCGACATACGCAAATAATTGCGCATTTTTTGCTTTTTTGGAGTCGATAGAGCGAATATCGATAAACTATTCGCATTCAAATAGAACGCAAAATAATGCTTTACAAGGCATACGAACGCTATTCTTTGCATAGCCGCGCACGCGCATGCACGCGAACCTAAAAAAGAAAAAGAAACGAACGGGAGTACGACAACAAGAAAAGAAACGAACAGAGAATACAGCAATACCCGCACCTATCCTAATTGGTTGTTGAACATCTTGCACACTCTGCTATTGTACAAGCACTTTTGCTATCTTTTTGTCATCCCGATTTTGAGCCGACTTCGTCGAAATCTCGTCGAGACCTTGTCGAAACCTAAGCACCGCTTAGCAAAATAGCATTTTGATAGTATTCTGTTTATTTCCGTAACAAAATGTCAAATCTATTCATACACAATCAAAATCACCAAATAATTGGCAAAACATATAACTGCTTGATAAATACCAAATCACCAACTAATTGGCTAAACATGTAACTACCTGATAATCAAGGTAAACTGGAATAGTAAACTAATTTGTGTCTAATCAGAACCACTGCAATCGGCGTATCAAACGCAGCAGAGAAGTAGGTATCAGCGAAACAAAGAAAAGCAATACACCATTCCACACACAAGGTACCGACACTTTCGCGCGACCTCGGAACAGTCCGTTTAATGCGCGTTTTACCAAATACTCAGGCGACACTATATATCCCAAGGCTTTTCCTATGCGAGTAGCCATTGGACGAATATGATACAACCCCGTATCGACTGCTCCGGGCGATACATTAGTTACCGAAACACCCTTGCCACGCAACTCCACATGCAGCGAACGACTAAAAGAGGCAAGGAATGCCTTGGTGGAAGCATAAGTAGCCATACGCTGAACGGCTATACGAGAGGTTACCGAGCATACATTGAGGATATACCCATGGTGTTTCTTTGCCATATCCTGTCCGAAATAGTAGCAGAGCATAGCCGGTGTGAGTACATGCAGATTGAGTATCAGTCGATTGAAAGCAGCCGAGTCGTCTAAGAAATCACGGTCGTGGTATACACCGGCATTATTGATAAGCACCTCTATATTTCGTCCCTCTTTGATACAATCGGCATACAACTCTTCGGCGGCTTCTTGTCGGCTCAAATCGCACAGCAATCCCACCGCCTGTACCGGATAATCCTTTGCTACAAGGTCGGCTTTCTCATAGATAGCCTCCTCATTGCTCACCATCAATACATTGTATCCTCGTGCTGCCAAGGCTCGTGCATAGCAATATCCCATACCCGAACTGGCACCCGTAATCAAAGCAAAAGTAGTTTCCTTTTCTTTCATAGCCATACAATCTCAATACTAAATACAATACTATTCTAAAACATATGTGGCAAAAATATCCATATCACCTATTGCCTATCACAGACCAGTAAATTGCACCTATTACTACCCTATCAGAAACATATCATAGACATATAAATTGCGCACACACTTTATCACATACTAAATCCTCCCACAACACAGAAAAAGAGATTGCCCGTTTTGAGACAACCTCTTAAAAACATCTCTTTATCTGCGAGTACTTCCGCCACCACCGGAGGAACGAGTGCTTCCATCGCCTCCGCCATAACTTCCGCTACTGCGAGTACTTCCGCCTCCGCTATATCCGCCATAACTTCCGCTACTGCTGCGGGTAGAACTATTGTAGTCCGTAGTCGTGCGAGCAGGAGTGCTGGTGCGAGTAGTATTGGTGTTGTAACTGCTACGAGTGCTGCTCGTGGTAGATGCCGAACGCATTGTGTTGGTAGTAGCAGCACTGCGGGTAGTAGTGGCAGTACCGGTACTGTAAGAACGGCTACTCCCGGCTGTAGAGGTGCGAGTAGAGGTAGCAGTACTGTTTGCACGAGTAGAAGTAGTACCTACACTGCTCCGCGTCGAAGCCGTTGTACCTACGCTTTGGCGAGTGCTTGTAGCAGTACCTCTGGTAGTAGTTCCTACGGCTGCTTGTGTCTGACGAGTGCTTGTGCCACCTGCCACAGAAGTTCTTGTAGAGCGTGCTACGGCTGTGTTCGCACTGCCATAAGTGCGGCTTGATGTGCCTGCAACCGATTGACGAGTACTTGTGCCGGAACCTGCTACTGATTGACGAGTGCTTACACCACTTCCGACTACTGATTGGCGAGTGCTGACACCCGAAGCAACGGAAGTGCGAGTAGAACGCATATCACGCACATTGGTTACACCGGTATTACGGCTGCTGAAACTGCGCTCAGGATGGGCTGCTGCATAATCTCTACGGCTCACCGAAGTACGCATATCGCGCATTGCAGGACGGGGTTCGGGAGCATAGCGGAAACTGCAACAAGCGTGGTGATGATGATAAGCATAGCAATGATGCCAATAGTAATCATAAGTCCATACACTGTGTGCATACCACCAACTCGGGTAATAGCCCCAATACCAAGGCGATGTCCAAGCATACCAACTCGGTCCCCAGAACCAATCATATATTACCGGACGATACACATACACAGGTTCGATGATATAGTTGGTACCATAGATATACTCATCGCCAACCACTTGTATCGAAACCGTTTCTTTCTCATTTTTCTCTACATAGATAGAGGCAATATCTTGGTAGATGTCCTTTGCTAAGATGGCTTGCAATACAATCAAGCGTTTGTTGCCTTCGCCTATCTCCACTACACGGATATAGTCAATCTCCCCATCGCCGTTCAAATCAAGGTTGCAGAATGCCGAATCGGGGTTGTTGAGCATATTCTCAAACTCTTCCAAGTTCTTTGCCTGCGCAAAGAGTTTAGCCACTACCTTCAAATCCAATCCGTCGGAAATATCCGAACTGTTCGCCGATACCGTAATCGTCTCATCGGCTCTCATCGTCATCCCTGCCATCAGCAGAAATGCGAACAAGAAAGATACCAAGCGTTTCATTTTAGTAAGGTATTAATTTAGTTAGTTGTTTTCCTCGAAGCCCTATTCCTTATCCTACTTATCTCTGTTTCTGTCGCTCAATAAGTCTATGCTTATCGCCCCATACCAAAAATTAGTAAGTTGCCCGGACTTCTACTAATTTTATCTCAATTATCGTGCCAAACTATTTGCTTGCCTCCAAAGGCTACACCAAATGCAGATTGTGGTGCATCTTTTCTTTCTTGGTGCGCATATAGCGTTCGTTGTACTTGTTGGGCTGTATCTCGATAGGGATATTCTCCACTATCTCGATGCCATAACTCTCCAATCCAACGCGTTTTACAGGGTTATTGGTCATCAATCGCAAGCGTTTAGCCCCCATCTCACGCAGTATCTGCGCCCCTACCCCATAGTCGCGCTCATCGGGTTGGAAGCCCAAATGTACATTTGCCTCTACTGTATCGTCGCCCTGCTCTTGCAACTTGTAAGCACGAATCTTATTCATCAATCCTATTCCGCGCCCCTCTTGGTTCATATACACAATGATTCCGCGTCCTTCCTGCTCAATCATCCGCATGGCACGGTGCAGTTGCTCACCACATTCGCAGCGCAGTGAACCGAACACATCGCCCGTCAAACAACTGCTATGCACACGGCAAAGCACCGGTTCGTCCCCTTTCCACTCGCCCTTCACCAATGCCACATGCTCCAGTCCGTTACTCAAATCACGGAAAGGCGTCAATCGAAACTCGCCATACTCGGTGGGCAAGAATACCGTCTCACCACGCTCAATGATAGTATTGAGTGTCGAGAGTTGAGCAGTCATTGTATTCTCTGCACCTTGCTCGTGTTGCAAGCGATAGGCAATCAAATCTTTGATAGAAATAATCTTCAAATCGTTCTCTTGGGCTACCTGTTGCAGTTGCGGCATACGAGCCATTGTCCCATCGGCATTCATTATCTCAATCAATGCAGCCGCAGGTTGCAACCCTGCCAGGCGTGCCAAGTCGATGGCAGCCTCGGTATGTCCTGCGCGTTGCAGCACACCTCCGGCACGAGCATAGAGCGGGTTGATATGCCCGGGGCGACCAAAGGTCTCCGGCTTAGAAGCGGGGTCTGCCAAAGCACGAATGGTGGCAGCACGGTCAGCAGCACTCACACCTGTGGTACAGCCTTCCAACTTATCTACCGTGATAGTAAACGGCGTACCGAGCATTGAGGTATTGTTTGCCACTTGGTGCATCAAGTCCAACTCCGCACAACGCTGTTCCGTGATAGGCGCACACAGCACACCACGCCCATGCTTGAGCATAAAATTGACTTTCTCGGGAGTGATTTTCTCTGCGGCAATGATGAAATCACCCTCGTTCTCCCTATCCTCATCGTCCACTACAATAACGAACTTTCCCGCACGGAAATCGTCTAATGCTTCCTCTATTGTATTCATAGCCTTATTTCGTATTTAGTTATTCCTTAATTTTATATAGACAGCCTTTTATTGCCGTCGCTTTAGTCATCACTTAGTCATCACATTTTGAGCGCAACGCTGCTTTGCCATTCTTCATTTTTAATTCTTAATTGAAGCACGGTGTTTCTTCATTCTTAATTGAGTGAAGCGTTGCCAAAAGCGTTTGCAAGAGGCAACCAATTTATCCCACACCTTCAGCCACGCCTCGGGGTTTAGCAGTGCTGCATCGGTAGCCGCTTTGTAGGTTAAGAATATACCTATCGGCAGTAGCACAAACGAACTGAGCCACATTCCCGCCCAACAGGGCCACAATGCCTCTCGCGCCATCTTATACCCCGTATTGTCAATAATGTAGTAGATAATAAACATTATCACACTTATCACCACCGGTGCGCCCAATCCCCCTTTACGAATAATCGCTCCCAAAGGTGCCCCGATAAAGAAGAATATCAAGCACGCAAAAGCCAAGGTAAACTTACGATAGAGTTCTATCTGGTGCTTGCGGATATAGCGTTGCGAATCGTCCAACAGCAGGGCATTGTATTCCACTTGGTCACGCTGCATTGTGGCTTTGTCCACCGCTGTCTGCATCACACTCTTTTGCTGCCGCTCATTGAGATGAGCAAACAGCGAATCAATACAATACTCCTCACGCTCATTCGCTTCTACGGGTATCACCAATCGCCCTTGTTTCTGCTCCCTGCCAAAGTATCGGTTCTGCACCAAGTTGCGACTCTGTTCCCTACTCTTCTCATGCGCCATAACTTGCACACTATCAATCGAATGAACTAATTGAGACACATTCTTCGATACATGTTGGTCTTCCAATACCGACTCGTCATAACGGTTAAACTCCGTATCAAAATCAATCAGCAGTTGTTTCTCCTTAAAGGTCTCTCGCCTGTAGGGAATGTTCTTTTGACTCCCCGTAGCACGCTGTTGCTGTTGGTTCAAGTTCTCAAAACTCTCACCGCTATACAGGCGCAATATCAAGTATTTCTTATCGTCCGAGAATGCCAACTTACCCGAATCGGCAACCATCACCGTTGCATTCTGAAAACCGTTGGAGTAGTCGTAAATCATCATATCGCGCAGCATTCCCGTCTTCTTATCCTTGTGCCGCACATATATATTATAGCCGCTCACACCATCGTAGAACTCCCCCACAGGTATTTCCAATTCGGGCGATTTCTGCCGCAAACTGAATATCAACGCCCATAGTTTCATCTGACTCTTGGGCAACACATTATTCGAGAAGAAGAAAGCCCCCACCGAGATAAACGCAATACCTATTGCCAATGGGCGCATTATTCGGAATAGCGAGATACCTGCGGCTTTCATCGCCGTCAGTTCAAACTTCTCACCAAGGTTACCAAACGAAATCAACGAAGCCAACAAGATAGCCAACGGCAACGCCAATGGCACCACACTCGCCACGGCATAGATAAAGAACTCTGCCAACACACTTACCTCAACTCCCTTGCCCACTAAGTCTTTCACATGCATCCACACAAACTGCATCAGCAGCACAAAGATACACACAAAAAAGGTAGCAAAAAACAAGCCGAGAAAGTTCCTCAGCAGGTAAATATCTATTTTCTTTATTACCTTCACCGTTCAATCAATCAGCACCTAGGACATCTAGAACACCTAGAGTATCTAGAATATCTAGGACATCTAGAGCATCTAGAATACTTAGAGTGCCTATAGTATCTAGAATATCTTAGAGAGCATCCATCTAAAAAATACCCAAGTAGTAGAGAGCCGACACGCAGTTTTTACCCATTTAGGTTCTCTGATACAAAAATCAGCGGCAACAAATCGGCTGCACTACTGAATATATAGGTCTCTTCCTCGCCATATAGTATCACTTCCATCGTCTGTCCGTAGCGATGCTCGGTTTCAATCATCACTTGCCTGCACGCTCCGCAAGGACTACCGGGTTGAGGCGTAAATCGGCCGTTATTGTAGCAGGCTATCGCCAGTCGTATCACCGGTTGTTCGGGGTATTGCGCTCCCGCAGCAAACAACGCACTACGCTCTGCGCACAACCCGCTCGGATAGGCTGCATTCTCTTGGTTACAACCACGCACTATCTCACCATTTCCAAGCAACAATGCGGCCCCCACATGGTAGTTTGAATATGGGCAATAGGCCCGTTGCGTCTGCTCTTTGGCGATGTTGATAAGTGCTTGCTGCGCACTGCTCAGTTCGTCCCATTGGCAAACCCGCATTGTCGTCTTTATCTCTATCTCTTTCATGATACCGAGGTATTTATCGTCTATTTTTGTTAATCAATCGCCCTTCCCCAATCAGTTGCCTTACAACCAACCGTTCAAGTCGCTGATTACGCACCGCCAGACAAGCAGCCAATGGCTATCTGACAAACAGCCCGCAAAGTTACAAAAAAAATATCACATAAGCAAATCGTCTGCACCACTTTTTTCATCTGCGTATCATTATGTGCTTTTTTGTACCTTTTTGTACGCCGTCCCAATAAAGTCTTCGTCGAGTGTATTACGGTAAAAACACGGCAACAAGACGGCAACGACACGATAACGAGAGCCGATAACATAAGGTAATTACAAAAATCTTGTGCGACGAGGATAGAGATAGTAGAGATTTTATCCGTTCGTCATATGCGGAGGAAAACAAACAAAAAGGAAAAAAGACTTTTGTATGCACTTTCTTTATTTTTATTTGTGGGTATCAGAAAAAAGTCTTACCTTTGCAGCCGTAAATGATTTCCCTATGAAACGCATTTTCTCTTTCGTTACTCTCAGTGTCCTATTGGTATGCCCCGTAGAGCGTCTATTGGCGTGGGGACAAGAGGGGCATCGTATCATTGCGCAAGTGGCTTACGACAACATGAACTGCCGTGCACGCAAACAAGTAGATAAGATTCTCGGCAAACACGGTATGATTTATGTAGCCAATTGGCCGGATGAGATAAAAAGCGATACCATCTACCCTACCAGTTTCGATTGGCACTTCCAAGACCTAAACGGCGGTATGAGCGACTCGGCTGTAGTGGCTGCGTTGACCGACTATCCCAAAGAAGGCGGTAATCTCTTCCGTGCGATGGACAGCCTAACGAATGTATTGCGTCAAGACAAGCGCAACCGTGATGCATTGGCATTTATCATCCACTTTATGGGCGACCGTTTCTGCCCGATGCATACAGGGCATATCGACGACCTTGGCGGCAACAGAATCAAGGTAAAATGGTTTGGCAAGAACACTAATCTACACGCTATTTGGGACTCACAAATGATAGACGCTCGCGGCTATACCTACAGCGAATATGCACAGTATCTGCAAGATAAGTTGGGCTATCAGAAAAAAGCCATTCAGCAGATGACGCCTGCCGAGCTGTTGCTACACAACTACCACTTGACAGAGGCTATCTATGCGTATCATACCGAATGGGACGGCAATCCGTATCATTATGTGTATCATTTCGCCGACGATATGGAATGGCAACTCTACGCCTCGGGTATCCGATTGGCTCAACTGCTCAACGAACTATATAAATAAGGTATAGTAGCGACTACAAGCGTGGTCGCTACTATTGTTTATGCGCTTAGGTAGATTATTAAGCGTCTGCTAAGACACGCAAAGTATTGTAAATCAGATAATCAAAACTGACCCGAAAGAATCCACGGATTCAATCAACAATCATTCAATAAAACAAACAACCTAATGAAAAAACTGTTATCCCTACTCCTCTGCTTGGGGACAAGCGTAGTGCTGATGGCACAGACGCAAAAGGTAACCGGTAGCGTACAAGATGCGCAGACAGGTGAACCATTGATAGGTGTCTCGGTAGTAGAAACCGGCACTACCAATGGTGTGGTAACCGACATCGACGGCAACTTCAAACTGGAAGTGCAGAGCGGTGCCAAGTTGAAACTCTCGTATGTGGGCTATGCTTCGATAGAGGTATCAGCCAAGAAGAATGCGAACATGGGTGTCTTGAAAATGGAGCCGGAGGCTGTATCGCTACAAGATGTAACGATTACGGGTCAGATTGCTCAGCAACAGAAGACGCCGGTGGCAGTGAGCCAAGTAACGGCCTTAGACATCGAAGAGCGCTTGGGCGGCGGTGAGTTCCCCGAAGTGCTGAAGAACACCCCGGGTGTACACGCCAATGGTCAAGGTGGCGGTTGGGGCGATGCCGAGATTTGGATGCGCGGTTTCGACAACACCAATGTGGCAACAATGGTGAATGGTGTACCGATGAACGATATGGAAGGCGGTACGGTCTATTGGTCGAACTGGCAAGGCTTGAGCGATGTAACCTCGGTAATGCAGACGCAACGCGGTATGGGCGCAAGCAAACTGTCGGCTCCTTCGGTGGGCGGTACCATCAACATCGTAACCAAGGGTATCGATGCCAAGAAAGGCGGTATGCTCAGTTACGCAATGGGTAACGACGGCTACAACAAAGTGGCATTCTCGGTTTCGACCGGCTTGATGAGCAACGGTTGGGCTATCACCGTAATGGGTACCAAGACTTGGGGCGACGGCTACATCCAAGGCACCAACTTCTCGGGCTACAGTTATTTTGCGAATATATCGAAGCGAATTAATGAGAATCACCAGTTGAGCCTCACCGCTTTCGGTGCTCCGCAAGGACACTATCAGCGTCCTTCGGGTTCGAGTGGTGCGCTGACCTTGGCAGAATGGAACAAGGTAAAACGCTATATGCACGACGGAATGGACTATCGTCGCTACAACCCGAACTACGGCTATGACAATTACGGCAATCAGAAATCGGCTGCCTACAACCAGTATCACAAGCCGCAAATCTCGTTGAACCATGTTTGGCAAATCGACCATACTTCATCGCTCTCTACCACTGCTTATGTATCTATCGGTCGTGGTTTCGGCTACACCGCAGAGCCGGGTACGATGTCGTCTTACGACTACAGCGACCTGACCAAGGGTGCAGTGAACGGTATTCTTAGTACCACTTTCCGCCGTGAGGACGGTACTTTTGACTACGGAGCCGTACAGGCTTTGAATGCTGCCAGCGAGTATGGTTCTGAACTGGTCATCGCTGAGAACCGCAACTACCATAACTGGTACGGATTGGTATCTACATACAACAAGAAATTCCTCGAATGCCTTGATTTGACGGCAGGTATTGATATTCGCTACTATGAGGGCATACACACAGCCGTAATCAGCGACCTGCTCGATGGTGCTTACTTCATGGATAAGACCCGTATAAAATCGGTGCAAGCAGCCAACAACTATCACCGCAATGATGATGCGTGGGTATATGAGAAATTGGGTATCGGCGATGTTGTTTACCGCGACTATACCGGACACGTAATGCAAGAAGGTGCTTTTGCTTCGTTGGAGTATAGCCAAAACAACCTCTCCGCTTTTATTAACGGTTCGTTCTCATACAACCACAACTGGCGTGTTGACCGCTTCTACTACGACGAGGAGCACCAACGCTCGCAGACTATTGGCTTTGCAGGTGGAACCATCAAGGGCGGTATCAACTACAAGTTCTTGCGCTACAACAACATCTTCCTCAATGCCGGTTTCATCAGCCGTGCGCCGAAGTTCAATGCAGCCTTTATGTCGTGCAACACCTCGCACGCTATCAACCAAGATGCTAAGAATGAGAAGATTGCATCGGTTGAGATTGGCTACGGTTTCCAAAACGAGTATGTTGCACTCAATGTGAATGCTTACTTCACCGAGTGGATGGATAAGACGATGACCAAGAGTGGCAACCTTGCCAACGCAGACCAGACATCGTATTACATGAATATGACGGGTGTGAATGCGCAACACATGGGTATCGAGGCGGAGTTGAAAGCCCGCCCGACCAAATGGCTCGAACTGAGCGCAATGCTCTCGCTCGGCGACTGGAAATGGGACAGCGACAGCGTGAAAGGTTATGCCTACGATGAGCAAGGCAATGCCCTGCGTACCGATGGTACCGTTACCACTCCGGGTGCAGAAGACCAAGCCAACGCTATCATCAACATGAAAGGTATTCATGTGGGCGGTCAGGCACAGACTACTGCTAACTTGGGCATCCTCTTCAAGCCGTTCAAAGGTTTCCGCATCGGTGCTGAATACACCCTCTATGCTCGCAACTACTCCTACTACTCCTTCTCGGGCAGCAACCTAACACTGGGCAAGACGATGAACATCGTAGAGCCTTACAAATGCCCCGTAGGCGGTTCGATGGACTTGCGCGCAAGTTATAGTTTCAACATCGGCAGTGTACGCGCTACTGTAGCCGGCAATGTAACCAACCTGCTCAACCAATACTATATTGAGAAAGCATGGAGTGCTAACACCGCTTCGGCTGGTACGGCTGCTAACACCATTGACAACATCTACTTCTTCTACAACAAGGGGCGTCAATGGAATATCCGCCTGAAACTCAACTTCTAACCTATAAAACAGACTACTGATATGAAAAATCTGAAATATATTCTTGGTGTTTCGTTGTCGGCTCTGCTGCTTGCTTCGTGCGAGAACTTCTTCGATGAGAAGCAACTGCACAACAACTACACCATCACCGACACCCGCAGTATGGACTATGTCCTATCGGAAGCCGACTACAAGACGATAGGCGAGAACAGCACCAATATCGCTTTGGCACTGAGCCAATGCACCGCAGAAGACTCGTCGGCATACACCGCTTTCTTGCGTATTGCCAAAGAAAAAGCCTTCAACAAAGTTGCTACTGCCGATACCTACATCCCCGCCTTCTTGGCAGGTCTGTACCCGCAGTTGTCAGACGGTTCGCTCTTCAATGTAACCTACAACACCAACGAGGGGTTGCCCGAATACATTGCCGAACTGACCGCCAACACCGAGGCATACACGCTGACGGCTGACAACTATGCTACGATATGGGAGAAAGAGGACATCGCCTACCTCACCCCGAAGACCGTAGGCAAACTGGCTTCGGTACTGCCCGCCGACAAAGACTCGGGTACGATACTGGCGGTTACCTACGAATTTAAGAACTACGAACCGGGCAATACCGGTAGTGGCGCCGAGGAGAAAGGCTTCTATTGGGGTACTCCCGAGAAGCGCGGTTACTACTCGCCCTCTGAGGTGGTAGCAGCCTACGCAGCAGGTACACTTGCAGCAGGCGACACTATCCAAGTGGGTGGTATCTTGTCGAGATGGTACTCTAAATCATACCCCGCGCAATACAAGAACTTGTCGTACTTCATCAGCGATGGTGAAAACGAGTTTGAGATGTACAACTCGTTCTCTATCGACGGCGATTCGATTGCGGCATTCGACTTTGTAAGCGAGACCGAAGCAACGGCTACCGATATGTCGGGACGCACCTTCACCAACGGTGATACAATCATCGGTAAGGGTGCTTTCACCTACTATGCAAAGAACGATGTCTATGAGTTCCAAAAAGGTTGCTATATCACTTCGCTCCGTCCTGCAAAGAAAGCCGCTCCGGCTCCTCGCAAGGCGCAGGCACAAGCCGACGGAAGCGTGAGCGTACTCTACCAGTTCAATGGTACAAGTTGGTCGGCTTACCGCCAATCGTCCACTACCCTATCCGTTCTGCCCGCAGAGGTTTATACCGCAGCAGGCGTAAAAGTAGCAGACAAAGCGTTGGTAATGAGATACTTAAAGGCTGAATATCCTTATGCTGCCATCGATAGCAAATATACTGTAGTCTATGCCGTGAAGAATGGCTTTGAGGCAACCGAGTTTATCTTCAATGGTACTGACTTTGTAGAAAATACGGGTATCGTACTTGCCACCTCTACTTTCTCGCTAAGCGGCACATGGGGTTCGTCTATCTACTACAAACAAGCCATCTTAGGCGAAGGACAAGGCAAACTGGTGATTCAAGATGTGGACCTCGGCGGCTTGACTTATGTTTGGAAATACGATGCCAACTATGGTATGAAGGGAACGGCATACGCCAACTCAGAATCGCACGCCGTAGAATCATGGGTAATCACTCCGCTTATCTCGATGAAGAAATCGGAGAAACCCGTTCTCAATTTCGACCAAGCCATCAACTTTGGTCCGACTGAATTGGAAGAGCGTATGGAAGAGTGCGCAGTGCTCATCTCTACCGATTATGCAGGCGATGCTACTAAGTGCACATGGGAGGCTATCGAGTATGCTAAAGACGCAGATGGCAACCTACTCTACCCCGAGAGCAACAGTTGGACTTTCATCAACACAGGCGATATTGACCTGTCGAAGTATGCCGGACAAGAGATATACATCGGTTTCCGCTACAAGACAGCCGAAGGTCAGACTTGCGCTACTTGGGAGTTTAAGAACCTACTCGTACACGAAGCAAACTAATTAAAAGCACTGTCTTTTATCATTCAACAGACTGTTCGATTCTCGGACAGTCTGTTTTTTTATGTGGTGTTCTCCGCTAATGACGATTAATTAACGATTAAACATATAATTATCATATAATTAGACATATAATTATGCATTATGCATTCTTCATTATGCATTGATATGGTTCTCCATGCCAGCCATATAAAAGACCTTTAAAACTTTCTTTTGTCCCGAATGGAGAGAATGTAGAGATTGTATTATCGGAGCAATAGGAATGGTTAGAATTTAGAGAAGACTGCTGCGCAGGATTAGGTTCTCTGTTAATTACGGTTAATTGACCATCAATTATACATTATGCATTCATCATTATGCATTGTATGAGTTCGTTAAAAGCCATATAAAAAGCCATTCAAACTTTCTTTAATACCGATTGAGGGCTCATTAAAAACCCACTACTGCCCCATTGTCATATCTGATAATAAATTAGACATTTTGATAGGAATATGCCAATAAAAACAGCAAAATGCTATTTGACAAATGATACCTTAGATTTCGATTAGGTCTCGACAAGGTTTCGACAAAATCTCGACAAAGTCGGTTTGACAAAAAGACAACAAAAGCAGGCATTTGATAGAAATATGGCAAATATGGTGTCCAAAATAGATTACCCATTTGTTGTGGTGTCCTAAAATAGGTTGACCAAATGGTTCGGTAAGCCTGCCTGCATCTACAAAAAAGGCCGCTTCGAAAGGCAGCCTCACCCATCTATTGACAAATTAGGGTTTTTATTTAGGCAGATTTGCTTGACTGTGAAACATCGTTCGTTTCATCGGCAGAAGCATTTTCCTGCGCATTTTGTTGGTTGTTCCTATGCTTATTGAGCAAACCGATTACACAGAATGGCACAATAAACATCGCCAAGAACACCAATGTAAGGATTATTATTGATGTATCCATATTGTTAGTCTAAAAAATGTATAAACAACTTGCGGCAAAGCCCCATTGCTTTGCCTTATCCTGTTTTGGGGGACTACAGCACTTGCGTCCCGATACATTCTCGACTATTTACCAAAAACTATTGAATGGAAACGATATATCTTCAGTCGGCAGGCCGACAACCAATGCCTCCGCACACGATATATCGTAGTTAAGACGATGTGAAGAAGCCGTCTCTAGGGCAGCAGAAAGAGCCAAATGGGTGGTACGAGAATGCGAATAGTCGTTGTGATTAACCTGCGAATAGGTTTTATATTGACGGCCAAACGCACTATTCGTGGTGGCAGATAAGCCACCCGACAAAGCAAAATCGGAAACAAAGTCGCTCTCCGTGTATGTCCGCTCGGTTTCAGCAGAAACAGTAGCCTGCGTGGCAAAACGCTCGGCAGATGAGTGGACAGGCGGATAACCCGCTACCCTAAGTACGGCACTTAGGGCGACTACAAGCCATATAAAGTAGCGATGTTTCAAAGCGGATTTTGTGCGAAGTATTTCCAAAGCGGAGCCGCATGCAAGGCTTGAATAATCTCACCTTGTTTCAGCAGTGTATGCACATCTTCTTTGCTCATAATGTGTACATGAATATCCTCTGTGGCTTCTTGATGTTGTTCGCACGCCTTCTCCACTCCTGTGGCTAAGAAGGTGTAACTCAGGTTGTTATGATTACCCGGATTGGGCGACAATACCATAAACTGCTGCCATTCGCCCCCCTCATAACCGGTTTCCTCACTCAGTTCGCGTCGTGCAGCCTCCAGAGGTGTCTCGCCCGGGTCGATGACACCCGCTACCAATTCGTAGTGGGTCTCGCCCAAGCCGTGGCGATACTGGTCTTCCATCACCATTTGTCCGTCTTTGGTGATAGCAATCACATTAATCCAACATGGAAACTCCATAACGAAATAGGTCGGGAGCACTGCCCCATTGGGTAGTTTCACCGTATCTTGACGGATATTCAACCAAATACCTTTGCTGAGCAGTTTCTCACTACTCAACACTTTCCATTTGCGGTTTTCCAACTTCTCTATCATATACTTTTTTCCATTTGAAAGTCAGATACATACTGCGCACTATCAAGTGAGCAAAATAGCCGATATATAGTGCCTGCGCACCTACCGAACCATTGCTTGCCCAATAAGTCAGTACAAAGGCTATTGCAGCAAAAATCATACCATTACGAATCTCTTTGCCCGCTGTGGCACCCACAAAAATACCATCCCACATAAATGCCAACGCCGAGACCACCGGCATGGCAATCAGCCAACCCATATACGCCTCGGCTGCTGCCAACACCGACTTATCTGATGTGAGCAATCGGATACACCCTTCGCCCTCTGCTAAGTACAGCATCGAGAACACCCCGCCGACGCCTAACGACCACAAGAAAAGTATGCGAACGGCAGTTTTGAGCATTTGCGGTTGCCTTTCGCCGACATACCGCCCCGCCAAAGCCTCACCGGCGTAGGCAAATCCATCGATGAAATAGGAGAAGAGCATAAAAAGTTTCATCATTATGGCAGACACAGCCAACTCGGTATCTCCGTAGCGTGATGCCAAAGCAGTGAAGCCCACATAGACCACCATGAAACAAAGCGAACGCACAAAGAGATTACCATTGAGAATCAGCAACTTGCGCATAGAGCGGAAGTCAGCGAGTATGTGCAAAACATCGATGTCGCACAGTATATTGCGGTACTTTGTACCCACAATCACCACTGCAACCACAAGCCCCGTGTATTGCGCAATGAGTGTCCCATACGCCACCCCTATTGCCTCAAGCGGAGAATAGACGGCCAGGCAATAACTCGCTACGATATTCACCACATTTACCACTATATCGGTTACCATGGGACTGACGGTGTCCTGCATGCCGATAAACCACCCCTTGAAAGCCAACAGACTGAGCGTAGCGGGGGCTGCCCAAATACGCACAAAAAAGTAGCGGCGAGCAAAGGTTGCCACCTCCGGCGAACAAGGCACACACGCCAAAACAGCGGTAACAAAAAGCCACTGTATTGCCCAAACGAGCATTGCACCTGCTATGGCAAGACCTATGCTTTGTATGAAAAGTCGACTGCATTCGCGCATATCGTTGCGCCCGAACGCTTGTGCAGTAAGTCCCGAAGTTCCAACACGCAAGAAACCAAAATTCCAATACAACAGGTCAAAAAGCATCGTGCCGATGGCTATTCCGCCGATAGCACTTGCATCCGATATATGCCCCACGATGGCCGTATCCACCAATCCGACCAACGGGATGGTGATGTTCGCCAAGATACTCGGCAGTGCCAACTGAAGAATACGACGATTCACAACTATCAACCTATTGCAAACAAATACTCCGCCTGCGATATGCAGACAGAGCATTTGTACGATGTATATTACTGAAATACAACTACTTGCGTTCTTTAATCAGTAGTACCGATGCCGCCCCCAAGAACAGCAACGCACCCGCTACAACAAGCATACCTGCTTGCGAGCCGACGCACAGGTTCTTCAGCAGTACCCCACCCAGCAGAGCCGCTACAATCTGCGGCAAACAGATAGTGCAGTTGAATAAACCGAGCAATGTCCCCATGCGTTTGCTGCCCGAGATAGCGTTGGTAAAGATAGTAAACGGCAATGCCAACATAGCCGCCCATGCCGTACCAATCAATGCGTAACTCAACCACAGCACATACTGATTATGCACAAAGAAAATCGAGACGAAACCGACACCACCGATTAGCAGCGATAAGATGTATGCACCTTTGTTGCCGATACAGTGCTCAATAGCGGGCAAGAGGGCCGCCCAAAGCAAGGAGCCTACCGCCTGAATAGCAAAGCAAACACCAACCCAGTTGCCGGCATTTTGAAATGCCTCCTCAGCGGTATTCAGTCCGTCCCAACCAAAACACTGCGAAGCAATGGCACCATTGGAATAAGTCCACATATACATAAATGCTGCCCAGCAGAAGAACTGAACTAATCCGATAGTAACAAATGCACTGATAATGTGCTTGTTATCTGAAGCACTGCCGGTTGCCTCATCGCCTTGCGCCACCTCTTTCTTGTTCAGTCCGTGGAATTCGGCATACTCTTGCGGGTTCATCTCTTTGACGGCAAAGAATGTATATAACACGCAGAGAATCAGTATGGCTGCGCCTACATAGAACGACCATTTTACCGAGTCGGGAATCACCCCGGCAGGTGCCGTATTGGCAATACCTATCCATGTAAAGAATATCGGGAACAGATAGCCCACCAACGACCCCGCATTGCAGAGAGCCGACTGGATGGCGTATGCTGTACCTTTCTGCTCCTCATTGACCATATCGCCCACCATCATCTTAAACGGCTGCATTGCGATATTGATAGAGGTATCGAGAAACATCAGCGAGAACAATCCGAACCACATAGCGGCGTTCAAGCCCAAGAAAAGGCTCTGTTCGAAAGTGAAATCACCGGCATTAGGCAGCAGAATCATCACTGCCACCGCAATAACAGCACCTATCAGCAGATAAAACTTGCGTCTGCCAAACACAGGACCGAGCCAAGTCTTATCCGACAGCAGACCTATCAAAGGCTGTATTATCATACCCATCAGCGGGGGGAGAATCCAAAAGAAACTGAGTGTGTGAGGATCTGCACCTAAGGTAGCAAAAATACGCGAGATATTTGCGCTCTGCAGGGCGTAGGCAATCTGTACGCCAAAGAAACCGAAACTCAGATTGAACAGTTGCCAAAAAGATAAATTACGCTTTTCCATCTGTCATTCAATGTATTGATTTATGGTTCATAAAGTATTGCTTTTGTCTAACTATTGACAAAAGTACTGCTTTTTTCTGAGGTGCACAAGTTTTTTCTCTTTTTTCGGAGAAAAAGTTTGCAGAACAAAAAAAAATAACTACCTTTGCACTACAAATGCCGCCCAAAACGAGCAACGGATAGTCCATTACGCCCAAAAACGAAGCGAATCACCTGTCTGTTGCGGCAAAAACACTATTCGGACAATACCGATTCGAGAAATATACACCTTATTATATATACACTTTAATGAACGCTACTCATGAACAGTTGACCGAAGCACTACAACGCTACTTTGGTTTTGACAGTTTCAAAGGTAATCAAGAGGCCATCATTCGCAATGTGATGGAAGGTAACGACACATTCGTGCTGATGCCCACGGGCGGAGGTAAGAGTCTGTGTTACCAACTGCCTTCGTTGATTATGGATGGTGTGGCGATAGTGATATCGCCTCTGATTGCGTTGATGAAGAACCAAGTGGACGCAATGCGCAACTACTCCGACGAGCAGGGCGTTGCCCATTTTATCAACTCATCGCTTTCACGCCCCGAGATTAATGCCGTCAAAGAAGATGTATTGGCAGGTAAAACCAAACTGCTCTATCTTGCACCGGAGAGTTTGCAAAAATCGGAGAATGTGGACTTTCTCAAGAGCGTAAAAATTTCGTTCTATGCCGTAGACGAGGCGCATTGTATTTCCGAATGGGGACACGATTTTCGCCCCGAATACAGCCATATCCGCTCTATGGTGCAGCGTATCGGTAAGGCACCTATCATCGCTTTGACCGCCACGGCTACACCTAAGGTGCAGAAAGACATTCAGAAAAACCTCGGTATGCCCGATGCAACCGTGTTCAAGAGTTCGTTCAACCGTCCGAACCTCTATTACGAGGTACGCCCCAAGACGAAAGATGTGGATAAAGAGGTGATTAAGTATGTCCGTTCTATGGAGGGCAAATCGGGTATCATCTACTGCCTGGCGCGCAAAGAAGTAGAAGACCTGGCGCAGACCCTGGTAGTAAATGGCATTTCTGCACGCCCCTACCATGCGGGAATGGATGCGGCTATGCGTAGTGCCACTCAGGATGCTTTCCTTATGGAGGAGTGTCAAGTGATAGTAGCTACCATCGCTTTCGGTATGGGTATCGACAAACCCGATGTACGCTTTGTTATCCACTATGATATTCCAAAATCGCTCGAAGGCTACTACCAAGAGACCGGTCGTGCGGGGCGTGATGGCGGCGAAGGGCAGTGTATCTGTTTCTATTCGCCCGACGACATCGAGCGTCTGCGCCGTTTCCACCAAGGCAAGCCCGTCAAAGAAGTGGAGATTGGCAACCAACTGCTATTTGAAACGCAGTCGTATGCTGAGTCCACTATCTGCCGACGCAAACTGCTCTTGCACTATTTTGGCGAAGAATACAACCAAGATAACTGTGGCAACTGCGACAACTGCCGCAAGACATACCGAATGATGGATGCGCAAGAGTTGCTCAGCCTCACTTTGGAAACGATTCAGCAACTGAACGAGAAATTCAAAGCCGATCATATCGTGGACATCTTGCACGGAAACAATACCGCTGATATTCAGAGTTATAAGCATAACGAATTGGAGAACTATGGTGCGGCATCCGATGTGGACGAATCTACCCTCTACGCCATTGTTCGCCAGGCTATGCTGAGCGGTTATCTGAGCAAAGACATTGATTCGTATGGCGATCTGAAACTGACTTCTGAAGGCAAAAAATATATCCGTCGTCCGAGCCGCTTTGAAGTACCTATCGAGGTAAAGGACGAAGAAAGCGACGAGATGGAAGGCGGGGCTGTAGCATGTGCAGCAGCCGATGATGTGCTGTTCTCCATTCTGAAAGATGTACGCAAGAAAATATCCAAAAAGTGCGATGTACCGCCTTTTGTGATATTTCAAGACCCTTCGCTCGAAGCCATGGCAACCACCTACCCTATCACGATGGACGAACTGATGACCATCCCGGGTGTAGGTGTCAGCAAAGCCAAACGATATGGCGACGAGTTCCTACGCGTCATCAAAGAGTATGTCGAAGAGAATGAGATTATCCGTCCCGAGGACTTGCGCATACGCACCGTAGCCAAAAAATCGACACGCAAAAAACAAATTATTGCGGCTATCGACCGACGCGTAGATCTCGATGACTTGGCAGAATCCAACGGAATGTCGATGGAGGAGATGCTCGATGAACTCGAAGCAATCGTATTCTCCGGCACTAAAGTGAACATCAACTATTTCATCGAAGAAGTGGTTGACCCGGATGAGGAAGAGGAGATATACGACTATTTCAAGAATGCGGAAAGCGATGACATCAAGACCGCTATGGAAGAACTCGGCGAGGACTACTACGACATCATTCATGTCCGCCTCGTGCGTATCAAGTTCCACTGCGACCTCGGCAACTGATACCCTTTCTACTTTCTCTCTATAGGAGATTGAAGAGCCGGAAGAACAGAGGGCAAAAAGCCATAGAAGAAGTGTGCATTATGTTCCTTTTTCTGTCAGAAAAATGCAACATCCTGCCACAGATTTTGTCGAAACACAGTCGAGAACTAATCGAGACCTAAGACAAAGAAAAATAGAACATCACAAACTCATAACGGAGATAGAAACTTGCATAAGAACGAAATAGATATCATCACTTTGGGTTGCTCCAAAAACCTTGTAGATGCCGAGCGACTGATGCACCAATTGGAATTGGCGGGCTATCGTTGTGTTCACGATGCCGAAGAACCACACGGAGAAATCGCCATCATCAATACTTGCGGATTTATCGGTGATGCCAAGGAAGAGAGTATCAATACGATTCTCCAATTTGCAGAACGGAAGACTCGAAAAAAACTGCGCCAACTATATGTAATGGGCTGTTTGAGTGAGCGTTACCTGCACGAATTGGAAACGGAGATCCCCGAAGTGGACAAATGGTATGGGAAATTCGATTTTATGCACTTGATAGATGACCTAAAAGTACAACCCAAGAGCGATGAAGGCTGTGGATACAAGCGTACAATCACTACGCCGAAACACTATGCCTACATCAAAATTTCGGAAGGTTGCAATCGCTTCTGCTCCTATTGCGCCATTCCGCTCATCACGGGCAGGCACACCTCCCGCCCCATAGAGGAGATATTAGAGGAAGTGCAATGGCTTGTAGGTCAGGGAGTTAAAGAGTTTAATGTGATTGCCCAAGACCTATCCAGTTATGGTTTGGACCTATACAAAGAACATCGTCTGCCCGAACTGATCGACCGTATGGCGCAAATCGACGGTGTGCATTGGATTCGTCTCCACTACGCCTACCCTACCGATTTTCCAGACGCTTTGCTCGATGTGATGGCGCAACACACCAATGTGTGCAAATATCTGGACATTGCCCTGCAACACTGCAGCGACCACATGCTCCAACTGATGCGACGCCATATCACTCGCGCTGAACAAGACACACTCCTCGCACGCATACGCGCACGCGTACCTAATATATGTGTCCGAACCACTCTCTTGGTGGGGCATCCGGGCGAAACCGAAGAAGACTTTGAAGAACTCAAACAATGGGTGCGCGAGATGCGTTTCGACCGTATGGGGGCCTTTGCTTACTCCGATGAGGAAGGCACTTATGCCAACCTCCACTACCAAGACGACATCCCGCAAGAAGTGAAAGATCGGCGAGTAGCAGAGATAATGGCGATTCAACAAGAAATCTCCGGCGAGTTGATGGCACAGAAAGTGGGTAAAACGATGGAGGTGGTGATTGACCGCGAAGAACCCGACTACTACATCGGACGCACCCAATTCGACTCACCCGAAGTGGATTGCGAAGTACTAATCAATAAACAAAAAACGCTGCAAGTAGGTGATTTCTACCCGATTATGATAACGCGTGCCGAAGAATTTGACCTGTATGGCACACTCGGAAAAACGGAGGATTTATGCTGACAAAAGACTTGATAAATAATGTAGCAGAGGCTACGGGGATGACAAAAAAACGGGCAGAAGAACTACTCAATGCCACCAATGCCGCAGTGCGAGATGCATTGCTGGAGGGGAAGTCGGTCTATCTGCAAGGACTTGGAACTCTGGAGATTAAGCAAAAGAGCGAACGCGCTTTTGTGCATCCGCGCACCGGAGAAAAGAGTACTATACCTGCGAAAAACCAACTCACTTTCAAGCCGGCAGCAAACATCAAAGACGAACTGAAAAAACTCTAACCCATGGCAGACAAAATGAGCATTAGCGACCTGCGTCGTGCTGTCATGGTACGAACGGGCGCAACCGAACAAGAAATCAGCACATTCCACAATGCGCTCAAAGAGCAGATTGTGGAGGCGCTGCGCAAAGATAAGCAAGTGAAAATCAACGGATTGGGAACATTCCGTTTGCAAGCCATTGCGCCACGCAAGAGTGTGAATATCGCCACGGGCGAGACTATCACCATCGAGGGATACAACAAACTGACTTTCGTTCCGGAAGTGAGTATCAAAGAGTTGGTCGGCAACAATCCATTACCGGAGGAGAAGCCATCACCCAAAACGCAAACCGCTAATAAACAAGCAGATAGCGCATTTGACCCTATTAAGAAATTAGGAGAGCAAGCCGACGAAATAGTGGATATTTTGGCTACTCTCGGGCAAGGTCCGAAGGCGGAGCAACCGATTGCTACACCACAACCCGCCGAGGAAGTAGAGCAACCTGCTTCTATGCTTGAAGAAGAGATTCTTCCTACAGAAGGGGCAGAGCAACCGATTGAAGAAAGGCAACCTGCCGAAGAGGAACAACAGGAAGAACCTATTCAACCCACAGAAACTCCCCTACCCGTTTCTACCTCTGCTATTGAGGAGACATCGGAACAATCGGCAGAATCCTTCTCGTCCGTTTCTATCCCCACCGCAGAGGAAAAACCGACGCCAACGCCGGAAACGACAGAACCGCAAGAGTCCGAACAAACAATAGAGGCGACGGAAAAAGAAACACCTATTGAAGTGGAAGTGATTGCTCCTAAACAACCACAGCAAGCCGAGGAGAAAAAAGAACCCGAAAAGACCATTGAGATAGTATCTCCCGAGACGCACCAACCGACGGCAAAAACGCAAACAACAGCCAAAGCGAAAAAAAACGAGAAACCCAAGAAAAAATACCATTTCTTGCGTGATACACTTATCTGTGTTTGCTGTTTGTTGCTTCTGCTCGTAGGAGGATTTATCTTCTTGCGTGAGGCACTCAGCCAATGGGTAGATTCGCTCAATAATGGTTCCTCCGCCAACACCGAGGTAGCAATCATACCAGCCGATACAGTCGCTACCACTATTGCCGATACAGTCGATAGCATTGCAGTACAAGCAACACCTGCCGAGTTGATTTACAGCGAGTTCATCACAACGGAGCAAGTCCGCGACGGCAGCCGATTAGCGCAGATTGCCCGCCGCCACTATGGGGAAGACAAAATCGATTTGTGGGTCTATATCTACGATGCCAACAAGGATCGGTTGAGCAATCCAAACGACATCAAAGTGGGAACAGAACTGCGAATTCCCAAACTGAGCGACCGGCAAATGGACTTGACCGACCCTACAACGCAAGAGGAAATAAAACAACTTAAAGCACAAATACAATCGCGCACAGAGTGAGCGAACAAGTGATACATATCGAGAATGCTTGCACCAACAATCTGAAGCATGTAAGCGTGGATATTCCTCGTAATCAGTTAGTTGTGATTACGGGCGTGAGTGGTAGCGGCAAATCGTCGCTGGCATTTGATACGCTGTATGCCGAGGGGCAACGCCGCTATGTAGAGAGCCTCAGTGCGTATGCACGCCAGTTCCTCGGGCGTATGCAGAAACCCGAGGTGGACAAGATCGAAGGTATTCCGCCCGCTATTGCCATTCAGCAGAAAGTGAGCAGCCACAACCCTCGCTCTACCGTGGGGACAAGCACCGAGATATACGACTATCTCAAACTGCTCTTTGCCCGTATCGGACGCACTTTCTCACCAATAAGCGGCAAAGAAGTACGCCGCAAAAACATCCGCGATGTGGTAGATTGTATGACCTCGCAACCTCAAGGTGCACGCATCTACCTAATTGCACCTATTGTATTGGAAAACAGGACTTTACAAGAGCAATTGGATATTTGGCAAAGTGAAGGTTTTTCGCGTCTGTTAGATAATGGAGATGTTGTCCGATTAGGGAATACCACCGGGCAACAGGTTACCGAGAACGGACAACTCAAGCCCAATGTCTATTTGCTGGTTGACCGCATAGTGGCAGACAACCAACCCGCTACTGCCAATCGTTTTGCCGATTCGGTACAGACCGCTCTATTTGAGGGACATGGCGAGTGCGGACTCTATATCGATGGGCGATACGAGATGTTCTCGGAGCGTTTCGAAATGGACGGGATTCGTTTTGTCGAGCCAAGCGAACACCTCTTCGATTTCAATAATCCTATTGGTGCTTGCCCTACATGCAAAGGCTTTGGCAACATCATCGGTATCGACCCCGATTTAGTTGTACCGGACAAAACAAAGTCGATTTACGATGATGCCATTGCTTGTTGGCACGGAGAAAAAATGCGTGTTTGGCGAGATCAACTCATCTACAATGCGGCTAAGTTTGGCTTCCCCATTCATGCTCCTTTCTATGAACTCACGCCCGAACAAAAGAAACTGATTTGGACAGGCAATGAGTATTTCCGCGGTCTGAACGAGTTTTTCAAAGAATTGGAGACTAAACAATACGGTAAAATTCAGTACCGTGTATTGCTTGCTCGTTACAAAGGCAAGACCATCTGCCCCGACTGCAACGGAATGCGTCTGCGTAAAGAGGCAGAATATGTGCAAGTTGGAGGAAAAAATATCTCCGAACTTTGTGCTATGTCCATCTCTGATTTGGCGGAATGGTTCGCCCAACTTACACTCACACCTACCGAGCAAAAGACGGCTGAGATGTTGCTCCACGAAATCACTTCGCGTATTCAATTTATGCAAGATGTAGGCTTGGGGTATCTCACTCTCAGCCGAATGAGCAACACCCTATCGGGAGGTGAAAGTCAGCGTATATGTTTGGCTAAGTCGTTGGGTAGCAGCCTTGTAGGCTCACTCTATGTCTTAGATGAGCCGTCTATCGGACTTCATGCTCGCGATACACAACGCCTCATTCATGTGCTGAAAGAACTGCGTGATTTGGGCAATACCATCGTGGTCGTAGAGCACGATGAGGATATTATTCAAGCAGCCGACTACATCATCGAGATTGGTCCTGCAGCGGGTATTCACGGCGGTGAAGTGGTATATGTCGGCAAGCCCAAAACGGATGAGTTTATCTACGATATTCCTGCACATCGTCGTAAATGGAACAACTATATCGAGATTCAAGGGGCTTGCGAGAACAATCTAAAAAATCTCACGGTGCGTTTTCCGCTCAATGTGATGACCGTTGTTACAGGCGTGAGCGGAAGCGGTAAATCTACACTGGTGAGCAAAGTGTTCTACCCTGCTCTAAAGAAGCACTATGGTGGTGTGGCTGAGCATACGGGCAGTTTCAGTTTGCTCAAGGGCAGTATGCATTTGGCGTCCGACATCGAGTTTGTAGACCAAAACCCGCTTAGTCGTTCCTCACGCTCCAATCCGGTTACCTATCTCAAAGCCTACGACGAGATACGCCGCCTATTTGCAGATCAACCGCTCAGTAAGCAACTCGGGTTTACTGCCTCCCATTTCTCATTCAATACCCCGGGCGGACGGTGCGAGATGTGCCAAGGAGAAGGAACCATCACCATCGAGATGCAGTTTATGGCAGACCTTACACTCGAATGTGAGCAATGCCATGGCAAGCGGTTCAAGCAAGATGTATTGGATGTCCACTATCGTGGTCAGTCGATCTACGATATACTCAATATGACGATCAATCAGGCTATCGACTTTTTTTCTCAAGACCCTGATTGTGAGAAGATTGTCAAACGCCTCAAGCCGTTGCAGGATGTAGGTATCGGTTATATCCGTTTAGGTCAGTCGAGTAGCACTTTGTCCGGCGGTGAAAGCCAGCGTGTCAAATTGGCGTCGTTCCTTGCTCAAGAAGATACACAACCCACTATCTTTGTTTTCGACGAGCCGACCACGGGTCTGTCTCACAAAGATGTACAAGTCCTGCTCAAAGCCCTCAATCAACTCATCAGCAGAGGGCATAGCGTCATCGTGATTGAGCACAACCCGAGTATGATTTTAGCAGCCGACCATGTCATCGACCTCGGACCGGAAGGTGGCGATGAAGGCGGACATATCGTCTTTGAGGGAACACCCGAGGACTTGGCAAAATGCAAGGAAAGTTATACAGGGCTGTTTATAAGCAAACTCATCCATACTAATAGTTAAATTCTATGAACAACAAACTAAAAGAATTACATAGTTCCGATATTTTTTCGCACCTTGCCTCCGCAAGTTATCTTCCGCGTTGGTGTGTATTGCTGATAGATGTTTTTTTATGCTCTATTGCTTATTGGATTAGTATTTTAATAGGTAACGGCATCTTTTCTTATGGCTTTGTGTGTGGCGGTGTACTGCCGTTTTGGACACAATTTGCCATTCTGATGATTGTGCAAGTTATCTGTTTTTGGCTATTCCATTCCTATTCGGGTATCTTGCGATACTCTACATTTATTGATACTATCAAATCATTGCTTGCTGTACTTTCTTGCGGAGGTTCTGTACTGATTTTCAATCTGATATACACGCAGATCACAGGCAGTAAGGTATTCCTAAACACTGCTTTGGTCATCTATACTCCCATTGCATTTATTCTGTTGTTTAGTCTCCGTGTGGGCGTAAAAACACTATACGAATATATCAAGCAACACGCACCGGGAACCAAGAAAGTGCTGATTTGGGGTACCAAATCTGCAGGCATTGCTATCGCCAAGATGTTGCGTAGTGCAAGCGGTGAAGAGTCGCCTTACCGTCCCGTCGGTTTTCTTGGTGATAACGATTCGGACGAGAGAAATCACAGTTTGGTTGGTCTGCGTGTGTTCCCTTTTAATCAACAGACACTGCGATGGATGAGTGAACACCATGTGCGCGATGTGATTATTTCCCCGCTCAAAATGCGCTCTATCAAACCTTCTACCGATCTGCAAATTTTCTTCGACAACGATATTCATGTATTGACAACACCTCAATTCACTCAATTTGAAAATGCAGAAGAAATTGATAGTCAGCGCATTGGGCGAATCGAATCCATACAAATCGAAGACCTGTTAGAGCGTCCTGCTATCCATATCAATACCGACAATGTCTTGCAAATCATACACAATCAAATAGTCTTGGTTTCGGGTGCTGCAGGTAGTATCGGCTCTGAATTGGTGCGCCAAGTACAAAAATATCAGCCGCAACTAACTGTTTTGTTGGAGCAGGCAGAATCACCTTTGCACGACCTGTATCTCGATTTGAAGACGCAATTCCCCGATGTACATTTTGTCCCTGTCATTGCCGACATCCGCAACCGCGAGCGTATCGAAGAGGTTTTCAACGAATTCCACCCCGCAGTGGTTTACCATGCTGCCGCTTACAAACATGTGCCGCTAATGGAATCCCACCCCAACGAAGCCGTCCGTGCAAATGTGATGGGGACCAAAAATATGGCGGATATGGCGGTTAAATACGGAGTGAAACGATTTGTGATGATTTCTACCGACAAAGCCGTCAACCCAACCAATATCATGGGTGCCAGCAAGCGTATCGCGGAAATCTATGTACAATCGCTCTTCAAAGCCCTCGTCAAGGAGAATCCCAATTGTACCAAGTTCATTACCACTCGCTTTGGCAATGTGCTCGGTAGCAACGGTTCTGTCATCCCCTATTTCAAAAAACAAATTGCCGAAGGCGGACCGGTTACGGTTACCCACCCCGACATCATCCGCTATTTTATGACCATCCCGGAGGCTTGCACACTCGTTATGGAAGCGGCCACATTAGGCAATGGCGGAGAGATTTTTGTATTCGATATGGGACATCCGGTTAAGATACTCGACCTCGCCAAAAATATGATTCGCCTTGCCGGATATGTCCCGTGCGAAGAGATTCCTATTGTGTTCACCGGACTGCGTCCGGGCGAGAAACTCTATGAGGAGTTGCTCAACCAAAAGGAGACCACTCTGCCTACTTCCAACGATAAAATTATGGTCGCACGCGTACGCGAGTTCGATTTTGAGCAAGTAGAAAAGAGTATCAACGCTCTCATCGACTTGACCTCACAAAACAAGCCGTTCCTCACCGTACAACAGATGAAAGCAATTGTACCTGAGTTTATTAGCAACAACTCGATCTTCGAGAAATTGGATAAATGATACAAGACTTTGTCATACAACATAGTTACCTTGCAGGGCTCATCTCTTTCTTGCTCGGACTGCTGTTTATGCCTTTGGTAATCAAGATTGCCAAGGTAAAACATTTTGTAGTCCGCCCAAATAAACGAATGTCCCATACAGGCGAAATCCCCAATATCGGCGGAATAGATATTTGTTTCAGTTTTTTGCTCACCTACCTTCTGTTTGAGTTCAACACTCTTCAGCAAAGTCAGTTCTTTCTCATCGGTGTGTTCATCATCGTGATGGTCGGTTTTGTGGACGATGTGCTGGTTTTGTCGCCGTTCTCCAAACTCTGCGGAGAACTGTTGTCGGGCATTGCCTTGATTGGCTTTGCCGATATGCGCATCACCCATCTCCATGGCTTTCTGGGCTTTAACGAAATCGGAATGGTCGCATCGTACCTGCTGTCATTCTTTATTCTGGTAGCAGTCATCAATGCTATCAATTTGATTGATGGAGTTGACGGACTCGCATCCGGACTCGGCATACTCTACTGCCTATTCTTTGCTGTCTATTTTGGTTTGGTAGGCGAAACTCCATGGTCTATTTTGGCAATATGCCTAATCGGCTCGTTGGCTGTCTTTTTCTGCTACAATGTGTTTGGCAAAAAACAAAAGATATTTATGGGCGACTCCGGTTCGCTGCTTCTCGGCTATGTCTTAACCACTTTCGTATTCCAATTTTGCGAAATCAATGCCTACCACGAAGTCCCTGCTAATCTGCAGATCTCAGCGGCACCGGCAGTTGCTGTTTGCGTGATGACAGTACCTATTTTCGATACAATCCGTGTCAGTCTTACGCGTATCAAACATCATCGTTCGCCTTTTCTGCCGGACAAAAATCATATCCACCACCTGTTGCTGCGTACCGGTCTCAATCATTTGCAAACCACCTGTGTCTTGCTTATTGTCAGCCTCTGCTTTATGGCATTGGCTATCGTTGGGCGCAACTGGAATATGTGGGTATTGGTCGGCACCGATTTTGGTATCGCCACATTGCTTACAATCATCTTGTGGCGAGTAGTGGACTATAAAAATGCTCATAATCAGTCGGTTGCACCGCAGATTAACGCTCACGCCCAAGCATGAAAAATATCGAAACAATGCTTAGTGTAGAACATATATCCATAGAATTTTCATCCCACCCCGTTTTAGAGGATATATCCTTTATGATCAACAAAAAGGATCGTATTGCCCTTGTTGGTAAGAACGGTGCGGGAAAAAGTACACTCCTTCGCCTTGTGGCTGGAGAATATCAACCCACATCGGGGCGTATCTCACGCGATGCGGATATGACTATCGGTTACCTTCCGCAGGTGATGATGCACATCGACGGAAAAACGCTTCGTGAGGATGTGATGAGTGTCTTCGATGGTGAACCCGATGAAGAAAAAGCACGCCGAATAGCCGAAATGGATCGTACTATCATCGGTCTCGGTTTTGAGCGAAAAGATTTTGACCGCCCGTGTTCCGAGTTCTCCGGAGGTTGGCGTATGCGTATCGAATTGGCAAAAATTCTGCTTCGCCATCCCGATCTCTTGCTGCTCGATGAGCCGACCAACCACCTTGACATCGAATCCATCCAATGGCTCGAAGATTTTCTCAAATCGTCGCAAAGTGCAATCTTGCTCGTCAGCCACGACCGTAAGTTTATCGACAATGTTACCAATCGCACTATCGAGATAACCCTCGGGCATATCTACGATTACAATGTCAACTATTCTCGTTTTCTTGAGTTGCGCAAAGAGCGGCACGACCAGCAAGTACGCGCTTATCTCAATCAGCAAAAGATGATTCAAGAAACCGAAGATTTCATCGAGCGTTTCCGATACAAAGCCACCAAGGCGGTGCAGGTACAATCCCGCATCAAACAGTTGGAAAAACTAGAGCGTCTTGAGGTGGACTTAGAGGACACTTCTCGGCTCAATCTCCGTTTCCCGCCTGCCCCGCGCAGTGGCGATTTCCCGCTTATCGTAGAGGATTTGCGTAAAGACTTTGGTGAGCATACTGTCTTTTCTGATGTGTCTTTTACTATCCGACGGGGCGAAAAAGTGGCCTTTGTGGGCAAAAACGGCGAGGGTAAATCTACACTCGTTAAATGCATTATGGGGCAACTCGATTATATGGGTACGCTCAAAATCGGACATAATGTGAAAATCGGCTATTTCGCTCAGAATCAAGCGGCTTTGTTAGATGGAAAACTCACTGTTTTCGACACAATCGACCGTGTCGCTGTGGGCGACATCCGCACCAAGATACGCGACATCCTCGGTGCATTTATGTTCGGTGGCGAGGCGTCCGAAAAGAAAGTGAAAGTCCTTTCCGGAGGCGAGCGAAGTCGATTAGCAATGATTCGTCTGCTGCTCGAGCCGTGCAATCTGCTTATCCTTGATGAGCCGACCAACCACCTGGATATGCAGTCTAAAGATGTTCTCAAAGCGGCTCTGCAGGATTTCAACGGCACGGTTATCTGCGTAAGTCACGACCGTGATTTCCTCGATGGACTGGTCAGCAAAGTCTATGAGTTCGGTGGTGGAAAAGTGCGCGAACACCTCGGCGGAATCTACGATTTCCTGCAATCGAAGAAAATCGACAGTCTCCAAGAGTTGGAGAAAAAAACGCCGATTGCAACCAAGTCCGCCGGCGACAATGCGTTGCCCAAAAGCGGACAAGCCGACTACGCTGCCCAAAAAGCAGAAGCAGCCGCACGACGCAAAAAAGAGAAACAGATTGCCGAAACCGAAGCAAGAATAGCGCAATTAGAGGAGGAACAAAAGCAGTTGGAAAACCTCATGACCGACCCCGCACAGCAAACACAAGAGAATTTCCAACGCTACGAGCGCATCAAACGCGAAATTGAACAAAAGATGTACGAGTGGGAGATTTTAAGTGAATAATTCTTAATGTCTATCCATTGGTATCGCACCATTCTTGTCGAGTTCTTGTCGAGACCTAATCGAGACCTAAGGCCGTTTTGACTATCTTAAAAAATATGAACGACATTATTGAATATATCAAGTCGTTTCTCCTTTATGGGGATACCACGATGACCCACCACATTGGCTACACCGCCGATGAATCGTTGTTTGCGCAATACAAAGTGGTAATTATTCCGTGCGGACACCTCGGAAAAGACATCGTCTTGCCCGATATGGAACACCCTATCATTGAGAAGATCAACAAGACTTTCGTCGTTCGTACTGACCTCATCTACAACACATTTTTCTTTATATCCCGTGCCGAAGAACTCATCAACTCGCAGCGTGATGAGCATGGGCGTTTTGCAGCGCGTTTTTCCATTCTCGGACAAGGGAATAATCTCGAAATCCCGATAATAGACGAGTATGCGCGTATCTTGATGAAAGTGCTCGATATGCCGCTTCCTCAGCCGCACTATTCCCATATCTACCTCACCCACGACATCGATACGCTGGCTTACTACCGCCATCTGCGCGGGGCATTGGGAGGCATTCGCCGTGGGCATTTCACAGATGTGTTCGCATCGCTACAAGACATTCATCGCGACCCCGCCTACACTTTTCCTTGGCTCGTCGAGCAAGATGCCAAAGTGCCTTCTGCCGATGTCATCTATTTTGTCAAGCATACGCCCGGCAAAGGGTTCGACTATCCGCAATACAACACCCAAGGGCGCGATTTCAACCGGTTAGCCCAATCGCTTCGCCTCTCGGGGGCAACCCTGGGTGTACATTCAAGTTACTATGGTTTGCCTGCCGAAGGGCGGAATGCCAACTATTTCCGCACCATTCTTGCGCCGTCCGCCCCACTCCATCGCAGTCATTATCTCCGTTGCTCTATCCAAAATATGCAACGCCTCGTTGATTTGAGCTTCACCGATGATTTCACTATGGCGTTCCCCGATCGTGCCGGCTTCCGCCTGCAGACCACCCGCCCTGTTCGCTGGATCAACCCGCAGACTATGACGCTTACTCCGCTCACCTTGCACCCCCTCACAATTATGGATTGCACGCTGAGCAACACCGACTATATGAACCTCAACGAGGATGAGGCATACTTCTTTGCCGAGCAACTGCTCGATCGTGTGCGCCAACACGCCGGCGAAGTAACCCTCCTTTGGCACAATAATCGCATTTCTGATGGTTCATACCATTCTACACTATACCCAAAATTACTAAAAGGCTTGCGTCATTATTCGCACCACAATGAATAGACATATCCTCATACTTACAGATCCTTATGGCAAGCCCGCCTATGCACCGCGTTTGCGCTATCTGTGTGATTACCTGTCAAATAAGGGATATGACATTGCGGTTTATACAGAGCAGTTCCAAACACACGACTTCGCTCACGCCTACCCTATATATGAGAAACCGACTTCTCAAAGACCTCTCCATTGGGCACTCCGCACATTTTGGTCTTTGCTCACCGATTGGCGCAACAGAAGTTTCTCTAAATGGTTGCAAAAACAGACGATTGGTCAGCATTTCGACATCGTTTTTTGTACCACTTTCTCCACTTTTCCGTTGCGTGCCGCCGCCGACTTTGCAAGAAGTAGGAACATTCCACTCTTTATAGACATACGCGATTTGGACGAGCAAGTACCTGATGCACAGTATCAATCGCACCGCCAATGGTGGGCACGACCTTTTCGCAAATGGTATCAGACGGCAAATATCCGTCGTCGCAATCGCATTCTTCCCCGAGCCGATTGTATCACGACCGTATCGCCTTGGCATGTAGATTTCTTGCAGCGGTTCAATCCTAATGTACATCTCATATACAATGGCTTTGACCCCGCACAATTTTATGCAGAAGATATAGTAAGTAATTCATTCTTAATTACTTACATTGGCAAGTTATACGAGTTTCAAGATATATCGCCTATCGAGCGTACTATCCGAGAACTCCACCTTCCCGATGTGCAACTCAACCTGCACACACCGTACTACAATACTATTCCCATCACGGCTGTAGGAGACGAATTGCGCCGAAGTGGTATGGCACTTGTACTGACGAATCCTGCGGCAAAAGGGATGATGACCACTAAGTTTTTTGAAGCACTCGGGTGTGAAAAGCCGATTCTCTGCATTCCGTCGGATGAAGGCTGTTTGGCACAGACTATCCGCGATACCAATGCAGGGCTTGCTTCGTCTGACCAGGATGAAATCAAAGCCTTCATCCTCGATAAGTACCGCGAATGGCAACGCAACGGCTACACTCATCAAGCCGTCGTCAACAAGGAGCAATTCTCTCGCCTGCGCCAAGCAGAGCAATTCGAGCAACTGTTGCTCTCTGCCGATACCGACCGCCCATTGCTTACCGATATATGCTGGACACTTTATCGCTCCAATACGACTTTCGATTTTCTCAATCAGATAGTCATTTCTCCGCATTATCGTCGTATTAGACGCATATTTTCCACTACAATGGGGAAATACATCAACTTACTGATACTCAAACTGTTACATTTCGATTTGCAGCGGTCTTTGGCTTTGCGCTTTATCCGCCATATCGACAACGCAACCCTCCTGGAAAAGGCACGAACCTTCAGAGATACCTACTTGGAACAGCGCAAAAATACCGAGGTTTTCGATACCATTCAAAGTCGAAAAATCGTTTTGGCTTCCGGCACCATCGATGTCATTGCGCAGGTTGTAGCAGAGCAACTACATCCCGTTCAGACCTACTCATCACGCATTCTGAAAAACCAACTGCTTGATAAGTTCACATACTTCGATATCATCACCGACAACACTGCCGATATTGCGCTCATCCGTAAAGCACATCGGGCATACATTGTGGTCTATGATGACTTGCCAAGATGGCAAAAACTGACAAAAGACTTGCATAACACACAGTTTATCTATGTCAACGGAACCAAATACTAATCAGAAATTTGCCGCCAAGCACATTCCGCAATGGGTCTTTTATGTTCCCTTTGCCTACTATTTCCGCGTGCGTTTGGGTACGATGGCAAAATGGCTATCTTGGATGTTGATTTATATCTTTCCTACATTTTTCTATTCTTGCCTAATGGCGTCGAATGGGCTGACACCGGCGTTTATTGGCAACTATGTCTTGCTATTGATTGCAGTGTTTACGCTTTACGAAACAGGCTACATAGCCAATGATACCTTCGCTACTCAGCGTGAGAAGCAGCCAGCCATACGCCTATACGAACACAATCTGCAGCATTTCTATGCACATTATCGCCTAATCTTTTCATCGCGTATCTTATTGGTTTTCTGCGCCTTGTGTATTCTTCTCCTATTGCATTTCTCCATGCAATGGTGCATCGCTTGCATTGCCGTTGTTTGTATTGCACCTTTGTTTTTTGCATACAATCGCATACGCAATCGCTACAATGTTTTTCTATATCCGTTCTTGGTTTTTTCGCGATATCTGCCGTTCTTGCTCCCTTATCTAACCACCGCCAATGCCTATTTGGTCGGATGGCTATTCCTCTCTTTTCCGTGTATCAATGCCATTGAGCGATTTTCTATGCCTAAGTATCGATATCGTTTTATGCAGTATCTCATCCCCGATGAGAAATCAAAATCGCTTTTCCGTGCGGCATACTACCTGCTCATCGCCCTATGCGCTACGGTCATTGCCCTTTGCTCTCATAGTTCCTTTTTGCCCATAGTTCCTATATATATATTGTGTGTATATCGAATCATTATCTATATCATTACTCGCTTCTACACACCTAAAAATTACTTAAATGGTTAAGGTAAAATCTACATATCAGCAACTGATTCTATGCATTGTCCTGTGGGGTATCTTGTTGATTCCCAATATCTTTGCCTTGGCGTGGGCTGAGTATCTGCATACCTCTTTCGTCAATACAGCAGGCTATATTTTGCTTACATTGGCTTGCTTGTTTCTCCCCGCACTATTCCTAAGAGCCCGCACCTATTTTATATTAGAAGGTGTTTTGTGTATATTTTTTGCACCGATAGAAATAGCCAGTCTGCACCTCAATCATCGCTCTACTTCCGATTTGTTTTTGCAATCTGTTTTTGCCACCAATCCGCAAGAAGCCTTTGAGGTACTGACTTCTGTCGGATGGTTGTGCGTAATTGTTGTGGTAGTATGGATTGCCTACTTCGTTCTTACCGCTTTCCTAAAAAACGACTTTCTCATGCCTTCTACTCTGCGAAAAATAGGTTTTGGTGGCGTATTGATATTCTTCGCCGCACTTTATGGTGTTATGTGGTTCAGTGTAAAGCATACTCTGTTTCAACTATCTTTTGCAGAAGTTTCTACTCGGGCTATGCAGTCAGTTTCAGTAAAGTTCGACAAGATATACCCATACAATATCTATCGAAGTATCCGATTTATCATCCAAGATTCGCGCAAATCTGCCCGCTTGCAAAGCGAACTAACAGATTTCTCGTTTGGCATACAGCGCAGAGATTCTCTTCCCAACGAGTTGTACATCTTGTTTATCGGCGAATCATCACGCTACGATCATTGGGCACTTAATGGATACGAGCGCAACACAACTCCCTCATTATCAGCGCAAAATCACCTCGTCAGTTATTCTTCGGTCTATTCGCAAGCCAACCTGACAATGTATTCAGTGCCTCTCTTGCTTACTCGTGCCACGGCTGACACACCCGATATACAATACCACGAAAAATGTATCACCGATGCCTTTTCGGAAGCGGGTTACTACACGACTTTCATCACACGCAACGAAACGACACCGCTCATCCGTAGAGCGATGAGCGATTGCAACTATTCCTACGCCTTTCCGCAACTCATCGACATCGACTTTGCCAACGATTGCGATAGTTACGATATGGATATGCTCATCCAAGCAAAAGAGGCATACACCTCATCTGCCGCTTTTATGGTGTTTCACTCTATGGGTAGCCACTACAAATATAGTCTCCGCTACCCCGTCAGCGATAATTATTTTACTCCGTCTTTCGGGCGTACCGATGGTTACCAACTTATGAACGAATCGCATAAACAACTGATTATCAATGCGTATGACAACTCCATACGCTATACCGACCGGGTGCTTGATAGTCTGATTGCTTGGGTCGATACTATGCATATTCCCGCCGTAGTGATGTACATTGCAGACCATGGGGAGAGTTTTTGGGACGATCAACATAAGTTTTCAATGCACGGCTCCTACATACCCGTCGAAGCGGAATATCATGTGCCGTTTTTTGTCTGGTATTCAGACGCTTATGCCCAAAAACACGCAGACAAAATTCAGTCGCTTATTGCTAATCGGCACACGCCTGTTACTTCACAGATTGTCTTCCATTCCTTGTTAGATTTGGCAGATATTCGATCGGCTGCAGATAGTACACTGAGTATCTGCTCACCATATCTGTCTCCACAAGATACCATCGCCGTCCTTTGTGGAAGCGGCGAATTGTACCAATATACGATATCATCTAACCAAAGTAAACAATAATAATATGAATAATTTGAAATTATATCTCTCTGTTTCTCTATTGTGGTTGGCTTGTTCCACCCTATCTGCTACCACCTACTACGCCTCACCCGACGGATTGGGCAATGGCACAACCTACGCCACACCTTGTAGTTTTTCCGCAGGATTGAACTACCTGCGCCAAGCGGGCGACACGCTCTATCTGCTCGGTGGACAATACAACTTGGGCAATACCAAAATTACCGACAAGAATGGTACTGCCAACCAATACATCGTCATCTCCGGTTATCCCGGCGAGAAAGCCATTCTCGACTTCCGCACCACTGCCTACGGCACACGCGGATTGCAGATTGCCAATTCGTGTACCTATCTGCATATCAACTATTTAACGCTCCGTTATTCTGGCAAAAACAACCTATACAACGAAGGAAGTTATTGTCTTTTTGAGAACTTAGACATCTATGGTTCTGCCGACACGGGCTGTCAGATGAAAGTGGGCGGAAACAACATCATCAAGAATGTCGATTCACACGACAATTTCGACTACGAATTGGACAAATCCGGCAATCTTACCGCCTGCGACTTTGGTGGCAATGCCGATGGTTTCGCCGACAAACAGCATAGCGGTGCCCCGAATCACTACATTGGTTGTCGCAGTTGGAACAACTCAGATGATGGCTGGGACTTCTTCCAACGCGTTACCACAGGTGAAACCATCATCGAACATTGTGTCTGCTACAAGAATGGCCCTGCCTATTACGATATGCGCAATCACCCTCGTTATCAGACAGATAAAGCATGGTTCGACCAATTCGCCAATGGCAAAGATGTTACTGATGCCGATGGCAATTCCGTCCGAGTAACCTTGGCTAAGTACCCCAATATGGGAAATGGAAATGGTTTCAAACTTGGTGGCGGAAGTACCAACCATAATGTGCTGGTTCATCATTGCTTATCCGTAGCCAACACTGTCAAAGGGTTCGACCAGAACAGCGATGCCGGTGCCGTTCGCCTCTACAACAACACTGCCTACCTTAATAATTCCGACTATAGTTTTTACAACCCTAATGGTTGCTCCTTGGATATTCAAAACTGTATCAGTTTCCAATCCAAGAACCGCAATACTTTTGATAATCAGATAGTTAAAATCAACAAGTACAACTCATGGTCAAGCGGTTTCTCCGTTTCCGCTACCGATTTTCTCTCCTTAGATACCACGGAGATTACCCGCCCTCGTCAAGCCGATGGCAGTCTGTCGGAAGGCACACTGCTACATCTCGCTTCCGGCTCTTCGCTCATCGATGCCGGCGCAGATGTAGGCTTGCCCTACACAGGCGATGCACCCGACCTCGGCTGCTACGAAACCGATGGCGTACTCCACCCGACTATCGTATGCACATCGCTCAATAGCGAACAATGGCTGGCTGCAGGCAATGCAATCACACCCATCATATTCCAATGGGGCGGTGCGGCTACTTCTCTCAAATGTAGCAACCTACCGAATGGTATTGATTATCAAATAAACAATACCAATCGCACACTTATACTCTCCGGGACACCCACGCAAGAGGGCACACACACCATATACATTCAGACCATATCCGACACCGACGAAGCCCTATCGCTCACCGCTGTCATCCATGTCAAGAGCAGTCGCGCACACCGTATCGCATACATCACCATGCCTGATAGCCAAGAGGATAACGCAATCTTAGATTGGTTGCAGCAAAGCGATTCTATCGCCGTCAGCCCTACCGATGCTTCCGCCGTTGCCACCGATTACTCTGGCTATGAAGTACTGGTCATCAGCCCCAAACCGTCTAGCAAAGCCGCAGGGTTTGCTGCACTCAAAGGATACAACAAACCTATACTCGTGCTCAAACCCTTCCTCTTTAAGTCTGGTGTTTGGGATTGGGGAACTGCCGTCAATACACAGGATTTGTCTGTCATCGTAAGCGATACCACACACGCCCTATTTACTGGAATTAACTTCGCTAACTCGCAGGAAATCAAACTATTCAACACTTGCAATACCAATGCCGTAACGGCTATCTCCGCTTGGAGCGGCAGTCCGCAGGGTATCATTACTCTCGGCTCGCCCGCCTCACAGTCTGCTTACACCACCATAGCCGACTTCCCCTCCGGAACAGATCTCAACGGTACCGCTCTACCCCAACGCCTCGTGATGGTAGGTATCTCGGAATATAGCACAGCCTACCTAACTGACGATGCATTGCAAATCATCGAAAATGCAATCTACTATCTGTTGGGTATGTCTACACCGCCACGCGATACCTACCTAAAGGAGACCGAAATTGTCCCTCAAACTGACAAAATTCTCACTCCGCAAGGTGTGGTTATCTTGCGAGGAAATCAGCGATACAATGTGCTGGGGCAGCGCTTGTAACGACAATCTCGCCTGCTATCTCCGCACATCAACGCTTTGTATATCATTGATTTACTATTACTTATCGCCTTATGGATCTAGTGAAACTGCTGCACCAAGAAGTTGTCCCCGCCATCGGTTGTACCGAACCGATAGCCGTGGCACTATGCGTGGCAAAAGCCACCGAACAACTACAACACGAACCTACATCTATCGATGTGCGTTTGAGTAAGAACATCTACAAGAATGCGCTCTCGGTCGGCATTCCCAACACAGGAATGACAGGACTGCCTATCGCCATTGCGCTCGGTGCCACTATCGGACATAGCAATAAGCAATTGGAGGTACTTTGCGATGTCTGCCCCAAGGCAGTGGAGTATGCCAAAGCCTATATGGAGCGCACACCTATCCATATCAAGATCGAACCGCAAGCACCTGATATTCTGTACATTCGCGCAGAAGTAACCGATGGCATCCACTCCGCCCACGCCACCATACAAGGCAGTCATACTCACTTCTGCGAAGATGCCTCTGTCTGTGCTAATTATTCTGCTTCGCCAACCAATGCGCCCGCGAAAGTACCGGCAACAGATGCTCTGACGATGCGCCAAGTGTACGATTTTGCGATGACGGTCAATCTATCCGAAGTGCGTTGGCTCTTAGAAGGTGCAGAGATAAATATCAATGCCGCCAAACAATCGTTCGAAGGCAACTACGGACACGGATTGGGCAAACTCTTGCAAACACAGCGTAAGCGTAAGTGTATGCCCGCTTGTCGCAATCTCTTGCCCGCTATCTTTGGTAACACACTGTTTACCAAGATATTAAGTTACACAAGCGGTGCCTGCGATGCGCGTATGTCAGGAGCAATGGTGCCGGTGATGTCCAATTCGGGGTCGGGCAATCAGGGGATTTCCTGCTCAGTACCCGTCTATATCTACGCCAAGGAAAACAACTGCTCCGAAGAACAGATGATTCGTGCCTTAACGCTTAGTAATCTGACGGTTATCTATATCAAGCAGTCGCTCGGTAGGCTCTCGGCTTTGTGTGGTTGCGTAGTGGCAGCCACCGGTTCAGCAGTAGGTATCACCTGCCTAATGGGTGGTACATACACCGAGATCACCTACGCCATCAAGAATATGATTGCTAATATCTCAGGTATGATTTGCGATGGTGCCAAACCCGGTTGTGCGCTCAAGGTTACCAACGGTGTCAGCACGGCGATTCTCTCCGCCTCATTGGCTATGCAGCACTCCTACGCCGATGCCACAGAGGGGATCGTAGAGGACGACATCGACCGCACCATCCACAATCTGACACGCATCGGACGAGAAGGAATGACGCAAACCGATGACCTCATCTTAGACATCATGCTCCATAAGCAACCCGCCGACAACCAAAATCAGAACAATCGATAACGAACAAACAACCTATATGAAACACTTTTTCAATCTACTGACACTATTGTGCTTTGCCCTATATGCGCAAGCAGAAACCGCTGTCTATCAAGAAGTTAACTACACCATCGACCCCGATTATCTCACTGCCGAGGTTACGCTCAACCCACAGGTTTCGGGCGAACTCTACATCCCTGACGAGATCACGGTCGGACAAGACACCTATCGCGTAACCACAATTGGCGAAAAAGCCTTCAAAGGCTGCAAGAACCTCACCGATATAGTCCTTCCACCCACTATCGAGCGTATCTATCGCAGTGCTTTCGACGGAACGGGTATCATGCTCGACAAGACCAAATGGACAGATGGGGCTTTGTACATCGATAGTTGCCTCATCGCTACCGACAAGACTATCAAAGGCAAGTTTATCATCCCCGAAGGCACACGCCTCATTGCAGCCGGTGCTTTCCAAGGCAACAAAACCCTCACTCGCGTGGAGTTCCCCGCCTCAGTTAAGCGTATCGACCACGAGACTTTCCGCGATTGCAAAAACCTGACACGCGCCATTATCCCGCTTACTATCACCGAGATAGGCGAAGATGCTTTCACCAATTCAGGTATCTGGAACAACGAGAAGAAGTGGAAAAAAGGCGGTTTGTACATCGATGGTTGTCTCATTGCCGTCAATGATAATGTCCCCGCCAAGTTCATCTTCAAAAATAAAGTCCCTACCCGCCTAATCGCTGCCGGTGCATTCGCTAATAACAAGAAAATCAAGTCGGTAGTCATCCCCAACGGCATAACCGAGATACCGGCTGCCGCTTTCTACAAGTGCGAGAACCTTACTGATGTTGTAATCCCCGCCACGGTAAAGCGTGTAGGTAATTTCGCTTTCTATGGTTGTACACTGCTCCGCGAAGCCACCCTGCCTACCGACATCGATTATCTGGGCATGGGTGCCTTCTATGGCTGCGAGAACCTCCGCAAACAAACGCTCTCCAACCGCCTGACAATCATCCCGCAAGGCTGTTTCTACCTTTGCCGCTCCATTCAAAAACTCACCTTCCCTGAGCACCTGCGCAAGATTGACAATGGTGCTTTCACCGGCTGCTCGTCCTTAGAGGATGTCGATCTACCCGCCTCGCTCAAAGAGATTGGTGAGATGGCATTTGCCGGCTGTGCGAAATTCGTAGAGATTCGCATTCCCGAACAAGTGAGCAGTCTGAGCAAAGGCGTATTCACTGCCTGCACCCACCTGCGCAAGATTACGCTGACCGATGGCACTTATGCCATTGGAGATGAGGCGTTTAAGGGGTGTGTTACTTTGGAGAACATCAACATTCCTAAGTCAACCTACCGTATCGGCAAATATGCGTTTCAGAACTGTCTCCAACTCCGCAATATCTATCTTGTGGATCATATTCATTTGCTCGAAGAAGGTGCCTTCCAAGAGTGCAAGATGTTAGAAGAGATTGTCCTTCCCGCTTCGCTTACGGTGCTGAGCAAAGGTGCATTGGCGCAATGCGTCAGCCTGCGCAATGTTAAGTTCAATGAGAAACTGCGCATCATCGAGGATGGCGCATTATATGAGTGCCGCCAACTGCGCGAAGTAGTACTTACCGATAGCGTGCAAATCATTGGAGATGAGGCGTTTATGAATTGTAAGAACCTCCGAAAAGTAGTATTCCCCGAAGGCTTGAAAAAGGTCGGTGCATCGGCTTTCAAAGACTGCGAAAGCCTTGCCGTCCCTCTCTTGCCCCCCACGGCTCAAATCGGTAAAAACGCCTTCAAAGGGTGCAAAAGCAAATAGTTCTATTCTTATAATTGTCCATTCTCACTGCTGGATTTATTATCTGCTATATAATCCCATTTATTATTGCGTAACAGATTTTTTTGCTACTTGTTGCCAACCAACCTTAGCCAATCCATTTTGCCGATTGAGTAAGGCTACGGCACCCAATCGGCAAAATACATTCACGCCCCAAATAAGACTGACCGATTTTTCGTCTTAGAATTGGATATTTGAAAACGCTTAGCGAATTACAATAAAAGAGGATGTCTACAATTTGTCAGACACCCTCTTTTTGTAATGCTCTTGTAGCCCCAAATATCAACTTTATAGCCCAATATCTATATATATAGTCCTACATTATACAACCCAATATCTACATTATACAGCCCAATATACTTCTTTATGTTATGTAGCAAAATATCCTCTTTTTCTTACATTTTGTTACTTAGTTTTTGAGCCGATTTCATCGAATTCTTGTCGAGACCTTATCGAAACCTATCCCCTCAATCGCAATATAGCAAAATGCTACAAAATTAACTAAAATACTATCAAAATATCAAATTCATTTTACCAATTCCAAAACCAAATACCCGATTCTTTTTCCCTCACTTAAACTGCCGCCAAAAATCGCTCCTGGCCTCTCGGCTCATATGCTTAGACTGCGGATAGTTTTCCACAAACCACACTTGATATGCTGTGTAGTCTATTTTATCTTGCAAGAGGTGTTGGCGGCGTGTGCCCCATTCTTGTTTCAGATTGTCTGCACCCAACGACAATAGTTCCTCTATTTTCTGAAACATCTGTTTCGACTGCTCGGGGCGAAAACCGTAAGTCAGTTGATAGGTATGTTCCTCTTCTTCCAAATAATGAATCCTTCCCACAAAAGTGTTGCAGCGTATGGCAGGCGTACCGAGAACGGCGGATTCGCTGGTCATCGTCTGACTATCACCCACCAACATCGTGGCAAAATACATCAGCGAATGAGCTTTGTCGGGCGATACGCGCAACTGATACGGCTTAAATTCCTCGTCGATATTGCGCTCGGTTGTAATGAACACCTTGCCATACCGGCTCAACAACTCTACCAAACGCCGTTTATTCTCTATCGTCAGTCCCACTACACCCACATCGTGATGTGCCTTAAAAGCATTGAATCGCAATACAAAATAAGGTTGCAATACACGCACTTGCCCATCGGCTTGCTTTTCGTAAGGTATGCCTGCATCATCAAGCACCGACACATCGGGCGTGAAACGCGCAGGATAAAGGTATGCCAATTCGTGATACGCAGGATAATAAACAGTCTTTTTCGACTTGCGCGGAGTTCCCATAGGCGACAAAATCACATCGGCAAACGGGTGCGCATACTTAGCAAACAACGGCTCAACCGCATCATCATCATCGTCCAAGATAATACTCTTCATTCGACACATCTTACTTACATGCGCCAAGGTAACAGATGTACCTATGCTTAGTTGAATATGATTGCTAACTGCAATACGCCATACCTTCAAGTTGTAGATTAGTTGCTCTACTCCTTTCATTACTAAGTTATCATACTTTTTCCCTAAGAAAATGTAAGGTATCTTATACAAATCGAGCAACTGCATGGCTGCAGGAATATCTTTTACGGTAACAATCACCCGATGCCCTTTGTCGGTCATCTCTTTGTAGAAGTTGCGTAACAAATGCACATGCGCCGGATGCGCTATGTCTATCAATATGTTCATCTTTCAAATGTTATTTTATTGTCTATACTGAACAGAAATCACATGAATGTCATTTTTGTTAGTTATACTGAACAAAATTTGCACGAATGCGGTTTTTGTTGGTTATACTGGACAAAGTTTTTACTGTCTATTTATGCAATACTTTTCAACCTTGTCAATATCACTTATCTATCTGTATATCTTTGATTTTGCGTGCAGGGTTGCCGACGACAATGGTATATGGCTCTACATCTTTTGTGACTACCGCTCCTGCGCCTACTACTGCCCCATCACCGATGGTAAGACCATTCAGGATTATCGCCCCTGCACCTATCCAACAATCATTACCTATTTTTACCCCCCCCATCCGACGAATCGGAATGTATTTACGAATACAAGAGCCGTTCGCATGAGAAACAAGCGTGATTATCACATGAGGAGCAATAGAAACTCGGTCGCCAATCTCCAAGCAACCTCGGTTGTACACAAAGTTCTGCGTCACGGTCAAATCGCTTGCCACATACACTTGATTGCCTACTCGATAACCTAAGTGGCGCATCGACCATATCCGCACAGGGTTGTACGGAAAATGTACTCCTACCTTATACAGCAACGCATTCTTGATGCGAATCATCCATAGTGAGAGCGTCATTGTTACTTTCTTTTTAACAGTTGAACACCGAGTTTTCCTAATGCGTATAAGAGCGGATGACAGATACATAGGAAACGCCCGTGTTCCACCTGTTCGCCGCCAAAGCGCGCCTTAAAATCTCGTACCCCGTATGCCTCATCAGGCTTGCCTGCGCCCATCATATCGAAGCGAGGGAAACCGTTTTCCGCAGCATAGCGAATACCCAAATAGGTGGCGTAGGACGAAGGGAAAATATGTTCATATAAATCATCCGCTCCACATACAAACCACTCATACACCGCCTTACCGGGCAGACACACACATGCCGTTCCGCCAATGATATGCGATTGATACTCGGCGAGAAAGAAATGTCCGTTTGGTGTGTTGTACAACTGCTCGAAGAACGACCATGAGAACAAAGGTGTCTTCACTTTCATTTTATAGAGTCGCTGCAAAATACCGTAATACTCGCGCACCTGCTCAATGCTTGGCTGCGATACACTAACCACCCCTTCGCGCACTGCCGTTTTTATATTCCGCTTGCGACTTTTGCTTAAGTGCTGCTCTACAGCATCTACGCTCGTTGTTTCGATATGAAAATTCAGATGGGGCTGATAGTCAAACCCTTGCGCACGGAAGACTTCTTTCCAACGGCTGTAATCATTGAAGTTGCGCAGTTCGATATATATGGCTTTGCGTTGCAGTTCATGCCGAGTGGCGAACAGCAACGCAGCAAGTGCATCATCGGAGATATGCTCATCAAGCAAGGCCCCGCCGATGATGATAGCACGGCGCGTAACAAACTGCTTGATAGCATTTTGTGTTCGAGTGATGTATCCCACTATCACACCTGTTAAGACTCCGTTCTCCTCTACTCCGAAAGCAAAGGGCGTCATCTCCTGTGGCACTCGGCTGTAGAACAAGTACGCCTCACGCGTCTGAAACCATGTTGCCCATGCCGAGTGTTCCACCAACGCGTCCCATGCCCCGGGCACAATAGCGTCATATCCGGTAAATACCTGTATCATTGTAGGTTATCAAGTCCAAAAATTCGATAGGTAGGTTATTCCTATTAGGTATCGATTATTTCAATACAATCCGAAAGGTGGTGCCTCCCCCCGGTTTTGTGTTTTTTACAAATAGTCTTCCACCGTGGTATTCCTCGATGATACGCTTCGATAGCGGCAACCCGAGTCCCCAACCGCGCTGTTTAGTAGAGAAACCGGCTTGAAAAATACGCCGAAGGGTATACTTATCCATTCCCTTTCCGGTGTCGCTGATGTCAATCCACACTTCGCCCTCCTCTTTCTGCTGCATATCAATAGTGATTTTTCCCACGCCACTCATAGCGTCCACGGCATTCTTGATTAGGTTCTCTATTACCCACTCAAACAGCGGTACATTGAGCATCAGCAGACACTCTTCCGAAGGCAGCATCGCCACAATCTCCACTTTCTTCGAAACGCGCGAACGCATATAATTAATGGTATTGCGCAACGGTTGCACGATGTCGGTTTCTTGCAACTCCGGCTCGCTACCAATCTTTGAGAATCGGTCGGCAATGGTATGTAGCCTGTCGATGTCCGTCTTCATCTGCGGTATCAGTTCATCATTCGGATAGCGTTCCGAAAGCAACTCCTGCCACGCATTGAGCGAGGAGATAGGTGTTCCCAACTGGTGTGCCGTCTCTTTGCTCAGTCCTACCCACACGCGGTTCTGCTCGCTGCGTTGAGCGGTAAGCATCATCACCACGGCTATGGCGATAAAGATAAAAATTAGTGCAAACTGTATGTATGGTACATAGCGCAGTTGGCGTAGCAAGTTCGACTCATCATAGTAGATATACTGTACATTGTCGGGCGATATTCTCAATTCAATAGGCCCGGAGAGTGTCCGAGGGTCATCTACATGCTGCTCTACATTCCTGCAAACAAGTATCTTGCCGTCCTCGTCCACCATATACACCGGAATGGTAGTATTGTTCTCGATAATGCTCGTTACAAAATCGATGTCAGTATCCTCGTCTGCCAAGATAAGTTGCCGTGTAGCCTCTGCCCATACCTCGACATTCTTCTGCTCTTCTTGTGCCAGTTGTCGTGCTAAGTTGTTGGTAAACAGCACAGAAGCCGCTACTATCACAAGCGACAACACCAATACCAAACTGCCTATTTTTCGTCCGTTCATATTATCAATTACCTTGCTATTCTCCCCCGTCTGCTCACACATTCGCGCACGCACTCTCTACCCGTTTCGCAAATAAGTTTGCAAAGATACACAAATTCAACGAATTACGCAAACAAATTTGCCATATTCTATGGCAAGGTTCTTTCTCTCGCTTACTTCTCTGCTTACTTTAGGGACACGGTTCCCCTGTGCTTGCATAAGTTTTATCCAACTAAACAATTTTATTGGTAACTATTATCTAACTCGCAATCCTGTACTCATCCTGTACTCGCAGTAAGTTTTATCCGACTATACAATGGAGAACTAATCGGAGTACAAAAAAATCGGCTACCCGCAATGGATAGCCGATTCTCTCATATAAGTGAGCATTCCCTGTTTGGAGAAGTTTCCGTAGAGTCTCTTCATGGGTAAAAACTCACCGTAGACCGTATGGCAGAGGATTACTCCTCGTCTTTCTTGGTCTCTTTCTTGGCTGCTTTGGCTGCGCTCTTCTCAGCGTCCATCGAAGCCTTCAAGTTAGCCAGTACACCCAGGTCGCCCAGAGTGGTCTTCTCTACCTTCGGCATCTCAGGTGCAGCCTCGCGCTTCTTGTTCTCCTTAGGAGTCTCTTTGCGCTCCTCCCAAGTGCGGAGGTGGCTCAGACCGATACGCTTAGCATCACTGCTGAACTCGATAACCTTGAAATTGAGTGTATCACCTACAGCCACCGGCGACTTGTCTTCCTTAGCGAGATGACGGTTGGTGCAATAGCCCTCTACGCCATCTTCCAAACGAACCACTGCGCCCTTGTCGTTGAGTTCGGTGATAGTACCCTCTACGATGTTATCCAATCCGTACTTAGCCTCAAGTTCCTTCCAAGGGTTCTCCTCAAGTTGCTTATGGCCAAGCGACAGACGACGGTTCTCCTTATCGATATCGAGCACTACTACATCGATGTTGTCACCAATGTGCGTAAACTCGTTCGGGTGTTTTACTTTCTTGGTCCAACTCAGGTCGCTGATGTGAATCAAGCCTTCTACGCCCTCTTCGAGTTCAACGAATACACCGAAATTGGTGAAGTTGCGTACCTTAGCGGTATGACGGCTGCCTACTGCATAGCGAGTCTCGATGTCTGCCCATGGGTCTGCCTTGAGTTGTTTGAGACCAAGGCTCATCTTACGCTCTGCACGGTCGAGAGTCAAGATAACTGCCTCTACCTCGTCGCCAACCTTCAAGAAGTCGTTAGCACTACGCAGGTGTTGGCTCCAACTCATCTCGCTGACATGGATAAGACCTTCTACACCCTCTGCAATCTCAACGAATGCTCCGTAGTCGGTCATCACCACTACTTTACCTTTTACTTTATCACCTACTTTCAGGTTCGGGTCAAGGGCATCCCATGGGTGCGGAGTGAGTTGTTTCAAGCCGAGAGCGATACGCTTCTTCTCCTCATCAAAGTCGAGAATAACGACATTGATTTTCTGGTCGAGCGACACAATCTCGTGCGGGTCGGATACACGACCCCAACTCAAATCGGTAATGTGGATAAGACCATCTACGCCACCCAAATCGATGAATACACCGTAGGAGGTGATGTTCTTGACGGTACCTTCCAATACCTGACCTTTCTCCAATTTACTGATGATTTCTTGGCGTTGTGCCTCCAACTCAGCCTCGATGAGAGCCTTATGGCTTACAACAACATTGCGGAACTCCGGATTGAGTTTGACAATCTTGAACTCCATCGTCTTACCGACGAAAATGTCGTAGTCGCGAACAGGTTTTACATCGATTTGGCTGCCCGGCAAGAATGCTTCCATACCCAAGATGTCCACAATCATACCGCCCTTTGAACGCCATTTGATGTAGCCGGTAACAATCTCACCATTGTTGTAAGCCTCGTTAACACGATCCCAAGCCTGAGCCGCACGAGCCTCCTTGTGAGAGAGTACCAACTGACCTTTCTTGTCCTCTTGGCTTTGGATATAAACCTCTACTTTGTCGCCCACTTTCAAGTCCGGATTGTAGCGGAACTCTGCTGCGGGAACGATACCGTCAGATTTATAACCTACATTAACGACTACCTCGCGTTTGTTGATAGAGGTAACCGTACCTTCAACAACCTCATTGTCCTTGATTGCAGACAGCGTGTCGTTGTACTTTTGGATTTCTACTTCGTTTTTTGTGCCTTTTTGCTCTGCTTCATAGGCATCCCAGTCGAAGTTCTGGAGTGATTGATTTTCTGCCATAGTGGTAGATAAAAAATTTTGTACGCCCCCTCTGCTCACACACTATATATATACATTATGCTTCCATTAAGTGCCATCAATTGACCATTAATCATGCATTATGCATTCTTCATTGTGCCTTGCATACAGGCTTGTACGAATTAAGGGTTAAACATGTTGTGCTTTTTCTCCGCAGAACTACCCTATCCTATACGCACATAAATTATGCATTATGCATTCATCATTATGCATTGGAATAGTGCAATTCCACAAAAAGCCTGCAAAGTTACAACTAATTTCTGATATACGCAAGCAAAATCGCATTTTCTAAACAAAAAAAACAACCAACACAAAGTAACTAACACATCACATCGTTCACAACACGAAGTTCACAACACGCAGTGCAAAGCACGAAGTATCAGAACCGAATATCTATTCCTCCCATTGCCGTAGCAAGGGGCATCGGATAGCCCGCATTTATCTCGTAGCGTTGGGCAAGCAGGTTCTCTCCACGCACCCAAAGGCTCACCCACTTGCATACCTGCACCTGCCCGCGCAGGTTCCACAATACAAAATTCTGCTTCTGCACAGGCGACACCGAGGTGTACAACCCGTGGATGTACTGCACGCCCGTAGATACCGACCAACGCCCCTCTCGATAAAGCGCACCCACATACAGTTTGTGTTCGGGTGCAGCCACGACAGGAACTTTCATATAGAGGTAACTATAGTTGGCATCCACCGACCATGCCGAGTTGATACGCCAAGCCACTTGCGCCTCCACGCCCGCATTGTCTATCTTGCCCGAGTTCTGATTGAGTATACCCGCTCCGTTGGGATTGGACAAAGTGAGAATGATGTTTTTGCCATCGATATAGAACGCATTGAGCGAGTACGAAAGCCGTCCGCCGAACAGTTGCTCAGAGAATGCCAATTCGTAACTCCATAGGCTCTCGGGGCGCAAGTCGGGGTTCTGCGGCGGGAAAAGATACATCTCCTTGAGTGTCGGATTGCGATAGCCCTTGTTGGCAGACAGTTTGAGTTCGATAGCATACGGCAGATGAACAGCCACACCCGCCTGCGGCACCCATGCCAAGCCCGTCAAAGTATGATAATCCACACGCACACCGGCATTGAGCGTTACCCACGAGGTGATATGCTGACGAAAATCGATATAGCCTGCCACCTCATGCACGGTGCGGTTGATGAGCGTATCGGCTTGCCCCATGCGGTTGCCTTCCACAAACACATTGCGTGCTCGCCCGCCAAAAGCGAAATAATCCACCCCCACCGTAAGGCGATTGCCCGTGAACATCTGCACGCTCTGATAGGCAGACACACCCGCCATATAGTCGTGAGAATCAAAACGATAGAGTTTGGGCGAAGCACCTTCGGCATAACCGTCGTTGATGTAGTGGTGCCCAAAATTGTAGAACCCACTGATAGAACCCGAGGTGCGCTTGTAGGTGTTGCTCACCGAGAGCGAGGTCATACCGCGTGTGATGTTCTGGTCGGCATCCTCCAATGGTTGCGCCACCGAACCGGGCTGAGAAGCATTGAAGTGGGTAACATCCACATCGGCGTGGATATTCCACTGCTTTGAGATGTCGTACCCGAGTTTGGCATAACCGCCATATTGCTCAAACTGCATATTCTCGCGATGCCCGTCGGTGCGGTTATAAGACGCACTAACCACCGAAGTGATACCTTTCATATAAAGGCGATTATTCACCTCGGTTTCCACGGTGTTGTAAGCACCATAACCCGCATGCACTCGCGTCTGCACACCCTCTTGCGGACGACGCGTAACGATATTCACTACCCCACCCATCGCATTCGAGCCGTACAACACCGATGCAGGACCGCGCAAGACCTCCACGCGCTCTGCCATCAACGATTGGTAGGAGTCGGCTATCGGATGCCCCATCAGACCCATGTATTGCGGATGACCATCAATCAGCACCATCATCTGCCCTGTGCTACCACTCAGTCCGCGCAACGAGATAGCCCCCGAAGCACCACCCGAGACACCATATCCCATCACGCCTCGCGCAGTGGCAAACAATCCCGGCACCTGCTCAGTAAGGATAGGCAACAGCGAGGGTTGCATGGTTTGCTCGATGTCCGTACGGGAGATGACGCTGACCGTCTGCGAGAGATGACGCACATCGGTCTCACTACGCACACCCGTAACCACCACTTCAGGAATGGAATCCGTGCGGGTGGGCACTTCCGCAGAAGAAACTACAGCAGAACACAAAAGCGAAATACTCACCAATAGAATCAATCGTTTCATTTTACACCTTATTAATTTAGTGATTGTGTCGCTCAATTGCGCACCGGTTGCGCATAAACCAAGCCAAAACGGATGCAAAAATAATAGAAAAATAAGAACCGCACAAGCCTCAAGGTACAAAAAAGTAATTGGGGTATAAGTTTCCGTGGTTTGGGTAGTATAAAAAACAATAGCGATTACTTTTTTTGATAAGCAATCGCTATTGTAACCTATTGACCGATAAGATATTATGGTATCATTATCTTGCGTGCTTGGTTTCCATTGAGCAGGATATAGATACCTGCGGGGAGGTTGCCTTTCTGCTGCGTGAACTCTTGCCCCATAATCGAGAAGACGCGTGTGCCTTCATCTTGCAGAGAGAAGTCCGCCATCGGCTGATGGATAGCGGTATCATCCGCCTTGCAAACAGAGGTAAGTGCCGCATTCTCTATCTCCCAATAGTTGGCATTGCTGCCATCGGGGGCCGTGTAGCGGAAAGCAAAGCGGAAGTTCGATTGGAGGAACTCGGCAGGAATAGAGAGCGAGCAATCGATATAACTCTTGACTGCATAATCAGGGATAGCGATTTGCGTCCACCGGGTTTCATCGGGCTTATCACCATCGCTGTAAGAGGTTGTGTACCAAAGAGTTTGATAATCGGCATACTTACCGTTGGAGTTATCATAGAAGATGTTGTGGCTGAACGAGAGTGTGGCTCTCTCGGCACCGGCGAGGTTGAAGGCGGGAGAAATCAGCCAATTATCCATCTCACCGTTTTTGCCATAGCCATTGATTTTAGCGCCATACCTGCTATCGGACAGCCAATCGGCACTACCCTTCATATTAGCAGCGGTAAAATCACCAAAACCTGCTTTGAAATCTTGGGTGAAAGTGATGTTGCAGTCGCCCGGTTCCGGGTCGGGGTCAGGAGTTACAGAGCCGTTTCCGAGGTTGAGGGCTACGAGATATGGGTCGTGGTCGGAGTACTTAGATGCACTGCTCCAACTCTGACTTGTATTGACATGATAAACGCCGGCACCTGTAATCTGAGTAGCCATAGAAGCGTTGGCAAAGACATGGTCGATAAGTTGTTGCTTCCCACTATATATATAGGAGTAGGCAGACGAGGAGAAGCGGAGCAACTGCTCGGTATAATCGGCATTGAGCAGGTACTGCAACGGGTCTTCCGAGATGGTGCAGTTGAGGTCGCCGACGATAAGGATGTCGGGGTCGATAGTGATTCTGCTCAGTCCGCTGACCAAGTCGGAGGCGTTGTTCATACGCATCTGCTCACCGTTGTCGTCGCCCGACTTGGCTTTGAAATGGTTAACCGACAGGACAAAACGCTCGCCAGACAGGAGTTCCTCCCACGCTTGATAACGCATTGTGTTGCGATAGTAGGAGCGAGAAGTGGTGGCAGTGTTGGTTCCGTATGGTTTGACCTTATCGAGGCGATACACAAAACCGGACTTAATTTGCTCAGAATCATTATTCTTTGTGCAGTTGTCTTTGACATACGCATAGATGACCTTGCCCGCAGCGTTGTTCATGGCTATGGTGAGATACGACAGCACCGAGTCGCCATTGTTCTCCAACTCGTTGAAAGCATAGATATCTGCATCCATATAGCGCAACGAATTGACCATCCGTTTGGTGCGGTCCTCCAAGCCGAAGACAGTGCTGTAGGAAGAGCGACCATTGTCTAAATCGACAACGAAATAGTTGTATGCATTCTGCCCGCAGACGACGATACGCCCATTGCCCACATCGGGCAAAGCGGCTTGCAGGTCTTGCGTTTCTGCCCAAGCAGCAGAGATAGGAAGCACCAAACAAAGGCACAGTGCTAAGCGTTGAAAGAAAGATTTTGTCATACTAATTTATGTTGGCTATGCTTGCAGCAAAAGAATGCAAACAACTGATTATTTGTAGATTATAAAACTTCTTTGAGTATCTCGCTGACCGTGGGGTGCGGGAATACCACCTGTTGCATCTCGCTGACCGTATAGCCCATACGCACGGCAAATGAGGCTGCGGAAATGAACTCTGACGAAGGATTGCCTATCAGATGTACACCCAAAATAGTTTGGTTGCGCTTATCGACAATCATCTTGCAAAGCCCGGTCTCGCCCTCGTTCTCAGCCACGAAACGCCCGGAATAGGTCATCGGCAGTTTATGCACCTCAAACATATCTTGTACATATTCAGCCGATTTGCCCTCCATATCTTGGTAGAATTGACTTACATCATGCTCCGTCATTCCCACAGAGGCAATCTCCGGATTGGTGTAGACAACCGACGGAATGGCGTTGTAGGCAATACGCTGGAGCGGAATCTGCTTGAGCATACGCCCTACAGCCACTTCGGCTTGGCGACTTGCGACATGGGCGAGCATAATCTTGCCCGTAACATCGCCTGCCGCATAGACATTCGAGAGGTTGGTCTTCATAAAATCGTCCACTACGATACCGCCACGATGCAACTCAAGGTCGTTGAGTGTTTCCAAACCTTGCAGATTAGCCCGACGACCGACCGAAACCAATACACGCTCTGCCTCGTACTCACCATTGGTAGTAAGCACACGATTGCCTTGCAGTTCAAGCACCTTGGTATCGGTAAGTATCTGAATACCTGACTTTTTGTACTTCTCAAGGAGGATAGCAACCACTTCTTGGTCGAGGTTGGGAAGGATAGTGGGCATAGCCTCGATGATAGTAACCGGTACTCCAAGTTCGTGATAGAGAGTAGCAAACTCCATACCGATAACGCCACCGCCCACGATAACAATAGACTTGGGCAGAGCAGTAGCCGCCAAAGCATCGGTAGAATCCCACACAACGGGGTTGTCTTTCAAGCCCGGAATGGGAGGAACAAAATTAGTTGAACCTGTACAAATCAGCAAGTTGTCTGCCTCGTAGGTCTCTTCGCCACACGAGATAACCACTTTATCATCGGTGCGAGAAAGAACGACCGCAGCCCCATTGACGACCCGACAATGCTCATTGTTGAGGCGTTGTTTGATACCCGCAACCAACTTGCGCGCCACCTTGGTCTTGCGCTGAGCCATCTTGGTATAATCGAAGGACACATTCTCTGCTTGCACGCCATACTTAGCGGCATTCTGCGCATTGTAGTACTGCTTGGCACCATAGAGCAGTGTCTTGGTAGGGATACAGCCTACATTGAGGCATGTACCGCCAAGTGCATTCTGCTCAAAGAGAATCACATCTTTGCCTGCCTTTGAGGCTTTCTCGGCTGCGGTGTAACCGGCAGGGCCACCACCGATGATTGCTAAAAAGTAGTTCATAGTATTTTTTGTTTTCCATTAAATACTTTGGTTTCTCCCATATTCTCCATTAATTTCCATTAAAAAGCCATTAAAACATAGTGGCACATTCCTCCGTTAATTGCGATTAATTGACCATTAATTAGGTATTCTAAATGGTCTAGGATTTCTAGGGGAAATTATACATTATGCATTATGCATTATTCATTATGCACTCTATTATGCATTCCATTCGTTAGTCGTGGAGTTTGTTACGGGTGTAGTAGGCGCGGACATAGGTGAAGTAGAATATCACACCGGCGGCATACAACCCTACTCCCGTCCAGAAGGCAGCACTATATCCGCAATGCTCCGCCACAACTCCACCAATCAACATACCTACTCCCATACCTAAATCCCAAGATGTAAGCAAGGTCGAGTTGGCGGTACCACGCTGGCTATGCGGTGCCATATTGATGAAAATCATCTGGAAAGCCGGCCATAAATGACCATTTCCCAAGCCGATAACAAGCGGTGCAAGATAGTAGCCCACTACATTCGGCACAGCAGCAAAAATAATAAAACCGCTGATAGACACCAAGATACCCAACGAGGCGTTGCGCAAAATCAGTCCTTTTCGCAAGGAGCGACTGCCCGTGAGGCGCGAGACAATCAGACCAATGGCGAAAAGCGTAAAGAACATACCCGTTCCGCTAGTGATACCCATCACTTCACGCCCATAGATAGCCACATAGGTGGTAACGACACTGTATGCAAAAGCAAGCGCAAAAACAACCAAGAAGGGTGCCCAACCTTTGAGCATCAAGAAACGATCCAACGAGATAGGCTGTTTATCAATCTCGAGGATACGATCACGCACATGTATCGTGCTGACAACCACTATTCCCAACAACGAGCAACCGAGGGCAAGCCAAAACAACATCTCGTAACTATGGAAACGCACGAAAAGGAACATCGCAATACCCGGACTGATAGCCGTAGCGATATTGTTGCTAAGTCCGTAATAACCAATGCCTTCCGCCCGACGCGACGGGGGCAGGACATCGATGGCAACCGTAGAGAGGGAGACGCCCGTTGCGCCAAACGGGGCACCATGCAACATACGAAACATGGCAAAAGCGGTAAGACTACCCGCTACCAAATAACCGCCAAAGAAAGCAGCAGTAAGGAAATAGAAAATGAGCAACATCATCTTGCGCGGAAAACTATCCACGAAGAAACCGCTGAAAGGACGAATAAGGAGTGCCGCCACGGCATAACCGGACAAGACTAAGCCAATCACCTGTTTATCAGCACCATAAGTATCGGTGAGATACAACGGCAACAATGGTGTAAGGAGCATAAAGGCAAAGTACATCAAGAAATTGCCCGTCCATACTTTGATGTAATTGCTATTCCATAGTTTCTCTTTTGGTTCGGTAGTTTCCATAAGATTATGTCTTTTCCTATATTATTTTTAGAACATTCGCACCGCCTTAGGTCTCGACAAGAACTTGACAGAATCTCGGCAAGGTCTAGGTAGGGTCTCGGCAAAGGCGATACCTAGTCTATCAGATTTTATCGACTATTCAATGCTGTCTCTCATTGTGGAGAGTGCTATTCTGACAGCCAATTTGACGAGTTCGACGCAAGGGCGTTTTTTGTAGTAGTCATCGGTTCGCTCGGCAGGCATCGGCGACTGCGGTTTGGGCGCAATACCGAGCAACTCGGCACATACGATGCTGCCATTCTCGGCTTTGAATCGCGCGGCAAGGTCTTGCACCAAGGCATAATTGTTCATCTTTCCTGTTTTGTCGCCTGCAATGGCACTCCCATTGTGCAAGCCCGCCAACATAAACATCCCGCACGCTGCTCCGCAGGTCATCCGCATACGCCCCATTCCGCCTCCGAACGAAGCCGACAGGCGAAGCGCAAGCGACTCATTATCAACGCCATACACATCAGCACAAGAGGCAAAGACCGCCTGCGCACAATTAAAGCCTTGCTCAAACAACTCTTGAGCGCGTGCTGCGCGTTGCTCAATTTCTTGGTCAGACAAATGCATTATTTGATTGATTGTTAGGTCTTCCCAAATCGAGAAGACAATGTTTTAAGTGTGCAAAGATACAGCAAAATTCCGAAACTTGCAAACAAAATTTGCCCAAACGAAAAATAAGCAGTACTTTTGTGGAAGAAAACAATCAAAAAACGAAGATGAATCGCTATACCTTTGCTCATATTGCGCGTCGCTTGCTGCACCTACACTACAATGTTCGATTGACCGGGATGGAGAGTATGTTCGATGGCAAAACGCATTTGGTATTGCCCAATCACACCGCCTACATAGACCCTATTCTGCTCTTTGCGGAATGTGGCGATTTGCCTCTATGCCCGATGTCGGACGAGCGATTTTTCCGCAATCCGTTGTTTCGACACATATTGCAAATGGCAGACGCAGTGGCGGTGCCCGACTTGGAAAAAACAACCCACCGCGCGGAGGAAGCATCGATAGCGAGCAGTTTGAGCCGAGTGACCATCGACTCGTTGGCGGCGGGAAAAGAGATGGTTTTCTACCCTTCCGGGCATGTAAAGACCGTGGATAGAGAGGTTATCGGCAACAGGCGTATGGCATACGAGGTTTGCAAGGAACTACCTGAGAATGTGGAGATTATCATGGTGCGTATGCGCGGATTGGAGCAAAGCCTTTGGAGCAAACTGCACCCAAAACGCCTCTGTCTGCGGCGTAAGGTGCATATCCATTTTGAACCGATGACGAAACAACTATGCGAATGGGCAGCCACGCTTGGCAGACGAGATTTTAACCAAAAATTGGAGGAGTGGTACAACCAAGAAATGTTGTAATTTTCCGCTTTTGAGCCGCTAAACAAGAAGGGGCTATTGTGCGGATAAGAAAAAATTAGTATCTTTGTATCGTTTTTCTTGACATCTATGGCAAAACGAGTATTGATGGCAATGTCGGGCGGAATCGACTCCACCGTATCGGCTATGCTCCTATTGGAGCGGGGCTATGAATTGGTGGGCGTAACTTTCCGCACCTTCGATTCTATTAAGGAGTCGTGCCTTGTGCGTGAAAAAGGTTGCTGCTCGGTAGAGAGCATAATGGAAGCCAAGCATACGGCACAAACGCTTGGTTTTGAGCACCATATATTGGATTTTCGCGAGACTTTTAAGGAGCATGTCATCCGCAATTTTGTAGACGAATACACCCATGGGCGCACACCTAATCCGTGTGTGCTTTGCAACTCGCACATCAAATGGGGCGAGATGCTCAAAGCAGCCGATGAGTACGGCTGCGACCTGATTGCCACGGGACACTATGCCCGAATAGCAGAGCATAGAGGGCATTGGTACTTGCGCACGGCAGTAGATACCCACAAGGACCAGACCTATTTTCTATGGATGCTCACCGAGGAGAACCTCAAACGCACCATCTTCCCATTGGGCGAACTGACCAAGCCGGAAGTGAGGCAGATTGCCTTTGACCACGGTTTTGAGAAACTGAGCAAAAAGGCTGAAAGTCAGGAGATTTGCTTTGTGCCGAACAACGACTACCGCACCTTCTTGGCAGAACAAGGTGTACATATAGAGAAAGGCAAATACCTGTCGGCAGACGGGCAAGTAGTAGGCGAACACGAAGGTTTTTGTAACTACACTATAGGTCAGCGTAAAGGGCTTGGTATAGCCCTTGGCACGCCACAGTTTGTACAGAAAATCAACGCTGAGACCAACGAAGTAACCCTCGGCACACACGACGCACTCTATTCGACGCATGTAGAAGCCACCAATACACGCATTCGCGATATCGATTGGCTGCGCGAATCCCCCGATGTAGAAGCGCGTATTCGCTACAAATCGCCCACTACACCTGCTCGTATATGGATAGGCGACAAGGGGCGTATTGCACTCGATTTTGAGCAATCAGTCTGGGGTGTTACACCCGGACAATCGTTGGTCATCTACAAAGACGGACTGGTGGTCGCGGGAGGGCTTATCAGCAATTGAGAATTATACTGCAATGAAAAAACTACACTGCTCCACAAACGGAAGAGACACGCTTGGACATTGATATTCGGTGCGATTTAATTATCAATTTGGGTTCTGCTATTGAAGGTAATCAAGAAGAAATAGACTAATTGTTTTCCCACTCAAATCTCTCTACAAAAAATCCCTTTCCGCACTATATTGTGTAAGGGATTTTATTGATATATTTATCTGATATTCTGCCTATTACGCGCGAAAGCGTTTGGATAGGCAGAAACACCAATAGAACAATGCACAGAGCGCAATCGCACCGCCTACATAGCCAATATAGGCAATCGACCAATGGGTACATATCTGCCCGCCAACCAGTGTTCCCGTAGCGATACCAAGGTTGAAAATACCCGACGAGATAGACATCGCCACCGGGGTGGCATCGGCATCGGTATGGTTGATAATCTCATTTTGGAAAGAGACATTGTATGCCGTGGCAGACATTCCCCACGCCGCGCAAAGGAAAATAATCCATACTCTGGCGTGCGCTACGGGCGACAAGAGCAACTGACATACGCAGATACCGCCTATCGCAAAGGCAATAAAGCGAATCGGGTTGCGACTGTAGAACTTAGAAAACAAGATACTTCCGATGATACCTGCCACACCAAAAAGCATCAGCGTGTTGGTTACCCAATTAGCAGACAAATGCGCTACTTGCAACAGGAACGGCTCGATGTAACTATAGCCGACATAGTAGGCAGTGGAGAACAAAAGCGTAAGAATATAGATACCTATCAGAATGGGTTTCTTGAGCAGTGATGGTAATTGGCGTACCGAGAAACCGCCATGCGAAGGCACTTGCGGCAGCGTAAAAAAGAGATAAACGAGTGTTGCGAATGAGAAAACAGCGATACTCATAAATGTCATTCGCCAGCCTACTTGCAGACCAATCATACGCCCGATAGGCAGACCGAGAATCATCGCCACCGATGTGCCCGTAACAATCATACTGAGTGCCAAAGGGCGTTTAGAATCGGGTACAAGACTTACCGCCAAAGGCGAGACAATCGACCAAAAGATAGCATGCGTACACGCCACACCAATACGCGAAAACATCAGCATATAGTAGGTTTGCGAAAGCGAGGACAGCACTTGGAAAAGTACAAATGCCGCCACTACCCAAAGCAAGAGTTTGCGCAGATTGATCTTAGAAACCGCTAACATCAATGGCAAAGAAAGCAACATCACCATCCAGGCATATACCGAGATAAGCATGCCCGCATGTGCCTCGGTGGTATGAAAATCGGCAGCAATGTCGGTGAGCAGAGCAATCGGAATGAACTCCGAAGTGTTGAATACGAAAGTGGCACAAGTAAGCCCGATGAGGGGCAGCCAGTTGCGCCATGTCATCTGATTATTCTCCATAGAATAACACTTTTTACTAATACCTTTATTGACTAATACCTTCAAAAAACGGGCGCAAAATTACTGCTTTTCGGCGAAATATGCAAAGAGAAAACGCATTTTTTATTTGCACACCTCATAAAAAAGCAGTAATTTTACACACTTTTTTGGTCGAGACTCCGTGTACCCAACAAGCATAAAAAACAAAACTAAACAATAAACCAAATGAAAAAGTTAGTAAGAATGGCACTAATGTGCTGTGCAGCAGTAGTTTGCGCATTGACAATGACAGGCTGCGGAGTAAGTGTAGAAGGTGATTTCCTGTACGATGTAAGCGTATCGGAAGGCACCTCTGCGGGTTCGTATATGTCGTACAAGGCTTATGCAGAAAGCACCATTCTGGATGCAGTGAAGACAACGGGTGCTATCCAAACGGATGGCAACAACACCTATTTCATACTCTCCGGCAATCAAAAGAAATGCGATAAGAAGATGGCAGCCGCTGTAGCCAAGGCAATGGACGACATCGAGAACAGCGAGGACTACGACACCACTATTTTCGTTGTAGATGAGGTAACCGTAGAAGTTTCGCGCAACGGTGAAGAGGGAAAAGTTACGGTTTTCTCGCGTAAGTTCAAGACTCAAAAGAACCACTAATCGTTGGTTCTGCTGTGCGGCATTTTTGGTAATCAGCGCAGGTGTTGCCCGACAGTCTATTTAGCATTCTGATAGAGATATGCGCTTAGAGATAGCAAAATGCTATTTTGCAAATCGCTCTTAGGTCTCGATTAGGTCTCGACTAAGTTTCGACAAAAACGGCTCACAGACCGTTTGACAAAAAGACAGTAGAAAGCATCAGACAAGAGAAAAATGTCAGCGCGGTTCTTGCACCTTTTGGCTCACCTACCCTACCTTACTGAACAAACCGAAACAAAAACGGCTACCCGATTTTGGGCAGCCGTTTTTCTTATGCACAAAGCGCAGGATTATGCCATACGAGCGGCGGCGTCTTTGTAGTATTTCTGATCGACAAAGACATCGGTGGTGTACGGGTTGATGTGGCGTTTCTTGGCTTGGTAGATGATGTAAGCCAATGCTATGACATTGACAATCAGAGCCAAAGCACTGACAACGGTCATCGCCGTTGGGTCAGCATTGAAATTGGTGCCGGCCTCGATACCATTGAGTGTACCATCGGCATAGAGCGAAGGCAGAACGACCCAACTATGTGCTTTCTCGCCCGTGGTAGCAAATACCTCTTGGAACAGAGGGAAGCACTGAGCAAACATACACCAGATAGCCAGCGTGTTAGCACGGTTCTGAATCCATCCGCCACGGTTCCAGCAAATAGCGGCAATAGTGGGCGCAAGCAACAGAGCCACACCGCAATACCAAGAGTGAGTAGGCAAGCAGTTGTAGGTGTAAGCAAAGTTCCAAACATCGTAAACGAGGATATAGACCCAAGTCATATCAGGCCAGAGCATATCGGTTTTGTCCTTCGATGAATAGACCGACCACCAAGCCGTCATACAGAAGATGTTGAGCAATCCGGCAATACCGTTCATCACATTGTGCCATCCGCCGTAGAGCCAAACGCCCTCGTTAGACAGACGCCATACGCCCCAACCGGTGATAGCCGACTCGAAATCGGAGCAAACGGCAATGAGGATGTTGATAGCCACAATCACGAACGGGAAGCAGCGGAACCAGTGTTGCTTACCGATACCAATCTCATACTTGATGAGCATAAAACCGATACATCCGGCAAGAGCGGCATAGAGTTTGGCATAGTGGAACCACCCGCCCATGTAGAGGTGTGTCGGGTTGTTGAGTGCCCATTCTGCCCCGCATTGTGCGCCAATAGCGATGGCAAGAAAATAGATAGTAAGGGCGGCAGGAATAACACCAAAGGTGATAATTCCGCCCCATTTGGTACGGCGTGCAAACTCGTTGAAAAGAATCAGTCCGACCAAAACAGCCAGCAGCATGAGCCACTGAGAGAGCGCATCGGCTCCATAGACATGAAATAACATAAATTTGTAAGTTGTTTGTTTCTCCGCACCGAGGCAACGGAGCAGGTTTGAAAAAAAGTATTAGATAGAAAATTCGCTTTGTTCGCTTAGGTGGCAGACCATGCACAACGCATTGCCAAGCATACCAAAAAGCAAACATTTTGAGCGATTGCGACAATACCAAAAGGCGGTTACCAAAACGGTCTTCCGCAAAGGGAAGACCGTTTTAAGCAATTTATCTCATTAGGAGCAGCGATTAAATCATCAGTGCTGCAACGAGCGACAAGATGGCGTAGAACTCCGGTAGAGCGGCATAAATCATGGTGTTGGTTTGTACATCATGACCGGCAGCGATACCTGCGATACCGTTAGCGCAGACTTGACCTTGACGGATACCCGAGATAAGGCATACCAAACCTACTGCCAAACCTACTGCGAAAAGCATCGGACCTTGAGCGGCAAAGTCTTTGCCCATCCACATCAAGAAAGCCACGAAACCATACAAACCCTGCGTGGCGGGGAGAGCGGAAAGAATCATGTAACTGCTCGATTTGTCTTTGTTCTTTTTGAGCGCACCCTCAGCAGCCTTACCTGCGATAGTGGTACCATAGGAAGAACCTACACCGGCGAGACCCAACATCAGTCCCCAACCGAGATAACCTAAAATTTCATTCATAATGTATAATTTGTTATTTGTTATTTTATTGCTTTATTGTTTTGCAAAAGGTTTGTAGAGCGTACCTTTGCCTTCGTAGCCGGAGTTTTTGAAGTACTCCACAAAACTCAGACGCAAGGGGTGTACAAACGCTCCAAGAGCCGACATCGCCAAGTTGAGCGCATGGCCAATAAGCAAGATGATGACGAAAGGAAGCCATTGCCATGTGGGGTTATCGCCCAGCACCATTCCTGCCAAGTTGTTGAACGCACCGCCCAACATACCGCCAGCCAAACCGAGGGCATACAGACGGATATACGACAGCACATCGCCCAAGATACCCGTAGCCATATTGTAGGTGTCCCACAAGCCGGCACCGATGTTAATCAGCGGGTTACGCCCGGGTTTATTGAATATGTAGATACCCAAAGCCGAGATGGCAGCCACTACGATAAGTGTCCACTTGGTAACCTCCTCGGGGAAGAGGTGGGTCATACCGAGCAGCAAGACAATCAGTCCGCCTACGATAAGCAACAGCCAACCCCATGTAGAGATATTCTCCTTGAAACCAAAGCGTTTAGTATAGCAGATAGCCTTAACCACCATAGCCAAACAGATATGGAAGACACCGATACACAATGCCATAACCATCTGAATATCATACGATGAACCTGCTACCTCCACATTACCTTTGATCATCACCGATTTGAGCGCTTCCGGCACCCACGATGCGGCATAGAGGTCAATGCCGAAGAAGGTTCCCAAGAAGAATCCAATGACCGCCGTACCTACACCCAATGTGGTGATGATAGGACCAAGCCCCTCGAACATCTGAATCTTGAGTTTGCCTTTGCTGATAAGAATACCTATTAATATAAGGAGTAGCCCATAGCCGCAATCGCCCATACAGATAGCAAAGAAAAGCAAGAAGAAGGGACCGAGGATAGGCGTCGGGTCGAACTCGCCATACGACGGCCAACCATACATACCCGTAAGGCACTCGAACATCTTGGTAAAGCGGTTGTTGTGCAGTTTGATAGGCGTGTTGTCCTCGACGGTAGGGTCTTCCTCCTGATAATAAACACTCTGGCTATCAAGCAGTTGGTTGAGTTCCTGCTCTTTGTCTATCGGGCAGAAACCTTCCAACAGTTTAAGGCTGCCATCGGCTATCGTATCTGTATTGAGCGTTACTCGCTTCCAATCGATCTGTTGCAGCGTAGTCTGCAGTTCGGCTTTTAGAGCGGGGATATTCTCCTTTGCCCACAGTTCGATACGCGCATTCTGCGCTACCAGCAGTCCATTGAGCCCCTTTACATCCTTCTGCAAGTCGGCAGCCGACTTCTCATTGAGCGTCTGCTCTTGGCAATACTCGGGCAACTCCTCGCGTACCTCACCCGAATGCACCACTTGTACAAAATAGGTGGTAGCACCGATAGTGGTTAGCACAATGCCCAAGTTGTCGGTGAATTTCGATTTGGAGCAGGTGTAGTAGTGCAACTCATAGCCGGCTTGCTTGAGTTGCGCAATACGCTCAGCAGAGAAATCGCCCCATACAGCCATACGCTCCGCCTCTTTCTTGGTAGTAGCGATACGCTGCTCTATAGCGGCTTTCTCCTGCAAGAGTTGGTCGGGTGCACCATTGGCGATGGTCTTACGCAACTGCTCGGCATGCGCAATAGCCTGCTGCAAGTCGGTATCTTCTGCTGCGCCTGCGGCTTTCTCTGTGATATGCACAACACCTATCGCACGGAGTTGCTCCAGAAACGCCTCATAATCACGATGGAACACCAAGAAGGTGTATTTCTTCATTTGGGTAATCATAGTGCAGCCTCCTTTGCTTGTTGTTCTGCTTCGCGGGCTTCTGCCTCACGCTTTGCCTTTACGATTTTTTGGCTCGACTTAGACAGGTTCTCCTCATCTTCCATAAATCGCTTAATCTTGCGAATGGCATCTTGGTAGCCCGGAATCTGTACTTTCTCAAAAAGGTTGACCTTCTGAGTGGTTTTCTTGCGTGCATACTCCAGCAAGTCCACTTTGCGGCGAACAAACTCCTGGCGGATACCTACATCGGCTATCGCCTTGAGTTGCTCAAACCCGTCGGCGAACCACTTGGGGCTGGAGAACAGGCTAAAATCCTTGGTCGAATAGACCACCTCTTCCAATACAGGGATACGCACGCCGGCTATCTTCTTGACAGACATACGCACATCATCCACATGTATCAGACTAGTGTCAAACTCGCCCCATAAAGCCAACATCTGATCATAATCTTTGATACGGCGGTTCACCTCTTCGTCTAACTCGGCTATCTCCTTCTTGGCTTTTTTTACCTCCAAGCGGAGTGCCGACTCTTTGCTCTGAAGCGTCGGAAGAGTGCGCTGCCGCATCTTGAGATTCTTCTCAAGTGCTTGCAAGGATGTTTTGTTATATTGAAACTGAATTGCCATAATTTTACTTATGCTTTCGGCCAGTATTTATCTACAATGGCTTGCTTGATATTCACCTCTTCGGGTTTGAAATACTTAGCAAAGAGCGTCCACGCCACATCAAGCATCTGCGTGGTATTGATATTCACATCAATAGCCAAGATCTCACGCGAGTAGTCCTTAGCAAAAGCCAAGCAACGCTCATCGTAATTGGTCAGATCGAAACCATTCTCTTTCTTGGTCTTTGCATTGGCCGCATCGGCGTAAAGACGAACGGCAGCGTTCATCACCTGCGGATGATCTTCGCGTGTTTTCTTGCCTGCTACCAACTGTTTCAGACGCGACAATGAACGGAACGGATCGACAATTACTTTTCCTATATCCGAATCACGACGCAGATACAACTGACCCTCGGTGATATAACCGGTGTTATCCGGAATAGCGTGCGTGATGTCGCCGCCCGACAAGGTAGTTACCGCAATAATCGTAATCGAACCACCGCCGGCTTCCTCGGGGAACTGCACGGCTTTCTCGTAGATTTTTGCCAAGTCGGAATAGAGCGAACCAGGCATAGAGTCCTTACTCGGAATCTGATCCATACGGTTGCTTACGATGGCGAGTGCGTCAGCATAGAGCGTCATATCGGTCAAAAGCACGAGTACTTTCTCGTGTTTCTGCACAGCGAAATACTCGGCTGCCGTCAGTGCCATATCAGGGATAAGCAGACGCTCTACAGGCGGGTTCTCGGTAGTATTGACAAACGATACGATACGATCGAGTACTCCGGCGTTGGAGAACACATTCTTGAAGTAGAGGTAGTCATCGTTGGTCAGACCCATACCGCCTAAGATGATCTTGTCGGCTTCGGCACGCAATGCCACATTGGCCATCACTTGGTTGTAAGGTTGGTCGGGGTCGGCAAAGAAAGGAATCTTCTGACCGGAAACCAAAGTGTTGTTTAGGTCGATACCTGCGATACCCGTTGCAATCAACTCCGACGGTTGCTTACGACGCACGGGGTTCACACTCGGACCACCAATCTCCACTTCCTCGCCCTCAACATCGGGTCCGCCATCGATAGGCTCGCCATAAGCGTTGAAGAAACGTCCTGCCAACTGGTCGCTAACGCGCAGCGAAGGAGCCTTACCCAAGAACACCACTTCGGCGTTGGTAGGGATACCCTCAGTACCTTGGAACACCTGGAGTGTTACATCGTCGCCCATAATCTTAACGACTTGGGCAAGTTTGCCGTTTACGGTAGCGAGTTCATCGTTACCCACACCCTCGGCTTTCAGCGAACAAGTTGCTTTCGTGATCGCCGTAATCTCGGTGTAAATCTTTTGAAATGCTTTTGCCATAGTCGTTATCCTTTTATTTGTTTCTCAGCCAATAATTCGTTTAATTTTTTCTGATATTCTTCAAATTCTGCGGAGTGGAACTCGCTGTAGTTCATCTGTTTGCAGAGGTTGATAACCTTCTTGAAGTATTCGCTTACATCTAAGAAGTTTTGGAAATCATAGTCGTGTCGGCAGATATCCATTACCAGGTCGAGCATATACTCTTGTCGCTCAAGCGGGCAAACGGCATCGATCTTATCGAAAGCGTCTTGTTGCAAAATCACAAAGTCGATAACTTCCGATTTCCAGAACTCCTCGTGGTAATCTACAGGCACACCGTCATCACCCAAGATGTTGATTTGCTCCTGTATCTCCTTACCGCGTTGCAAGTAGGTCTTCATATCGTTCACTTTGCCGAGCCATTCGCCATCGATACGCTGCGAGATATACTCCTCAAACTCGGGGTACTCGATATACTTTGAGTAGGAGTCAATCGGGTTTACAGCCGGATAGCGTTTGCGGTCAGCACGCGCCTGCTCCAATGCATAGAAACAGCGTGCCACTTTCTTCGTACCCTCGGTAACAGGCTCCTTAAGGTTACCACCCGCAGGAGATACCGTACCCAAGAAGGTAACCGAACCGGTCTTGCCGTTGTTTAGATATACATAGCCGGCACGAGCGTAGAAAGCACCGATGATAGCCGACAAGTCCATCGGGAAAGCGTCCTGACCAGGCAACTCCTCCAGACGGTTCGACATCTCACGCAATGCCTGTGCCCAACGGCTCGTCGAGTCGGCCATAAGAAGCACGCGCAAGCCCATCGAACGGTAGTACTCGGCTATCGTCATCGATGTATAAACCGAAGCCTCACGCGATGCCACAGGCATGTTCGATGTGTTGGCGATGATGATGGTGCGCTCCATCAACTTACGTCCTGTATGCGGGTCTTCCAACTCGGGGAACTCCGTAAAGGTCTCCACAACCTCGTTGGCACGCTCACCGCAGGCTGCGATAATCACGATGTCCGCTTCGGCTTGCTTAGAGATAGCGTGCTGCAGCACCGTCTTTCCCGTACCGAAAGGACCGGGGATAAAGCCCGTACCGCCCTCGCAAATCGGGTTGGCAGTGTCTATGGTGCGCACACCCGTTTCCAGTAGTTTGAATGGGCGCGGTTTGCTCTTATAAGCCAATATGGCCTTCTTTACCGGCCATTTCTGTACCATTGTTACCTCGTGGTCGTTGCCCTCCTCATCGGTCAGAACGGCTATCGTATCCAATATCTTGTACTCGCCCGCAGCCACAATACTCTTGACTGTGTACTCGCCCTCGAATACAAAAGGCACCATAATTTTGTGCGGTTGGTGGTTCTCGTCCACCTCACCGAGCCATGCGGCTGCCTCTACCTTGTCGCCTACCTTAGCAATAGGCTCAAACTTCCAGAGTTTCTCTTTATCCAAGGGGAAGTTATACTCGCCTCGTTTCAAAAACACGCCCGTAAGTTTATTCAGGTCGTTCTGCAAACCGTCGTAATTACGGCTCAGCAGACCAGGTCCCAGAGTAACCTCAAGCATGTGTCCCGTAAACTCCACATGGTTGCCTACTTTTAGTCCACGCGTCGATTCAAATACCTGCGTATAGACATTATCGCCTATCACCTTGATCACCTCTGCCATCAACTTGGTGTCGCCCAATGTGATATAGCAGATTTCGTTTTGTGCGACAGGGCCGTCCACTGCCACGGTAACGAGGTTCGAGATGATACCTTTTACTTTTCCTGTTGTCATATCTTTGTTGATTATTTTCTAGTTTGTTTTATGCCTCTGTATCGAGGTTTACACCTTTCTTCATATCTGCCACCAAGGCGCGGAATACTTTCTCGCCCTGCTCTACCGTCAGCAACGACCAGCGGTTGAGCATCTCGGCTTGCAGATAGTATGCCAATACATTCTCTATCGAGAAATCTACATACAGCGTTGCCTCCTCAAGCCATGCGAAGCGCAGAGCGTCCATGCGTTTCTCGCGTTCCATTAGGTTGTCGATATCCACCAGCGACATCACCTCTTGCAGGTTGTCCATTACGCCGCCCAATCCGAAATCTTTCTGAGGCAGGTTTTTGCGCAGTATCTCTGCCACCTCTCCTTGCCCCACAATCATCTTGCGAACATCAAATCCGTGCTTGCGGCATATCGTGGCTACCAACACATTATTCATATCTTGGTTGTAGGCAAACCACGCACGAACAAATTTGTTTCTGCTTTTCAAGCCGTATTCGTACAATAGTTGTGTGCGCAAGTCGGTTTCTGACAGTCCGTTGCGTGCCTCTTCCCACCATGCCGGTTGGCCGATGATAGAGTCGTCGTATCGCTCTATCAGTTCGCTGATTTCGGGAGCGTCGCTTTTCATACGGAGCAGGTCGAGCAGGCGCAAGTCCTTCTCCGTCAAGGTTTCCTCGAGCAACGCCGTCAGCGATTCCATCGTCATCGGAGCCTCACCGCCGGCTTTCAACTCGGGCAAACCCGCTATCAAACATTCGTATCCCATATCTATTCTATTTTCACCTCAGTTTCCCCGAAGCCAGCAACCAATATGCCTTAGCAACGGCTGCGTCTCCGAGTGTGCCGATTTACTTACCAAACAGCAACTCGATCAGTTGCGGACGCAAGAACTCCTTGAAATACGCTACAAACTCTTGGTCGCCAAACGACAATTTATAGCCGCCCTTAGCAGGCTTAACGGCAAAGTCGGTCTTTATGCCCTTTACCTCTTTTATCTCTACACCTTTATCTAACAGACCTTTGGCATTGGCTTCAAAGTACTGCTTCAGAGCCTCAGCGTCTTTTGCCTCTATCTCCACCTCACCATTCTTAGCCATCTGCTCTGCCAGTTTCAAGATAATACCTTGCATAAACTTCGCATCAGCGGTAGCGGCTTTTACGCTCTCTTGCGCCACTTGGTCGGTGAGCAGGTTGGTAACCTCTGTCTTGAGCGCATTCACACTCTGCTCGGCAAACAACTTCAACTCAGCGCGTGTGTTCTTATCCAACTCATGCGCTTTGGTTTCTGCGGCTGCCACTTTCGCTTGAGCCTCTTTCTCGGCATTAGCGATTATCTCTGCGGCTTGCGCATTGGCTTTGTCGATAATCTGTTGTGCCTCGGCATTACCTTTCTCTACACCTTCTGCGTAGATTTTGTCGGTCAATTCTGATAAGTTCATTGTATTTGTATTTTATATTTTACATTTTGTTACTTCGGCAGTACTTTTTCCTACTTTTCATACCACCGTAGTAGATGTATTGTAGTGCGAAAGAACCAATTTACAGTCTTTCTGCAAAAAAATCCGTGCAAAGGTACAAAAAATAATCCGCTTCTACAAACCTTTCCGCCACAAAAATAGTTTTGTCCCTTTTGCCTTCCATTTTTCTATGTTCTACAACTATATTTCCACCCAATCATTATCATCGGCAAACACTTATCAAGTATCAAAGTCTGTGCCAAATTTCGGATTACTCATTGTTTTCTCATACCTACATTTTCCAAAATTCTTATCCAGATAGCCTATCAGAGAAATTTGGAATATACACTAATTATTCTTTTCTATGTTATATGCAGGCCATATAAAAACCATATAGGTGCTATCCATTATGCTCCGTTAATATCGGCTAATTGACCGTTAAACATATAATTACCATGTAATTAACCATAAATTACGCATTATGCATTCATCATTTTGTCAGATATATTGCCATATAACTATCAAAATGCTATTTTGCATAGACGGCCTTAGGTCTCGGTAAGGTCTCGACAAGAACTCGACGAAGTCTCGGCAAAATCAGAGTAACAAAAAGATAGCCAAATAGGCTATTCAATAGAAATATGCTACAATAGTTTTCTAAGCATAAGGCAGGCTATGCCACAACTCATCAAGCCCGACTGCTGTATCGCAGGAAATGCCACATTAGCACAAAGCAGACTATGCACAAACTAATATCGGCATGCTACTCGACAAAACTACAAGAAATCGGCACAGATAGTTGCACTAATCGGTATTTTTCAGTAACTTTGCAGGCGAAAATATACATTGGCTACCCATCTAATTATCTCTGTTGTAATGTATGTAGGTGGCCACCGACTAACCAACAATAGTCATCTGCTATGAAAACAAAACATGTTGCGCTTGTGCTTGGGTCGGGCGGTGCCCGTGGAATGGCTCATATAGGAGCCATAGAGGAACTGATAGCCCGCGGCTATGAGATTACGAGTATCGCCGGCACCTCTATGGGGTCGATGATTGCAGGTATGTATGCCGCAGGGCGTCTGCAAGAAGCGAAAGAATGGTTCCTGCAAGTAGATAAACAGTTGATTCTGCGTATGATGGATGTATCGCTCTCGTTCAACTCGATAGTGAAAGGCGAGCGTATCATCAACGAACTGGAGAAAGTAGTACCCGATTGTTTGATTCAAGACCTGCCCATCCCATGCGCTATCGTATCGGCAGACCTTATTTCCGCTGATGAGGTGGTGTTCCATACAGGCAGTCTGTTCAACGCTATCCGCGCCAGTATCAGCATTCCTCTTTTCTTCCAACCTATACAAAAAGGCAGTAGGCTGCTTGTGGACGGGGGCATACTCAATCCGCTCCCGCTCAACCGCGTCAAACGCCATCAAGGCGATTTGCTGGTGGCGATGAATATATCGGGCAAGGATAGTATGGACATCAAAAAAACAAAGACCAAATCCAATCTCGCCAAAGCCACCGAATGGCTGCAGGAGAACGAGATAAAGTTGCCCCAACAACTGCAATCGCTCAGCGCACGCCTACGCAAAAGGGAAATAGAGAAACAAAACGACCTGTCGGATTCGGTTAACTACATCACGATGGTCGATAGAATGCTCGATATGCAGATACAGCAGAACACCCGCTTGGCACTGCAACTCACGCCGCCCGACATACTCGCCGAGATGCCGCAGTATGCGTTCACCACTTTCGATTTCGACAAAGCAGAGACCATCATGGAACAAGGGCGACTGCTTATGCGTGCCGCTATCGACCATTACGAATCGTGTTAGGCACTGCGTGTTGGACGGTTGGTATTGATTGTCATTTGCAATTAGTTGGTCAAATAGATACAAAGAAAAATCGACCGGCAAACAAGATGTTTGTCGGTCGATTTAGTGAAAAAACACTACCCTATCAGAGGAGCGAATCGGGGTTGAGGTTGTTGCGCTCGATGTCGCGGAAATAGCGATAAGTGCCTACTTTGAGTTCATCGCACGCCGCATCATCGCAGACAATGATACCGTGTTGGTGCATCTGCAATGCAGACACCGTCCACATGTGAGAGATAGGTTCCTCGATAGCATGTTGCAATGCACGGGCCTTGCTATGCCCATTCACCATAATCAACACTTCTTGTGCGTCCATCACCGTACCTACTCCCACAGTAAGTGCCGTCTTCGGCACGAGATTCACATCGTTGTTGAAGAAACGCGAGTTGGCAATAATCGTATCGGTGGTGAGTTCTTTTTTGCGGGTTCGCGAGGTGAGCGAAGAGCCCGGTTCGTTGAATGCGATATGCCCGTCGGGGCCGATACCGCCTAAGAACAAATGAATACCGCCATAGTTCTTTATCTTCGCCTCGTAGCGTGCACACTCGGCTTGCAAGTCGGGCGCATTACCATTGAGGATATTCACATTCTCTTTGCGGATGTCGATATGTGAGAAGAAATTGGTCCACATAAAACTATGGTAACTCTCGGGGTGGTCTTCGGGCAGCCCGACATACTCGTCCATGTTGAATGTAACCACATTGCGGAAAGACACTTTTCCGGCTTTATTGAGTTCTATCAGATGGCGATACATACCGAGCGGCGATGACCCCGTAGGCAAACCGAGCACAAAAGGTGTGCTCTCTTTAGGTGCAAAAGCATTGATACGAGCGGCTACATAATTGGCAGCCCAACGGCTAAGCAGGTCGTAATCCGGTTGAATAATTACACGCATAAGTTTTCAATTAAGAATTTAAAATTAGGAATGATATGCAGGCGTTTTTACTCCGACAAAATCTCTTTTAGTTGTGTCTCATCGGCATTGACAGCCACAATAACTCCCTCTTTGTTAATAAGGAAAGTATTGGGGATATACTGCACGCCATAGACATCGGCGGCACCGACTTGCAATTCGTCACGGAGTTGCAGCCATGGGAGTTGCTCCTCATCGAGAGCCTTCAGCCAATCGGCCTTCTCATCATCCACACTGATACCCACGATAGCCAACTTGCCCTCGGGTTGCTCCAAATAAATCTGCTTCAGCACAGGCAACAGGCGTCGGCAGGGTCCGCACCAACTTGCCCAAAAATCAACCAACAGATAGTCGGTTTTGCCCACCAAATCACTCAGAGCGACAGGCGTTCCGTCGGTTTGGACAGCAGTAACATCGGTATAGAGGCATCCCTCTTTGGTTCCTACTTCGAGCGTTGTGGAAGTAGTTTGTTCTGCGTCCGAAGAAGTTGTTTCCGAATTCGATTGTGTAGTCTTGTTGCAGGCAACCAGCGTTGCCATACCAATCAGCACAGGAATAATTAGTTTTTTCATAATCATCACATTTTTAGTAGATTAACATTGTTCAAGCACCAATGCACTTCGTGCGGGCAGGTAGAGTTTGAGCCAACCTTTATGCTCAGCCGCATAGAGCGGGTCGGATTGCGTAAAATGCTCCACCGAGTCATCGTTCTGCCCAAAGCCGGCGAACTGTTTGGCATCGGTATCCAATACTACCCGATACTTACCCTCCGGCGCAAGGAAACCATAGTCGGCAAACGATTTCTGTCCGTTCCAGTTGAAAACAAAAATTAGTTTATCCCTACGGAAAGCCACCACTTGGTCGCCCTCGTTGTCCCACACCTTATATATATAGGGCAGGTGCGTACCGTTCTCATCACGGGTCATCAGCAGTTTACTGCGCAAGAGATGCACCATAGCCTCATCGAAGCGGTTGAGGTCGGCATAGTAGAGATTGGTATTATCCACCAGGCTCCACTGACGACGCGCGTACTTGCAACTCCAGCCGTTGCCTTGGCGCGGGAAATCAATCCACTCGGGGTGTCCGAACTCGTTGCCCATAAAGTTGAGGTATCCGCCATTGATAGTAGAAGCCGTGATGAGGCGTATCATCTTATGGAGCGCAATGGCACGATCCACCATATAAGTGGAGTGTCCGTGCTCGAAATGCCAATACATATCGGCATCGGCAAGGCGGAAGATAATCGTCTTATCGCCCACGAGTGCCTGATCGTGGCTCTCTGCATACGAGATGGTGCGCTCATCATCGCGTCGATTGGTCATCTCGTAGAGTATATGCCCTGCTTTCCAATCCTCGTCGCGCACCTCTTTGATATACTTAATCCAAAAATCGGGTATTCCCATTGCCAACCGGTAGTCGAAACCCATACCGCCTTCTGCTTGCGGGCGAGCCAAACCGGGCATACCCGACATATCCTCAGCAATCGTGATAGCATGAGTTTTCACCTCGTGGATGAGTTTGTTGGCAAGTGTAAGATAGCAGATAGCATCGCCATCCTCGTTGCCGTTGAAATAACTGCCATAGCCGTTGAAGTCTTCGCCCAAACCATGGCTGAGGTACATCATCGAGGTTACGCCGTCGAAGCGGAAACCGTCGAAGTCGTATTCATCGAGCCAAAACTTGCAGTTGGAGAGCAAGAAATGGAGCACTTCGGGCTTCTGATAGTTGAAACAAAGGCTATCCCACGCGGGGTGTTCACGGCGAGCACCGGTATGGAAATACTGGTATGGCGTACCATCGAAATTGCCCAATCCTTCCAGTTCGTTCTTTACGGCATGCGAGTGGACAATATCCATTACCACGGCCATCCCTCGTCCGTGTGCATCGTCAATCAATGCCTTTAGTTCCTCCGGTGTACCAAAACGGCTCGAAGCCGCAAAGAAATTAGACACATGGTAACCGAATGAGCCATAGTAAGGGTGCTCTTGTATTGCCATTATCTGCAAGCAGTTGTAGCCTAACTCGGCTACACGAGGCAACACTCTTACACGGAACTCCTCGTAGGAGGATACTTTCTCTTCCTCCGACGACATACCTATATGGCATTCGTAGATAAACAATCCGCCTTTGTTTGGCTTAAGCGTATTGCGGTGCTGCCATACATAAGGCGTAGGACTCCACACTTGCGCAGAGAAAATCTTGGTTTCGTCATCCTGCACCACGCGTGTAGCGTAACTCGGAATACGCTCTCCCCAGCCGCCTTGCCATTCTACCAACAGTTTGTACAACTGCCCGTGTTTCATTGCTTTGGCAGGCAGTTGCGCTTCCCATACACCATTGCCGACAGGCTGCAAGCGATAGTTCTCCTGCTTCTGCCATCCGTTCATATCGCCTTTGATGTAGATAGCAGTGGCGTTGGGTGCCCATTCACGCAATACCCACCCTTTCTTGGTGCGATGCAAACCAAAATAGAGGTATCCGTCCGCCCAATCTGCCAACGGAGTACCGCCGGTTATCTCTTCCTCTTTACGAATAGCATAGTCATAGCGTGCATTGATAGCCTCCTCGTAGGGCTGCAAATAAGGATCAGACTGCACCAATTTGAGCATCTCTTTCATATTATCCGTATAGACAAATCAGACCGCAGGCACAACAGGTCGCGGTCTGTATCGGTTAGACATTTGCTTTGGTTTTTACAATCAGTTTGCGGTATTGTTTTCCCGGAGCGATACCCGGTTGATGGGCATCGGTAGGGAAGAATACAGCGAAGTGTCCGGCAGGAACAACAAACTTAGTAGTGGCCTCATCGGCATAGAACTCCACATCCTTACCCTCGTCGTACTCTTGCGTCAGTTGTTGGCAGTCCTCTATCGATTTCCATCCCATCACTTCATCTCCATTCAACGGAATCTGAATATCGATATAATCATGGTGTGCCTCCATGCGGCATTTATCCTCCTCTTTTCCGTTGAAATCGAGGATATTCACATATAGGTCGTTGCCGTCCAAGTGAATCTTGCAAGCAGGAATTTCCTCAAGGTCGTTTTCCTTAAAAAACTTCATAAACTGGGCAAAGCCGGGTACGCTGTCAAAATACCAATCAGCGTTTTCTAATTTGTCAAGAATCATAATATGATTATATTAGTTAGTAGTCATGAGTAAACATCCCCTATACCGGGTAAATTTGCGCAAAGGTACGAAATAATTTGCATACTTGCAAGAAAATATGTACTTTTGCGCTCAAATTTGAATATAATAAAAATATAAGGTATGAAAAAACTCATTTTTTCGCTTGCAGCAATCACACTTATGACTACAGCATGCACCAAACAGCAAACAACGGGTATTCATCCTGAGAACCTCGACACAACGGCCGTTGCGCAGAACGATTTCTACCAATTTGCCTGCGGAGGTTGGATGAAAAACAACCCGCTCACACCGGAGTATAGTCGCTTCGGCAGTTTCGACAAACTCGCGCTCAACAACCTTGAGCAAGTAAACGGACTTATCCAAGAGATAGCCCAAACACAACACCCCCAAGGCTCTATCGAGCAGAAGATAGGCGACATCTACAACTTGGCTATGGATACCGCACGCCGCGACCAAGAGGGCATCACACCTATCCAAAAAACGCTCGATGAAATCAACGCTATCAGCGACCGCAGCCAACTCAGCACCATGCTCGGCAAGGCTATGGAATATGGTATTTGGGCTATGTATGTGGAGGCCGATGCGATGAACTCCAGCACGAATATCCTCAACGAGTGCCAGGCTGGTTTTGCGCTCGGCGAGAAAGAGTACTATTTCGATACCGACGAGGCTACCACTCGTATCCGCAATGAGTACCAAAAGCACATTGCGCGAATGTTCAGCCTCTTTGGCTATGCGGATGCCGACGCCAAAGCAGAGACCGTACTGCGTATGGAGACCCGCTTGGCGAAAGCCGCTTTCAACAATGTAGAACTGCGCAACCCTCAGACCAACTACAACAAGATGTCGGTTGCCGACCTGCAATCGCTCGTGCCGGAGGTAGATTGGAAAGCCTACTTTAGTGCTATGAACATCGACCCTGACAGCCTCAGTGTTGGTCAGGTGCGCCACTTGCAAGAGGCAGGTAAGATGCTGGCAGATGAGTCGCTCGACGACCTGAAGACCCTCTTCACATGGCAGGCTATCGATGGGTGCGGCTCTTACCTCACCACCGAGATTTACAACGAGAACTTCAACTTCTATGGCAAAGTATTGTCCGGTCGTGAGGAACCAAGTCCGCTATGGAAACGCTCGGTAGGTATCGTCAATGGTACGCTGGGTGAGGCTGTCGGACAGATGTATGTCAAGAAGTACTTCCCCGAGGAGAACAAAGAGCGTATGTTGGCGTTGGTAAAGAACCTACAGAAGTCGCTCGGCGAGCGTATCATGGCATTGGAATGGATGTCCGATACCACCAAAGCCAAAGCAATCGAGAAACTCAATGCTTTCACTATCAAGATTGGTTATCCTGACACTTGGCGTGATTACACCGCCCTGGATATAGATGCTACTCTACCCTACTACGAGAACCTGCAACGCGCTGCTAAGTTCGCGCAAGACTACAGCCTCAGTTTCTTGGGCAAACCGGTGGACAAGACCAAATGGTATATGACTCCGCAGACTGTCAATGCTTACTACAACCCGTCGAGCAACGAGATTTGCTTCCCCGCAGGTATTCTCCAATATCCGTTCTTCGATATGTCGGCTGATGATGCCTTCAACTATGGCGCCATCGGTGTTGTCATCGGGCACGAGATGACCCACGGTTTCGACGACCAAGGATGCCAATTCGACAAGGATGGTAACCTCAACAACTGGTGGACGGCAGAGGACAAAGCCAACTTCGACGCACGCACCAAGGTGATGGCTGATTTCTTCAGCAGTATAGAGGTGGCTCCGGGGGTATATGGCAATGGTGAGTTCACTTTAGGTGAGAACATCGCCGACCACGGAGGATTGCAGATTGCTTTCCAAGCCTTCAAAGAGAACGAGGCTGCTAAACCCGCATCAGAGCGTCTGCAAACGCGCGACGGCTTCACACCCGAGCAGCGTTTCTTCTTGGCTTATGCCAATGTATGGGCTGGTAATATCCGTCCGGAAGAGATACTCCAACGCACCAAGTCAGACCCCCACTCGTTGGGTCGTTGGCGTGTGAATGGTGCACTGCCCCACATCGCCGCTTGGTACGAGGCTTGGAATGTTACTCCCGAGTCCCCACTCTATGTCGCACCCGAAAACCGAGTATCGATTTGGTAAAATAACAATGCAAAATGAAGAATACATAATTATATGGTCAATTACATGATAATTATATGTTCCTTATAAGTGTTCTTCATTCTTAATTTTTAATTCTTAATTGTATGGTCAAGCATATAGTATTTTTCCGCCTGTTCGATGAAGCCGAGGGGCATACCAAGTTAGAGAATGCGCAGATCATCAAAGACGGCTTGCTGTCGCTGCGCGAGAAAGTGGATGTGTTGGTCAGCGAGGAAGTGGGAATCAATATCCCCAATGCCAAGAAGACCGACTACGACATCTGTCTCATTTGTGAGTTTCGTTCTTGGGAGGATGTAGATACCTACCAGAACCACCCTGAGCACCTCAAAGTGGCGGGCTATATCGCCAAATGTCGCTCTGCTCGTGCAGCGGTGGACTATGAGTTCTAACAGTGCATAATGATGAAATGCATAATGCATAACTCATAATGCATAAGGAAATCATGAGTAGCAAAAAAGCGGTTGTCTCCAAGGGGCAACCGCTTTTTTATACGCAATACGCAATTAATATCTCAAAATAAGGCATACAATGCGTCTTGCATAATTTATAGCTAATTACATATATCCCTTAAAGTGTCAGCCACTCGTTAAGCCTAATTCCCTAATTATATGGTTAATTACATGATAATTATATGTTTAGTTTTTCCCTTATAGCCCAAGCAACTTGTTCATATACTTGTCCAGCAAAGGTATATCGCCATACCATGCAGACGATGACGGGTGATAGGGGTTAATGAGGGCAACGGGGCGTTGTACTCCGGGTGGTTGTATATGGCATACATACGACTCGGTGCGTGACAGTTCTTGCGGGTCAATGATATAGGCATTCTCTTCTTTGAGGCGGCTATTGATGACAGTACCCCAAATAACCAGTATATCGGGTTGGAGCACCTTCAAAACCTCGTTGAATGCATCAAAATCACGCTGCGACAAATCACTTTTGTAAGTTAGGCGACGGCGACCTTTTTGTGTTGATCCAAGCATAAACTGCACATTGTTGGTAAAAGCCATATAATCCCACACATTGCTGGACACAAAACGATTCATAAACTTCGCAAATTTCTGATAGGCGACGAGTTTTGTTTGGATTTCAATACAGTTAGAAGGTTCATCATGAAGGACAGATTGATGCGGTGCATATTGCGGGCAAATGGTATCATACTTAGAAGAATCCTTCTTTATCACGCTTGTACAATCCTCAAAGAAGCGGCAATCCGTTTCTGCACAATAGAAACTGGCACCCAACACCAGCACTTTCTTGCCATGGATACCCGTATAGAACTTACTGCCTACATACGGCTGAAAAAACACATTCTACATTATGCATTACGCATTGTAAGGCATTCTTCGAACCACCTCCGAATCACCTCCGAACAAGCAAAGACCCAAAAACGGAGAAAATAGCGTTCATTATGCATTCATCATTATGCATTATGATGCATTGAATCACGCATTCTTCATTATCAATACCGTCATTTTGCACTCTCTGCTTTGCGTTTTTCGCACAATGTTTGTCAGACTGCTTTTTTTTTCGTATCTTTGCGGGCAGTTTGGATACATATCGCGCTCAACGACAGCATATAGGGCAAATATACACCGCCGAGCCGGATTGTATGCAATAGCAAATGAAACCTTTAGTTCCCTACATAAATAGCAATCAGACTATGAACGAACAAACAAAAAAGACCAACTTAAAGACAACCGACACACCCCATTGGCACAAGACCTTTCTCAAATGGTTTTGGGGACTCTTTGCTGCCGGCATACTCACTGCAACGCTTATTATTTGGATGATTGCTGAGGGATGGTTAGGCTATCTCCCGCCGTTGGAAGAACTGCAAAACCCCAAGAACCGATTTGCTAGCGAGATACTATCATCCGATATGCAGACGCTCGGCAGATACTACCGCAACGAAAACCGCGTCGGAGTGCAATATACCGACCTATCTCCCTATCTCATCGATGCATTGGTCGCTACCGAGGACGCACGCTTCTACAACCATACAGGCGTCGATTTTAAGTCCTTCTTCCGTGCGGTTCTCAAACTCGGACGAGCCGGAGGAGGTAGTACACTCACACAGCAACTCGCCAAGCAGATATGGTCCCCTAGAGCAAGCAATATCTTCGAGCGGGCTATGCAGAAACCTATCGAATGGGTCATCGCCACTAAGTTGGAGCGCCTCTACTCCAAAGACGAGATTCTGCTCATGTATCTCAATCAGTTCGACTTCCTATACAACGCCGTGGGCATTAAGTCCGCCACACAAGTGTACTTCTCCACTACTCCCGCCGACCTCAAAATAGAGGAGGCCGCTATGCTCGTCGGTATGTGTAAAAACCCTTCTCTCTACAACCCCATCAGACGACCTGAAAACGCACTCAACCGCCGAAACACCGTACTCAGCCAGATGTGTAAATACGAGTATATCTCCTCTGCCGAGCGCGACTCTCTCCAAGCACTGCCTATCACGCTCCACTATAGTTCCGTTGACCATAAACAAGGCTTAGCACCCTATTTCCGTGAGTATCTGCGAGGCGTGCTGACCGCCAAAGAACCCAAAGAAAGCAACTACTCGGAGTGGAACAAGCAGCAGTATGTGATCGACCGCTACCAATGGGACAACAACCCGCTCTACGGCTTCTGCAACAAGAATACCAAGCCCGACGGTTCACACTACGACATCTATCAAGACGGACTGAAGATATACACCACTATCGATTCGCGTATGCAACGCTACGCCGAAGAGTCAGTGGCAGAGCATATCCAATCGCTTCAGCAGAGTTTCTTCCGCGAATGTAAACGCAAGAAAAACGCTCCCTTCTCACGCTCGATCTCCCAAGACGAAATCGACGGTATTATGACACGCTCGATGAAGCAGACCGACCGTTATCGTGGTATGAAGAAAGCCGGTGCAAGCGAGAAAGAGATAATCGAGGCATTCAATACCCCCGTCGATATGCAGGTATTCACCTACGAGAGCACGGGCCTCAAAGATACCACTATGTCCCCTATGGACTCTATCCGTTGGCTAAAGACCTACCTACGCTGCGGTTTTATGTCTATGGATCCGCATACGGGCCATGTCAAAGCCTATGTCGGAGGACCTAACTTTGCCCACTTCCAGTACGATATGGCTACCGTGGGCAGACGCCAAGTCGGATCTACCGTAAAGCCCTACCTCTACACCCTCGCTATGGACGAAGGTATGTGGCCGTGCGATAAGGTGGTCAACGATGAGATTACCCTCTACGATGCCAACGGACGACCATGGACACCCCGCGACACACACGCCAAGAACCGAGGCGAAGTGGTTACACTCAGTTGGGGACTGCAAAACTCATCCAACTGGATTACAGCCTACCTCATGTCGCTTTTCACCCCCGAACAACTCGTACGCATGATGCAATCTTTCGGTATCCAAGGGCAACTCGACCCCGTCATCAGTCTTTGCTTAGGCCCCTGCGAAGTCAGTGTACAAGAGATGGTAGATGCCTACACCACCTTTGCCAACAAGGGCATTCGTACAGAGCCGCTCTATGTTACACGCATCGAGGACAACAACGGCAATGTCATCGCCTCTTTTGCACCTGCCACACACGAGATCATCGGCGAGAGCACTGCCTACAAAATGCTCTATATGTTGCGCAATGTAGTGGACCACGGTACGGGTGTGCGTGTCAGATATAAATACGGCATCAAAGCCCCGATGGGCGGCAAAACAGGCACCACCAACAACAACTCCGACGGATGGTTTATGGGCTTCACCCCTTCGCTCGTCAGCGGAGTGTGGGTCGGCGGAGAAGACCGTGCTATCCATTTCGACAACCTCGCCGAAGGACAAGGCGCATCGATGGCATTGCCCATCTACGCACTCTACATGCAAAAGGTGTACAAAGATACATCGCTCGGTTATACCGAAACAGAGCAGTTCGATGTACCCGATTGGTTTGACCCTAACGCCGGCTGTAAGTAAACCATACTACATCGCCCCGCCGGCAATTACAAAGCAATACCCGCTCTTTGAAACGACTTACTCAAATAGTACTCACCGTCCTTTGTGCCTTGTGCCTTGCCTGTGGCTCTGCCTTTGCGCAACTCAATACCGACCGCATTACTGCTATCGGACGAAACGCCTTGTACTTTGAGGACTATGTCTTGTCTATTCAGTACTTCAATCAGGTTATCAAACTCAAGCCCTACTTGGCAGAGCCCTACTTGTTTCGTGCCATAGCCAAGATACAACTCGAGGACTACCAAGGTGCTTTGCGCGACTGCGATGCCTCTATCGAGCGTAACCCATTCCAGCCCGGCGCATACTATACACGCGGGTTCGTCTATCGTCAGTTGCACGACTATGATAAGGCAGAATCCGATTTCACCCAAGCATTAGTCTTTGCCCCGGAGAACAAAACCTACCTGCTTTTACGCGCCGACACACGCGCTGCCAAGAAAGAATACAACTTGGCTATGCAAGACTTGCAGACACTGCTCCACCGCGAACCACAATCGGCGTCGCTCCTTTTCGAGAAAGGCAGTATATGCTTGCAAATGAAAGATACGGCCTGCGCCTTGCAATCGTTTGAGCGAACCACGGAGTTAGACTCACAGAACGCCGCCAATTGGTCGGCACTCGGCTTAGTCAATCTCATGCAGGACAACCAAGACGATGCACTCGTGCAACTCACACGCGCTATCAACCTCGGCTCTAAGTGGGCAGGCGATTATATCAACCGAGGTATTATCTTCTATCACCAACACAACTACCGAGGTGCCATGGCGGACTATGATAAAGCCGTATCCCTTGCCCCCAACGACCCGCAGTGCTACTACAACCGAGGTGTCTTGCGCCAAGAACTGGGCGACTACAACCGTGCGCTCGAAGACCTCTCACACGCTATCGAACTCGCCCCCGAGCATATAGAGATGCGCTACCAACGCGGATTGGTGGAGATGCAGTTGCGACAGTGGAAGCAAGCCCGACAGGACTTCGATACACTCATCTCGCGCTACCCGTACTTCTTGCCGTCATATTACCTGGCAGCGCAAGCCGCTACCGCACAAGGCAACACCAAGACCGCCTTCACCTATCGCCAAAAAGCCGCCGAGTTGGAGAACCAAAAAGAGCAAATCCAAGCCCGGCAGAACGCTACGCCCAACACCGATGTACAGGTGGCTGAAGCCCAACCGCAACGGCGAGACCGCCGCAAAGAGTTCTCCTCACGCACGGCGCAAAACCAGGCAGAACCTGACGACGACGAACGCAAATACGATTCTGCTACACGGGGCAGCATACAAAAACGCTACACCGATGTGGTCAACGAACCCAATATCACCCTATCCTATTACGCAGCGGAACAATCGCTTAGGCGCACCAACTACTATCAACTGTCGGTAGAGCAACTCAACCAAGCGCAACTGCTACCTGCGCCGCTCCACTTCACCACCCAGGAGACACCGCTTACCGCCGACATGGTCAACTACCATTTCTCGCAGATAAGCAACCTATCTGCCCAAATAGAGCAATTAGACCTCCTCAATACACCGCGCAACGCACCTGCCGACAACACCCGTGCAGCCATTCTGTTCGCACGCGCCATCGAGTTTGCACTCGTGCAAGACTATTCTTCGGCTATCGATGATTGCACCCGTGCGGCTAATATGGCGGACGACGATATGGATGCCGTCATATATTTCTGCCGCGCTAATTGGCGCTACAAGTTGCTCGAATACCAACGGGCTACGGGCGAACTGACGGCAGAAGCCAATATGGATTTCGACATCATGCTGCGCGACTACGACCAAGTACTCAAGTTGCAGCCCGATTTCAGTTTCGCCTATTACAACAAAGCAAATATCCTTTGTACGCAGCGCAACTGGAAAGAGGCAATCGACAACTACACCCGCGCTATCGACATCGATAACGACTTCGCCGAAGCATACTTCAATCGCGGACTCACCTATATCTACACCGACCAAATGGACAAAGGTCTGGCAGACCTCAGCCGCGCGGGCGAACTCGGTATCTACCAAGCATATAACCTCATCACACGATTTCAATGAAACGACTCTTTTGCGGAATACTGTTTATTACAGCAGTTCTCTCTGCATACGCTGCCATCTATACAGGGCGCGTAGTGGACGAGAAAGGACAAGGCATCGGATACGCCACCGTCTATCCTGAGGCCGACCCTGTGGCGGGCGCAGCAACCAACAACGACGGCACTTTCACCATCAATACCGATTTGCCAGAGTCGAGTACGCTCATCATCTCATTTATCGGCTACGAGAAACAGACCCTACCTCTGCAAGTGTTTGCCCTCAACGCCACCGATACCGCTACCGTTACCCTCCATGAGCAGCCCATCGCCTTAGAAGAGACCGTCGTGGCAGCCAAAGTCTCCAAACAGCGCAACAAACGCAAGCAGATGGCAGCCCTGCTCCACGCCGTCTATGTGCGCATGGAACAAGATTTCTCCGACGATCCCGCACGCTACCACATAGTAAGCGATGTGCGCATGGATTCCGAAGGAGAAGCATGGGGCATGGAGCAGATGATTGCCTCCGTTGTCATCTTGCCCGAAGCCGCGAAGGATAATCGCGACTCGCTGCAATTTGCAGGCGAATACTGCAAACGCTTTTTCCAGCCTACTATTCGTGCGCTCGCCGACACCATACTGGCAGGCGACGGATTGGAACGTATCGATAAAGATATGCGTAAAGCGGCCAACGCTGTCGATTCGGGCGTGGTCGTACATCGGAGTCTTTTTGCATTGGGCAATATCCGCTACGACTTCGAGAAATGGGTGGGCGATGTACGCAACTGGACCGTCAGCAACGAGAGCGAAGGAGAAACCATACTGACACACATCGAGAAACATAACTACTTGGGTATCGTCAAGTACTCCGTTACACGCCACTACATCATCGATTCCGAAACACTCTCTGTACGCCGATTCTCCGAATACGGAGAAGGGCAAGTGAATATCCCCTTCGGTATGCGCCTCAATAAAGACCAACTGCAGATTCTCAACCTCTTCAATATGGATGACCGGCAGATAGAGAAGTTCCGCCTGCGTAAGATGAACGCCAAAGTGCAGATGAATACGATATATCAACAGCGTAACGGACATATATATATATTGGAGAAGAACCTGCATAGCGATGCCAAAATAATAGGCACCAAGCAAATGGAAATCCCCGTGCAGGTAAGTGCCACCCAGCGGGTTACATCGCTCCAAACAGAGCAGGTACAACCCATGAAGCGCACCGAGATGACCCACCGCGTAAAACGACAAATCGTCGAAATATACTAAACAAACAATCCCAATACACCGAAAACAACATCAAATCATACTGCGCCAAAAGGGCAAATATACAGGATTGGAAATAAAAAGACACCGAAAAATTTGCACATCTCAAAAAAAAACTGTACCTTTGCACCCGTTTTGAAACTTGCGGCATTAGCACATCGGTAGTGCATGAGCTTCCCAAGCTTAGGAGGAGGGTTCGACTCCCTTATGCCGCTCAGATAATAGCCCGTAAAAGGGCTATTGTTGAATAGAGAGGTCTTTGCTATATTGAGATAAGTACGCCGGTTCATCGCTTGGCTTAGGAAGGGATACGCCTCGTGCGTCTTCACCCCTCGCCAAGAGGAAAGTCCGGGCAGCACAGAGCAACCACAGCGGCTAACGACCGTCAGGCAGCAATGTTTGGTCACTGGTACAGAGACGAGTTCTCTGCCATCCAATAGGGCGATGCATATCGTACTAACGGGGCAGAGAGGTGAAACGACTACACTGTGGGCTGCAATTCCATGTAAACCGATGCTTGAGCGTGGCTCGCGCGAGTCGGAGGGTAGGAAGCGAGGGAAGTCCGTAGTAATACGAGGCTCGAGATTAATGATGAACACCTGCTCCATAGCAGGCACAGAACCCGGCTTATAGGCATACTTTCTCAGTAAGCAAAAACCACCCTACTTGGTAGTATGGACTGACTAATGGCTTCCTATCGTCAAATACGCGATTTCTTGCGCTACGATGTTTGGCGTCGTACCAATGCAGAACTGACGAGCCGTGGCAAGCGCCTCGGTTATCGTGTGTTGCGAACGATTGTATTGGTCGTGCGTGGATTTACTTCCAAAAATCTCAATGTACGCGCCAATAGCCTCACTTACTCTCTCGTATTCGCTATCATACCTATCTTGGCTATGATTCTGGCGGTAGCCAAAGGCTTCGGCGTTGCCGACCTTATCCAGCAACAACTCAACGATTCATTTCTGGGCGAGACCAACCTTGTGCCTACTATCATGGCTATGGTCGAGCGCTACCTTGATACCGCACAAGGCGGCGTCTTCTTAGGTGTCGGATTGATAATCCTGCTATGGGCAGTCTATTCCTTCTTCCGCAATGCTGAATCGGCATTCAACGAGATATGGAATGTAAAACAATCACGCTCCGTGATTCGCCAACTTACCACCTATATCGCTATCGTAGTGCTGATTCCCATCTTGGTGGTAGTTACCTCCGGACTGAGTATATTCGTCAATTCTACCGTCGTTGCCTCGTTACCCAATGCAGCGTTTTTTGCGCAGTTCAGATCGGGTATCGTGCGCCTCTTGCAGTTTGTGATATGTTGGGCGTTATTCACTTGGATGTACGCCGCTATCCCCAATACCAAAGTAAAGTTCCTCAGTGCGCTCATACCGGGCATACTCATCGGCACGCTCTTTCAGTTGCTGCAGATGCTCTCGGTCTATATCATCGTCTTCCTATCGCGCACGAGTATTGTCTATGGTGCGTTCGCCACACTACCTATCCTGCTCACATGGTTGCAGTGGACATGTCTGCTTATCCTCATCGGCGCAGAGATGTCTTTTGCTATTCAGAACAACGAACTCTTTGAGTATCAGCACGATGTTGAAAAGATGTCCCGCCGATACAAAGACTTCATCACACTATACTTGCTCGCAGCAATCATCAAGCGTTTCGAGCAAGATGAACCGCCGCTTACTGCCCACGAGTTGGCTACGCACAACCATATTCCGCTCCGCTTGGTTAATCAGTTGCTCTCGCGTTTGGTCGAGACACAACTGCTGCGCGAGATATACATCGAGAACAAAGAAGACCGCACTTTCCAACCGGCCCTCGACACCCATCTCATCACCATCGGTATGGTCTTCGACCGCATCGACTGCCAAGGAACGGAGGAGTTCTTGCAATCCACACCGCCCGAAATGCAACAGTTTTGGCAGCGGTTCATTCAACTCAAAAGCGAGCACAACACGCTCACCCAAGTACGCATAGATGAGATATAAAAAACAAAGAAAATAGAAAATCCTAGAGCATCTAGAATTCCTAGAACATTTAGAATACCTAAAGAAAATCAACAACATACAACCATGAGAAATAAACTCCTTTTTCTATCTCTGTTGCTCTGCTCCGCTATGTGGGCAGCACCTAAAATCACCCGTGTAGAGCCGCTTTGTTGGTGGACAGATATGCACCAACCGCTCACGCTGATGTTCTACGGAGAAGACCTGCAAGACGCCACTGTCAGCATCCAAGAGGTAGCAGCAGGGCGCATTATGCGAGGGCAATGCCTTGGCTTAGTCGCCACGGCGCAACACAATGCCGAGAGCAAGAACTATCTCTTCGTCGATATGGATGTGCGCCAAGAGGGCACTTATCGTATCACGCTCAAAAAAGGCAACCGACGCGCCACCTACGACTACACCGTCTATCCCCGCCGTGAGGGAAGCAGAGAACGCCAATCCTTCACCTCGGCAGATGTCATCTACCTCATTATGTCCGACCGTTTTGTAGATGGCGACACCAACAACAACTCCACGCCCGACACCCGAGAGAAAGCCGATAAGACTAATGTACACGGTCGCTTCGGAGGTGATATTCAAGGTATTATCAGCCAACTGGGACACATATCCGATCTCGGAGCCACTGCTATCTGGCCTACCCCGCTCTTGCTCGACAACGAAGAGGCTTGGTCATACCACGGATACGCTTGCTCCGACTACTACCATATCGACCCGCGCTACGGCTCCAACCAACTCTATTGCCAAATGGTGGACTCCGCCCACGCACACAATATCAAGGTGTTGATGGATATGGTGCCTAACCATTGCGGAGGAGCACACTGGTGGATGAAAGACCTGCCCTACCACGATTGGATTAACCGGTTTGATGAGTTCACACGCACCAACAATGTCTTCTCTGCCAACTACGACATCAACGCTTCCGAGTACGACCGACTGCTCTCCAACCGTGGCTGGTTCGACCATCCTATGCCCGATATGAATCTCGAAAACCCCGATCTCTTGCGCTATTTCCAACAGTGGGCTATCTGGTGGATTGAGTACGCCAATCTCGACGGACTGCGTGTGGATACCTACCCCTATATCGAGAAAATCCCCGCTTCTCTGTGGCTCAAAGCCATCCGAGAGGAATACCCGAATATCAACATTGTCGGAGAGTGCTGGACTCGCCCCGCCTCGGCTGTAGCCTATTGGCAATCGGGTGCGAACAACCGCGATGGCTTCGATAGTAACCTGCCTTCGGTGATGGACTTCCCGCTCGATGAGGCTATCCGTCAAGCACTTGGCAGCGACGATAACGGATGGGGAGGCGGACTGACACGCGTCTATGATGCCTTAGCGCAAGACTACTTGTATGGTGATGTCAACAACCTGCTCATTTTCCTCGACAACCACGATATGGACCGTATCGGCGATGTTGTAAAAGACAAAGACCCTCGCCGCACCAAGTTGGCGTATGCACTGCTATCTACCATGCGTGGTATCCCACAAGTCTTTGCCGGCGACGAATACGATATGCACTCAGCCGATATGTCGCTCGGACACTCCACACTCCGTATGCCGCTGCCTTCAGAGGAGCAACTCACCGAGGAACAACGCGATATGTTTGATTATCAGAAACATTTGCTCCAATGGCGCAAGTCTGAACATGTCATACATACAGGCAAGACAATGCACTTCCTCAGCCGAGACAACACCTACGCTTTCTTCCGCTACAACGCCGATGAAGCCGTCTTTGTCTTCGCCAACGCAAGCGAGGAAGCACGCACTATCCCCACTGCGCACTATGCCGAGATTCTCAATCGATACAATGCCGTCGGCACCGACATCCTCACAGGCGAAACGGTCGATTTATCCCGCACCAACTTGCAGGCTGCCCCCCTCTCGTGCCTCATTGTAAAACTCAAAAAATAAGTTCGCAAAGGCAATATAAGCCAACAAAAGGCGATAATAAACCTACGAGAAAGCCAACAAAAGGCAATACATAAGGCAACGAAAAAAACAACAGGCAATATATTGCATAAAACCAAAAAGAACTAAAAGTGCATATTTTTCTGCATACACTGCATAAATCTTGAGCGAACCGACAGCCGTTTTTGTCGAGACCTTGTCGAGACCTAATCGAGACCTAACGCAGTGCTCAGAACAACGGAATTTTATGCATTATGCAATTTCTTTATGCATAAAAGCAGAGAATAGACTAATTGGAAAAAATTGAACATATAGGTAAGCGGGATGTAGCATGGAGTTACATCGCCACCGTTGTAATGGTGGGGTCGGGCGTTATCTTATTGCCCTTTCTGCTCCATAAGATGTCGGCAGAAACCATCGGTATCTGGAATATCTTTCAGACTATCACGGCATTGGTTTTGCTGCTCGACTTTGGCTTTCGCCCATCGTTTGCACGCAACATAAGTTATATCTTTTCGGGTGTCAGCAACCTACAAAAGAATGGTGTTGCTGCCGTAGAAGGCGATGCACAGGTCAACTATGCGCTGCTCAAAGGTACTATCCGTGCCATGCAGCGGTTCTATCGTTGGGTGGCATTGGGTGTTTTTGCTTTGCTCGCCACGGTAGGTACCGCCTATTTCTATTTCATCTTGCAGAAATACAGCGGCGACCGGCAAGATGTGATGATTGCGTGGATACTGCTCATTGCTATCAACTGCTACAACCTCTACACCTACTATTATGACGCGTTGATGCTCGGCAAAGGCTATGTACGCCGCAATCAGCAAATCAATATCATTGCCCAGTTGGTCTATCTCTCCATCGCTATCGGACTTATCTATGCCGGTTTAGGGCTGTCGGCAGTCGTAGCAGCGCAACTCACCGCCACGATTATCCGGCGTATGCTCTTCCGCCGTGTCTTCTTTACGCCCGAACTACGCCGCCACCTCGAGCAAGCCGAAGCACAAAACACATCCGCTGTTCTGCGGGCTATCTACCCCAATGCCGTCAAGGTGGGACTGACCGGATTGGGTGGTTTCTTGGTCAATAAATCGGCTGTTCTGATGGGGTCTGCTTTCTTAAGCCTGGAACAGGTAGCATGCTACGGAATCACACTGCAAGTGATGGATGTCCTCGCCCGTTGTGCTACGGTTACCTACGAATCGCTCTCCCCGCGTATCGCGCAATGCCGTGCCGAGAAAGACCTGTCTTCGCTACGCCGATACTACATCTATGCCACGGGCGCACTTATCTGCACCTACATCGCAGGCGGAATCAGTTGGGTGTTCTTAGGCGATTGGGTACTGACAATCATCCATAGCGAAACCACTTTTGTGCCTACAGCAATGCTATGCACAATGTTGGTAATCAGCCTATTAGAGAAGAACCACGCCGTGTCTGCCGGCTTCATTGCTGCCGACAACCGCATACCTTTCTTCATTCCGTCTTTGGTCAGCGGAGCCGCCACGGTCTTGCTGCTTTGGCTTTTCTTGCAACCGCTCAATATGGGAATATGGGGAATGATTCTCGCCCCGGGAATAGCACAAATCGCTTACCAAAACTGGAAATGGCCCTCCGTCATCATCCGCGAACTCCACAACCACAACGCATAACAACCCCGGATATATAGACCACATAGAATTAGAATTCCTATAATACCTAGACCATCTAGAATATCTAGGACGCATAGACCATCTATAATGACCAATCAGCGGAGGTTTTATCCCGCTGCGGAACACCCCCTCCTTTGGAGGGGCTTGGGAAGGTCGCCTTTGGAGGGGCTTAGGGAGGTCGCCTTTGAAGGGCTTGGGGAGGTCAATGGGTTGGAGAGATTTTGCGTGCAAGGGAGTATGCGTAGCCTTTTTGTGTATCTACAATGGTTTGCAGATTGGGGAACGGATTAGTAGTCAACACATTGCGCAAATCACCATTTATCCCGGTACCCCGCTGTTTGAGTACCGCCTCTTTCTGCGTCCATAGGCGAGTAAAAGCCATATCCGGATTATCTGAGGCGTGTATCTCCTCTATCTCCCTGCTATTCATCGTGTGCTCTACAAGTGCCTCATCCACTCGGCGCACCGACTCTATATCCACCCCTATCGGCTGCGTATCTATCGCCACCAATATCCCTTTCCTACAATGCGAAATAGAAAAGTCCAACTGCGCTCCAATCGTCCCCACTTCCCCACTATTCTCATCGCTCTCAGCCGATAACGCCACGCCTATTTCATCTAATTTCAGCCGAGGTTTGCCATACGCATTCACCACAAAATCGGGACACTCGTTTGCGCCTATCAACCGATGCTTGCGCAATAACTCCAGCAGCATACAATACGATTTTAGGCAGGCAAACTGTCCGAATATATGCTTATACCACAACGCCTGCTCTCTTCGCTGCTCACTCACAAGCATCGTCATTCGCTCCACCTCCTCGGCGGTGCATTGCGTCATATTGTCAAACAACAGATAATCCATATTGCTAAGCAGTTGATTCTTAATAGTTTACAATACCTTTTTTGCCGTTATTCACTCGTCATTCTACTTATGTTTTTGCGGGTTAGGCAAGAAGGCAGCCACGATACCGAGCAAAGGCAGCAAGGTACTGATATGGAAAATAAACTCAATGCTTGTGCGGTCGGCAAGCCAACCGAAGAAGGCCGACCCTACGCCCGCCAGGCCATACATCAAACCGAAGAACAGACCCGAAATCATCCCTATCTTGCTCGGGTAAAGGTCGGTTGCATAGACCACTATAGAGGAGAAGGCCGAGGAGATAATCAGCCCTGCCATAATAGCAATAAAGATAGTCCAACCGAGGCTCAGATACGGCAAAACCAAAGCAAAAGGTGCGGCACCGAAGATAGAACCGAGTATCACATATTTGCGCCCGAATTTATCACCAAAGATACCTCCCGCCAGCGTACCCACTGCCATAGCCGCCAAGTAGGCAAAGAGGCAATACTGCGCCTTCTGCACCGACAGACTAAACTTTTCCATAAGGAAGAAAGTGAAGTAATTGGTCATACACGAGGTGTAGATATACTTGGAGAACATCAGCACAACGAGTATCGCCATCGCCCCATATTTCTTGCGTTTAGAATACCCCGTATCTGCTGTCGGTGTGCCTTGCGGGTGCGATGCCATATAGGTGAGTTTTGCGCTATACCACCGCCCTACCTCAAAGAGTATCACCGCTGCTACCACTGCTATCACGCCCACCCACGAGACCGAACGCTGACCGTAAGGCACTATCAACCAAGCCGCTAAAAGCGGACCTATAGCCGAACCGGCATTACCGCCTACCTGAAAAATCGATTGTGCCAAACTCTTCTTGCCCCCCGATGCCATCTGCGCCACACGCGATGCCTCGGGGTGAAAAATAGAAGAACCCAATCCTAACACGGTTACTGACAATACGATCAGCAGGAAATTGCCGGCAAAAGCAAGCAATACTAGTCCGAACAGAGTGAGCCACATGCCCATCGTGAGCGAATAAGGCTGCGGACGCTTATCCGCAAAGATACCTACTACCGGCTGCACAATAGACGATGCCAACTGGAAAAAGAGCGTTATCAGACCTATCTGCGCAAACGAAAAACCATAGTTGTCCTTGATGATAGGATAGATGGCAGGGATAACCGATTGGATAGTGTCGTTCAGAAAATGAGATACACCAATCGTTATCAGCACCGCATAAACAGTACCCTCCGAGATGTGTATCTCGGAGGGACTGAACAACTTATTTTTCAGCGTTTGTATCTTCATAACCATTGCAAAAAACGCTTTGCGGCTATACGGTATCACAAAAAACGAACTAAATGATATCCGAAACCGACTGACCGCAGACTATTTGCAATATCTTATCAATGAGCAATTTACAAGAAAAACAATATCATCATCTGTCCCGTCAGCACACGCAGGAACATCGTTAGCGGATAGACAGTTGAATAAGCCACTGCCGCACGGTCGTTCGACGACGAGTGTGAGGTGGCATACGCCAAAGCAGGCGGGTCGGTCGTACTGCCTGCAATCAAGCCCATCAAGGTGAAATAGTCCAGTTTGAGCCACGAGCGAGCAACGATTCCCACCAGCAACAGCGGCACCATCGTGATAATCACACCATATCCAATCCACACATATCCCCCGGCAAGCAGAGTCGGGATAAACGATTTACCGGCGCCGAATCCTACTGCCGCCAAGAACAAGGCTATTCCTACCTCACGAATCATCAAGTTTGCACTACTCGTCGTATAGGTAACCACATGCATCTTCGGACCGAAATACCCAATCAGAATAGCCACAATCAGCGAACCACCCGCCAAACCGAGTTTGAAAGGTTGGGACAATCCGGGGAAGGCAATAGGCAACGAACCGAGTGCCACGCCCAAGACGATACCAAAGAAGATAGAGGCAAGGTTGGGCAAATCGAGGCGTTTGGTAGAGTTCCCAAACACTTTTGCCACTTTCTCTACCTCGACATCCTCACCCACGATAGTCAAGCGGTCGCCGAGTTGGAGGCGCAAGTCGTGAGTAGCAAGCAGTTCGATACCCGCACGACGGATACGCGTGATAGTAATATGGTATGCCGCACGCACATTCAGTTCACCAATGCGCTTTCCATTCAGTTCCGGTTTGGTAACCACAATATGGCGCGAAACCAGATGTGCATCTTTTATTTTCTCCTCCGAGATTGTAGTCTGCTCGCCCATTAGGAGAATGCTCTTCTCGTGCGAACGGTCCACTACAATACGCACTTTGTCGCCTTGGTGCAGGGTTACATCTGCATCGGGCATCTCATCGTGTCCGTCGGGATGAACAATGCGTGAGACCACAAAATCCACATTGCAAAGCGTGCTGAGTTCCTTCACCGCAATACCCTCCACTTGGGGGTTGGTCAGCAAGATATCCAGGTGCTCAATCTCCTCTTGTACACCCTTTTCTGCCTCCACACGCTTCTCCTCTTTATCTATCTTGATATTGAAGAACAACTTGATAAGCATCATCGATACCAAGATACCTACCACACCCAGCGGATAAGCCATGGCATAACCCGTAGCAATATCGGGGTTTGAGACACCTCGCATATCGGCAAACGCCTGTTGCGCCGCACCCAAACCCGGCGTATTGGTAACCGCACCAAACAGCACACCCGTCATCGTAGCAATGTCCACACCCGACAATAGGTGGATAACAAAGGCTGTTACACACCCCAGCAAGACAATCGAAGCCGCCAGCAAGTTGAGCGACAAACCTCCCTTACCAAACGAAGAAAAGAAACCCGGACCAACCTGCAAACCTATCGAATAGACAAACAGGATAAGTCCAAAATCCTTGGCAAACGACTCTACCTGCGGGTCTAATCGCATACCAAAATGGGAAAAGGCAATGCCGCAGAAGAGTATCCAAGTGATGCCCAGCGTTACCCCGCGTATCTTGAGTTTATTCCCCAAGAATACGCCGCAGGCGATGGCCAAAGCAAGCACAAAGATAGAGTGCGCAATACCCGTACCGAAAAACAGACTATAAAACCAATTCATAAATTATTAGAAAAAATGCTCCTCCAACGAGAAGAACAATATACCTTTTTCAAAACGGAGTACAAAGGTACTGCTTTTATCTGACATACACAAATAAATATCACTCGCACTACAATAATTATCACTCATATTCCAAATAAAAACAACAAGATTGCAGCACACCCCATTCTTCATTTCATTCTTCATTATGCATTATAATTATGCATTCTTCATTGTATTATACATTGTGTATTCAAAAAAGCGTTTGCATATATGATTATTTTTTTGTAACTTTGCCGGCTTTTTGATTAGATGGGTAGAAAGATATCCCCATTATATCCCCATTAAGCAACGACAACAGCCCTTAATAATATTAATAATATACACCCAACTCATATACCCTATTGATTTATTGCCTGTTACAGGCATACAAAACCAAACTATGGCACAGGAAAGAACAGACGAATGGACTACCGTCATCAAGCCCAAAGACAAACTCCTAAGTGTTGATTTTAAGGAGATTTGGCGGTATCGCGACTTGATGATGCTCTTTGTAAAACGCAACATCATCACCCAGTATAAGCAGACTATCTTAGGTCCGCTATGGTACTTGATACAGCCGCTGATGACTACCGTGATGTATATGGTAGTGTTTGGCGGCATAGCCAAAATATCTACCGATGGGTTGCCCCAACCTCTATTCTACTTGGCGGGCATTAGTTTTTGGCAGTATTTCTCCGACTGTCTGACCAAGACAAGCAATACCTTTGTCAACAACGCCGGTATCTTCAGTAAGGTATATTTTCCCCGTCTTATCACCCCTCTGAGCGATGTCATCAGCAACCTCGTGCGTTTCGGCATACAGTTTGGACTGTTTCTCTGCGTATATGCCTACTATATGCTCTTCACCGATGCCCCCATCCATACCAACTGGTATGCATTGCTGCTGCCGCTGCTCGTAATGATGTTGGCAGGATTGGCTTTGGGCTTCGGTATCTTGTTCTCCAGTATGACCACCAAGTATCGCGACCTGCAACTGTTGCTCAGTTTCTTCGTCAGCCTCTGGATGTACGCTACTCCCGTCATCTACCCGCTCTCTACTATCACCAATCCCAAACTATTGCTCTTGATGCAACTCAACCCGCTAACGGGTATTATCGAGTTCTTCAAGTATGGAATGCTCGGTGTAGGTTGCCACGAATGGTGGATGTTGGGGTATAGTTTCGGTTTTATGGTGGTTCTGCTCAGCGTGGGTATCATTGTATTCAACAAGGTACAACGCTCCTTTATGGACACCGTGTAAACAATGCATAATGCGTAATGAAGAATGCATAATTGTCCTTAGAAATCCTATTAGTATATAGGAATGAAGTCCATCGAATGGAGAATGAAAAATGATTTTATATCCTAACTGCAAAATAAATATCGGGTTGCATATCGTAGGCAAGCGGGCGGACGGTTACCACAACTTGGAAACACTGTTCTACCCTGTCTATGCGTTACACGATGAGTTGGAGATATGCCCTGCGGATACCTTTTCTTTCGAGCAAGAGGGTATCGCTGTCGATTGCCCCGCTGATGACAACCTCATCATAAAATGCTATCATCGTATGCGCAATCGATACCCGCAGATAGGCAATGTAAGCATACGCTTTCGCAAGAACATCCCGTTTGGTGCCGGTTTGGGCGGGGGGAGCAGCGATGCAGCACACACTGCTATCGCACTCAACCAACTATTTGGCTTAGGATTATCGACCGAGGCATTAGCCCAAGAGGTGCTGCCGCTCGGGGCTGATTGTCCGTACTTTATCTACAATACGCCTTGCTACGCAGAGGGTATTGGCGACCGACTGACCCCCGTAGATTTCTCTCTCAGTGGTATGCAACTGCTGCTCTATAAACCCGCTTGCCATGTCTCTACCAAAGAGGCTTATGCGGGGATTGCCATTCGCGAATATGTTAGAGGGCATATTCTACAGTCTATTCGTTCTAAAAAACCACTATCCGAAATAAAAGATAGCCTCACCAACGACTTTGAGCAGACCGTTTTTGCCAAGCACCCGGAGATAGGCGAACTGAAACAACGCCTCATCGCCGAGGGTGCCATATATGCCTCGATGAGCGGATCCGGTTCGGCAGTCTTTGCCTTGTTTGATACCAACACCGATTTCAATGGCACCATCGGACAATACCAACCCATTATGCAATGCGTAATTCGAGACGAAGGGAACATTAATTATCATATAATTAGACATTAATTCCTCGTTTAGACCCCACCACCAACGCATAATTATATGGTTAATTGATGACAATTATGTTTTGCTGACTATTAGATGTTCCACATCAATGACTATTTATGTTTTAACGGAGAAACAAATATATGACAAAGAAAGATTTGAGAATAGTATATATGGGTACGCCTGAGTTCGCAGTAGAGAGTCTGCGAGCATTGGTAGAAGGCGGATACAATGTAGTGGCAGTGGTTACTATGCCCGATAAGCCGGCAGGACGGGGACACCAAGTGCAGTACTCCGCCGTCAAACAGTATGCCTTGCAGGCAGGACTTCCCCTACTCCAACCCGAGAAACTCAAAGACCCGACCTTTTTAGAGCAACTGCAATCCTATCAAGCCGACTTGCAGATAGTGGTAGCCTTCCGAATGCTACCCGAGGTTGTATGGGCAATGCCACGGTTAGGCACCTTCAATCTCCACGCTGCTCTCCTGCCGCAATACCGCGGGGCGGCTCCGCTCAACTGGGCCGTCATCAATGGCGACAAAGAGACCGGTGCCACTACTTTCATGCTCAAGCACGAGATTGACACCGGCAATATCATCCTCCAAGAGCGTATGCCCATTGGTGAAAACGAGAATGTAGGTAGCGTACACGACCGACTGATGCTTCTCGGCAAAGACCTTGTCATCAAGACCGTCGATTTGATTATCGACTGCGATACCCAAGGTATTCCCGTACCAACCACTCCACAACCGGAGATAAGCGACTTGCGGCCCGCGCCGAAGATATTCAAGGAGACTTGTGAGATACACTTCGCCGACAAGACCGCCCAAGAAGTTCACAATTTTGTTCGTGGTTTGAGTCCCTACCCTGCTGCGTGGTGCAACCTGACCATACACGACAAACGATATGAGAATGTGAAGGTGTATGAGGTACAACCGCTCAGCGACCAAGAGGCTGCGCCTTATTTGTCGCAAACCGACAATACCTCATCGCCGAGCGGCAAGGATATACTCGTGCCGTGCCGAGAGGGCTATGTACGCATACTCTCGCTCCAACTCCCGGGCAAAAAACGAATGGATGCCAAGGCTCTGCTCAACGGACTGCGTAATGCATAATGCATAATGCATAATTACGCACAGACCTCCAATAGAATACCTAGAATATCCGGAGAATCTAAAAAAACACCTCTTATGATAGACTACAGAGAACTGATAAATAAATACTACACCGATGCGCCCGAACTGAAGAATATCTTGTTGGCGCATAGTATGCAGGTGCGCGACCGTGCACTCTCGATTGTAGATGCCCATCCCGATTGGACGGCCGGCGGAGAGGTGAACCGAGACTTTGTCGAGGAGGCGGCTATGCTCCATGATATAGGTATCATCTACTGCAATGCACCTAAAATTTTCTGCAACGGCACACACCAATACATCGAACACGGCTATTTAGGTGCAGAACTCCTGCGCAAGGAGGGACTCCCCAAACATGCACTCGTAGCAGAACGCCATACCGGTACGGGGATTACTATGGAGCAAGTAATGCGAGAAGAACTGCCTATTCCCGTGCGGGACTATTGCCCCGTATCATTGGAAGAGAAAATAGTTTGCTATGCCGATAAATTCTATTCCAAAGGACATATCGGTGAGACGGTTGCCCTAAGCAAGATACGCCAACAGATTTGGAAGTACGGCCACGATGCGATCCTCCGTTGGGATAACCTCGTTACCCTCATGGACGAAAAACTCCAATAACAACCTCCACACACACAACATATAATCGCCATAAATTATATGTTCCTTGCCCACCCCTCCCCAAGCCCCTCCAGAGGGGCTTGGGGAGGTCAATTCCTTTGGAGGGGATGTTTGCAAAGAGGGAACAAAAAGAACATATAATTGCCATATAATTAAACATATAATTATGCATTCAT
>OGRD01000028.1_pt1 | contig 114545 bp, 89 predicted proteins | sample 1553441 | NCBI WGS metagenome assembly OGRD01 (sample SAMEA2580106, study PRJEB22360) | human gut metagenome | biome: human gut; feature: human-associated habitat; material: faeces | place: Denmark | collected 2008/2010
TGTCTCCGAGGTCAGGTTCACCCCCGTCCTTCCGGGAACATTGTAGACGACTATGGCCTTGGAGGTGGAGGCGGCGACCGCTTTGAAATATTCATAGATACCCTCCTGGGTCGGCTTATTATAATAAGGCACCACTATGAGGAAAGCGTCCGGCCCGCATGGTTCCAGAAGGCGGATGTTGCGGATCGTCTGCGCCGGGGAGTTCGTCCCCGCCCCGACCACCACAGGCCTGTCCGGACACAGTTCCCTGGTGATGCGGAGAAGCTCGACCTTCTCCTCGTCAGTCAGGCACGGGGTCTCTGCGGTGGTTCCGAGAGGCACAAGAAAATGAATGCCGGCCTCCACCTGCCTACGCACCAGGACTCTGTAGGACTCAAAGTCCACTTTGCCATCTTTGAACGGAGTCACCAACGCCGTTCCACATCCTTTGATCTTCATCATCTATTCTCTTTGAAAAACAATTCCTTAAACTCATGCACGCCCACAAGGCCCTCGGTCATCGCAGCTGCCACGACCGCGCCCTCCGCGAAACCCTTGCGGGAAAAAGCCTCGTGTTCGATGGTGATGCGGTCGTTTTCGCCCTCGAAGCCTACCGTGTGGATTCCGGCCACCTCCCCCACTCGCACGGAAGCTATTCCCGGATCCTGTCCAAGACCCTCCCTGACGACTGCCGCCAAGGACTTCGCCGTACCGCTCGGAGCGTCCAGCTTGTGGACATGGTGCTTCTCGACAATGTACGGCGAGTAGCCGCCGGCCTGACCTAAGCGCTTGGCAATCAACGCGACAGCCGCCGAAAGCACGTTCACGCCGACGGAAAAGTTGGATGAGTACACCATCGGAGTCCCCTGCCTCTCAAAGCATCCTATGACCTCGTCCCTGATGTCGTCCCATCCGGTCGTTCCGATCACCGCCGCCCTGAAGTTCGAGGCGATGTGGCGATAGTTCCTCCTGAAAGCGTCCGGAGTCGAGAAATCGATGCAGACGCATTCCCTGGCCAAGCATTTGTCGAAGGAGGCGATGTCATCGCTTTTACCGGCGCACTCAACACCTCTCGCTTTCAGGATCTCCTCCACATTATGGCCCATGCGGCCGTAGCCGCTGATCACAACCTTTAGCATTATTGTTCAAAAATATAATCGTGCAGCCTCTCCAGTGTGACCTGGAGCCTGTCACGGTCGATCACAAAACTCTCACTCATCATGTTGGCGCCAACGTTGGCCATGTATACCTTGCCGGAGAAGCCGATGACCTTGTCGCCAAGACCCTCGAAACCGACAATGTCGCGCCCTATAACCGCAATGAACGACTTGTCCCGGTAGACCGTCACTTCGGCCCATTTCCGGATCTCGTCAAAGGCCTCGGCAAGTCCGTCCACCTCCTCCGGGATCACAAGACAGACCTCCGATTCCGTAGCCTTCGCCAATGTCACCGGAATCCTTTTCGGATAAAGGACGGCAAACACCTTGCCGAGCATTCTGGTCACGCCCTCAAGCCTGGATGAGCGAATCCTTACGAACAAGATCTCGCTTCTGAAAGCCACGGACTTAGGCCCGCCAGGAGCCTCGTCACTCCTGACAACAGACGACCCTTCGCACTCCGGGTTCGTAGAGTTCAGGACACGTATCGGAATATTCCTTTTCCTCGCCGGTTCGATGGTCAGAGGGTGAAGGACTCTCGCCCCCATGACAGCCATCTCCGCCGCCTCCTCGTAGGAGATGACATCGATTTTCCTCGTGCTGCCGATGAACCTTGGATCAGTTGTTCTGATGCCGTCCACATCCGTCCAGATCTCTACCCTCTCGGCGTCGAGAGCGGATCCGAAAATGGCGGCGGAATAGTCTGAACCCTCGAATCCAAGGACGGAAGGAGCCCCCGCCCCTGTGGAGGCGATGAATCCTTGGGTAAGCACGATGTCCACGCCCTTGGACTCCTGCCCGACAATCCTCCTGACATTGGCCTCCGTTGTCTCCATATCCGGTTGCGCGCTGATGTAGTTGTCGTCTGTGATGATCATCCGCCTTGCGTCGATCAGGCGGCACGACACGCCTTCGGCATTGAAGGCGTAGCTAATGATCGTGGAGGAAAGAACCTCCCCGGTAGAGATTATCCTCGCCTCGCTGCGCCGGGACAGTTCTCCGATCAGACACACGCCGCCGACGAAGGTCTCCAGCTTTCCGATGATCTCCTCAACTTCACCAATGGCCTCTTCGAGCAACTCCGGTCTGGAGGCAAGCAGCTTCCGCGCCAGGTCAAAATGCCTCTCCCGAAGCCGGGAAAACAATGCCTTCACGTTATCATCATGCTGAGCCTCTGCCTCCTGTGCAAGCTCACAAAGCATCCTGGTGACCTTGGACAATGCCGACACCACGACCAGCGGCCTTTCGCGCAGTCGGCTCCTTACGATCGAGATCACCCTCCCGATCGCCGCCTCATCCTTGACGGACGTGCCGCCGAATTTCATCACAATCATACCTTATCTGTTAAGTTCGTCAATAGTCTTGAATATTCTTACGTCCCGCTCCACCGCTTCCTCTATCTGCGAGACCAGGACATATTCCTTATCCGTGTGGGCCGTGAGGATGGATCCCGGGCCGCAGATGGCCCTCATCGGGAAAGCGTCCAGCCTCGGGGCATCGCTCCCGAAGGATGCCGTCTTTGACTCTATTCCCTCAACCTCATGAAAATAGCGCTGCGGGGAATCGCCGCCGAACGCTCTTACGACCGCGTCGTGCGGGCATATTCCTAAAAGAATCTCCTCGATCAGGGCATCCGTTACAAAAGTCGTCCGGAAATAGATTCTGAACCGGATCTCCGGACTAAGGATGTTCTGAGGGTTGTCGCTGACCAGCCTCCCAACATTCCAAGTGGTCGGCCCGAGAACAGGATCCTCCGGCAGCCTGACTATCCTCATCGCGTCCATGAAATCCGCGAACCGGTCAACCGCGCTGATCCCCTGATCCGGATAGCCCGAATGACACGCCTTTCCGGGAATCGTCACCTCGAATGACTTCGTACCCTTGCTGGCCGAGACCAGACAGTTGTCCGTAGGCTCCCCTACCAGTACAAACCGTCCTCCGGCGCAGTCCCGCGAATAGGCCTTCGCCCCGAAGGAGCCTGTCTCCTCGCCTGCGAGCAGAAGCAGACCAAAATCACGGAAGCCTTCGTCATACAGCCGGTGGCAGGCCATGAACATTGTGATTATCTGGCCCTTGGCATCGCAGCTGCCCCGTCCCCGGACCATCAGGTCATCCTGTGCGGCCACTTTTCCGTCAGGCAGGGCATCTCCTCTTCGCACCTCGACCGTCAACGGCGGGAGGTATGGAGGAACCGTGTCCAGATGGGTGCAGAAAACAAAGGAAGGCTTCCCGGTACCGGACCAGTCGAAAAGCAGGTTGACCGTCCCGTCACCTACCTCATGGCTCTGAACCAGGCAGCCACCGAACGGAAGCAACTCCCTGAGCCGTTCCGCCAATAGCCTTTCCTCTCCGGATGTCGAAGGAATCTTAAGAATATGTAAAAACAGATCCAGATCCATACACTACCACATTTGACCGCATGATTTTGTCAAATATAGTAATAAATCCTTGAAACTGGAGTACCTGTCTTAGTAACGTGAAAAAAATAACCTGCCTCAGATTAGGAGAAGATTTTCGAGGATAGATCTATTTTCGAAGAAGGAGTGTGCCGGTGGCACATGACTGATGAGAAAACAGATATAGACCGAAAAGATTCCTTAAGATGAGGCAGGTTATTTTTTGAAGGTTACTTAACTCCCGCATGAATTATGAACGGGTCACGAACGGTCCGGAAGATCCAGCCTGAGGTGTGGGTTGCGGCTGGAATGGGCGCACAGCACGAAGGCGAGCGACAGCGCCACCATACACACGGCGACAAACATCACTTCCACCCAGACCGCGCCGGCCTCGTTCACTCCGCCGTTAAGGTTCTTTCCGGCGAGTATCTTCCCCGCAAGCATCTTGAACGACATAAGTCCCAGATTCTGAACCCAGTATATTAATGAATAAGCCGTCCCGAGAACCTTTTCCGGCACAATCTTCGGCACTGAAGGCCACATTGCGGCGGGGACAAGGGAATAGCCGAAGCCAAGGAAGACCATGCTCAGGTAGCCATAGAATGGGATTCCGGACGGAGCGAAGGCCAGCATCAGGTGCGCCAGCAAAGCCAAGACCGCGCCGATGAGCATCCAGCGGGTGCCGTGACCGATCTTGTCCACCAGCACTCCAAAAAGCGGAGCGAATATGACCGTGGCGAACGGCAGCATCGAAACCATCCAGCTTGCCGCCTCGACCGGCACGTCAAAACGTGGGATGAGGATGGCGGAAGCGAACTTCTTGAAGGAGATCACGCTGCTGTAGAAGAACACACACAGCAGGGCTATGGCGATGAACTGCTTGTTTTTCAGGAGTCTCACGACATCCGAAAAGCGGAATTTGTCCTCCTCGGCGGTGTCCACGGTGTCTTTCAGCCCGGACTGCCGGTCGAACCTTGCGTCCATCGCGACGAAGACCGCCCAAAGAACCATTCCCGCCATCATCAGCGCCAGCCCCAGAAAGGCCGGCCTCGCGGTTTCGGTCAATGAATATGTCTGTCCGGCGGCTTTCCCGGCGACAAGCATAGGCGACACCACCAGAGCGAAGGCCGTTCCAAGTCTCGCGATGGCCAGCTGAAGACCCATGGCGAAGGCCATGTTCCCTTCCTTGAACCACTTGGCGATCGATCTGGTCACGGCCACGCCGGCGATCTCGCTTCCGAGGCCGAAAAACATGCAACCAACGTAGGCGATGGTCAGGGAGACCTTGGGAGCGAGACCGGAAGTAAGGGCATAGGTGACCATTGCCGCTCCCGCGGCCATCATCGTGACGAAGATTGACCCCGTCACCCTCACACCCCATTTGTCCAGAAGCATTCCGCAGACAACCAGTCCGCCGAACACACAGAGGACAGAGTAGCCGCTTGTGTAAAGTCCGTAGTCAGCCGAGTTCCAGCCCAGTTCCAGCAGGGAAGGGTTCTCGAACAGGTGGGACAGCGTGGAGAACATGTCGTCAAAGTAGTACGATGCGAACATCGGTACCACCAGACATGCCAGCGCTATCCAGCACGAATATTTACTTAATGTTTTTGCCACAATATTATAAGTTCGTTTTCATTGATTTAAGTTCAAATCACCCATATCCCACTTCCTTTCACAATCGATCAATCTTTCATATTCCTGCACCTTGCGGCAGGGAGGGGCTTGACTCAGCGGGCGTGGCCGCCCGTGGCCACGTGAACGGGAGGGGCCCTGAGCGAAGCGAAGGGAGGGATTTACCCGTCGGAGCCAAGCCCCTCCCTGCCGCAAAAAGGCTTTGTATATTCAAAAAAAACTACTTCTGAATATTCGGGAGCTCGAGGCCGAGGTGGCGCTTGCTGTCAAGAGCCTTGAGGTAGATGGCTATCAGAAGGGCGGCGACACCGAAACCTGCGAAGATGACGAGAGGGATGGTGTAGTTGTAAGGGATGAACTCGGCACCGGCGGCCTTGGCGGCGATCACGGCAGGGTTATCGGCGTTGACGCTGGTAAGAACGCTGCCGATGAGCTTCGGAACGAAGCACAGACCGATGTTCTGCACCCAGAAGATCAGACAATAGGCCGAACCCAGGATCTTCTCGTCGATGATCTTCGGAACCGAAGGCCAAAGGGCGGCAGGGACAAGCGAGAAGCTGATTCCGAGGACAACGATGGTCGCGAGGGCGATGAACTTGCTGTGCGTCGCCGGCAGCAGGAACGCAAACACAAGATGGCACACAATCAAGAGCAGGGCGCCGCAGATAAGCATCGTAGCGCCCTTTCCCTTCGTGTCAAGGAACCTGCCGAGGAACGGCGTGATGACCGCCGCGCCGATAGGGAACCATCTGAATATGTCGGAGGCGGTCCTGGCGGAGATGCCGTCAAGGTTGCACTGGAGCATGTTGGCGCCGTACCTCTGGAACGGGAAGATCGCGGAATAATAGAGGACACAAAGAAGGGCAACTACCCAGAAGCTTCTGGAAGAGAAGATCTTGCCAAGGTCACTGAGTTTGAATTCCTCCTCGGACGACGAATCGTCGGATTTGACGCCGGCCTCCACAAGCTGTCCGTCGAACTTCTTGTCCATCACACTGAACACGATGTTGTTGATCAGACCGATGAGAAGCAGTACCGTGCAGAATCCCACAGGGCCCTGGACCCCGCCGAGTTTGGAAGCAAGGATCGGGCTGATCGAGAACACCGAGAACACACCCACGCGGGCGATAGCCATCTCAATGCCCATGGCCATGGCCATTTCCTTACCCTTGAACCATTTGGCGATCGCCTTGGAGACCGTCGTGCCGGCCATCTCGCAACCGCAGCCGAAGATCATGAATCCAAGCGCGGCCATCTTTGCGCTGCCCGGCATTGACACCCACCAGGTACCCAGCCACTCGCAGAAAGCGGTTGTCTGGAACCAGTCGGTTATACCTATATATTTAATAGTCGCTCCCGCGAACATCATCGAGGCGGAAAGGATTCCTGTGAAACGGACACCCATCTTATCCAGGATGATACCGGCGAGTATCAGGAAACCGCAGACGTTGAGAATGTACTCCGCGCTTGCGTAAGTTCCGAACACATCCGGACTCCAGCCCCTCTGCTGCTCGATCAGGGACTGCAACGGCGACATGACATCGACGAACATGTAGCCGAAGAACATCATCAGCGCGATAAGAATGAGTGCGGTCCATCTCGCGGCCGGCGAGTCATTCATCAGTTTTTGAATTTTTTCAGACATTTGACTATTTCTTTAAAATATATTCCGTATGAATGTAAAAATATTCAAACAACTTGCGAATATAAGAAAAATGTCGGAATAAAGTCGTACCTTCGCCCCTATGATTCTTGATAAGATCAATTCTCCTGAAGACCTCAGGAAACTCGGCATAGAGGAACTGCAACCGCTTTGCGGCGAGATCAGAGACTACATCGTCAAGTGCTGCTCGGAGAATCCGGGACACCTGGCCTCCAGTCTCGGAGCCGTGGAACTGATTGTAGGTCTGCATTATGTGTTCGACACTCCGAAGGACAATCTGGTCTTTGACGTCGGCCATCAGGCCTATGCCCACAAGATCCTGACAGGAAGAAAAGAGGCTTTTCTGAAAAACAGGATGGAGGACGGAATCAGCGGATTCCCGAACAGAGACGAAAGCGCCTACGACGCTTTCGGAGCCGGACACGCGTCCACCTCGATCTCCGCCGCCCTCGGAATGGCGAAGGCCGCCGGCCTTTCAGGCTCCGGAGCCAAGACCGTGGCGATGATCGGTGACGGGGCGATGACCGGCGGACTGGCGCTGGAAGGCCTCAACAACGCCGGAGAGAGCGACACCGATCTTCTTGTCGTTCTCAACGACAACGACATGGCCATCGACGGCAACAGAGGGGCTCTCCACTCGTATCTTCTGAACCTGACGACAGCCCCGGCCTACAACCGGATAAAGACACACATCTGGGACAAGCTCGGAGCCGGAAGGTTCAGGAGCCGTATCCAACGATTGGTGCGCAACACCAAGTCCGGCCTGGTCACCACTTCCGGCGGAGACCTATTCGAAGCGTTCGGATTCAGGTACTTCGGCCCGATCGACGGAAACAACATCGAGGAGGTTGTCAAGACCCTCAGGAGGCTGAAGGACATCAAGGGTCCGAAAATCCTGCACGCCTGCACAATCAAGGGCAAGGGCTACGCGCCGGCGGAGTCCGACCCGACCACCTGGCACGCCCCCGGCAAGTTCAACCCCGAGACAGGAGAAAGACCGGCCAGAAAGTATCAGGCCGACCGCTATCAGGATGTTTTCGGCCAGGTTCTCTGCGAACTCGCGGAAAAGGATCCGACCGTGGTGGGAATAACCCCGGCCATGGCGACGGGCAGCGGCATGACCGACTTCGCCGCACGCTTCCCCGACAGGTTCTTCGATGTCGGCATCGCGGAGGAACACGCCGTCACCTTCGCCGCCGGACTTGCGGCCGGAGGGATGAAGCCCTATTGTGTGATATATTCATCATTCGCCCAAAGAGCCTACGACGAGATCGTCCACGATGTCGCCTTGCAGCACCTGAATGTGGTTCTGTGCCTCGACAGGGCCGGGCTCGTGGGAGAGGACGGAGCGACTCACCAAGGAGCGTTCGACCTGGCCTCGCTGCGATGCATCCCGAACACCGTGATCGCCGCGCCCAAAGACGAAACCGAGCTTAAAAGGCTCCTCAACACCGGCCTTGGGATAAAGGACGGCCCTCTGGTGATCAGGTACCCTCGCGGCATCGGGGAAGGCGCCGACTGGAGGAACGCTGAAAGCACACCCCTCCCCATAGGGAAAGGAGAGAGGCTCGCAGACGGGGAAGATGTCGCCGTCCTTGCCTTGGGACCCGTCGCCAACAGGGCGCTGGAAGCGGCGGAGAGGCTGAGGAAAGAGACCGGAAAAAGTCCGGCGGTCTTCAATGTCCGGTTCCTCAAACCGTTCGACCAGGAGATCCTCAAAGAGGCGGCGGGCTACAGATGCATCCTCACCCTTGAGGACGGTGCCATCAAGGGAGGCCTGTTCAGCGAGGTCAGTGAATATGTCGCCTCGACGGGCGCGCGTATCCCGGTGATAGGTGTCGGTATTCCAGACAGATTCATCACCCAGGCCCCCGTTGGCCGCCAAAGAGAACAGTGCGGGCTGACCACCGAGATCATCTATTCAAAAATCGTCTCGCTAATCAAAAATAATTGAAAAAGTTTTGGAGAATAAGAAATAATATCTATCTTTGCAATCCCTTTGTGAAAGGGAAGCATCATTGAAATAACGCCGATATAGCTCAGTTGGCCAGAGCACGTGATTTGTAATCTCGGGGTCGTGGGTTCGAATCCCTCTATCGGCTCTAAACGGCCAAGAGCTGTATCAAAGGAATATCGGGAGGATCGCATAGCGGCAATTGCGGCGGACTGTAAATCCGCTCCTTCGGGTTCGGTGGTTCGAGTCCACCTCCTCCCACAACAACCGCGGAAGTAGCTCAGTTGGTAGAGCATCAGCCTTCCAAGCTGAGGGTCGCGAGTTCGAACCTCGTCTTCCGCTCCATTAAGCCGGTGTAGCTCAGGGGTAGAGCGCATCCTTGGTAAGGATGAGGTCATGAGTTCAAATCCCATCACCGGCTCAAATTGCGTTATTTAGATTACTCATTTAAATCATAATATTATGGCAAAAGAAACTTTCCAAAGAACGAAGCCGCACGTTAACATCGGTACTATCGGCCATGTTGACCACGGTAAGACGACTTTGACTGCCGCTATCACCAAGGTTCTCGCCGAGAGAGTCTCCGGTAACGCGGACAAGATCAAGTCTTTCGATCAGATCGACAATGCTCCTGAAGAGAAGGAGCGTGGTATCACCATCAACTCCGCTCACGTAGAGTACGAGACAGAGAAGCGCCACTATGCCCACGTAGACTGCCCAGGCCACGCTGACTACGTTAAGAACATGGTTACAGGTGCCGCTCAGATGGATGGAGCCATCCTCGTTGTAGCCGCTACCGACGGTCCTATGCCTCAGACCCGTGAGCACATCCTGCTCGCCCGTCAGGTGAACGTTCCTAAGATCCTCGTATTCATGAACAAGGTTGACCTTGTTGAGGACCCTGAGATGCTTGACCTCGTTGAGATGGAGATCCGCGACCTGCTCGCATTCTACAAGTTCGACGAGAACTGCCCTATCATCCGTGGATCCGCTCTTGGAGCCCTCAACGGAGAGAAGGTTTGGGAAGACAAGGTAATGGAGCTCATGGACGCTGTTGACGAGTACATCCCTCAGCCTGTTCGTCAGAACGAGAAGCCGTTCCTCATGCCTATCGAGGACATCTTCTCAATCACTGGCCGTGGAACCGTTGTTACAGGTCGTATCGAGACCGGTACCATCCACGTCAACGATCCTGTTGAGCTCGTAGGCTTCGGCGACGCTCCTAAGAACACCGTTGTAACAGGTGTCGAGATGTTCCGCAAGCTCCTCGATCAGGGTGAGGCCGGAGACAACGTTGGTCTTCTCCTCCGTGGTATCGACAAGAAGGAAGTCAAGAGAGGTGAGGTTGTCGCCAAGCCAGGCTCTATCACTCCTCACAAGCACTTCAAGGCTCAGATCTACGTCCTCAAGAAGGAAGAGGGTGGACGTCACACTCCATTCCACAACCACTATCGTCCTCAGTTCTTCATCCGTACTCTTGACGTGACCGGTGAGATCACCCTTCCAGAAGGAGTCGAGATGGTAATGCCGGGCGACAACGTTGAGATCGACGTTCAGCTCATCACCCCTGTAGCCCTCAACGAAGGACTCCAGTTCGCTATCCGCGAAGGTGGACGTACCGTTGGTGCCGGCCAGGTTATCAAGATCGAAGAGTAATTCTTCACCATACAGGACGGATGTCCGTCAGATGTCCGTCCTGACTTAGGGGAATAGAACAAGGGTAGTTCAGCGGTCTCCAAAACCGTCGATGTGGGTTCGAATCCTGCTTCCCCTGCAAAATATCAAAGGTTACGATTTGGTAATTGTTTAACAGACTTCGTAGACGCTTCCAAATTACGGAGTCCATTAAATGCAAAGATGAGAAAGTTCATTAACTATTGCAAAGAGTCCTACGTGGAACTCACCAAGAAGGTCACATGGCCAACCTGGGACAAGCTTCAGAGCTCAGCCCTTCTGGTTATGGTCGCTACTGTGATCCTTGCTCTGGTTCTCTTCGTGGTTGACTTCGCTTTCGAGCATCTGATGACAGCGATTTACACATTGTAATTTTTTGATTACCATGGGTGACATGAAATGGTATGTCCTTCGGACAGCGGGAAGCAAAGAGAAGAAGGCCAAAGATTATCTTGAGAAAGAAATAGAAAGGTTTGGCCTACAGGATCAAGTCGCGCAGGTTCTTGTTCCGGTAAAGCGTGAGATAGTAACCAAGAATGGCAAGAGGAAGGTGGTCGAAAGGCTGCTTTACCCTGGCTATGTTTTGATTCAGGCTCAGCTTTGCCCGGAATTGGAGTATATTATCCGCAACGACATTCCTGGCATGTCCGGCTTCCTGACAGAGAAGAAAACTTCCGGGACAATGACCGAAAGGGTACCGGTGCCGATCAGAGATGATGAGGCGCAGTGGATACTCGGTAATCAGGATCAGAATGTAGACAATCCAGTCGAGACAGAGGTTAATTTCGAAGTCGGCGAATCCGTGAAGATAACCGATGGCCCGTTCAGCGGATTCAGCGGCACCGTCGACGCGATCGAAGAGGATAGAAGCAAACTCAAAGTGATAGTTGTGATTTTCGGCAGAAAGACTCTGCTGGAACTCAGCTTTACTCAAGTAACAAAAGAATAACAAACAATTATGGCAAAAGAAGTTACCGGATTCATCAAGCTCCAAATCAAAGCAGGAGCTGCTAATCCAGCGCCTCCGGTAGGACCGGCACTCGGTTCCAAAGGCTTGAACATTATGGACTTCTGCAAGCAGTTCAATGCCGCGACTCAGCAGAGCGCCGGCAAGATCCTGCCTGTAGTCATCACTGTCTATTCAGACAAGTCCTTCACGTTCGAGGTAAAGCAGCCGCCAGTAGCCATCTCCCTCAAGGAAGCGGCCAAGATCCAGAAAGGTTCTGGAGAACCTAACAGAAGGAAGGTCGCATCCATCACCTGGGATCAGGTTAAGACGATCGCTGAAGGCAAGATGCCTGACCTCAATGCCTTCACTCTTGCGGCAGCCATGAGAATGGTAGCCGGTACAGCAAGAAGTATGGGTATCAAGGTCACCGGAAATTTTCCTGAGAACCTTTAAATTTCACATGCGAAATGAGTAGAATTACAAAGAATCAGAAAGCCGTCATCGCAAAGTATGACGCTTCAAAACAGTACACTCTTGCCCAGGCTTGTGAAATACTGAAGGACATCACCTACACCAAGTTCGACGCATCTGTGGAACTGTCAGCCAACCTCGGAGTTGACCCTCGTAAGGCGAATCAGATGATTCGTGGCGTGGTCACCCTTCCTCACGGAACAGGTAAGGTTGTCAGAGTCCTTGTACTCTGCACTCCTGACAAGGAGAACGAGGCCAAGGAGGCCGGCGCCGACTATGTTGGTCTGGATGAGTACGTAGAAAAGATCAAGGGTGGCTGGACAGACGTGGATGTCATCATCTGCACTCCTTCAGTCATGGCCAAGGTCGGTGTTCTCGGACGTATCCTCGGTCCAAGAGGACTTATGCCTAACCCTAAGACAGGTACCGTTACTATGGAAGTAGGCAACGCTGTCAAGGACGTAAAGGGCGGTAAGATCGATTTCAAGGTTGACAAGACCGGAATCATACATGCGGCCATCGGTAAGGTTTCATTCACTCCTGAGCAGATCTGCGAGAACGCGTCCGCTCTCCTTAACGAGGTTCTGAAACTTAAGCCACAGGCTCTCAAGGGCACATATCTTAAGAGTGCGGCCATCTGCACGACCATGAGCCCTGGTATCAAGATAGATGTCAAAGCATTCACAACTGGCGGTTCCGCTGAGTAAAAAAGGATTTCATTATGAAGAAGGAATTAAAAGATCAGATTATTGAAAGCATCTCAGCCCAACTGAAGCAGTACCCTAATTTCTACATTGCTGACATTGAGGGTCTGAATGCTGAGAACACTGTTAAACTCCGCCGCTCATGCTTTGAGCAGGGCATCAAGCTGACAGTTGTAAAGAACACACTGTTCGCCCACGTTATCAAAGGACTGGAGAATGAGGAGCTTAATCTTCTTCTCCCTGTACTGAAAGGTAACTCTGCGATCATGTTCACCGAGACCCCTAACGGTCCGGCGAAACTCATCAAGAAGTTTCAGAAGGACATGGGCAAGCCACAGCTTAAGGGTGCCTACGTTCAGGAGTGCGCTTTTGTCGGCGCCGAGAAGCTCGACGAACTCTGCGCTATCAAATCCAAAGAGGAACTCATCGGAGACATCATCTCCCTCCTCCAGGCTCCTATGCGCAATGTCATCTCCGCTCTTCAGAATGGCGGTGGCAGCACAATCGCCGGACTTGTCAAGACACTTTCGGAAAAAGAAGAGAAATAGTATCAAACAATTTAATAATTATCAATTATGGCAGATGTAAAAGCACTTGCAGAAGAGTTGGTTAACCTTTCTGTAAAAGACGTTCAGGAACTTGCTAAAGTTCTCAAGGAAGAGTATGGTATCGAGCCTGCAGCCGCTGCGGTAGCAGTAGCAGGTCCGGCAGCAGCAGCTGAGGCTGCTCCAGCCGAGCAGACTGAGTTTGACGTTGTCCTCAAGTCAGCCGGTGCAGCTAAACTTCAGGTTATCAAGGCCGTTAAGGAAGCCCTTGGTCTTGGTCTGAAGGAAGCTAAGGATCTTGTAGACGGCGCTCCTAAGACCGTTAAGGAGAAAGCCTCCAAGGCCGAAGCTGAGCAACTGAAGTCTGTCCTCGAAGAGGCAGGTGCCGAAGTTGAGGTTAAATAACCCGGCTTCCCCTGGCGGGAAAATCATCAGGTTTAGAGCCTAGAAGGCTCTAAACCTTTTTGTCGTATTAAGTTTTTCTCCATTTCCTAAAGGCAGAACATGTCAAAAAAGACTAACAATAAGCGAGTAATGTTCGCTACCTCAAAGATTCTGGAGTATCCTGACCTTCTGGAAGTTCAGCTGAAATCATTCAAGGATTTCTTCCAGGTGGAGACAACACCGGACAACAGGAAGAACGAAGGTCTCTTCCAGGTGTTTCAGGAGATCTTCCCGATCGAAGATACGAGGAACAACTACAAGTTGGAATTCATCGACTATTTCATCGATCCTCCTCAGTATTCAATTGACGAGTGCCTTGAGAGAGGGCTGACCTACAACGTTCCTCTGAAGGCAAAACTCCGCCTTTCGTGCACCGATCCAGAGCACGAGGACTTTGACACGAGAGTCCAGGATGTGTACCTCGGCAGCATTCCTTACATGACACCGGCCGGCACATTCGTAATCAATGGATCAGAAAGAATCATAGTGTCCCAGCTGCACCGCTCCCCTGGCGTATTCTTCGACCAGAGCATGCACGCAAACGGAACGAAGCTCTATTCAGCAAGGATCATCCCGTTCAAGGGATCATGGATCGAGTTCGCCACTGACATCAACAACGTGATGTACGCCTACATCGACCGTAAGAAGAAGTTGCCGGTGACGACACTGCTGCGTGCGATAGGCTTCAATTCCGACAAGGACATCATAGACATATTCGGCCTCGCTGACGAGATTGAAGTCAACGAGCAGAACCTCAAAGAGAACGCGGGCAGGAAACTTGCCGCCAAGGTTCTGAAGACTTGGACAGAAGATTTCGAGGACGAGGACACCGGAGAGGTCATCCCTATCGAGAGAACAATCCCTATCGTGGAGAGAGGAGAGATCCTTGACGATGACACCATCGCCAAGATCATCGACACCGATGTCAAGACAATCCTCCTTCAGAAGGACGAGGCTAACTCCAATGAATATGCGATCATATTCAACACCCTCCAGAAGGATCCTACAAACACCGAGATAGAGGCGGTCAACTACATCTACAAACAGCTCCGTAATTCAGAACCACCTGATGAGGCGACTGCGAGGGATGTCATCGACAAACTCTTCTTCTCCGAGAAGAGGTACGACCTCGGAAATGTCGGAAGGTTCCGTCTCAACAAGAAACTCAGCCTTACCACAGACCCTGAGACAAGGGTACTGACCAACACTGACATCATCGAGATCATCAAGTATCTCATCCAGCTCATCAACTCCAAGGCGACTGTCGATGACATCGACCATCTGAGTAACAGGCGTGTCCGCACCGTCGGAGAGCAGCTCGCCAACCAATTCAGCGTAGGACTCTCAAGGATGGCAAGGACCATCCGCGAAAGGATGAATGTCCGCGACAGCGAGCAGTTCAACCCGATCGATCTGATCAACGCGAAGACACTGTCTTCCGTGATCAACTCATTCTTCGGTACCAGCCAGCTGTCACAGTTCATGGACCAGACCAACCCTCTGGCCGAGATCACGCACAAGCGTCGTCTCTCCGCGCTCGGACCTGGCGGTCTTTCAAGAGACAGGGCCGGATTCGAGGTCAGGGACGTTCACTACACACACTACGGCAGGCTCTGCCCTATCGAGTCACCTGAAGGCCCGAACATCGGTCTTATCTCCTCACTGTGCGTCTACGCCAGAATCAACCAGCTGGGATTCATAGAGACTCCGTACCGCGAGGTCCGCAACGGAAAGGTGGATCTTACAGCCAAGGGCTGGCACTACATGACCGCCGAGGAAGAGGAGAACAAGCTCGTCTCCCTCGCGAAAGTCAAGATGGAAGACGACGGAACGATCAAGGAGGACAGAATCCAGTGCCGTCTTGAGGCTGACTTCCCGGTTGTGTCGAAGGAACAGGTTGACTACATGGACGTGGCTCCTAACCAGATGGCCTCCGTGGCCGCCTCACTGATCCCGTTCCTGGAGCATGATGACGCTCACCGCGCGCTCATGGGCGCGAACATGATGCGTCAGGCGGTTCCGCTTCTCCGTCCGGAGTCTCCAATTGTCGGAACAGGACTGGAGGAGAGGGTATGCCTTGACTCCAGGACACAGTACGTCGCCGAAAGAGAAGGCGAGGTGACCTATGTGGACGCCAAGGAGATCAGGATCAAGTACAACAGGACGGACGACGAGAAATTCGTCTCCTTCGCTCCTGACGAGACTGTCTATACCCTTCCTATCTACAGGAGGACCAACCAGAGCACGACCGTCACCCTTAAGCCGATAGTACGCAAGGGAGATAAGGTCGTCGGTGGCCAGGTACTCACGGAAGGCTATGCCACACAGGACGGAGAGCTTGCGCTGGGCCGTAACCTCAAGGTCGCCTTCATGCCTTGGAAGGGCTACAACTACGAGGACGCCATCGTACTGTCGGAAGAGATGGTGAAATGGGATGTCCTGACATCCGTGCATGTGGATGAATATCTCACCGAGGTCCGCGACACAAAGCGCGGTATGGAGGAGCTTACCTCCGACATTCCAAACGTCAGCGAGGACGCCACAAAGGATCTGGACAGCCAAGGTATCATCAGGATCGGAGCCCACATCGAGCCGGGCGACATCATGATCGGTAAGATCACGCCTAAGGGCGAGAGCGATCCGTCACCTGAGGAGAAACTTCTCAAGGCCATCTTCGGAGACAAGGCCGGCGATGTCAAGGATGCCTCGCTCAAGGCCAATCCTTCACTCAGCGGCACCGTCATCAAGACAGCCCTCTACGCCAAAGCCGCCAAGGAAGGCAACAGAAGGGCCGCGAAGACAGACCTTAAAGCCCGTCTTGACCTCATACAGGAAGATTTCGACAAGAAGGCCGCCAAGCTTTACGCTGACTTCATCAAGCGCCTCGCCGTCCTCACCAAGGGCAAGAAGAGCGCCGGAATCAACGACCTCTACGATGTGGAGATCTTACCAAAAGGCAAGGAGATCACCAGCGAGAAGCTGAAGGGCATCGACTTCCAGAACATCAACTCCAGCAACTGGACCACGGATGAGAAGACAAACATCCTCGTTCAGGAACTCATCAACAACTACTGCCTTACATTCAAGGTGGCGGAGGCTGAGTGCAAGAGACAGATGGACAAGATAAAGGTCGGCGACGAGCTTCCTAACGGCGTGATGCAGCTTGCCAAAGTCTACATCGCCAAGAAGAGGAAGATCACTGTCGGTGACAAGATGGCCGGACGTCACGGTAACAAGGGTATCGTGGCCAAGATCGTCCGTCAGGAAGACATGCCGTTCCTTGAGGACGGAACTCCTGTGGACATTGTCCTCAACCCTCTCGGCGTGCCTTCACGTATGAACCTCGGCCAGATCTACGAGACCGTTCTCGGATGGGCCGGAGCAAGGCTTGGAGTCAAGTTCAGCACCCCTATCTTTGACGGCGCGACCATCGACGAGATCTGTAAATACACAGACAAGGCCGGCGTGCCGAAGTACGGTAAGACACACCTCAGGGACGGCGGCACCGGCGACTGGTTCGACCAGCCTGCGACCGTCGGCGTGATCTACATGATCAAGCTGGGCCACATGGTTGACGACAAGATGCACGCCCGCTCCATCGGACCATATTCACTCATCACCCAGCAGCCTCTCGGCGGTAAGGCACAGTTCGGAGGCCAGAGGTTCGGAGAGATGGAGGTCTGGGCCCTGGAGGCATTCGGAGCCGCAAACGCGCTTCAGGAGATCCTCACGGTCAAGTCAGACGACGTGACCGGACGTTCGAAGACTTACGAGGCTATCGTCAAGGGCGACCCGATGCCGAATCCTGGCATTCCAGAATCCCTCAACGTCCTGCTTCATGAGCTTAGGGGCCTTGGTCTCAAGGTTACTTTGGATTAATTTTCAAGAATATTGACATTCAAGAATATGCCTACTTTCAATAATAAGGAAAACAAGGTAAAGAGCAACTTCTCGAAGATCAGCATCTCGCTGGCCTCGCCAGAGGACATCTCGGCGAGGTCCTGCGGCGAGGTCCTGAAGCCGGAGACAGTCAACTACAGGACCTACAAGCCTGAGAGGGACGGTCTCTTCTGCGAAAAGATATTCGGACCTACAAAAGACTACGAATGCTATTGCGGAAAGTACAAGAGGATCCGTTACCGCGGAATCGTCTGCGACAGATGCGGTGTCGAGGTGACAGAGAAGAAAGTCCGCAGGGAAAGGATGGGACACATCGCCCTGACAGTTCCTGTGGCTCACATCTGGTACTTCAAGTCGGCTCCTAACAAGATCTCCGCCCTTCTGGGACTTCCTGCCAAGAAGCTCGAATCCGTCATCTACTACGAGAAGTACATCGTGGTGAATCCGGGTGACAGCGGTCTTGAGAAGATGGATCTGCTCTCGGAGGACGAGTACCTCGACATCATGGCAAGGCTTCCGGAGAACGACAGCCTCGCCTTCGACGATCCAAGAAAGTTCGTCGCCAAGATGGGTGCCGAAGGCATCTACGAACTCCTCAGGGACACTGACGTGGAGAGCCTGTCCAAGGAACTCCGCCTGAAGATGCTCAACGAGACCTCGCAGCAGAGGAAAGCTGATCACCTTAAGAGGCTCAGCGTCGTGAAGTGGTTCATTGAGTCAAAGGACATCAACCGTCCGGAATGGATGATCATGAAGGTCATCCCTGTCATTCCGCCGGACCTCCGTCCTCTTGTTCCGCTCGATGGCGGACGATTCGCCACCACCGACCTCAATGACCTGTACCGTAGGGTCATCATCAGGAACAACCGACTCAAGAAGCTCATCGAGATCAAGGCTCCTGAGGTCATTCTCAGGAACGAGAAGCGTATGCTTCAGGAGGCCGTTGACTCGTTGTTCGACAACTCCAAGAAATCAAGCGCCGTCAAGAGCGAGTCCAACAGGGCTTTAAAGTCTCTCTCAGACTCCCTCAAGGGAAAGCAGGGACGCTTCCGCCAGAACCTCCTCGGAAAACGTGTGGACTATTCCGCCCGTTCCGTGATTGTGGTCGGCCCGGAACTGAACATGCACGAGTGCGGTCTGCCTAAGTTCATGGCAGCCGAGCTCTACAAGCCGTTCATCATCCGCAAGCTCATCGAAAGAGGAATCGTCAAGACCGTAAAGTCAGCGAAGAAGATCGTGGACAGGAAAGATCCTGTGATCTGGGACATCCTTGAGAATGTGATGAAGGGACATCCGGTTCTGCTTAACCGCGCCCCTACCCTCCACAGACTTGGTATTCAGGCATTCCAGCCAAGAATGATCGAAGGCAAGGCCATCCAGCTCCACCCTCTCGCCTGTACCGCATTCAACGCGGACTTCGACGGTGACCAGATGGCTGTCCACCTTCCGCTGGGCAACGCGGCGATCATGGAGGCTCAGCTCCTCATGCTCGGATCGCAGAACATTCTTAATCCGGCCAACGGCTCCCCTATCACCGTTCCTTCACAGGACATGGTCCTTGGACTTTACTACATCACCAAGATCAGACCAGGAGCCAAGGGTCAGGGGATGAGCTTCTACGGACCGGAAGAGGTCATCGTGGCCTACAACGAGAACGCGATCGACATGCACGCCGAGATCGGCGTGAGGCTTCCTGTGGACAAACAGGACGCGGGCAAGGGCTACGAGATAAAAAAGACGACCGCAGGCCGCATCATCGTGAACCAGTACGTGCCGGAGGAAGTACCTTTCGTCAACGAGGTTCTTGGTAAGAAAGCGCTGCGTAAGATCATCACCGAGGTCATCAAGAACACAGGTGTGACAAGAACCGCCCAGTTCCTTGACGACATCAAGAACCTTGGTTACTACCAGGCGTTCAGGGCCGGTATCTCATTCAACCTCGGAGATGTCATCATCCCGGCGGAGAAAGCCGACCTCATCGAACAGGGCTACAAGCGCGTTGAGGAAGTCAAGAACAACTATGCGATGGGCTTCATCACCAACAATGAGCGCTACAACAAGGTCATCGACCTCTGGACATCAATCGACAGCAAGCTCACGAGCATCGTGGAGGAGCAGATCTCAGCTGACCAGCAGGGCTTCAACCCGGTCTACATGATGCTGGATTCCGGAGCCCGTGGTTCCACACAGCAGATCAAGCAGCTTTGCGGTATGCGTGGACTTATGGCCAAGCCTCAGAAGTCAGGAGCGGCAGGAGCGGAGATCATCGAGAACCCTATCACCTCCAACCTTAAGGAGGGTATGACGGTGCTCGAGTACTTCATCTCCACCCACGGAGCCCGTAAGGGTCTTGCCGACACCGCCCTCAAGACCGCCGACGCCGGTTACCTTACCCGTCGTCTTGTGGACGTGTCACACGACGTGATCATCACGGAGGAGGACTGCGGCACGCTCAGAGGTCTGATCGCCACCGCCATCAAGAACAAGGACGAGATTGTCGAGTCACTTGGAGAAAGGATTCTCGGACGTACTTCCGTCCATGACATATTCAATCCTCTCACAGGAGAATTAATCATCAAGGCAGGCGAGGAGATTCGCGAGGCCACAGCCAATCTGATCGACCATCTGCCGATCGAGCAGGTCGAGATCCGTTCGGTGCTCACCTGCGAGTCCCGCAAGGGAGTCTGCGCCAAGTGCTACGGACGTAACCTCGCCACCAGCAGAATGGTTGAGAAGGGAGAGGTTGTCGGCGTGATCGCCGCACAGTCCATCGGTGAGCCTGGTACCCAGCTTACCCTGCGTACCTTCCACGTCGGTGGTACGGCTTCCAGCACCGCCGCTGACTCATCCATCGAGTCCAAGTACGACGGCAAGGTTGTCTTCGAAGAGCTCAGGACCATCCAGAAAATCGGAGAGGACGGATCCGCCCAGGACATCGTCGTCAGCCGTATGACCGAGGTCAGCATCATCGACGAGAACACGGGCATCACCTATTCCCACTACGATGTGCCTTACGGATCAAGGCTCTACTTCAAGGACGGAGACACGATCAAGAAGGGCGACCTGCTTTGCGAATGGGATCCTTACAACGCCATCACGATTGTAGAGACCGCCGGTAAGGTTCAGTTCGATAACCTTAATGATGGTGTCAACTTCCGTGAGGAGGCCGCCGACGAGTTCGCGGTCAACAAGGATAAGGTCATCATCGAGTCCAGGGACAAGACCAAGAACCCTTCTATCCTCATTCTTGACGACGAAGGCAACCAGATCAGGCAGTACAACCTTCCTGTCGGCGCGCACGTCATCGCCAACAACGGGGACAAGGTCAATGTCGGCGACGTGATCATCAAGATTCCTCGTGCCATCGGTAAGTCAAGCGACATCACCGGAGGTCTTCCTAGGGTCACCGAACTCTTCGAGGCCAGAACCCCGTCCGCTCCTGCGATACTCGCGGAGATCAACGGTGAGGTTCTCATGGGCAAGATCAAGAGAGGAAACCGCGAGATCATTGTCAAGAACAAGTCCGGTGTCGAGAAGCACTATCTCGTGCCTCTGACAAAGCAGATCCTGGTTCAGGAGAACGACTACGTGAAAGCCGGCACAAGGCTTTCGGACGGAGGAGTCTCCCCTACCGACATCCTCAACATCCTTGGACCTGTAAAGGCTCAGGACTACATCGTCAACGAAGTCCAGGCCGTCTACCGTCTGCAGGGTGTGAAGATCAACGACAAGCACTTTGAGATCATCGTACGCCAGATGATGCGCAAAGTCCAGATCACCGATCCGGGAGACACCGAATTCCTCAATGAGGAGCTTGTGGACAAGTGGGACTTCATGGATGCCAACGACAGAATCTTCGGCAAGTACTTCGTCATCGACGCGGCGGATTCTCAGCGCTACATACAGGGCGACATCATCGATGCCCGCGACATGAGAAACGAGAATTCCTCCCTCGAAAGGCAGGGCAAGAAGATGATGGCTGTCCGCGAGGCGAATCCTGCCACCGCGAAGCTCGTGCTTCAGGGTATCACCAGGGCGGCCCTCAGGACCAACAGCTTCATCTCCGCGGCATCATTCCAGGAGACAACCAAGGTTCTCAGCGAGGCGGCCATCAGAGCCCGTGTCGATCACCTCGAAGGTCTCAAGGAGAATGTCATCTGCGGTCATCTCATTCCGGCCGGTACCGGTCAGAAGGAGTTCCAGGACATCATCGTCGGACGCAAGGATGAGTACGAACAGGAAATGAGCGAACTCTAGCGGTTCCTTCATCACCAATGAACATAAACAACCGGCCGGGGACGAACCTCGACCGGTTTTTTTTTGTTGCCAGGGATGTCAGATCGACCGGAATCAAAACCAACACAACATTTTACCCGGATAACGCACGGGGCAAGGGAAAAAACTCGTATATTTACAGAATAAAATAGGAATAAATAAACCACTACGACGAATGAAGAAAATTCTGCTTGCCGTCGCCTGCTGCGCGATGACTCTTCTCGCCCAGGCGAACCCTGCCCACAAAGTTAAGATCAACGATGGCCTCACGGTCAGTGTCGAGGCCTGCTCCGAGAGCATATTCAGGATCAAGGTGTCCCCCCGGAAGGATTTCACCGAGTCGCTGATGGAGCGCTACGAACTCATCAAGACCGACTGGAGTGATGTGAAGACCGACATTTCCGACAAGGGAGGGGTCTGGACGCTGAAGACTCCGGAATATTCATTGGCCATCAACAAGAAGACGGGAGTGATGACCGTGAAGGATGCCAAAGGCGGGAAGGTGATCCGCGAGGTGAGGTTCCTGCCTGAGAAGGAAGGGCTTTGCGGGGAGATGAGGTCATTCATCAACGAGAAATACGCCGATCTGAAGGTCGCCGACAACGGCGGAGGCATCATCGGCGACGACAACGGGAAATTCGGAGAGGTTGACAAGCACGAGATTCCGGCGGCTGACGCGGTCAGCATCCTCAGCTTCAGCATGGAGGACGGCGAGCGCTTCTACGGCGGCGGCAGCCCCAGCCGCGACCACATCCAGCACAGGGGCGAATTCCTCAGGATGTGGACGACTTACCAGCAGACCGAGATACCGATGCCGTTCATGATGAGCTCGCGTGGCTGGGGCGTCTACAACAACTCGACCCGCAAAAGTTTCTTCGACATCGGTAACCAGCAGAAGAGCAAGTTCAACATTATCAACACCTTCGACGAGGCAGACTTCTTCCTGATGATGGGCAAGGACATGCCTGCAATCCTTAATGAATATACCCTCGTCACGGGCCGTACCTATGTCCTGCCGAAATGGGCCTACGGACTCTGCTTCGGACCGAACATGCGCGAGGAGCAGTTCGACATCCTCAACGACGCGGTGCGCTTCCGCCAGTTCGACGTGCCTTGCGACGTGTTCTGGCTTGAGCCTCAGTGGATGGAGAAGCGCTACGACTTCTCGACCAAGAAGAAATGGAACTACGACAGGTTCTCTCCGGAACCTTACTGGCTTCAGGATCAGTACCCTAAGACGATGCACAACCGCCTCTTCATCGGCAAGCTGCGCTCCATGGGCTTCCACCTCGGACTCTGGCTTTGCGAGGAGTATGACCTCAGCATCCAGGAGGAGGACATCATCGCCGAGCGCACGGGCGGCAAGCTTTCCGGCCAGGAGCATTGGATGGATCACCTGACCGTGTTCATGGATCAGGGTGTTGAGGGATTCAAGCTGGATCCTGCCCGAACGATCGACAACCACACGAACTGGGAATATTACAACGGACGCACCGACAAGGAGATGCACAACCTCAACCAGGTTCTTCTCCCGAAACAGATGCGTGAGCTTGGCCGCAAGTACAACGGCAAGCGTACCTGGCATCACTACTGCGGCGGCTGGTCCGGAACCCAGCGTTGGACGGCCTCGACCTCCGGCGACAACGGCGGCGGAAAAACCGCTCTGTACGACCAGCTCAACCTCGGCATGAGCGGATTCCTCAACACTTCCTGCGACGTGATGAGCGTTCCGCGCGAGCTTGAGATGCAGGGACTCCATTTCGGTCTCTTCCTGCCTTGGGTGCAGATCAACAGCTGGTTCTCGATGATGCATCCGTTCTACTACGCCAAGGAGGAGCAGGACATCTACCGCTTCTACGTGAAGCTGAGATATTCATTGGCTCCGTACATCTACTCGATGGCGCTTGAGGCGGCGCAGAACGGCATGCCGATCGTGCGCTCCATGCCGCTTTGCTTCCCGGACGACCGCAACTGCGACGACATGACCTACCAGTACATGTTCGGCGACAATTTCTGCGTGGGAATATTCACTAACGAGATTTACCTGCCGAAGGGAACCTGGACGGACGCCTGGAGCGGCGAGAAGATTGTTAGCAAGGGGGAGACTTTCACTCGTGAATATCCTTCCGACCGCGCCGGACTGCTCTTCATCCGCGAAGGGGCGATCATCCCGACACAGCCTGATGTTGAATATCTTGGGGCGCGTCCGTTCGACCGCATCATCCTGAAAGTCTATCCTCACGGGGACAGCGCGTACACGATGCTTGACGATGACGGAGAGTCTTATGAATATGAGAACGGAGGTGTCGCCTCGACGCTGTTCGAGTCGCATGAGAGGGATGGCGGTGTAGAGGTTGTTGTGAACCCGGTTCAGGGATCGTTCAAGGGAATGCCTTCGGAGCGGGAATATTCCTTCCGCATCCAGAGGGATTCGCGTCCGGCTTCGGTTTCGCTTAACGGCGCCGCCGTTCAGGATTGGACCTACGAGGACGGAATGGTCTGTCTGTCAGCCGGGAAGGTAGACGTGGGCGACAAAGTCGTAATTAACGTAAGATAATTTTTAGTAAGCGTTAAAAAATAAGTTGAACTAAATTTTGTGTCAGATTTATGAGGATAGATTTCTTTTGGAAGAAGGAGTGTGCCGGTGGCACATGACAGATGAGAAAAGAAATATAGACCATAAAGATTTACAAATTGTTCGAGTTATTTTTTAATGATTACTTAGTTGGCTTTCATCATTGAAAATGAAAAGAACCGTAATAATACTATGTCTTGCGGTGGCGATGGTGTCGTGCTCGCGGAAGGACTGGAGGGACGCTTCGCTGACGGCGGAGGAAAGGGCGGCGTTGCTGCTGAAGGAGATGACCCTTGAGGAGAAGGTCGGACAGATGTGCCAGTACGTGGCGCCGTGCTATGTGGAGCCGGGGAAGGGATCGGCCAGGAAGAACATCGACGCGACCGACGAGAATCTGGGCAACAAGGATCTCTCCGACAAGGTCCGCAGAGGGGAAGTGGGAGCGTTCCTGCACGTGATGACTTCCGACGAGGCTGTCGCGCTTCAAAAGATGGCGCAGGAAAGCAGGCTGGGAATTCCGCTGCTGCTGGGGATCGACGCGATCCACGGCAACGCCCTGATCGAGGGATGCACGGTCTACCCTACGAACATCAACATGGCCTCCACTTTCAATCCTCAACTGATGGAGAAAATCGGTGAGGAGACCGCACTTGAGATGCGCCAGAGAGGACTCTTCTGGACATTCGCTCCTAATCTGGACATCGCCCGTGACGCACGGTGGGGAAGGATGGGCGAGACGTTCGGCGAGGATGCCTTCCTGACCTCCGAGATGGGGAAATATGCCATCTGGGGGTTTCAGGGACGTGACGGGAAATATTCAGGAAATCACGTCGTGGCCTGCGCCAAGCATCTGATCGCCGGTGGCGAGCCGGCCGGCGGACTGAACGCGGCGCCGATGGACATCTCCGAGCGCAAGCTCCGCGAGCTTTACCTGCCGCCTTTCGTCGCTGCCGTCAAGGAAGCGAAAGTCGGTACGGTGATGGCCGCGCACAATGAGATCAACGGCATCCCTTGCCACGGCAACAGCTGGCTGCTCAATGACCTGCTCCGGGACGAGCTTGGATTCGATGGTTTCGTTGTCAGCGACTGGATGGACATCGAGAGGCTTCATTCTATGCATCACTGGGTTCCGGACTCCACCGAGGCGTTCGTGGTCTCCGTAGAGTCGGGAATCGACATGCACATGCAGGGAGACAAGTACTTCGACGCGGTGGTCGCCGCCGTGAGATCCGGCAGGATTCCGGAGTCCCGCATCGACCAGGCCGCCGGCAAGATTCTGGCCGTGAAGTTCGCCCTCGGACTGTTCGAGAAACCGGTCCCGGAGATTCCTGAGGTACTGGAAGGAGCCGCGGAGCATCGTCAGACAGCCCTTGAGGCAGCGTGCCAGAGCCTTGTGCTACTTAAGAACGACGGCACTCTTCCGCTGAAATCCCCTCGCCGGATCTTCGTCGTCGGGCCGAACGCCGACAGCCAGACAATTCTCGGTGACTGGGCGGTGCCACAATCAGACAAGGATGTAATCACAGTGTTGGACGGACTTAAGACCGTCATGCCTGGTGTCTCGATCGATACGCTCTGTTTCGGTGGCAAGATCACGAATGTTGATGCGAAAGGTATCCAGATGGCTCGCTTTAAGGCCTCCGCAGCTGACGTGAACATCGTGGTGGTCGGGGAGAACTCGCAGAGATATTCAGCCTTTGGCCGCACTTGCGGCGAGAACTGCGACCGTGACGATCTCAGTCTGCCGGGGATGCAGGAGCTTCTTCTTAAGGCCGTAGTGGCTTCCGGGAAGCCGACCGTTGTCGTGCTGATGACCGGCAGGGCGCTCAGCATCGGCTGGGCAAAGGACAATGCCAACGCCATTCTGAACGTCTGGGAGCCAGGCCAGATGGGCGGCCAGGCGATCGCCGAGGTGCTGACCGGCAAGGTCAACCCTTCCGGCAAGCTGCCGGTGACCGTGCCTCGCAACGTCGGTCAGGTCCAGACAGTCTACAACCACAAGCACTCGCAGTACTCCCGCCTCTTCGCCACCTCCGAGACAGGATCCCTTTGGCCATTCGGTTATGGCCTGAGCTACAGCGCTTTTGAATATTCCGAGGCCTCACTCTCCAAGTCAGAGATCGGCCTAAACGAATCGCTCAAGGCCAGCGTGACCGTCACCAACCGCGGTCCGTACGACGGCGACGAGGTAGTCCAGCTCTACATCCGTGATGAATATGGCTCCGTGACCCGTCCGGTCAAGGAACTGAAGGCATTCCGCCGCATCAGCCTGAAGAACGGCGAAAGCGCCAAAGTCGAGTTCGAGATCACTCCCGAAATGCTCCAATGCTGGGGAGCCTCCGAAAAATGGACAGTAGAGCCGGGCGACTTCACAATCCTCATAGGCTCCTCCTCCGCCGACACCGACCTCACTCCCCTGCCACTCAAAGTCAAGTAATCAAAACCGATAAACACCCCACCCAGGGGGCTGTCACGAAGTGACCGGGTGTTGAACATGAAACATAATAGCGGGAGGCGCAAAAACTTGCGCCTCCCGCTATTATGTGGTCCCAGTAGGGCATGATCCTACGACCCCCTGATTATGAGTCAGATGCTCTAACCAACTGAGCTATGGGACCGGTTCCCGGCATTGAAGCCGGGCGTATTACTTTGGACGGAGACGGTCACTTGACCGCCCGACCATCAATCTGAATTCTCAGACTTTGATCTCAACCTCAACGCCTGAAGGAAGCTCAAGCTTCATGAGAGCGTCGACTGTCTTAGCATTGCTGTCGTCGATGTCCAGAAGCCTGCTGTAGGCGCAAAGCTCAAACTGCTCGCGGGACTTCTTGTTGACGAAGGTCGAGCGGTTCACCGTGAAGATCTTCTTGTTGGTAGGAAGCGGAATAGGACCGTTAACCTTAGCACCAGTAGCCTTCACTGTGTCCACGATCTTAGCGGCTGACTTGTCAACCAGCATGTGATCGAATGATTTGAGTTTTATTCTGATTTTTTGACTCATATCAAAAATACTTAATTACGATTAAACACTTTCACTACTCGTCATCGTCAGAGAGCTTGTAGCCACTCTTCTCGATAACATCCTTAGCCAAGTTGGCAGGAACCTCAGCATAGTGGTCGAAGGTCATCGTGCTGGTCGCGCGGCCGGATGACAAGGTTCTAAGAACCGTCACATAACCGAACTGCTCGGCAAGCGGAACGAAGGCTCTTACGATCCTCGCGCCGTTGGCGGTTGAATCCATTGCCTGGATCTGACCGCGGCGGCGGTTGAGGTCACCCACGATGTCACCCATGTAGTCCTCAGGAGTAACAACCTCAAGGGACATGATAGGCTCAAGGAGAACAGGCTTTGCCTTCGGGCAGGCGTGGCGGAATGCCAGACGGCCGGCCATTTCGAAAGAAAGCTGGTCTGAATCGACAGGGTGGAATGAACCATCGAGTACAGTAACCTTCATTGACTGAACCTCATAACCAGCGAGAACGCCATTGGACATAGCAGCCTTGAAGCCCTTCTCGATGCAAGGGATGAATTCCTTAGGAATATTACCACCCTTGACCTGGTTCTCAAACTGAAGTCCGGTAACGCCCTCATCGGCAGGGCCGATCTCGACGATGATGTCGGCGAACTTACCACGGCCACCGGTCTGCTTCTTGAAGACCTCACGATGCTGAACTGTAGCGGTGATGGCCTCTTTGTAGTTGACCTGTGGAGCGCCCTGATTAATCTCGACACCGAACTCACGACGGAGACGGTCCACGATGATGTCAAGGTGAAGCTCACCCATTCCGCTGATGACTGTCTGGCCGGTCTCGTGGTCTGACCTCACCGTAAAGGTTGGGTCTTCCTCAGCGAGCTTGCCAAGGGCGATGCCAAGCTTGTCCAGGTCGCCCTGGGTCTTAGGCTCGACAGCGATACCGATAACAGGATCAGGGAATTCCATAGATTCGAGCACGATCTGATGATCCTCGTTGCAGATGGTGTCTCCGGTACGGAGATCCTTGAATCCCACAGCCGCGCAGATGTCTCCGGCCTCGACGAACTCAATAGGGTTCTGGTGGTTGGAGTGCATCTGGTACAGACGCGCGATTCTCTCCTTCTTTCCGGTACGGACATTATAGACATAGGTACCGGCGTCAACACGTCCCGAGTAGACCCTCATGAAGGCAAGACGGCCGACGAACGGATCCGTGGCGATCTTGAACACGAGAGCGCAGAACGGCTGGTTTGCGTCTGGAAGAAGATCCTCTTCCTCCCCGGTCTTAGGATCAGTACCCTTGACGACTCCCTTGTCAAGAGGAGAAGGAAGGTAACGCATCACGGCGTCAAGGAGGAACTGGACACCCTTGTTCTTGAAAGAGGAACCGCAGCATGCCGGAACGATCTGCATAGAGATCGTACCCTTGCGAAGGGCGGCGATGATCTCCTCCTCGGTGAGGGAGTCAGGATTCTCGAAATACTTCTCCATGAGAGCCTCGTCACATTCGGCGGCAGCCTCGACGAGTTTGTCTCTCCATTTCTCGACTTCTCCGGCCATGTCCTCCGGAACGTCCTTTATTTCATAGTTGACCAGTTCCTCGCCAGAGTCATAGTAATATGCCTTGCGGGAAACGAGGTCGATGATGCCCTTGAACTTGTCCTCCGCTCCGATAGGGAGACAAATAGGGACAGCCTTGGCACCGAGTTTGGTGTAGATTTCCTCAACGCAAGCGAGGAAGTCAGCGCCGACACGGTCCATCTTGTTCACGTACGCGATCTTCGGAACGCCGTACTTGTCCGCCTGACGCCAAACAGTCTCTGACTGAGGCTGAACGCGTCCGACAGCGCAGAAAGTAGCGACAGTTCCGTCGAGCACACGGAGCGAACGCTCCACCTCGACGGTGAAGTCGACGTGACCCGGAGTGTCGATCAGGTTGATCTGATAAACGTGACCGTTGTAGTGCCAGAATGCGGTGGTGGCGGCGGAAGTGATGGTGATTCCTCTCTCCTGCTCCTGAACCATCCAGTCCATTGTGGCAGCTCCTTCATGTACCTCACCGATCTTGTGTGTCTTTCCGGTGTAGTACAGAATACGCTCGGATGTGGTCGTCTTGCCGGCATCGATGTGAGCCATGATGCCGATGTTTCTTGTGTAAGTAAGATCTCTTTTAGCAGCCATCTGCGAATAAAATTAGAAACGGAAGTTGGCGAATGCCTTGTTGGCCTCAGCCATCTTGTGCATATCCTCTTTTCTCTTGAATGCACCACCCTCGTTATTATAGGCGGCAACGATCTCTGCACAAAGTTTTTCTGCCATCGAGTGGCCGGAACGCTTGCGGGCGAAGTTGATCATGTTCTTCATTGAGAGCGAGACTTTCCTTTCCGGACGCAACTCGGTAGGCACCTGGAAGTTTGCACCTCCTACACGACGTGACTTGACCTCGATCTGAGGGGTAACGTTTTCGAGTGCCTTCCTCCAGATATCTAGAGGAGCCTTGTCAGAATCCTTCATCTTCTCGCCTACCATGTCAATGGCATCGTAAAAAATTGAATACGCGATACTCTTCTTCCCCTGCAACATAAGATTGTTCACGAAACGGGTTACCTCGACATCGTGAAACTTAGGATCAGGAAGTAGAATCCTCTTTTTAGGCTTCGATTTTCTCATTGTGAGTAAAAATTAAAGGTGATAAAGATTAATGAAACGGACTACTTCTTAGATTTCTTCGGCCTCTTGGCTCCGTAGAGGGAACGGGACTGTGTCCTTCCTTCCACGCCAGCGGTGTCCAAAGCTCCTCTAAGGATGTGGTAACGCACACCAGGGAGATCCTTCACACGACCTCCGCGGACCAGCACGATGCTGTGCTCCTGAAGGTTGTGTCCCTCGCCTGGAATGTAGGCATTGACCTCTTTTGAGTTGGTAAGGCGTACCCTGGCAACCTTTCTCATCGCTGAGTTAGGCTTCTTAGGGGTCGTCGTGTAGACACGAAGACATACGCCCCTCTTCTGAGGACAAGCTTCCAACGCGCGTGACTTGCTCTGATAGACAATGTCAACGCGTCCTTTGCGAACTAATTGTTGAATTGTAGGCATAAATGATTGTAAATCTAATATTTATGTTTCCCCCAAACATTTGGGGCTGCAAATTTACGGATAATTCTTCAATTTACAAAGCATCCAGCAAACAGATTTGCCAAATTTATGAATGGCATACCCTGACAACACAGAAATCACTTGTCAGCAAACGTATGAATCCAACAACCGTTGTGATAGCACAATAGACATACGGGCTGATGCCGTAGTACTTCTCGGACAGCGGGTCGGCGGCGGTCCAGCGGGCGATGGCCGGGTTGTACATCCTGGCGCCGAAGTCGAGAAAAGGGATGCCCGTGCCGAGGAACGACTAATCCTCCTTGCCGGAGAAGTGCCAGCGGTTCGGGGAGGATGTGGAGGCCACCGAGGTTGCCGGGGCTACCGGGGCGACTACTGGCTGCGCGGCATATAGTGACCCTCCAACGGGTTCGGAGACCGGAGCAGTCACCTGAATCCGCTTGCCGAACGGGTAATAATCATTCGTCTCGACGACCGTACCGGTGTCGCCGTCGATGACGGCGCGGACGCCGCCGAGGTGGTCGCGGAGGTGGATGAGCGGCCTGTAGGAGACCGTGCCGCTACTTGTCGTACAGTATCTCATTTTATGCGAATAACGATCCATCTCTATAAGTAATTCATTCGTTCACATGATATCGTTCTTTCAGATCTGCCATTAGTTTATCAGCAATCTCTTTCTTTTCGTCCTCAGTCTTATTGTTGACTATCACACATTCTTTACATTCATTTGAAAAGATAGCTTTACCTTTACGTAACTTAATGGCTTTACTCTTCATGTTTTTATGTTGGTCATATACTATCATAATTGTATCACCAACCGACACACTTTTTGTTACCGCCATTGATCCTGTATATTCATCTGATTTGGTCCTGTATGAATATTCATAATAATAACATCTCCCCAGCTTGAATCTTTCAGTAAGCACCGCTTCTGTTACCGCTGCATGATTCATCATATTATGATAATATATCCGATTGTATATGAATACAACTGAATACAGGAAAAACAAACCTATGACATATAAGTAAACAACACTTTTGATTGAGTTCATAACCTACACCCTATTTAATCATTGCATTTCGGCATAGAGTTCGGCAAGACGTTCCAGTACTGTATAAGCTTCGGGAACGGGTGCATCTGTCATTTGATAGCTATTAAGATAATCATTTATGCGTGCGGCATAAGATCCCATTGCCTGCATAAAGTTCTTTTTCTCCCTATCAGTCATAGATTCAGACATTTCTTGACGCTTTAGATCATCAGATTCAGCCCATTTACGAGCAAACGGCTCTAAGTTCCGAAACTCCGGTGGGAGGTGGATTTCCAGAACTTCTTTTTTACATCCAATCACATGTTTAATCTTCAATAAGAGGTCAAAACGTTCATGAATATTATCACAACTAACAACATTCAAGAATATTCCATTCCTAAGGACAAACAAGGATTCTTGATCAGTTAAGAGTAAGGAATCTATTTGCCGTTCCTCTTTTTTAAGTGAGAAAGTCAGGTTGGGTTGATCTATCCCCCCTACGTAAACAGGATAGTTCAGATCTATTCTATATCGCATGTTTATACCACACACGACATCCGGTTTGTTCACTGCGAAACAGACATCAAAATGGCCATTAAGATTAATTGATAAAATATTATCAAAAGGAAAACATCTGAAAAAACTCCTTTTGTATTTAATTTTAAGCATTCTTGTAGCTTTCCCTTTAAAATTGCCATCATAAAGACATACTGGACTTGACACAATCGATTTTGATTCAAACATTGAGATTAAATTATTTTCCATGTTTATTTTATAGGATATTTACGGTAAACAGACTTCATTATCTGTTTCCTTTGCTTGTCGTACAGTATCTCATTTTATGCGAATAACGATCCATCTCTATATGTAATTCATTCGTTCACATGATATCGTTCTTTCAGATCTGCCATTAGTTTATCAGCAATCTCTTTCTTTTCGTCCTCAGTCTTATTGTTCACTATCACATATTCTCTGTACCCAGGTGATATGATCGCCTTCCCTTTTCTTAACCGAATAGCTCTGCTCTTTTTATTCTTTCTTTGATCATATACAATCATTATCGTATCTCCAATCGACACGCTCTTTGTTATCGGCATTGACCCCTCATACTCTTCAGACACGACTTTATAGGAATACCTATAATGATAATGTTTCCCTATTATATAGCTTTCAGTAAGCACTGCTTCTGAAACTACAGCATGATCCATCATATTATGATTGGCTATCTGATTATATATATAAGTGAACAGATACATAATGATGAAACCTATGACATATAAGAACATATCACTTTTAAATAAGTTCTTAACCTTTCTTTCTTGAATCTTAGTCATCCTCTTTTTCCTTTTCAATATTCCGTGGTGGAAGAACAAGCTCGAAAGTCACCTTTTCGACCATGCCGCTTGTGAACGAAAACAGATCGTCCAGCATAACAGAGAAGGTTTCGCTTTCCGCAAAAGCCTTCCGCGATCTCAAAGAGGCTCTTTCAGCTTTCGTCAAAGGTGCGGCGACTGACGGTGCTAACTTGGCATTTGCATCCTTTACAAAAGCCTTTTGCATAGCCTTTGAGGCTTCGGAAGAAGCAACATCTATAGCAAATCCAACAAAGGCTTCTTCTATAGTTTTATTATTATCTGCAATAGAGGAAAAGCCATCATCTATCGAATAATCGACCCCGGCGTCAAGCAGGTTCGCACCAACAACCGCCGCCTTCAATCCTTTAGATGCTCCCGGAGAGATGACGGCAGATGTAATGAATGATGTTCCCACACTTGTCAGGTCCACAGATTTCAAAGACTCCATGAAGGTCTTTCCTGCCGATAAGGAAACGGTGACTTGCGCTCCGGCATCCACCGCGGCTCCTACAACACCTTTGATAAGCGGAATAAACCAAACCGCCTTTCCATCAGGGTCAAAGCTGTTTGTCGGATTGTTTAGGCAATAGACATACGGGCTGATGCCGTAATACTTCTCGGACAGCGGGTCGGCGGCGGTCCAGCGGGCGATGGCCGGGTTGTACATCCTGGCGCCGAAGTCGAGGAAAGGGATGCCCGCGCCGAGGAACGACTGATCCTCCTTGCCGGAGAAGTGCCAGCGGTTCGGGGAGATCACTGTATGTGTGGTTCTGCAGGGCTTGTCAACCATTGAAGCAATTATGACTCTTTCTCTTTTTGGGTTTCCACAATGAGAGGGAAACTCTGCACTATTATCATTGGGTCTTGAGTGAGTTTATTACCGAGTCCAAACACTCGACATTCCTGTCGTTTGTAAACTCCACTCGCAAACTGTCCCCATTTATAATGTAACTTCTCAGATAAGGTATTATCCCCCCTGTCACGTCCATGTCACAACTATACCGGTCCATATATAATTTAAAGTCCAAACTATCTATAAACTGACTATCCAAGAATTGATCGAGCGGGAAATGTCCATGACTGTTTACTGCGACTAAGGTCTTGTTTACATATTTGGCACCAATATCAACCTTATCATTAAAAAATATCTTACCCATTCCTATGCTTATAGGAGGGGCAATACCATGTCGCCCGGAGAAATTTATGATTGTATCATTATCGTTGACAATAAATGACACTGTTATAATGTCTCTGGAATGTATTGAATCCTGAACTCTGTGATATTTTTTACCAGGCAATGCAAGGATAAAGAAATCACTGGTGTCGATTAATTCATAAAAACTTTCCAAAGAGTCTTGAAGCATGGCGGACTTGAATATCTTTTCTAATTTAGGACAACTATCTCTTATATCGATAACTCTATTTGCCCCAGAATGACGAACAGGGCCGCCGCACATATGAAGGCAACCGATCATAGTCATGGTCGTGAATAGTGAATAAATTCTCATTACCTATTGTTTAATGTTCCGAAATAAAAACTTTTGTAACTCCTAATGGATCTAACAAATGAAGCATTATAATATATAGCCTACTTGAGTTGGGGAAATATACATAACTTTTTCGTGTTATGTACCCATTCTGTCTCACATCATTTATTACATTTCTTTGATCTGTAGTATAGAAGTTTGTACCATATCCCATAGAACTAATTTCATTATCGATGTCTATACCCGGATGAGAATGAACCGTGGCATTTGGTTGCTCATCCATATAATCCTTCCACGAAGACGCGTTGGATGAATCATGCTTTGTTCCGATGGTGTAGGTGTCACCGTTGCGGTGAACAGCCCACTCGACTTTTGTTTTGTCCGATGCGAATTTGAACACCTTGAATATGTCATTGATTCCGGTCTTTGAGGTATGGCTGCTTACCTTCGCCCCTCCATCCACCTTGGCCTCTGTTTTGGTCAGATCGTCAAGGATGCTCCGGTCAGAGACCGAGACATAATCATCCGACCAAACTCCATTATTATTCACATAATAAAGCCGGTGGTCATCACTTTCCCTTGTCCATACCACATTACCTCTTTCATCTATGGTCATAATGATTCTACGTATGCGTTTTCATTTACCAAAAGACCTCCTGCAGATTTTTTACCGTATCTAAATATTCAACCTTTTTCTCGTTAGAAAATACCAATTCCAGATTTTCTCCATTATAAACATATTCCTTAAAAAACGGAAGAACATTCCCATTATAGTCGGGTGATCTCACAATTATTGAATCATATTGTTCCAAGCTCAATCCGCTCAAAAACAAGCTGTCAAAGACAGAATCAACAACTATGCTACCATAGGAATTGACCGCAACCATCATATTATTGACACGCTTTGCACCGACTGCGATATCTTTGATAAATATCTTGTGAATTTTGTGGCTTGCCGGAAAACCTATAAAGCCATCAATTCCTCCATAAAAATTTATAATTGTGTCATTGTCGTTTGTGAAACAGCATAATGTGACCACATTATAAGAATGATCCGACTTTGTGTAACGGCAATATTTTCCTGGAGATTTAGAAATAACATAATAATCAGATGTGTCAACCAACCTCAAAAAGTTCATCAAAGAGTCTTGAAGCCTGTCGGAAATGAATACCCTTTCAATCGAGGAACTGTCCTTGTCATTGGCATCATCTCTTGCCTCAGAATTGCGGATAGGATTACCGCACATCTGGCAACATAGCACTACCCATAGTAGCAATAATAATGATTCTCTCATCTTTCTATTTTTTGTTTAATACGCCGAAATAAAAACTTTTATAACTCCTTACATTCTTAATGAATATAGCATTATTATATCCTACATTATACAATCTGCCCGAATTCGGGAAATACACATAATTCTTTCGAGATTTAATTCCATTTTGGTTAATATCCCTCTTTACTTTATTTTTGTCGTTATCATATTGAGTAGCCCCATATCCCATAGAATACGTTTCGTCATCCACTATTGCATTTATTCCCGGATGGGAGTGCAATGTGGCATTAGGCTTATCTTTGGTATAATCCTCCCACGAAGACGCACTATATGAATTATGTCCTGTTCCAATTGTGTATGTGTCACCGTTACGATGAACAGCCCACTCGACTTTTGTTTTGTCCGATGCGAATTTGAACACCTTGAATATGTCATTGATTCCGGTCTTTGAGGTATGGCTGCTTACCTTCGCCCCTCCATCCACCTTGGCCTCTGTTTTGGTCAGATCGTCAAGGATGCTCCGGTCAGAGACCGAGACATAGTCATCAGACAATAGGCCATCATTATTCATATAATAAAGCCGGTGGTCATCACTTTCCTTTACCCATACCACATTTCCCTTTTCGTCCATAGTCCATATATCCATTCCATTAGGGTCAATGATACTTATTGGATTTCCGAGGCAGTAGACATACGGGCTGATGCCGTAATACTTCTCGGACATAGGGTCGGAGGTTGTCCAGCGAGCAATAGTCGGGTTGTACATCCTGGCGCCGAAGTCGAGTAACGGTATGTTTGCATATAGGAAGGACTGGGACTCCTTGCCGGAGAAGAGCCAGCGATTCGGAGAGGTTGCGGATTGAGAGGTCGCTTCGACAGGCTCTGCGACCGGTGGAGGTGTGATCCGCTTGCCGAACGGATAGTAGTCGTTCGTCTCGACGACCGCTCCTGTGTCACCGTCGATGACGGAGCGGACACTGCCGAGGTGGTCGCGGAGATAGTGCTGAACCTTATAGGTTGGCGAACCATCAGCGGAGGTCTCACGTACTATCCTGCCGGCGGAGGTCAGGGCGCAGTCAAGGGTTATAACCGGAGAGTCTGATTGACCTGCGGTCTGGGTGTATATCAGGGAACCTCTGTACTGGTAGCCGTTGCCGCCGCCGTCCAACGCGCGCAGTTTCGTGCCGTCAGCAAGATATTCATACTCAGCCAGCGTCGTCCCGCCGGATGAGATGCGCCTTGTCAGGTTCTGCTCATTATACACGATGTCGAGCCCGGAGAGACCTTCATGGGTCATGTTGCCGTTCGCGTCGTGAGTGTACTGGCCTCCGCCACCGGACGCGCCGGTGTTGGAGATGCCACTCAACAAGTTGCCGTCGTACGAATACGCCAATATCTCCTCCGGGGTTGCCGCGTTCTCCCCGTATCTGGTCAAGGTCAAGGCATTACTGTTCCTGTCATAAGTGATGGACCTTTCACTGAATGAGTTAGTTTGCGCGCCACCGACAAATCTCCGCGCGTCCGTCAGACGGCCAACGCCATCGTATGACAACGACCAGGCGTTTGTCTCAGTTCCCGCACCGTGATTCCATTCCCACTCGGAAATGCCCCCATTATACTTCGGGACGGATCCAAGTGTAGGCTCCTGATACCGGAGAGTCATGCTGAACACACTGGAACTCAATCCGGTCAACTGGTCACGAATATTATAGGACAGGGTCTCAGTCAATGTTGACGGATTAGCCTCTGTGCCATATATCCGCCCTGTCATCCGGCCTATCTCATCATACCCATAGGACACGGACTGCGACCTGCCGTTCAGCGATGTCGTCTCCGAGACCAGTCTCTCCTGTCCGTCATAAGACCTCACTGTGACCAGCGAATCAATGCGGCCATCCGGAAGCGCGACCGTTTCCCTTGTCCTAGACGGCTTGCCCGTGAAAGTAAGGGACTGATGAATATGTCCGTCTCCGCCAAGCGCCTCCTTGCGGTGGCTCTGGATCAGGCGGCCTTGGTAGTCGTAATAGAATGACGATACCGTCTTGGACGTCGGGTCGGTCAGGGAATAGACGGCGGTGCCTGTCAGAAGCCCTTTGCACCTGTCAGATCCGACGACAGGTGTCCCGTAGTTGGACAGCGTGTCACACGCCAGGACGCGCCTTGCGTCAGACGGGACGAGGTCGTCCATGAACGAGTGGTCGTCATAATAGCTGACGGACAGGGGTTTGCAGTCGGACGGAACTGGGGTGTTGACCGAATAGCCGCCGAGCGGGGAGGCTCCGTCATACGTGGCCACAACCGGCACGGCAGGAGACGGGGCCTGAGCCGAAGGCCAGACACCGCTTACCGCGTCACGGCCCAGGGCGTCACGGAACGAGAACATCCACTTTCCTCTCTTCCTCATCTCTCCGTCTTGAGAGAATATAGGCACATCGCCCTTGTCGTACCTGTAAAGGATGGGAGCACAGCCAGGCAGCCTCTTGCTGACGCACCGGCCTTTGCCGTCATACTTGTAGACATAGGCCTGCGCAGACAACGGAGACGAGGAATCACCGAATGTCCCTGATGAAGACATCACGGCTGAAGCCTCCGGTGTTAGTACATACCTGAGCAATCCAAGGTCATCATACACGTAATAGGTGTCCTGGTACCGTTCTCCATCAACCGTCCTATCCAGAGTCTTACGTCCGAGCCTGTCAGTGAACGTCAACGTGACGTTTCCGTCCTCATCGGTCTTTTTCTCAACCCTGAGGTTTCCGGAAGGCAGGGTCCCGACGCAGGTCAAGGATGTGTCGGATTCCACAAGATACCCCGAACACGAGAGAAGTCCCGAGCCATCGTTCACCAGATACGAGGTCCTCACCGACTTCCCTCTCGTGTGCCATGGGGAGCCGGGGCCGTACTCCTCCACCGGTCTGTCAAGAGGGGAATCATCGTACAAGGTCTTGGAAAAAGCATACACTTCCCAATTGTAGAACTTGAGGATCTCTGGGTGAATGTCGGAGAAGGATGCATAGGCTCCTGTCGATGTCGTCATCGGAACCGGACAGAACTTTCTGTACGGCCTGCCGAAATCATCATATTCGCTCAAAAGGACTATGTCCTTGCCGGCAGGGGAAGCCGCTGTCATCACCGTCTCAACCGGCCGGCCAAGGAGATCGTGATAGGTGTTGGTCTCCTTGAAGGATGCCGCATCGGCACCGAGGTAGTCTCTTGTCCGGATGCGGTTACTGCCGGCTGATGATCCGTAGCTGTAGGAACAGGATGAGAGCAGTTCCTTCCCGTGCGTTGTTCCGTTCCTCACAAATGTCCGGCAGAGTCTGCCGAGGCCGTCATATTCGTAATCAAATATCCTTCCTGACTGATCCTGATGATAAGACAGACCGACCAATGGCTTGTACATGTAGGTCGAAATATGCGGCTTTGGCAGCCGCCGGCATTGCAACCTGAACGAGACCAGCTTCTTTCGGATCTGCGTAAAGTCGCCGCCATTGAGGCCGGACGTGTCAACCTTATCCTTGACACAGTCCCAGTCACTGCCCTCCACCATGGCCACAGGGTAATACCCATTGTATCCCCACAGATAGACCGTCTTCCTGCCGTCAGTGTCCTCTGTCTCAAGAGGATTCCCCCTGCGGTCATATTCATTGAACAGGATCCTCCGCTCGGAGGTGCCTGCGCCGCGGATCGTAAGGGACCTGGCCGAGGGGGCGAAGAACGTCCCCGATGCGCAAGGATAGGATCCATAGCTTGTGGAAAGGGTTGTAAGCAGGTTCGCGCCATCGGCCGAGTTCTTATAGACATTCGTCTCGACCGGAATCCCGGTCATTCCAGCGGACACCATCGCCGGAAAGGCGCCGCCGGCCTTGTCCTGCGGGTAGGAGTAGGCGGTCACTTTCCTGTCGAGGCCGGGAAGCCCTACATCCTCGGTCTTCGTGACCACGTTGCCATAGGTGTCGTAGGTGTACGACGTGGTCTTGGTCAGCGTGCCGTTGGTCTCAACGGTCCTCTCCGTCGCGGACGACAGAAGCCGCCGCCCCTGGCTGAGCGTGGTGGTTATATAACTTATCTCCTTGAACTGTTCTGGCACGTAGAAATCATCGAGTCCATACGGTCTCCATTTTCGATAAACATACCTCTGCTTGATGGTAGTACTGTCGGATCCAAAGTCATAATCATTATCATAGTCATATCGTATTTCAGACACCATCTGAAGCGTTCCGTCCGGTTTCTGTACATACGATGTTTCCCCAGTCTTTGTACCGCTCATCCACTCCTGTCTACTGTCATAGAAAAGATTTGTGCCCTTGACCTGCATCGGGCGGTCCGGCACAATGTCATAAGCGTGAACTGTCACACCCGTTGTATGATTACCCGCCGCATCACTGGATCTTGTCTCAAAGACATACGGATAGCTCACGCTGGATCCCGCATCGGAGATCAGGCTTACCATTGTGTTGTCCGTCCAAACCCTTTCCTTATAGGTTGCCAAAACGCTTGGGAGTGAGCCGCCGAACTCGGCACAGTTCGTCTCTCGGTAATAGAGGGAGGTCGTGTCAGGTGGATAAGATGACTCCTGAGGGATGACGGTGCGGACTCCTCCTCCATTAACGGTGGACGGATAGGTGCTGTAGCGGAAGTTGCGGTACATAACCCTCCCGTCACCGGCTATGTCGCGGATCTGCCTTATCCGCAGGCCGCCAGCCATGCGCGGAGTCCCGTCGTCATCGATGTAGCGGTGCGCCTCGTAGCTGAACTCGGTCCGCCCTCCGGTCGGATAGGTCACCGATGTCAGGATCCCGGCCTGCATCGCCTCCTCGTCAGGGCTGCGGTCTCCGCCGGGGATGGTGAGTGTCACCGTCTGGCTGGCGGAGGGGAAGTTGTTCACCGTCACGTCCGTCCTCACCGTGGGCACCAATGTGGCGTTGTCCTTGGCGTTATAGTACCCCCATCGGTCTACGGAGCGGGTGTCCCTCGGCGGGGGAGCGCCGTTGTAGGTGAAGGAATATGTCTCCGCCTCCCCGCCGTCGGGGGACTCGATTCTGACCGACTCAAGCCTGAGGGAGAAGAAGTCCCTCATGTAGGTCTGATTGAATATGATCCTTCTGACCAGACCTCCGGACAAATCATAGATCTCGATGGATTCCAGCCCCTTGTCCATCTCGGAGTTCATGTTGAACAACACGTGGCCGGCACTGAAGTTGATCCTCCTGACGTACGAGTTGTACTGCGTCATGTCCTGCCTGGCCGGCATCGGGAAGGTGTAGCCCGTTGGGTACATGACCGTTCCAAGGTTCGCCTCGACAAGGCCGCCTTCGGCGCTGTCGTACCGGTAGATCTTGCTGTCGAAGCTCTGGTGCGTGGACACGTTGACAAGCGGGATGGTGCAGGCGGAATGTCCGGTGTAATTGTCAAGGATTGTCAGGGCATCCGCGAACCTGGAGCAGAACACCTCCGTCACGTTTGAGCCGTACTCGAAGGTCACGGCCCTGCCGGTCGTGGCCGAGCGGATCTCGCGTATCTTCCACGATGTCCTCACGTCAAGAGCGGAGCCGCCGAACATGTGCGTGACATAGTCGCCGAAGGAACGTTCCGGGCCTCCGAAACTGTAGGCTGTCCCTTGTCCGTCGGTGATCCTGAACCCGGTCATGGCACTGCCGCCCGTCGGCGTCACCTTGACGTTGTCGCGTGGAATGGTCACGGGAGTGACCGACCCGTCGGTTCCGCGCCGGAGGTACATCCTGCCGCCCCCGCCCGGAAGAGCGTAGCTGAACTCGTCCAGATCAACGTCAACCGCCTGTGTGTAGATGGCGTTCAGCTGCTCGTAGGTCGGTGAGCCGGAAAGAGCGATCGACGCGTTGTAGTTGATCTCGTCCGCCACCCCGTTGATCGTCCGCGACAGCGACGGACCCGTCGTGAGGCTCCAGCCGTCACCCAGCCAATGGCTCGAACGCATGTTCGGCTTGAGTCCCGACGCATGGTAGCTCAGCGTTATCGGGATCCGGATGTCGCCGTCCACTATCTCGTAGAGCGGGATGCTCGTCTGCACGAGGCCGTTGCTCAGATTCACCGGGTAGCTGATGTATGTGGCCAGCTTCGAAGCCTCGGGGGAAGGGGGGATCACGTTTGGACACTCAAGCTCCGGCAGCTGCGCATGGAGCGGCAGGCTGACAAGTGCCAGCAGCACGGCTATGACGGGAATGGCTTTTTTCATGACTTCGGTTTTTTGGGGTTATATATGCATGGTTAATTTACCGCTCGCAAGATACGAATTGTTTTGAAACAATACGTTTAAATGGGATAATCTTTTCAGGTTTTTTGTCTTGCATCGATGACACAGAAAGCCACTTGCAGTAGAGCCGGATGGTCAAGGGACTTCGGACGGCGTAGCCGCCCGTGGCTTCGTGAACGGGAGGGGCCCGCGCCGAAGGCGTGGGAGGGATAGCACCGACAGGTGCGTACCGGGCCGAAGTCCCTTGACCATCCGGCTCCAAAAGCGCTTGTCTGCTACAACGTCACCCCCCTCAAAAAAAAAGACCCCAAATCGCTAACACAGCGGCCTGGTTCAGGCGGTCTTGCGGTAGCTCAGGACAGCCCAGGAGGTCGTGAACGCGCCCAGACCGGCAAGGCTCAGCAAGTCCGGCCACGTGTCCGCCAGCGTGCAGCCCTTCAGGACAATCGAGCGCATCGCGTCGGCGAAGTAGCGCAGCGGATTGGCATAGGTGATCGCCCGCGCCCATCCCGGCATCGACTGGATGGGTGTGAATATTCCGCTCATCAGCATGAACACCATACTGAAGAACCAGATGACGAACATGGCCTGGCGGGCATTGTCGCTGTAGTTGGAGATCAGCAGACCGAAAGAAGCCATGACCACGATGTGGGCGAATGTGAAGATCACGATGTCCAGCAGGCTTCCCCGGCAGCCATAGCCGAACACGGCATACGACAGGCCAAGACAGGAGAAGACCATGAAGAACGCCACGGCCACATAAGGGATCATCTTGCAGAGGATGAAGGCGGTCTTGCTCACCGGAGTCACGTTGATCTGCTCGATGGTGCCGCGTTCCTTCTCCGAGACGATGTTCAAGGCAGGCAGGAAGCCGCACATCATCGTGATGGCGATCACGATAAGCGCCGGGATCATGAAAGTCTTGTAGTCCAGGGACGGGTTGTAGAGATAGCTTTCCCGGGTGTCGAAACGGGTTCTAGCGGCACCATTCTGGGATTTCGTCCCCGAAACCGAGGCTACATATTCAGTGACAAAGGCGTTGAGGTACTGGGAGCCGATGCTTCCTCTGGTGCCGTTGACGGTGTTGACCTTGATCCCGACGGGAAGCGGGTCGTCGGTGCCTTTGTCCGACTCAAGGTAGCGGGCGAATCCGGAGGAGATGGTCAGGATGGCGTCAGCGCCGCCGCGGTCCATGACAGCCTGCGCGTCTGACGGAGACTCGGTCACCTCCCGGATCTTGAAATAGCCGGACGAGGCGCATTTCTCCGTAAGCAAGGCCGACTGGTCCGACTGGTCGCTGTCCACGATCACCAGACTCAGGTTCCTCACCTCCATGTTCGCCGCGAAAGGAAAGACCAGAATGATCAAAAACGGGAAACAGAGAACCATCCTCGGCATTCCAGGATCCCTTAGGAATTGCTTGAACTCCTTCTTCAACAGATACTTCCAAACTTTCATCTCACAACCTTGTCTTGAAATTCTTGATACTTACCACCAACAGAAAGACCATCATGCCGGTCAGGACGGCGAACTCCTTGGCGACCGCCTCAAGGCCGGCTCCCTGGATCATTATCTTCTTCACCATGATGATGAACCACTTGGCAGGGATGATGTCGGAGAGCATCTGAAGAGCGACCGGCATGCTCTCGCACGGGAATATGATGCCGGACAGCATCATGGTCGGCATTGTCAGTCCCATACCGCACAGCAGCATCGCTGTCTGCTGGGTCTTGGAGAGGACTGACACAAGCAGTCCGAGTCCCAGTGACGAACCGACGAAAACAAGCGACACCAGGGACAGTAGTGTCAGGCTGCCATGGATCGGCACCCCCATGACAAAGTGGGCCAGAAGCAGGACGCTGACGAAATTGACGACCGACAGGGCAAGGTACGGAATCATCTTGGAAAGGATGATCCAGAACGGCTTGACCGGAGACACAAGGAGCAGCTCAAGCGTGCCGGTCTCCTTCTCCTTCACGATGGACACCGCCGTCATCATCGAGCAGATCAGCATCAGGATCAAGCCCATGACTCCCGGCACGAAATTGTAGGACGAGTTCATGGCCGGATTGTACATCAGCTGGACATTCGGCCTCATCGAAGCCTTAGGCTTCCCGGCAAGGCTCTCAGACAATGCCAGTTCCTCGCTTTGAAGCACTCCCTTGATGTAGCTGGTGACCACCTGGGCGGTGTTCGGATCGGAGCCGTCGCTCACAATGCGGACGCAGGCCTTACCTTCCGAGCCGGCCTCGCCGTCAAAGTCCGTACCGAAGCAGAGCGCCGCGGCAGCCTTGCCTTTGCGGATCCTGTCCCGGGCCGGAGCGAAAGATCCGTGGATCTCGCCGACGGCGAGGTACTTGTTGCCCTCGATCCTGCTTATGACACTGCGTGCCAGAGGGTCACAGGCATCCCCGACCACATCGACGACGGCGTTGCTGACATCCGTGCTTATCGCGAAGCCGAACAGGATGATCTGCACAACCGGCATCACCAGAACGATCAGGGTGGTCCGGAGATCCCTGAATATGTGTCTGAACTCTTTCTGTATGAACGCTATTATCTCTCTCATGCCTCCCTCATGCCTCTCTCTCGGCCTTTCCGGCGATTTTTGTGAACACCTCATCCATGTCCTTGGCCCCGTAACGCTCCTTCAGGGCTGCCGGGGAATCCAGCGCCTCGATGCGCCCGTCCACCATCACGGAGACTCTGTCACAGTATTCAGCCTCATCCATGTAGTGCGTCGTGACAAAGACGGTGACACCCTTGGAGGCTGCCTTGTAGATCATTTCCCAGAAGTTCCTTCTCGTCACGGGATCCACACCGCCCGTCGGCTCGTCAAGAAACACTATCTCGGGATCATGCACCATCGCTATGCTGAAAGCGAGCTTCTGCTTCCATCCGAGCGGCATGTCCCTAACGAAAGAGTTACGGACATTCTCCATCGACAGAGCCTTCAGCATCTGGTCTGTCTTCTGAGCGATCCGCTTGTTGTCAAGCCCATAGATGCCAGCGAAAAGCTCGATGTTCTCCCACACCTTCAGGTCGGGATAGAGGGAGAACTTCTGGCTCATGTAGCCGATGTGCCGCTTGATCTTCTCCTGCTCGTTGACGATGCTGTACCCCGCGACATCGCCCTGTCCGGATGTCGGACGGCTCAATCCGCAGAGAATGCGCATCGCCGTGGTCTTGCCGGCGCCGTTCGCACCCAGAAAACCGAATATCTCCCCCTTGCACACTTCAAAGGAGATGTCATCCACCGCGGTGAAATCCCCGAACTTTTTGACCAGATGGGAGATACGCACAGTCTTTATGTCCTTGTCCATAACGTCAGGCAATTTAGGAACATTCAAAAAACTTCCTGTCAAACTCATTATTCCGCACCGGAGGAGCCTTCCGCGGCGGAAGAGGAAAGCCGGATGAAGCAGTCCTCGATCCCCGGAGTCATCCTCCGCACGTCGCAACCTTCGATTCCGGCACTCCGAAGAGCCTCGGCGAGTCCGGTCTCATCCGGCCCGTCGTCGGTGACAGACACGTGGCACGCGCTGCCGAACGAGCTGCAATCCAACACTCCCCTCACACTGCGCAGCGCGCCGAGCGTCTGGAACATGTTGCCGCCGCTCACTGAATATATCCGGTTCGGGAATCGGGAAATGATCTCCGCCGGACTGCCGAGTCCGATGACACTGCCGTCAAGAATCATGGCGATGCGGTCACAAAGACTAGCCTCGTCCATGTAAGGAGTCGAGACCACTATCGTCACGCCCCTGTCCTTGATCTTTTTGAGCATCGCCCAAAACTCCTTGCGGCTCACGGCGTCGACACCGGTGGTCGGCTCGTCAAGGAACAGCACCTCGGGATTGTGGACAAGGGCGCAGCAAAGCGCAAGCTTCTGCTTCATTCCGCCGGAAAGAGCGCTCGCCTTGCGGTCCTTGAACATCTCGATCTGTGAATATATTCCCTTGATGGTCTCGTAGTTCTCCTCGATGGTCGTACCGAACATCGTGGCGTGGAACTTCAGGTTCTCCTCGACGGTAAGATCCTGATACAAGGCAAAATGCCCTGGCATATAGCCGATCCTTCCCCTTATCTCGCGATAGTCACGCACCACGTCCAGCCCGATCACCGTCGCGGAACCGGAGTCCGGGAGGGTCAGGGTGGTCAGGATCCTGAACAGGGTGGTCTTCCCCGCTCCGTCAGGGCCGATGAGGCCGAACAACTCACCTTTCCGGATGTTGAAGCTTATGTCCCTCAAGGCTTTGACCGACTTGTAGGACTTGCTTACATCTTTAATCTCTATCGCTGTGTCTCTGTCCATGGCTACCTCCTCACATAGGCGTACATTCCAAGACGAAGGGTTCCGTCATTCGGCACGGCCACTTTGACGGCATAGACCAGATCCGCCCGCTCGTCACGGGTCTGGATGTTCTTAGGGGTGAACTCCGACTGTTCGGAGATCCAGATCACACGTCCCTGGATGCGCTTCGGTGAAGCGGTCCCGTCATCCGGAATCACGGTCACCGTGTCGTTCAGCTTCAAGCCGGACAACTGCGCCGAGGAGAAATACGCCCTGACGTACATCTGGTCCAGGTCGGCGACCTTGAAGAGCGGCTTGCCGAGGGTGACGAACTCACCGGTCTCGGCGTAGCGTGTCAGCACAGTCCCGGAGACCGGAGCGACGATGCGGCATTTCGCGAGCTGATCCTCAAGCCTTGCGAGCTGGATCTCATAGCCCTGGACCTCGGATCTCACTGAAGCGTTGCCACGCTCCCAGCTCTGGGTCTGTGCGGCTATCTGCGCCTTGAGGACGGCGATCTTGTCCGTGAGGTCATCCACCTGCTTGCGGGTGGTGGCGTTGCCTTCCAACAGTTTGGAGTACCTTTCGTACTCACTCTGAAGGTTTTCCAACTGGCTGAGGTTCGGCTGGCCTTGCTTCTTGATGTCCACCAGCCTGGACGACGATCCGGCGATGCGCTCGCGCAGCTCCATTATCTGAAGGTAGGTCTGGACAGAGTCCAAGGCTCCGAGGAGCTGTCCCGCCGTCACCACCTCGCCTTCCTCCACAGCCATGGACAGGACACGTCCGGCATTCTCGGCGGACACGGTCACCTGAGTGGCGTCAACCTGACCGCATGCGTCATATTCAATGTTCTTTCCACATCCGGCGGCGACCAGGGCCAACGCCGCGAAAGCAAGTCCGCTTTTCATATTCATAATCATTGTCATGTTCTTTGTCATTGTACTCCAAGTGTTTGCCGCAGGTCAAGCAAGTCCATGATGTAGGTCACCTTGTGGACATTGTAGCTAAGGCGCGCCTTGAACTCCTCGTCCAGCAGGGAAAGGTAGTCGTTGACCGCGATCACACCCTCCTTGTACTGCCTCTCGCCCGTCTCCCTGATGCTGCCGCGGAGGGAGATTATCTCCTCGTCGCGCCTGAGGACATCCTCGTCCTTCTCCACCTGGCTCCGTTTCTGGACAGCCTCCATCGAGGTGTTAAGCATGAAGGACTCGCGTGTCAGCTCAAGCCTGCGAAGATCCGAGTCCGACTTGCGCCGGTCGTTCCTGAGTGTGTAGAGCGCTCCGAAATCCCACTGGAGCCTGACACCGGCCACGAAGTACGGATCGAAACTGCCGGAGAGCATGTTCAGTCCCGGACGGCCGTAGCCAGCCTGCAGGTTGAGGTTCAGACGCGGCCACAAAGAAGTGTTGAGCTGATCCTTCTGCGCCTGCAGCTGCACCGCCTGGGCATCATAGAGGGCAAGCTCCGGACGCTTGATCTCCATCGCCAGGTTGCTTTCCGGCTCCGGCTCGACAAGGGTCAGCCCCGTCATGTCCTGCCCGGTAAGCAGACCCAGCATCCGCAGATAGGCCTTCCGGTCCGTCTCCAGGGCGGCCTGCTGCTGCTCGCAGGTAAGGATGTTCACCCGGATCTGGTCGAGATCCGATGGCCCGGCCATGCCGCCGTCCACCAATGTCTGTACCTCTTTCTGATTGCGGGAGAGGTTGGACACCAGCACGTTGTTCAGCTCTATCTGCTTGTCCAGCAAGATGATGCCAAGGTAGATCGACTGCACCTTCGAACGGATGGAGTACATGTTGACCTCCAATTGCCTACGCTTTACCTCGGCTCCTGCCTTGATCTGACGGCCTTTGGCAGCGGTAGCTCCTCCGTCCCAGATCTGCTGGGTGAGGTCGGCGGTCACTCCGTACTGGTCATGCGGAATGTCAAACTCGAAGCCCGGCATGTCAAAAGGCATCTCGACCACATCGGACTGCCAGGTCGCCTTGGCGGAAATGTTCAGCCGCGGCACCCAGGCAAGCGAGGCGTTCTTAAGATCATAGCCCTGACAGGCGTCGATCAGCCCCTTCTCCTTGATCTGAGGATAGTTCTCGTAGGCCATCCTGACACATTGGTCAAGAGTGGTCTGTGAATACGCCTGTACGCAGACCAGCAACGCCAGAGCGAGTGTTTTCCATTTTAACTTCTTCATATTCATAGGATTGTCACATTATCACTTGAACAGGCGGCAGACAATCAGTTCCACAGCTTCCTTTTTGCGCGCCTCCAGGTACTCCGCCCTGAGAGTGCCTTCCACTCCCAGCACATTGCTGACGAGCGGATCAAAGAAGAACGGAGCCGCACACACACTCACGATGTCGCCGATCAGTTCCTCGAACGTGATGTTCCGGATCCTCCCGTTCACGACTTCCGACTCCGTTCTTTTCTTGTGGGTGTCCAAGGCGGATGACATGTAGTTTCCGATCTTCGACACGTAACTTTCCATCAGGTCAGGGCGTTCCTTCGCGACCTCAAGCAGCAGCGACAGTTGCCCGCTGTGGGCGCTGAAGAAGTCGAAGCAGATCTCCGTCGTCTTCCTGATAAGGTCGGGCTGGAACATGTCCGTCACCATTATCGACTTGAGACTCTGCAGGATCTCCTCCAAATAGGCATCAAACACCTTCAGGAATATCTGATCCTTCGTCCTGAAATAGTAGTGCAGCATGGCATGGGTGACACCGGCCTGCGCCGCTATCAGCGTCGTGGTGGCGCCTTTGAATCCTTTCTCGGCGAACAGCATCTCCGCCGCCTTCAGGATGTCCTGTTCCTTGTTTTCTTTTTTCGACATTGCCTTTGGATTAACAATATTGTTTAACATGGCTGTTAACACAGCAAAGATAGTGTTGTTTCTCAAACAATCAAAGATATTCCTGAAATATTTTCAAAAACGTTGCAATTCTCAAAAAATGGCTATCTTTACCTTATGAATAAGAGAAAGCACATCATCACCATCGCCGCCGTCCTGGCGGCTGTTTCTATGAATATGACCGCTCAGCCGGCCCAAAGAACCCTCTGGAACGACGGATGGACGTTCACCAAGGACGGGGAAAGCCGTGTCCTTGACCTGCCTCATGACTGGGGTGTGGACGGGCCGTTCGTGCAGGAGTACCCCGGGGAGACCGGAAAACTGGCCTGGTGGGGCAAGGCGGAATATTCAAAGATTCTTTCCGTGACGGCGAAAGACCTGAGGTCGGGAAAGCGGTTTCTCCTCGATTTCGGCGGAGCGATGTCCTATGCCAAGGTCTTCTGCAACGGGAAGGCCGTCACCGAATGGCCGTACGGGTACGCCTCGTTCCGCGCGGATCTGACTCCGTTCGTCAAGGAGGGGGACAATCTGGTCAAGGTCACGCTGGACAATCCCGGGGAGTCCAGCAGATGGTATCCCGGAGGAGGAATCTACCGGAACGTGTACCTGACGAAAGCCGGCCCCGCCGGCGTGGCGCAGTGGGGGACGTTCGTCTCGACGAAAGGAAATGATGTCAGCATCGGGATCACGCTCCGCAACGCCGGGAAGGCTGTGGGAGGAACAGTGAGCACGGAGATCGTCAGGGTCATCAATCCGGGTTCTTCGGTCACCGGGCCGGTCGAGGTGATTGTGGACGGCAAAGCAAGGAAAGCCATAGTGACCAAACTGGACGCTGTCACGGACGGCGGCGAGGTCATCCAAAAGTTCACACTGAAAGACGCGCGGTACTGGAGTCCAGAGGTACCTGAACTCTACCAAGCCGTCACCACCGTCACCACAAGAGGCGGAGGGAAGGACGTTTACCTGACCACATTCGGACTCAGAGACCTGGAGTACAAGGCCGACGGGCTGTACGTCAACGGGCAAAGGACATTCATCAAGGGAGTCTGCCTGCACCACGACTCCGGGGCGCTCGGAGCCGTCTGGAACGAAACGGCGTGGGTGAGAAGGCTGAACATGCTCAGACAAATGGGCTGCAACGCCATCCGCACATCCCACAATCCTCCGGCGCCGGAACTCCTCGACCTCTGCGACCGGATGGGATTCCTCGTGATGGACGAGCTGACAGACACTTGGACAATCCCGAAGAAAGAGAACGGCTACGCCAGACTGTTCGATGAGTGGGCGGACAAAGACCTGAAGGCCATGATCCACAGGGACCGCAACCATCCGTCAGTCATCATCTGGAGCATCGGCAACGAGACCGGCGAGCAAGGCTATCCGGAGAAATACGGAATCGCCTACCACCTCACGGAAGTGTGTCATAATGAGGATTCCACAAGACTTACAAGTTTCGGCAGCGACAATCCGTGGGCCAGCGGACAGGATTTCCGCAACACGATGGACATCTACGGATTCAACTACAAGCCGCATCTCTACGGCAAGTTCCACGCGGCCAATCCGGGCAAACCGTTCCTAGGAAGCGAGACCGCATCGACCGTCAGCTCAAGAGGTGTGTACATATTCCCGCCAAGCGACAAGGAAGATGGCGCCTTGGACAATTTCCAGGTGTGCTCGTTCGACATGTTCACCGTTCCGTGGGGGCAGCTGCCTGACCAGGAGTGGGCGGAGGAGGACAGGAACCCTTCCTGCCTCGGAGAGTTCGTCTGGACCGGATTCGACTATCTCGGCGAGCCGACACCTTTCAACGCCGACCTCACAATCCTGACAAACTTCCACGACGAGGAGGCCAAGGCCAGGGCAGAGAAGGAGCTGAAGGAGAAAGGAGCGATCGCTACTCCTTCCAGAAGCTCGTACTTCGGAATCATCGACCTCGCCGGCTTCCCGAAGGACAGGTACTGGCTCTACAAGTCCCGCTGGTCGTCAGAACCCGTCCTGCACCTGATGCCGCACTGGAACTGGCCGGGACGCGAGGGGAAGGTCACCCCGGTGCAGGCCTACACGAACTGCGCCGAGGCGGAACTCTTCGTCAACGGGAAGTCCTACGGCAGAAAGGCCAAGGGGGCCAACGAGTATCGCTTCCTCTGGGACAACGTGGTCTATGAGCCTGGCACCGTGAGGGTTGTCGGCAGGACTGCGGACGGGAAGACCATCGAGAGCGCCGTCACCACAAGCGGAAGCCCGGCGAAGATCCTGATGGCTCGTGAATATGGCAGCGGACCTTCAACGGAGTTCGGCGGCGACTGCGCTCCGGCACGTTCACGGACATATTCATCGGAAGACATTGTCTTCGTGGACGTAAAGGTCGCGGACAGGGACGGGAATATGGTACCGACAGCGTCCGACAGGCTGAGGTTCAGCGTCTCCGGCCCGGGTGAGATCGTGGCCGTGGACGCCGGCGACGCGACCTGCCACACGCCGTTCCGCTCCGATGAGATCAAGGCTTTCGGCGGCCTGGCGAGCGTCATCGTAAGGCGCACGGGCACCGGAACCGTCATCCTGAGAGCCGAGAGCGAGGGACTTGAGGCGGGAGAGACAGAATTGTGACTGAACAAACATATTCATTAATATTTATGAGGAAAAATTTCGTACTTGCCTGCGCGGCGCTGCTCCTTTGCGCGCCGGGTTTCGCGCAGACGCAGAAAGCCAACTACGCCCTCGCCGAGAGATTCTCGGCCAAGAGGGTAAATCAGATGGTGTTCTCCACGCAGATCACCCCTAACTGGTTCAGGGACAGCGACAAGTTCTGGTACAGTTGGAGGACTCCGCAGGGAACCCGCTACTACATTGTGGATCCTGTCAAGGGCACCAGGACCGAGGTGTTCGACATGGACAGGCTCGCGATGCAGGTGACCGAGTTCGTCCGCTACCCGTTCGAGGCCAAGCATCTTCCTATCAGGGATTTGAGGTTGAAGGATGACAAAGAGTTCACTTTCAGCATCATCTCCGGCCTCAAGAACGACAGGGACACGACCTGTTTCCGCTACGAGATCGCCACCGCCAGGCTTGACACCGTGGCCAAGGAGAAGGACAAGTACCCTCGCTGGGCCTCCGTCGCCCCTAACGGTGAGTTCGGAGTCTTCGCCAAGGGTTCCAACCTTTGGGTGATGGACTCCACAAGCCTTCGCAAGGCGGCCAAGGACGAGAAGGACAGTACCATCGTGGAGCATCGTCTGACCACGGACGGCATCCGCCAGTTCGGCTACGGCTACGGCAACTACTCTGGCGACACCGAGGCCGACTCCACCAAGAGGCACTATCCGGGCGAGCTTGTCTGGTCTCCGGACTCGAAACGTTTCGCCACGATGAAGTGGGACACAAGGAAACTCGATGATCTGTGGGTGATCAATTCCGTCAGCGGCAAACGTCCGGAACTGGAGACCTACAAGTACCAGATGCCAGGGGAGCCGGGACCGAAGGGCTACCTTTACCTGTTCACGATGAACGGCTCGCGCGATGGAGCCTCCTTCAAGGAGATAAAGAGCCAGGCGTTCAAGGATCAGGAGGTGTCACTGCAAGGCGCGAGGAGAACGGCCAAGGACAACTACCTGGACTACTGGAAGAACGAGTGGCTTGGCGACAACACCGGGTTCTACATGGTGCGCCAGAGCCGTGACCTCAAGAGGCTTGATCTCTGCCGGGTGGACGTTGACTCCGACTCCACCAAGACCATCATCTCCGAAAGGGAAAGGACCTACGTGGAGTACCGCGCTCCGTTCCTGATCGGTGGCGGAAAGCAGATCCTCCACTGGTCCGAGCGCAACGGATGGGCGAACATCTACCTCTACAACAGCGACGGCACGCTGGTCAGGAATCTGACCGAAGGGGCGTTCCACGTAGAGGACATCCTCGGGGTGAACGAGAAGGAGGGCTACATCCTGCTGAGCGCATGCGGAGTCAACAAGGACGAGAATCCTTACCAGATGCACACGTTCAGGGTTCCGCTCACGGGCGGCGCTCTCCAGCAGCTGGACATGAACGACATGGACGTGCTTTCGACGGCGAGCGACGACGCCAAGTTCTTTGTGGCCAACTATTCGAGAGTGGACTGGACACCTGCCGTGGCCCTGTTCTCGGCGACGGGCAAGCGGATCGCCGATCTGGAGACCGCCGACCTCAGCCTGCTGTTCGAGGCCGGCTACAAGTTCCCGGAAAGATTCAAGGTGAAGGCCGCCGACGGCGTCACCGACCTCTACGGAGCGATGTACAAGCCTTACGACTTCGACTCCACGAAGGTCTATCCGATCTGCGACTATGTTTATCCGGGTCCTCAGGTGGAGGCGAACAACATCTCCTGGAGCAAGGGCTTCACCCGCACCGACAGACTCGCCCAGATCGGAATGATCGTGATCACGGTCGGCAACCGCGGCGGACACCCGAACCGCTCGAAGTGGTACCACAACTACGGCTACGGCAACCTGCGCGACTATGGTCTTGAGGATCAGAAATATGCCATCCAGCAGCTCGGTGCGAGACATCCGTTCATCGATCTTGACAGGGTAGGCATCCACGGCCATTCGGGCGGCGGATTCATGAGCACGGCGGCCATTCTGAAATATCCTGATTTCTTCAAGGCGGCTGTCTCCTGCGCCGGCAACCACGACAACAGCATCTACAACCGCTGGTGGAGCGAGCAGCATCACGGTGTCCTGGAGAAGATCGACAAGGGCGACACGACCTTCGTCTACAGCATCCAGACCAATCCGGAGATAGCCTCCAACCTGAAAGGCCATCTGATGCTGGTGCACGGCGACATCGACAACAACGTCCACCCGGCCAACACCATCCGCGTGGTCAACGCCCTGATCCGCGCCAACAAGCGTTTCGACATGCTCATCCTCCCGGGCCAGCGCCACGGCTTCGGCGACATGAATGAATATTTCTTCTGGCGCATGGCCGACTACTACGCCGAGTGGCTGATCGGCGACTCCGAGCGCTGGAAGCCGGACATCACGCAGATGAACAACGACTAGGCCCGTCACCCAACCACCTCGACAGGCTCAGCGACCGGAATCCCTCTGGTCACTGAGCCTGTTCAATTTACAGCATTTATAGCCACGTCACCTCCGGGAACAATAATGCCCATAATTGCAGCCACAGAGTGCAACTTGGCACCCTTGGGGAACAATAACGCCTAAAACTGTCGCCGGTGTTATTCTGAGCCGAGATGGCGGAGGAGCCTGGAGCGGAGGGAGCCTTTGCCGTAGCCGGTCCAGATGTTGATGACCTTGGCTTCCGGGGAGATCAGGACGAAATGCGGGATGCCGTTTGCCTGATAGGAGGCGGAAAGGCCCGCGCCCATAGGCTTGAATTCATTCCACTCGACACAATCCGACTTTTCCTCCTTCAAGACTATCTTCAAGACTTTTTTCCAGGTTTTCTCACCATCCACACTCAGTCGGACAAACGCCAGCCTGTCAGCGAACTCCCTTGCAAGCTCATTGCCCTCCGGAATGGATTCCATACACGGCCCGCAGCCCACACTCCAGAAATCCAGAAGGATGTACTTGCCGGAAAACTCGGACAGATGATGCACATTGCCGTCCGTGTCATAAAGGTCGCCGTCCACGAGACCGTCACCTACCCCGACAACCTTCCTCGGACTCAAGGTCGCGGAGATCACCTCTCCCTGCCTTGTCTTCAGATCATCCGGAGTAAGTCTGGAATAAAGCTCGTAGACCAGAGCCGAATCTGCCTTGCCGTAGCCGCCACTTAGCATCATGGCATGCAAAGCCAGCTCGTCAAGCCATTTCGTCGTGACAGGAGCCGTCCTCATATATTCAAGAACCTTATGGTTGGCGATGCTGTCCAGCGGCTTGCAAAGCCTTCTGAGCGAATCCACTTTCCTCCACGCGGCCCGTCTTTCCTCACCGCTGAGCCCCCTGAGTTCCCTCAACATGTCAGCCTCTTCAACGGCGTAGACCTGAGACTCCCTCTTTTCCGGAAACTGGACTGCCAGAAAATCATTCTCGGTCTTCTGCTCCGGAAGACGGCTCTTTACCCTCCACGTCAGCAGCAGGTTGTCATCACCCGTGACCGTGACCTTCACGCCCGGTTTCACCCAGACCGGGAGTATATTATTAGGGAAGCCCTTGCCGAACGAGCACAGCCCGAACTGAACCGATCCGCCTGAGATCGTGTCCCGGAATTCGAAACGACCGCCGATGACCGTATCCTGGGCCACGCGGACCGCCAACCGGCCATCGCTCCTCATAAGACTAATGACCGTGCTGTCGGGAATATTCCTGACCACTCCTTTGATAAGATACTCATCCACTCCTACTGCCTGCCTGGAGCAGCCCGCCGACACAACGATCGCGGCAATCGCCGCTACTGTTTTCAAAACTTTCATATTCATAAGGATTATTATTTCTTGTCCAAGGCGCTGAGGAAGAACTCTTTCTGCGGAGAGTCCGAAGCCGAGATGCGGCCTTTTAGGCGCCAGACACGGTTGTAGATCACGCTTTTGTCCTTGCCCATCAAGGCCGAGATTGTCGTACTGGAGAACCCGGCGGCGGTGAAGCAGAAAAGCAGGAAATCATCTTCTTTCCACGACGGGAACTCAGCGCGGAGACGCGACATCACACTGTCCATCGTCTGATCCAGCATGGCCTCCAGCCCTCTTTGCGTCTTCTTGTCACTGCGGAACCCCTCTACGATGGATTTTACCTCCTTGAGGATCTTCGGCTGGAGGTTGTCCGTACCCTCGTGGACATAGTACTGTTCGCAGAGACGCTCAAGGACATTGAAGCGGTCCATTTCCCTATGACCAGACTTGGAGGCCGGCCTGGAGAGACGGGACTGAAGGTCTTCGGCGATATTCATGAATTTCTCTGTCTCAAGCCTTTCCGCCTCAAGCTTCCGCTTTGCCTCCGCCTTACGGACAAAGTAGACGGCGGCAGCGGCGGCAAGGGCGAGCAACGCTCCGAGAGCCAGCACCCAAAGCTTCAGACGGGCGGCCCGAAGCCTCACCATGCCAGCCTCGGCCTGTCCTTGAATATAGTCGCGCTGGCTTGCGGCCACGGTCTCCGAAAGAGCCTCCGACTGCGTTCTGTTGGCATATTCCAAGACCTTCTCCAAGGCAGCCAGGGCTTTAGCGGAGTCGCCGGAACGGGCCGCGATCTGGTACTCCCTGAAGTTCACGTCGGCGGTCTCGGCGGCAGTCTCGGCGGCGGAACGGGCTTCCGAAAGCCACTTCCGGGACTCGCCCGGCCTGCCAGCCACCGCATAGGCGTAGGCCAGAATACCCTTGTCGGCGCAGCTGAGCGGGAAAGACAGCTCGCCGGCGGCTCGTCCGAGAAGGTCGATGGCAAGCGCCGGATCCAGCGTGTCCCTGCTCATCGCAAGGGCGGCGTACGACTCAAGGCAGCGAGCCTCCAGAAGGGTGTCCCGCATCTCGTGGGCATCGAAAAGGACGCTTTTGAATATGCTCTCGGCGGCATCGTACCTTCCTAATCCGGATTCCGCCTGACCTATCTCCAACAAGGCCTGCTGGGATTCCCGCTGGAATCCGACCACCTTGTAGGCCTCCGCGGCGCGGGCAAGGTACATCATTTCGTCGGTGGAGTTCCCGGAGGCGTTGCACGTGCGGGCCATGTCCTGACATATTCTTGCCACCCGCAAGGTGTCCGCCGCCTTGACAGAATGCTCCAGAGCCTTCGTGTAGGTGACGATGGCTGCCGGGAAATCCCCGTCATTGAACTGGTTGCGCCCGAGGCAGTAGAGCGCCCTCCCCTTCCGGGAGTCATCACCCCGCCTCTCGAACCAGTCCGCCATCTTCCGCACATCCCTGGTCTCCAAGGTGTTGACATAGCCCATCCTGTTCTCCACCTCGTCCAGCGCCCTGTCCATCTGCCTGAACAGATCCGTGTCGCAAGAGGACAGGATCAGCAATAGCGCCGCGGCAATGACTGTGATGTTGGTTGTTTTCATCGGCCTACTCCACGTCCTTCCATCCCTGGGCGAGGATAGGATGCTCCAGACCGTCCGGGGCCACAAGGACGGTGCCGACTTCCGGCTGGGCAAGGTGGCCGATGATGTCAAATGTCTGGAAATCACGGCGGAACTTCTCGGCGGAAAGGATCGGGATCGTGAACAGTAGCCGGAAATCATCGCCTCCGTTCATGGCGGCGGAGATCGGGTCGATGTCCAGTTCCTTGCCGGAGGAAAAGCTGTTGCCCTCGAACGGAATCTTGTCGGCATAGATCTTCACCCCGAGACCGGACTCTCTGGCGAGCCTTTTCACCGCGTCAGAAAGGCCATGCGAGACAAGGTAGCCATTGGACGGATAGATCTGCGCCTCCTCCAGCCGGGAGACCACCGAAGCATTCAGCTCCGGCTTGAGATAGCTGCCGATCAGCATCTTGTACTTCTCCAAGTCCGGCTGCGCGGCATCATTCCTGTCGAAATCACGCTTGCCCCGCTCAAGAATCTGCTGACCCAGGAAGGCCGCTCCCAGACTCCCGGACACACAGACGAGATCCATGCTCCGAGGCTTCACCGTCCGTCCGCGGGTCAGTTTCAGCTCCTCCCCCGCTGCAGTGACACTGATGACCAGTCCGTTGGGAGACGGGACGAGATCCAAATCCAATGATTTGAATCCATGCTCCTTAGCGGCGGTCACCACGCCCGTCCAAAGATCCTTGATGTGGCTGAAATCCAGTTTGGCGGAGACACCCAGCCTGACATTCAGAAGCCTCGGATGAGCCATCCCGGCATAGTTCTCCCCCGCCACCGCGACCACCGACTTGTAGCCAAGATGTTTGAGCGGGAAATATGTCAGGTCGAAATCTATCCCCTCCACAAAGACCCTCGACGCCGTACGCACAAGGCTTCCTGCCGCCGGTTCGAATCCGTTCCCATCCTCCCGCCTGAAACCGCTGTCCTTGAAAAGCAGGTCGATCGCCTGCACTTTGCCATAGTCATCAAATGTGTTCGCTGCCATAATTACATTACTTTATCAGTAGAATCGAGACGATTGTCTATCTATGCCTGATGGACTCAATCTTTTCCAACGACAGACCTGCGGCAATCCCGATTTGCCCAAGTCCTTTCTCCAACCCTTGCTTAAGCCCCTCGGCCCGGCTTTGCCCGGATCCAGCCTTGATGCCCTCGTGGTAGCCTTGCTGCCCGGATCCTTCTATGGACGGACGCATCTCTTTTCCTGTCATCATAGCGATGAAATAGTTATCCATCTCCTTGTCGTCAAGGCCGCTGACACGCATCGCTCTCTCCAGCCTGCAGAATCCCGCATCCTTCTCCGACCTCGATTCAGCAAACTTACATAAAAATCTACGATTTTTACGCCTGTCACATAAGAAAGAAACAGTTTTTTAGAGGAAATATAGCGAAAATAATCCAATGAATAAATCCCGCCAGCGGCGGGGCTGGCGGGAAGGGAGTCATATTGATTCTATTGCGTCATGCCCGCGGGGGCAGGGCAAATTTATGGGCGAACGGGACGAACCGAGTACCCGTAGTAACGGTATTGGTAGCTGACCCAGTCGTGCGCGCCCGAATCGAAGCTGAGGTAGCGGGCGAGGTAGCTGTAGGCCGTGTCGAGCGAACTTGACCAGTAGTTGCCATAGGTGCCGGCAGATTGGAGCCCGGAACCTTTGCGGGCGCCGGCGGCAGGCAGGAAGATGACGTTGCCGTTCGGGCCTTCCACCTGATAGCCGCTTACGCCTTCCTGTTCAATCCTTGTCCAGATGCAGTTGTCTTTAAGTTCCTTGATATCGACCTTTGTCGGCATGCGCCACGGCGAGCCGAGCTGCTGGGTGGCGGCGTCGTCGGCTGCGTCTAGAACGGTCTTGTTGTCGCCGATGAATTTGCGGGCGGAGTCATACCAGATGGCCTCGGTCTGGCCGTCGGCGATGGTGTATTTCGTTATGTACTTCTCATCGGACTGGCCGGCCTTCATCCACTTGTAGGTCACCCAATTGTATATTTTTTTAGGTGCGGTCTCGCCCCATGCGTAGTAGTCGCCGTAGTCCGACGGCTTCGACGCGCCGAGGTTGCACTTGGCCCACTTCAGGCCGCTCGGAAGGCCGAGGTCCACATATTCCATCGTGGATGGGGTTTCGCCTCCACCCGGGGTTTCGCCTCCACCTGGGGTTTCGCCTCCACCCGGGGTTTCGCCTCCACCCGGGGTTTCGCCTCCACCCGGGGTCGTGCCGCCTCCGCCGATGCTGCCCTTGAGGTCCTCGATCTTCTGGATGATCTGCGCGAGGGCCGCGGCGGCGCTGGTGTTGCCGCTGTTCACTTCGGCGACGAGGTCGTTGATGGCGTCGGTCACGCCGGCTATCTTCGAGGCGATGGAGGTCTGGCCGGTGCCGAGAGCCTCGGCCTGGTCCTTGATCGCATTGAGGGACGCCACGATGGCGGAGAGCTTGTCGCCGTAGTCAGGCAGGTTGTCGATGGCCGTGCTGATGGCTTCGAGCTGTGAGCTGTAGTCCGGCAGGGCCTTGACGGCATCCTCCAGGAGGCCAAGCTTCTCCTCCAGTGACAGCGTCTGCGCCTTGACCGCGGCCTCGATGGCCTCCAGCTTGGTCTTGAGGGTGGTGTTCTGGTCGTCGAGGACGCCCCTGATCTGGTCCAGCTTCCCCCCAAGGCCCTCGCCGAGGTTGTCGATGGCGGTGACAAGATTCTCCGCCAGCTCCTCCTGCTTGAGGGTCTGGTTGTCGACCGCGGCGGTGAGCAGGTCCAGCTTGCCCTCCAGCGACAGCGTCTGCGCCTGCGTCATCGCCTGCGTCTGCGTCATCGCCTGTGCGCCTCCCTGGCCGGTAGTCCGCGCCTGCGTACCGCTCTCGCCGGAAGCCTGCGCCTGTGCGCCGACGGTGACGACCGTGGTGAGCAGCGCCGTCAGACACACTCTTGCCCATCGGCCGCCAAGCGGCCGAATGAGAGGTTTAGTTAGACTCTTGTTCATACTGTTTTTGAATTAGAAAGGTGATGGTTTGCATCATATGTTAAACATGTTTATTTTTATGGATTGATTTCACGCCTTGCCAGCCGCGCCGGTTGTTAGATAGCTATATTGCCACATTACCACATTGCTATATTGCTACATTTTTGCATTTTTATAGTGCTGCTTTTTCACATATTCCTTTCAGCCGTCAGGTTCCTTTCCGACCGGTTCATAATCATACGTGCTATCATTCGTAAAGATAAAGGAAAATCACAGAAAAACTACCATTTTGGACAAAAAATAATCTAATCTGACCTTTTGCATCCACCCCGTGCTGCTCCAATCGGACGTAAAAAAATTACACAGAATACGCTGCCAGAAGCCTTCCGGTGAGGGGTTCGGGCGCAATTCTGTCTTGGGACAAGGGCTGGGGAACGGCGTTGTGGGCACTCTTGTGACAAAGGCCGGAAAAAGGACTGTCTACCTGCAAAAGTTACACCTATCAAGCCTACCAACCCTCTCAACCCTATCACCCTCTTCCTTCCGGATGCGTGCCTCCGGATGCCTGGATCCGCTAGCGATATCTGAAATAATACAAGGCTATATTGGCACAAATTATTAAATTTGTAGTCTACATGATGACTACGAATTAATAATTAAACATATATTGTTATGAAAAGAGTGTTTCTTGTCCTTATGACAGCATTGCTGGCGCTGCCTTTCAACGCTGCGGCGAAGAGCGGCAAGCCGGCTGACATCAATGTGATCTCCTACAACATACGGGTCGGCAAGGCCAACGACGGCACCAATTCCTGGCAATACCGCTACCCGGCCTCGGCGATGATGATCATGGATCAGAAGCCGGACATATTCGGTCTTCAGGAAGCTCTTGATTTCCAGTTCAAGTACCTTGAGGAGTACTGCCCTGGCTACAAAGGAATCGGCGTAGGCCGTGAGGACGGTCGGAAGGAGGGCGAGATTATGGCCATCTTCTACAACAAGAAGACCATCAAGCTGATCAAATGGGGGACTTTCTGGCTCTCCGAGACACCGGAGAAGCCTTCGAAAGGTTGGGACGCGGCCTGCTTCCGTTCCGCGACCTGGGCGCTGATGAAGGACAAGGCCAGCGGCAAGAAGTTCTACTACGTCAACACCCATCTTGACCATGTCGGCTGGGAGGCCCGCAAGAACGGACTTAAGCTGATCGTTGACAGGATCGCCGAGATCAACCCGGAGAACTACCCGATGATCCTGACTGGCGACTTCAACATGAGAATCGAGCGTCCTGAGTTCGACGACCTCAAGAAAGTCATGCGGAACGCGCGTGAGGTGGCGTTCAAGACAGACCACCACGGAACATTCAACGATTGGGGCAAGGCTGCCGACGACGAGATCATCGACTACATCTGGTTCAAGGGATTCAGCAGCTGCACGGAGTACGAAACCATCACAAAGCCTTACATGAACAGGGCCTACGTCTCCGACCATTATCCGATCAAGGCCACCTTGATCTTCTAGGTTCAAAGCCCGTGAAGGGGAAGTAAGAATATTCATAAAATTTTGTCATGAAAAGATTGATTGTGAGCGCATTGGCTGCCGCTCTGGCTGTTTCCGCCCTTGCTCAGGGCACCTTGAGGCAGGCGACTCCGGAAAGTCACGGCATGGATTCGGAGAAGCTGGCGCAGGTTGACAGGGTCATCAATGACGCCATCGCGGCCAAAGAGATTCCCGGAGCCGTGCTCTCTGTCGTCAGGGGGAACGACATCGTTTATCTGAAGGCCTACGGCAACAAGTCCGTGGTACCGACGGTGGAGCCGATGACGACCGAAACGATGTTCGACCTCGCCTCCGTCAGCAAGTGCGTCGGCACAACTCTCTCATTCATGCAACTGATAGAGAACGGGTTGGTCAGGCTCACCGACAACGTGGACAGGTACATTCCCGGCTTCAGGCCATGGACGGATCCCGAGAGCGGCGAGACCGTCAGCATCACGATACGCGACCTACTGACCCACACCTCCGGTCTGACTCCCTACATCAACACGAACTCCTTTGTCAATGAATATGGCGGGAACACCCCCGACAGACTGGAGGAATTCATCGCCACGAAGGTCAAGAGAAACTTCCGCCCAGGAAGCGACTTCATGTACAGCTGCCTGAATTTCATTACCTTACAAAGAATCCTCGAAAGAGTCGCGGGAGAGAGGCTTTATGAATATGCCCAAAGACACGTCTTCGATGTTCTCGGACTGAGGCACACGTGCTATTTCCCTTTGATCTACGATCCTGCTGTCGGCGACTCCGCCGGACTGGCGAGGCTCTGCGCCCCGACCGAGGTCCAGGCTGACGGGAAGCCGCTCATCGCCCAGGTCCACGACCCGATGGCGCGCAGGATAATGGGCGGGAACTCCGGCAACGCCGGCGTGTTCTCCAACGCCGAGGATCTGTCTGTGGTCTGCGCCGCCGTCATGAACGGTGGTGTCCTCGTGGACAAAAAGGGCAGGACCCTAAAATCCACAAGAATACTCAGCCCTCTGACAGTCAGACTGATGGCCACAATCCCTCCACAGAACGATCCTTCAGTGGGCCGGGCCTTAGGCTGGGACAAGAAGAGTTCGCACAGCGGTCCGCGCGGCGACCTTTTCAACCCTGAAACCACTATCATGCACACAGGCTACACCGGCACATCCATCGTGATCGACACCGAGACCAAGACAGCCATAATCCTGCTGACCCACCGCGTACATCCCGAAGACAAAGGCAGCGTAGGCCGCCTCCGCGCCCTTGTCGCCAACATCGTCGCCGGATCGATCAGGTAGACTGAAAGACTTTCAAACAAATCAAATCAGCTTCTTAGTCCTGTCTCAAAGTCTCAATCCTCTCCGGAGACAGCCCTGTGGCAATCCCAATCTGTTCAACCGGAATGCCTAACGACAGCATAGACTTAGCAACTTTCTCTATACCCTTCTCTACGCCTTCCGCCGTGCCTTGCTCGACACCGGCCTTAAAGCCTTTGCGGTAGCCCTGCTGCTCGGCACCTTTGATGTACGGGTGCATCTCTTTTTCTGTCATCATATCGCTGAAATAGTTGTCAATCTCCTGGTCGTCAAGGCCGCTGACACGCATCGCCCGCTCTAACCTCTCAAACTCAGCGTCTTTCTCCGACCTCGACTTCGCAAATATAGCGAAATTTCTGAATATCCGGCACCATCCCGCAACAGGACTGTCATATTCATCAGTATAACGCATTATCCTCGGCAACTCCAACAGGTAGAACGACATCCGGTCTCCGAACGGCTCGGCCGTCTCGACCTCACGCAGACTATAATGGTACAGGATTTTGTCCTCAGGCGAGTCCGGATGATCGTCCTCATAGTTCATTATGCAGATGACCTTGACGGGTGTCAGGACATATTCCTCATCCCCGCGCTTCACCTGTCTGGTCACCAGCCTTGAACCATAAAAGAGCAGACGGTCGCGCTGGTCGAAACGCGACGTCCTCTGCATCTCGACCAGAATCGTCCCGCCCGGTGTCCGGCAAAGAAGGTCGAAGAGTATCCTCTTGTCCTGCGGAGATATCTCCGTCAGTTCCGTGTTCCGGAACTCAACCGACATGATGTCCTCCTGAAGGATATCATTGAGGAGACGGACAAGCAATTCAGGGTGGTTCTGGAACAGATACTTGAACGCCCAGTCGCAGGTCAGGTCAAGATACTCCGGCGTGGCGAGCCGCTGTGCGTAGGCATCCTTCTCCTCGTCGGTCATCCCGATGAACCGCCCGTCGTTCTCAATCAGTCTACGGCAGTGGCGGTAGCGTTTAAGGTACTGCTCCTCCTCCGATGCCGCGTCCGGGCAGTCAGCGGTTTTCTGCCCATCTACGGTCTCTTGGTTAACACCCTCATGTTCAATGGTCTCTTGGTTAATGGTAGTCTGGTCATCGGCCTTCCGCCTGACGGCACATTTTCTCTCTGAAGTCCTCATAGTTGAAGTGAATCATGTCTGTTTGTCAAAATGTCCCGCGATTCCTCCCGGAACACGACCGCAAGTTAGGCATTCCAAATGAAAGGAAACAGAAAGAAACATATAGAATTCATAAAAAACAGAAATATTTTCGGTGATACCCCCGAAGAAACCACTACTTGAGACTTCATTGACACGGTCGCCACCTTCGGCAAAGTGCATTTTTATCATAAAATGATAAAATGTCATATTTACGATGTAAGACATTATAACTTTGATAGATACATCAATCACGACAGGGTATGCCGGAGTCCATTTTTTTTGCGGCAGGGTCAAAGGGACAAGCGGAGTATCAGATCAGTTCGCGGATTATCTCGTCGGAGGTGAAGAGGCGGGATTCGGGGATGCGGATGCTGCCGCCTTGCTTCTCAAGGGCACCTTCACTCAAAAGGGAATTAATGACCGCGCGGTCGGTCAATGAATATAGTTCCGCGGCTTCCAAGCCTTTGTCGGTGCGGAGGGAGAGCATGATCCTCTCTACTCTGATGTCCTCGGGCGAAAGGGTCTCGGAGGTTCTTGAATATGTCGCCGGGGAACCGTCCGTACTTCTGTGCGGAAGTTCCTGACTGTTCCAGGAGCGGATGTCGCCGGTCAGGGAATGGGCGCCGGGACCGAGACCTATGTACGGGACGCGGCTCCAGTAGGCGTTGTTGTGGACTGCCTCGAAGCCGGGCCTTGCGAAGTTGGAGATCTCGTAATGATGGTAGCCTGCCTGTCTTAACGTCTGACACAGAACGTCATACTGATGACGGCACTGTTCATCGGAAGCCTCTACGTAGCGTCCGTCAGCGACCAGCTTGGCCAATGCGCTTCCCTCCTCTATCGACAGCTGGTAGGCCGAAAGGTGTTCCGGAGCAAGCTCCAAAGCTCTTTCGATCGTGTCTTCCCAGACATCGTCCGCCAACTGGGAGAGGCCGAAGATTAGATCCACGCTGATGTTGCGGACTCCGCAGCGGCGGAGAATCCGGAAGGCCTCCACTGCTCCGGCGGCGCTATGGCGGCGGTTCATCCATCGGAGGATGCCGTCATCGAAAGACTGGATCCCCATGCTGACTCTGTCCACTCCCGTTTCGAGAAGTCCTCGGACATATTCCCCGCCCTTCTCCACAATGTCCTCAGGGTTCACCTCCACCGTGAACTCCTCGAAAGGAGACTGCGCGCCGACAGTGTTCTCTCCACGCCGAAGTGATCTGGAAGAGAGCAAGGCATCGACGATCCGCCGCAAAACATCAAGAGGAAGCGCCGATGGGGTGCCTCCTCCTATGTAGAGAGTGTTGACCGCTCCGGGAGCGGACATATTCATGCAAATTTCCTCCTTTCGATCGTTGACTTCCTTCAGGACCGCGTCCGCATATTCATTGAAAGCCCGCCCGCCGCGACAGATTTCCGAATAGAAGTCGCAATAAGTGCAGAAACTTCCGCAGAAAGGGACATGGAGGTAGATCACGGGTTAGCGGAGCAAGAGTTCGGTCTTGCCGAGGAAAGCCTGGGTCGTGTAGGCCTCAACCGTGTAGATGCCAGCCTGATAGGAAGGGATGTCGTTCAGGTAGATGCTCAGCTCGACCTCTTTTCCTTCGTAGTCCACCTGACGGGATGCGGATGCGACCATCGTCTGTCCGTTGAACGTGAACGATGTCTGGTTGCTGTTGGTCAGGAGAATCCCGTCCGGATCCTTCACGCGCAGGTAGACTCTCACCGGACCCCTCGGAGCCAGATCGTTCTCGACCAGACTCAGCGAGGCCAAGAGCCTTACCACCCTGCTGCTGCGGTCAGTAACCTTGTCGGAACCGTTGTAGGCGGCGACGCTCAGTCCCCTTGACTTGATCACGGAACCGGCGGCCACCTGACCGGAAAGGTTCTCGACCTGTCCCTTGAGGTCAGCGTTCTCCGCACGGCTCTCCGCGGCCTCGCGGCGCGCGGCGGCGGCATCGGCTGTCAGCTTGTGGTTCAATGTGTTGAGCGAGTCAATCTGCACTATGTAGTTTCTCATGATGCTGCGAAGGGTTCCGAGTTCCTTCTCGTACTGACGCATCTTGCGACGGTTCGTGGCCTCGGTCTTCTGGATCCTCTCTATCAACTGGTTGACCTCTTCCTTGGAGGAGTCCAGCTGGCTGTTGATCGATGCATAGTCAGATGAAAGGCTGTCGTAGTCTCCCTTGAGGGCGATCATCTGCTGGGTAAGGTCCTCCTTCTCAGCGTTAAGGTCCTTGACAAGGCTGGACTTTGAGAACCAAATGTAAGCAAGTCCCGTGGCGAGCAGCACCGCCACAGCCACAAGAGCCCACATAGTTTTCTTGAGGCTTTCATTCTTTCTTTCCTGCTCTTCGCGCTCACGGCGCTCCTGGATAGGATCTATTTCTGCCATAATCTTCCGATTTAATGTTTAACGACACAAAAATAACAAAACTATTTCATATCTTTGTTTGGTTAGCAAAAATCGGACTATTTATGAAATACTTTGTAAGATCCGTCAAATACTTTTTCTATTTCACCTTCCTGTTCGTGGTCATCATGGCGGCCCTGGTGCTTATCGGAGTAGTCAAGCCGGATGTCAGCCTGATGTTCAGGGACGGCTACAAGTCACTGTGGCAGATTGCGTTGCTGTTCGCATTCGTGTCGGCATTCTACCCTCGGTTCGGGTTCATCAAAAGATCCGCAATAATCAACGGCGAGTTCTCCGACATCCGTGGCGGGATTATTGAATATATGGAAGCGCGCGGCTACCGTCTCGAAAGCGAGAACGGCGAGAACATGACCTTCCGACTCCGCTCGAAGTTCAGCGCCCTGGTCAAGATGATGGAGGACAGGATCACGATGACCCGCGAGATGGGTGGCTTCGAGGTCGAGGGACTCACCAAGGAGGTGGTGCGGATTGTCGGCGGCCTGGAGTACAAGTTCCGCGCGGCCGACGAGGACTGAGACCCCTCCGCAAGCGAGGAAAGATGAGCTATGAATATGTCAACGTGGCGCATGAGCGTCACAAGCACATAACTATAAACCTTTAATATTCAAAGACTATGGCAGAAGAACTCAAGACTGTCGCCAAATTCAGCGACGCGATGAGCGCCCACATCACAGCGGGCATGCTCAACGAGAACGGCATCCCTGCCGCAGTGTTCGGGGAGAATTCCTCCTACGTCTCACTGAACTATGTTGATCCCGTGGAGGTCAAGGTGAACGCCGCCGACTACGACGCGGCGATGGCTCTGCTGGCCCAGAACGACAAGGCCTAAAGACCGTTATCGAAGATGCCGGCTTACTTACGGTCCGCCTTGACGATCATCTCGCAGCGGGAGCAGTCGAAGGATAGGGGGTAACGTTTGCCGTTGTTGGTCAGGAACAGACGGGCGGCGGAAGAGGGTTCGGGCGAGGTGGTTGCCGGCGAGGTTGCCAATCTGGATGCCGGGCGGAGCTCTCTGGCGTTTGGATGTACCGGGCAGAGGCCGAGTTCATGGCGGATGCAGTACTTGGTGCGCATCAGCTCGGCATCGGGGCGGTGGGAGAGCTCGAAGGCATTGTCCACCGAAGCCGCGCCTAGGGAGAGATAGGTCTCACGGGCGAGGTGGTTGGCAACGTTGGCCTTGTACGTCAGGCGTACGTCATCCGATGAATTATCTTGAATATCAAGAACTTTGGAAGCATCCGGCATCCTTCTGCCGGGATTTGCCGGCAGGGGGACGGCCTTGCACGGGATTCCTTCAAGGGCGACGGCCACATCGCGCCTGATGGCGTTCAGAGCCGACGCGGGAAGGAAAGGCAGTGCGCCGCCGGGGGCGTCAAGGGAGCGAAGAGTGAATGAATATATTCCCGAAGCCTTGGAGATCTGGGCCGAGAACAACGACCGCATCCTCTCCGCATTCTCCGCCACCTGCGTTCCGGCCTCACGCTCCAGTTCCACGACTCGTCCATCCTGACTTTGGGCCTTGATTTTCAATGAATATATTTGTTTATCCGACCGCACAGCCACGTCCACCTCGACCGGAATCGTCCTGGACGGCAGGTTGGACTCCAACTCCTTCTCGAAGGCGGCGCTGAGGTTACGATAAAGCCTCGCGCCGGGATAAAGACCTTGGACATTGCGGCAGATTATGCGGCTCCCCTGGCAGACATCACCCCGGAAACCGACAATCTCTCCGCGGCCTTTGGCCATGAACGAGAAACCGTCTCCGTTCTGCAGACGCACACTTTGATCCCTTAGCCTGACGGTGACGATGATGTCCCCCATGGCCTCACGGCGGCCCATGGCCGGGGAACCACTCTTAAAACCCCGCGCGGAACCACTCGCCGGAGCGACGGAGACCACCGTCCCGACCTCCTCGCCGATCGATTTCGGCGCATCCATCGAAGACCATCGGCCTGAACGTTTCCCGTCAAGGAACAACAGCGTGTAGCCACGGTTGAATGTCTTGCCCAGATCCGGCGCGAATCCACCCTCGCAGCGCCCGAACGACACCCTACGGTATTTTTCCGGATTCGCGGCGACCAATTTGTCCAATGCCGATGAATATGCCCGCACGACATTCCGCACATAGGAAACGCTCTTCAGCCGCCCCTCGATCTTGAACGAGCATATTCCCGCATCCGCCAGATCGGCAAGCCTGTCCACCAGGTTGTAGTCCTTCAGCGACAGCAGGGCCTTGTTCCGCGCCAGCACCCTGCCCGAATCGTCCACGAGGTCGTAGAGAGACCGGCAGGCCTGGATGCATTCCCCTCTGTTGGCGCTCCGCCCGCAGATCCGTTCGGACATGTAGCACTGGCCGCTGTAGCAGACGCAAAGCGCGCCGTGGACGAAAAACTCCAGTTCGCAGCCGACAGCAGACCTTACGCTCCGGATCTGTTCAAGCGACATTTCCCTCTCCAGAACAATCCTGGAGGCGCCGAGACCTTCATAGAATCCGGCTTTCTCCGGTGTTCTGACCGCACATTGCGTGGACGCGTGGACTGGAAGATCCGTCATTTGCCAGACGGCTAGATCCTGGGCGATGATCGCGTCAACTCCCGCATCCTTGGCCTCGGCAAGAAGCCTTTCCGCCTCGGCAAGCTCATCGTCAAACAGAATCGTGTTGAGAGTCAAGAATATGCGTGCGCCGAAGCGATGGGCATACTCAGTGAGCCTCCGGATGTCCTTCATGGAGTTGCCGGCGGCTTGTCTTGCCCCGAACGCAGGCCCGGCGATATACACGGCATCGGCACCGCAGTCAATCGCCGCGATGCCGATGTCAGCATTCCTTGCCGGAGCAAGCAATTCGAGAAATTCCATTGATTACTTGCTGAGGGAAGTAATCATCTGCTTGGCCTGGTCGCCGAACTTAGGATCATCCTGAACCTTCTTGTAGAACTCAAGAGCCTTGGCGTTGTTCTTCGCGCCCTGGTAGAGAGCGGCTACGGTGAAGGTGATGGCAGGAGCGTTCTTGGCGTCCGGTTTCATCTCAAGATACTTCTCGAAGTACTTGATGGCGTCAGCGTTCTTGCTGAGTTTCTGTGAGCTCTGACCTGCGATGAGGTAGGCGGTGGCGTTCTCGGAATAGCTGTTGGCCTTATCAGCGGCCTTCACGGCGTCGGCGAACTTCTGTCCCTTGAGGGCGGCGTTGGCCTGCCTTACATAGATGTTGGACATCTGCTCCTTGGCCTCAGCCTCCTCTCCGTTCCAAGCGGCGTGCTGGAAAGCCTCGATGGCCTCCTCGGTCTTGCCCTGGGCGCCGAGAGCCTGGCCCAGAAGAAGAGCGGTCCTGCCGGCGGTCGTGTCGATGGCGTAGGATTTTGCGAATCCGTCAGCCGCAGTCGCGAAGTCCTTCAGCTTGAGAGCGTCCACGCCCTTCTGCATCCACATCTGCGGAACGAGTTCCTTCGCCCTTTCGGCAACCTCGGCATTCTCATATTCAGTGGCGATCTTCTCGACCTCCGCAAGCTTCGTCTCAGCCTCCTCGTACTTCTTGTCCTTGATCAGATCCTTGGCGATCTCAAGAGCCACACCAGGGATGGCGTTCTTGCAGTTCGTCACGAGCTCATCGGCGTCGGCGCCAATCGTCTTACCCATTTCGAGAGCCTTCTGGAAATAGTCGAGAGCCTCGGTCCAATTCTTCATCGAGATGGCTGTGGCTCCATTATTGTAGAGTTCGGTAGCCTGAGCCATGTCCTGGGCGGACACCATGCTTGCGGCCATAAACGCGGCCGCGATCGCGAGAATAAACTTTTTCATTGTATTAAAAATTTATGTTTAACTATATTCCATAATGATGGCAGTAATCACAAATGTAATAAAAATTTGTGTCAAATGCACATTATTGGTTATTTTTGCTTTAACAGGAGGTGAAATGATGCGTCATACGGTCAAAATAATTATTTGCTTTGCCCTGCTTGGTTTTTCAATTATGATGCCAGCGCAGACTCTGCCCGTTTTTCCTAAGGACGGAGCGGTCACCACCGGCAATCTTACAAACGGAATCACTTACTACCTTGTGACGAACCCTTCGATGAAGGGTGTGGCCGATTTCGCCCTCGTCGGAAAAGGAAGGATTGACTCACTGGCGGCGAGGAAAGAACTCTCGTCCCTGCCCCACTTCAACAAGACGATTCCCTACAAGTTCCTGTCCCGCAAAGGAATAGGCTGCCGTCCGGAGGGTTATGTCTCCTTCAGGGACGAAGCGAGCATATTCAGATTCGACGATGTCCCCGTCTTCGACCAGGCCGCCTCGGACACCACTCTGCTGATGCTGTTCGACCTCATCTCGGTCCAGCCTTGTCCGCACGCGGTCATCATCGCGGGCGACATCAACCCTGCCGCCATCATCGAGAGAATGAACGTCTTCTCCTTGATGGTGCCTTCCCGGACTCCCTTCTACAAGAAGAAGGAATATGTCTGGAGACCTTCGGAGGAGGCGGAATATTCATTCATCCCGTCCAAGGAGTCTTCGCTGACGGTTGCGTTCCGTTCCCCGAGGACGCCGGACGACCAGATGAACACGATCCAGCCGTTCATCTCCGAGCTTTTCTCCGAGTCCCTCCGGGGGATTGTCGGAGTCCGTCTGCGGGAGTCCCTCATGACGCGGGATATTCCTGCCCGGGAGTTGACGGTGGATTATTTCGGAAGTGCCTCTGGCTCAGGCGACGAGATGTTCAGCGTGGGCGTGCGTACCACACGGAGCCAGCTTATGCCGGCATCCTTGGCGGTGGCTTCCGTTCTGTCGGAGATCTGTTCGAAAGGGGTCGAGGTGAATGAATATCTCGTCGCACGCAACTCCGTGCTGAGCGGCTATTACAAGCCTCAGACCAACGACGCGCTTGTCCAAAGGTGCGTCTCTTCCTATCTCTATGGCTCTGACCTGGCCGCCCCGGCCACCAAGGCGACATTCTATTCCTCAAGGAATATGTCCGCCGAGGCCGAGACGGATCTGTTCAACAGCTATGCGGCGGCGCTGCTTTCGGACATGAAGACACCTAAGGTGACCTGGACAGGCGACGAGGAGGACTACGACGAATGGTTCTGGCCAGTGGTTTTCGCCTCGGCCACCGACTGCGTCTCTCTGCTGGACAAGCCTTCCTACAAATGGAGGACGGCCATCAAGGACACGTCCGCCCTGTGGAACGAGAAAAACAAGGTCAAGATGAAGTCCGTGTCTCCGGAACCGGTCTCCGGAGGAGAGATGTGGACTTTCTCCAACGGCATGAAGGTGATTTACAAGAAGATGCCTACATCCGGAAGGTTCAGCTACTCTTTCATGATCAAGGGTGGCTTCTCCACCGTGCGCGATCTGCGCCGCGGCGAGGGAGCCTTCTTCTCGGACATGTTCGGCCTGTGCAACATCGCGGGCATGTCCGGAAGAGATTTCGACAAGCTCCTCAGAGCCAACGGAGTGGAGATGAACTGCGCTGTCTCGACATCAGACACGAGACTCTACGGGTCGGCGCAATCCAACAGATTTGTCTTGACTCTCAAGGCTTTGCTCTCTGCCGCCAATCTGAGGAGACCTTCGGTGCAGGCCTTCGATTCGTGGCGTAGGATGGAACTCGCATCCCTTAAGCCTGCCTATCTGGACAGTCTCATGTACCAGGACTACAACTATTCCTCGGTGAAGACTCCGACCGGCCTTACGGCGCGCACGCTGGATGTCGCCTCGGCATTCTTCGACGACCAGTTCATAAGGGCTAATGACGGCGTGCTTGTCCTGCTCGGGGATCTGTCCGCCGAATCCGTCCAGAAGACTCTATGCCAGTACCTGGGTGGTTTCAGGGTGAGCAAGACCCAGTCTGTCCGCCAGTTCAACCCCTACAAGCTTCGCAGCGGATCCACGACCTACACAAGAGAGGATTCCCCTGTCAGCCTCAGCGTGGCCTTAGCGTGCGCCGAACCGTTCACGACAGAGAACTACATGGCATTCAAGGTCGCCGGTCTTGCGCTCCAGCGTCGTCTGACCGGAGTGATGGCCGAACATGGATTCAGCGTGAGGATGTCCGATCGTTTCAGCATCTGGCCTCAGGAGGCTCTGGAGCTGATCTTCACCTGCACTCCGGTGCCGGAGTGTGGCCTCCCCTACGGCGTGAAAAGCGGTTCGGATCAGCCGATGCGTTCCCTCGTGGAGGCCCGCAAGGTAATCGAGAACGTGCTTTCAAATCCGATAGCTCCCGCCGAGCTTGCGGCATGCAAGTCATTGCTGACCAACAGCTACTCGACCTATCTCGCCGATCCGGACAACTACATCGACGCGGTCCTGATGCGCTATTCCGGAGGTAAGGACGTGCTGACGGGCTATGCCGGCAGGATCGGCAGTGTCTCCGCCGACAAGGTAAAGGAAATCTTCGGAGCGTTGTCCGAAGGAATGAGAATCGAATATGTCGTCAAACAATAAGTTCGGGACCATCATCCAGATTGGTGATGTCCTTGTGTCAGAAGATGTTGTCACTGAACATTTCGCCTGCGACTACGCAGTGTGCAAAGGTTGCTGCTGCATCATCGGGGACAGCGGAGCCCCGTTGGAGGAGTCAGAGCTGGAGCCTTTGGAAGAGGGTTATCCTGTATATTCAAAACTCATGAGGCCGCAGGGCCGCGCGCAGATCGGCAGGGAGGGTTTCTTCTCCATCGACCGTGACGGAGACATCGTGACGCCCGTCGTGGATCAGACCGAGGAGTGCGCCTACACCACATTCGACGAGGACGGGAACTGCTTCTGCTCCATCGAGAGGTGTTTCTTCCAGGGAACCTGCAAGTTCCGCAAGCCTCAGTCCTGCTGGCTCTACCCGGTACGCGTCACCAGACTCACCGGCGGCGGCAAGGCGCTCAATCTCCATCGTTGGGGAATATGCAAGGATGCCTATGAGAAAGGCCGCCGGGAAGGAATCCGCGTCTACGAATTTCTCCGTGAACCCCTCACCGCCGCCTTCGGCGAGGATTTCTACGCCGCCCTCTCCTACGCCGCCACGAACATCCTCGCCTCCAGGTAGCAGAGACCTTGCAGCCGTCTTCCCATAGGCTGTTTTGGAAGGAATATTTGCTATCTTTGCGCATCATTTGAGTATGGGGTATGTTTACAGTACTGCTGTGTATGTTCGCGGGGATAGCGGTCGGATGGCTGCTGAGGAACCGCGATTGCGGATGGGCTTCGAAAACTGTAACCGTCCTGATCTGGGCGCTTCTGTTTCTTCTGGGTGTCGAGGTCGGCGGCGACAGGAAGATCATCTCGGCGCTTCCGTCGCTCGGGCTGGACGCTCTTGTCATTGCGGTTTTGTCAACGGTCGGCAGCTGCCTGCTGGCCTGGGTTCTGTGGCGTTACATTAAATCCTGCAAGAAAGAGTCATGAAAGGTAGTCTTGTGATCGTGGGCTTTTTTGTCCTCGGCATCCTCGCCGGCCTGTCCGGCATTGTGCCGAAAAGATTCGTCGGGGGCGATCTGACATTCTACGCCCTCTGCGCGCTGCTCTTTTTCGTGGGCCTTGGCATCGGGAGCGACAAGAGCATAGTCTCCAAGTTCAAATCCCTGGATGTCAGGATGGCCCTGCTTCCGGTCGGCACCATAATCGGCACCTTTGCCGGCGCGCTGGCCGCCTCGCTGATCCTGTCCTCCAGGTCGGCCACAGACTGTCTCGCAGTCGGATCCGGATTCGGCTACTACTCCCTCTCCAGCATATTCATAACCGGCTACCGCGGTGCCGAACTCGGCACCATCGCCCTGTTGTCGAACATCATAAGGGAGATGGCCACGCTGCTTCTGGCTCCGCTCCTCGCCAGGTTCTGCGGCCCGCTCGCCCCGATCTCCGCCGGCGGAGTCACCTCGATGGACACCACCCTCCCGATCATAATGGCCACCTCCGGCAAGGAATATTCCGTGGTCTCCCTCTTCCACGGCTTCGTCCTGGAGTTCTCCATCCCTTTCGTCGTAACCTTCTGGTGCACGATCTGACAAGCGCCTACGGGTTCGCATTTTTGCCGCCGCCGATCAGAGCATCAGCATCGCGGCGGGACGTATCTTCAGAAAACGGCAGATGTGTCCGGCTGTTTTCAGATTCGGCTCTGATTTTCCCGACACGAAATCGTTCACGCGCGTCGTGCTGATTCCCAGCTCTTCCGCAAGTTGCTTCTGGGTAATATGATTCTCTTTAAGGCCGTCCGCGATAAGCTCAGCGACGCTTGGCTTCGCTATAGGGAAATGCTCACTCTCATAATCAATGACAATGTCTGACATCATCATTAGCTCAATGGCCTTGGGGTCATCCAATGGTGTGCTGTCATCAACCAGAGGAAGCAGATCCTCCACTCTTTTCTGAGCTAATCTATACTGGTCTTCTGTGATTATCCTCATAGTCATACCCTCCTATATAATTGAAGCATCAACTTTGTCATAATCCTGATGAGTGCCGACGAAACGTATGAAAACATAACCCATCACAAACTTAACAACCACAATCAACCTATACTTGTTGCCGCCGATGTTAAAAACATAATGTTGGTTCCCAACATAGTCAACCGTTCCAAAGAACATCCTCATTTCCGCGAAAGAATGCCACTTTGCCTCCTCAACGGTATGGTACCAACGCTCAAGTGGTATCCTCGCATCCTCATGCCCGGCTTGCTCGTAGAATTCCTTCAGTTTTCTATGCGAAACGATTCTCATATAGCGTTAATTAATACAAAATTATACAAATATTCCGTAAGTAAAAATTTTTTAAGTGAAAAATCCCTATTTACGGAACATTTCAAATCCGTTCATGTTCTCTTCCCGGCAATGAGTATTTCGGACAAGCCGTCCGTGGCTTACCCGGACAACGCCGAACAAAAGTGGCCGGACTGCCTCAATGTAGTTCCCATCAGCAGGCAATAACGCTTACCAAGCCAAGGATCAGCATCTTGCACCCCTCGCCTTCGACAATCCTATATTATTCGGCAAAATGAACACTGGAATAGGATTCCGCCAATGCCTTAAGTGCCTGTTGTATCTGCTGAAGCCTCGCGGCGGAAGGACGCTTGAAGCCATTAATGTAGTTCCGGAACAGGGTGGGATTTATGCCGGCATATTCAGAGAATCCGGAAATATTGATTTCATTGTGTTTCAGGAAGAATTCCTGAAACGGGGTCGGCATAGCGTCTTTGTATGTAAAGCTTTCAAAACTGACATCCACATTCAGATCCGGCCAATGAATGCCCTCAAAGCCAATCCGGTAATGCTCTCGTTGCTTTTCATCGGCATTCCGCAGGGCACGATACCACAACAAAGACTGACGGAAGACACTCCCGGATTCATCCTCTCCGTACAGGAACCGCTCATCAAACCATATTTTTCTTATTTTCATCGCCTTATGTTATCAAAATAACTATTCCAAGTTCGAATGATCATCTCTTTGTTCTCATCCAATACCATCTCGATCTTTTTCAGATCTCCCGCCTTGATATTACTTACTGTCCTTTGAACAAACCTATCTTTTCTCAAGTCATAGACAGCATAGCCATCAGCGCCTTCAATGTGCACGTGGATCGGTTCGTGTTCCCTGCTAAAAAAATAAAACGAGAAACCGAACAGTCTTAAAATTACCGGCATTCAAATATAGGTATTATTTTTGATTCCACAATATTTCGTGCAAAACATAGCCCCGGCACCTCGACAGTCTCAGCGACCGTACCTTGCCGAAGCGTCGGGGTTGTGAAATGGTCAAACTGTCAGTGGCTACAGGAAACTGAAGGTGACGCTGACATCGCCGAAGCGGTTCGGCTTGCCGTTGTACTTCTCGAAATAGTTGCTGGAAAGCTTGCCGCGCCACACAAGGTCGTCATTGCGGCGGAAAGGAAGCTCCACCTCGAAGCCGTAGGATCTGGACTTGATCTTCACGACACCGCTGGCCTTCCAGGAGGTCTGCTTGCCGCCGTCATCCTCGATCATCAGAAAGACACATTCCTCCAGCTGAGGAGTCCACTCGGAGACAAGCACGGTGTTGAACCGGAGCGTCTTTCCCACCTGCTTGCGTCTCACGTTGACCATCAGGTCCGTGACCGAAGGATAGTAGAGTTTCAGTTCCTCTTCCGTCTGGGCGGTGAAGCCGTTCAAGGAGCCGCACTTGATGAAGAATTCCGACCCGCCGGCAAACCAGGAGTCGTAGTTTCTGTGCGCCTTGAACTCCTTGAGTACCAAAGTCTTGAAATCATAATCACAGTAGGATCTGGTCTGCGCGGAGGCGGTGCGCTCCGGGTAAAGTGCCTCCACCATCTGAGGCGTGAGGTAGGCAGCATCCTCGTTCCGGTTTATGACCCACACGGGATGCGAACGGGCATATTCCTCATCCACAACGACTTCCTTGAGAATCCAGGAGCCGTCAGGAAGTTGCTCCCTGAGGAAACCGACATTAGTGTCAGCAGCCTCGGAGACCAATGAACATTTCCGCGAGATCTCAGGATTGAATGTGATCACAGGCATTGACACGCCGTCCCAGTCCTCCGAATATGGCCAGTAGATCTGTAGTCCGGAGGCTGAAAGGGCATCCTGAAAAGAGCCCGACCTCGTCTGAGGAGATGCCGAGGCGAGAAGACCGGCCAGAGGGGCGGAATATTCAACGGCGGATCTGGTCTTGAGCAATTCGTCCCCGACTCCTGAGCCGGGACAGGAAAAGAGGTTGGAGAAAGGGTATTCCTCGTCGTAGCCGTTGGAGGAAGACGCCGTGACGGCATCGTACACCTCACGGACTTGACCGGAGGTGATGGGAAGCTCGGACAGTATCCTTGCGATGCCTTCCGGAGACAGATCCGACACATCGCGGCAATTCTCCGGCACAGGGACAGCCGGGACGCGCGAAGGCTGCTCAGTCTGCTCGCAGGCTGTGGAAAACAGGATTGTCGTCAACGCAAGGGCCTGCGCCACCGGCGCAAGCAACCTTTTCTTTGTGCTGAAATTCTTCATCTTACTTGAGTTTAAAGTTGTTCACGGCACAAAGTGACACAAAAATAGCCGTGGACACAATAATTCCACGGCTAATGCTAAAAATCTGGTCTGTAACGCTCCCTATGCCCTATTTAGAATAGAAAACGAAGCGGTTTTTGTCATAAAAATCATTCACGACCTCTGTTTTGGAGAAACCGGCGTCGGCGAAAATCTTCGCCGTTTCTGGCCCCAAAAGCTCGTTGATCTCCGTAAGTCCCTTTCCCTCAGCGGAAAGACATTCGCGGGAAATAGAGGCGATGGCACGGTAGAAGACCAACGGATCCCCGTCCGTGACGAACAGAGCCGTTGACGGCTCATAGTTGAGGACATTCGCACGCATCCGCTCCTTCTCCGACTCCATGATGTAAGGAGGATTGCTCAGCACGAGATCGAATTCACCTTCAGCGAAAGGCTGATGCTCTGCCAGGACATCCGCCACGACAAAGCGCGGGGCAACAGCGTCCGACTCCTTGAGGGCAGACGCGAAGTCCTGACCGGAAGCCACGTCAACAGCCTTTTCGGAGATGTCCACGCCCACAACTTCCGCTCCCGGGATGCTCAGGGCCACCGTCCAGGCGATGCAGCCGGAACCAGTGCAGAGATCAAGGATCCTGACAGGTCTGGCGGACTTGCCATAGGCCTTTCTCATCCTCTGTATGCGGGATCCGACCTTGATGGCCTCGCGGCAAAGAAGTTCGGTCTCCGGGCGGGGAATCAGCACGTCCGGTGTCACCTTGAACCGGAGGCCGCAAAAATCAGCGAACCCTATCACATACTGCACCGGCTCACCCAAGGCCAGTCTGTCCAAATCCGAATTCAGACCATCCAGCGACTTGTCCTTGATCTGGTACCCAGGCTCCACGATGTGAGTGTAGCTTTTGGTTCCGATGCGGCTCTCACAAAGCATCAGCATTATATTCCTTGCCTCCTTGGTCGGATAGAGAGGCTCCAGCCGCGCGACTCCTTCATTAAGGAAATCTTTCAATAGCATAAGCTCTTAAAAATATTTGTAAGAATTGTTTATGAACACTCAATGATCCCCGTCAGGAAGTCGGTGATGTCAATCCCCGCCGTACGAACCATCTTAGGAACGAGAGAAGCGCTTGTCATGCCAGGGATAGTGTTGACTTCCAGGAAATAAAGCCCGTCCTCGGCAAGGATGTAGTCCATCCGCACAACACCGGCGCAGCCGAGCCGCGAGTATATTCTTTTACTTACTTCCTGAATATGTCCGCTCAGCTCCTCACTGATCGGTGCAGGACAGATCTCCTGGCTGTGGCCGTTGTACTTTGCGTCATAGTCGAAGTAGTCATTCTCCGTAACCACTTGAATGACAGGAAGTGACTTGACCCCTTCGGCATCCGCATAGGCGGCGCAGGTGAATTCCCTGCCTTGTATTCCTTGCTCGACAATCACTGACGGCCCTTCAGTGAAGGCAAACCTGATGGCCTCCGGGAGATCCTCGGCCTTGCGTACCTTGGTGATTCCGAAGCTGGATCCGCCGTCGGTCGGCTTCACGAAAACAGGGAACTTCAGTTTCTCCGCCGCCTTGGCGCAGACGGCGTCGATGTCCATTCCGTTACGCACGAAGACATCCGGCGCACATTTAACGAAATCAGCCTCACGCAGATAGCCCTTGCAGGCGAACTTGTCGAAAGCTATCGCGGAAACAAAGGCGCTACAGCTGCTGAACGGGATCCCAAGCATCTCAAGATAGCCCTGGAGCAGGCCATTCTCACCCGGCGTGCCGTGCTGCACTATGTAGGCATAGTCAAAATTAATCTTCTCCCCGTAGACCTTGACGGAAAAGTCCGTCTTGTCGATCTCCGGCCTGGCTCCCTCGGCAAAAGGAATCCTCATGGCGTCTCGTTTCTTCATCGAGACCAACTGCCATTTTCCGAACCGGGCGAAAATCTCATAGACATCGTACTTCGTCCCGTCTATGCGGGAAGCCACGAACTCCCCGCTGCGGCAAGCGACCTCCCATTCCGAAGAGTCACTTCCATAAATCACTGCTATCCTCTGGTACTTGCCCATATTGGTAATAGTTACATAATCCGCGGCAAGATATTCCTACGCCGCTTCCTTTTTATTCAAAATAATAGTCTTCCGTTTTCTGCTGAACGTCCGCGACGGCATCATCGTCACCACCGGTGCAGTTCAGATCCAATGTCACGCCGGCAGGAGCGATGAAGCGGTCGTTCTCAGAGACTCCGAGAGTGCCGTCGGCGATGACCTTACGCATGAATATTCCCCAGGTCGGAAGGGACATGTGCGCGCCCTGGCCATAGGTTATGGACTGGAAATGCACCTGTCGGTCTTCCGCGCCGGTCCATATTCCCGCCACAAGAGTCGGCGTGTAGCCGATAAACCATCCGTCGGCGTTGTCGTTGGTGGTGCCGGTCTTTCCGGCGATCTCGCCCATCAGCTTGTAGCGGTAGCGGAGCCTGCTGGCGGTTCCGCCCTGCACAACGCCCTCCATCAGATTGACCATCAGGAAAGCGGTGTTCTCGCCTATCGCCTCGCGCTTGCGGTTGGTGAACTCGCTGATGACATTGCCCTGGTTGTCCTCGATTCTGGTCACGAACAGAGGCTCGATGTAGACTCCCCTTGACGGGAAGGTGTTGTAGGCGGCCACCATCTCCCACAGCGAGAGGTCAGCCGGCCCTACGCAAAGCGCCGGAACCTCGTCGATGTGGCTCCGGATGCCCATCCTGCGCATCATGTCCGCCATCGCCTCCGGCCCGAACTGCTTCATCAGGTAGGCCGAGATGTTGTTGGAGCTGTTCGTCAGACCCCATTTCAAAGTGACGGTCTTTCCTATCCATTGCTCCTTGTCCGTGCTTCGAGGTGTCCAGGTGTTGCCGTCCGGAAGCACGAAGGTCTGCGGCAGGTTCACCACCTTGTCGCAAGGGGTCATGCCCTCCTGCATCGCCAGGGTGTAGAGGAACGGCTTGATCGTCGAACCGACCTGACGCTTGCCCTGACGGACATTGTCGTACTTGAAATAGCGATAGTTAGGTCCGCCGACATAGGCCTTGACGTGACCGGTCCCAGGCTCCATCGCCACGAATGCCGTACGAAGTATCGACTTGTAGTAGCGGATCGAGTCGTCCGGAGTCATGGTCGTGTCGGCATAGCCTTTACTATTGTAGGCGAACACACGCATCTTTGTCGGCTGGGAGAAAGTCTTGAGGATCTGCGCCTCGCTCTTCCCTTCCTTCTTCAGGACACGGTAGCGGTCGCTCCAGCGCCTCGCCTGACGCATCACACGATCCCTGGTCTCCGCGTCGATGTCATTCGAGAAAGGCTTGTTGGTCTTGCTTTTCAAATCCCGGCGGAAATCAGCCTGAAGGTCACGGATCCTCTCGGCGACAGCCTCCTCGGCATATTTCTGCATCTTGTAGTTGATGGTCGTGTAGATCCTTAGCCCGTCGCGGTCAAGGTCGTACCTCGACCCGTCCGCCTTCTTGTTCTTGTCCAGCCAACCGTAAAGGTCGTCCGCGGCCCATGCCAGAGAGTCGGCGGAGTAGTCCTCGATGGTGTAGTAGTCCGACCTGCGTGGCTTCTTCGCGTTCATCACGCGGCGGACCATGTCCCTGAAATAAGGGGCCAGACCGGCGTTGTGGTCCTGCACCTCATAGTTGAGCGCTATAGGAATCAGCCTGATGGAGTCCCTCTGCGCCTTGTCCAGATAGCCGGCCTTCTCCATCTGGCCGATCACGAAATTCCTCCTGTTCAACGCCTTGTCCGGATTGATGGCCGGATTGTAGCGGGTCGGCTTGTTGACCATGCCCACCAGCATCGCGCTTTCCTCCACGGAAAGTTCCGACGGCAGCTTGCCGAAGAAAGTCTCCGAAGCGGAACGCACGCCATAGGCCCCGCTGCCGAAGAATATGGAGTTGAGGTACATCGTCATGATCTCGTCCTTGGTGTAGTCCCTCTCCAGCTTGACGGCGGTTATCCATTCCTTAAGCTTGATCCACACCATCCTGGCATGGTACACACCTGGAACCTTGCGTCCCACATCCGCCCTTGGGTAGAGGGTCTTCGCAAGCTGCTGGGTGATCGTGCTTCCTCCTCCCTGACTGGAGTTACGCATCAGGATGGTCTTGAACAGAACACGACCAAGTCCCTTGAAGTCAATGCCGGAATGCTTGTAGAAACGCACATCCTCGGTGGCCACCGCGGCATGGACGAGATTCGGAGAGATCTCTTCGTAGGAGACATAGGTTCTGTTCTCGATGTGGAAGGTGGTGAGAATCTCACCGTCCGCAGCGATCACCTGGGTCGCCAGTTTGTTGTCAGGGTTCTCCAGATCCTTGAAGGAAGGAATGTCGGCGAAGGCCCAGACAAGGAATATCATAAGGAAAAGGAGCAGTACCGGAAACGTGATCAGAATCCAGAACCACTTGGTGATTTTCTTTCGTGTCGCATCGGTCATAACAAGGACAAATTTAAAACAAAATTTGGAAAATTGCCCAGTTTGTGGCTTACTTTGCAGATTGAAATGGCAAACTATCTATGAAATGCTTGTAAAATAGTACACTATGGCAGACAATCTAGTTATCGTCGAGTCTCCGGCCAAAGCCAAGACTATACAGAAATTCCTGGGCGACGGGTACGAGGTGAAATCCAGTTTCGGTCACATCCGGGATCTTCAGGACAAGAAATTGAGTGTGGATGTGGAGAAGGGCTTCACTCCTGAATACGTGGTTCCCGCCGACAAGAAGAAAGTGGTGGGCGAACTCAGGAAGGCGGCGGAAAAAGCCTCTACAGTGTGGCTCGCGTCCGATGAGGACCGGGAGGGAGAGGCAATCTCATGGCACCTCTTCGAGACTCTCGGACTTAAGAAGGAGCAAACCAGAAGAATCGTTTTCCACGAGATCACAAAGGATGCGATCGTGAACGCGGTGCGTAATCCGCGCTCCATCGACATGAACCTTGTCAACGCACAGCAGGCGCGCAGAGTCCTTGACAGGCTTGTGGGCTTCGAGCTTTCCCCTATACTCTGGAGAAAGATCCAGCCGAAGCTTTCGGCGGGCCGCGTGCAGTCCGTGGCGCTGAGGCTTGTGGTCGAGAGGGAAAAGGAGATCATGGCTTTCCGCAACGAGGCCTACTACAAAGTGGAGGCCGTCTTCCATCCCGACGGCTATGCGGAATCCGTGAAGGTCAAGGCCATCCTTGACACGAGGTTCAAGACCATCGACGAGGCCCGCGGATTCCTCCAGGACTGCATCGGAGCGGCTTTCACGGTCTCAGACGTGGAGAAGAAGGAAGCCAACCGCTTCCCCGCCGCCCCGTTCACGACCTCGACTCTCCAGCAGGAGGCCGCAAGGAAGCTCCGTTTTCCTGTGAGCACGACGATGAGGGTCGCGCAGAGTCTCTACGAGCGCGGTCTCATCACCTACATGAGAACCGACTCCACCAACCTGTCCTCCCTGGCGCTCGGCACCGCCAGGAAGTTCATAATCGAGAACTTCGGTGAGGAATATTCAAAGACACGCCAGTTCAAGACCCACAGCAAGGGGGCGCAGGAGGCTCACGAGGCCATCCGCCCTACATTCATAGAGAACACGGAGATCGAGGGAACCGCCCAGGAGCAGAAGCTCTACAACCTCATCTGGAAAAGGACTGTCGCCTCGCAGATGGCTGATGCCAAGGTACTTAACACAGCGCTCAAGATTGCTTCGGACAAGAGGCCGGAGAAGTTCAACGCGCAGGCGACCCAGGTTCTGTTCGACGGATTCCTCAAAATCTACATGGAAGGCACCGACAACCAGGAGTCGGAGGAAGACGAGGTCATGCTCCCGGATCTTCAGACCGGCACAAGGATGACGGATAAGGGAATATTGGCGGAGTGCAAGTTCACAGCCGCCCCTCAAAGATATTCAGAGGCCACCTTGGTCAAGAAACTTGAGGAGCTTGGCATCGGAAGACCTTCCACCTATGCGCCGACCATCGCCACGCTGACTACCGGCCGCGGCTACATCGTCAAAGGAGACAAGGATGGTAAGAAGGTGGTCGTCAACGACTTGGAGCTAAAGGACGGAACCGTCAAGGATGTCACGAGAACCGAAAGCATCGGAGCCGAGAGAGGGAAACTGCTCCCTCAGGAGATCGGCATGATCGTGACCGACTACCTTGAGAAGTACTTCACCGACATCGTGGACTACGACTTCACGGCAAACGTAGAAAAGGATTTCGACCAGATCGCCGGCGGAAACCTTGTCTGGAACGAGGTCATCGCGGGATTCTACTCGCCTTTCCACAAGAAGGTCGAAGAAGTCCTCAACGACGGCAACTACAGCCATGTCTCCAAGGATCTCGGGACAGACGGGGATGGCAACCGATTCGTCGCCAAATTCGGCAAGTTCGGCCCGTTCATCCAGAAAGGAGAGGGCGAGAACGTGCAGTACGCCTCGCTCGGCAAAGGCCAGCTCATCGAGGATCTCACTCTGGAAGACGCGTTGAAGCTGTTCCAGCTGCCTCGGACGGTCGGCAAGTACAAGGATGTCGATGTGGTCGCCCTGAAAGGAAGGTTCGGCCCGTTCATCAAGTACGGTGACAAGAACTTCTCCATCCCTCGCGGCAAAGACCCTCTGACAATCACCTTGGAGGAATGCTCCGGTATCATCGAGGAAGGGCTGAACAAAAGCGCTGCTAATCCTGTGATGGCTGAATATAAAGACAGCGACATCCAGGTCATCAACGGGCGCTACGGCCCCTACATCAAGCACGCCGGCTCGAACTACAAGATTCCGAAAGGCACCGATGCGGCCAGACTCACGGAAGAGGCGTGTCTGGAGATCATCAATAATTCAAAACCAACCGAAAAAGGTAGAAGACGATACAAAAAATCTTGATTTTTTAAGTTATTTTACATAAATTAGCGGCTGTTTAGTTAGAAATTGAAAGTAATGGCAACTTATCACATCGATCAGATTGACCAGAAGATCCTCTCTTTCTTGGTTAACAACGCCAGGATGCCTTTCCTGGAAATCGCCCGCGAGTGCGGTGTTTCGGGAGCCGCTATTTATCAGAGAGTGAAAAGACTGGAGAACAACGGTGTCATCACCGGATCCAGACTGCTTGTAAAGCCTCAGGCCCTAGGACTTAACGTGTGCGCCTTCATCAGTGTCACCCTTTCGGAAGCCGACAAGTATCCGGAGGTCGTGGCCAACCTCAAGAAGATCGCCGAGATTGTGGAATGTCATTTCGTGACTGGCAAGGCCGCCCTTCTTCTTAAGGCCTACTGCTTTGACAATGATCACCTTATGGAGATCCTTATCAACACGATACAGAACATTCCTTACATCCAGTCGACCGAGACCATGATCTCCCTCGACCAGGCCATCGAGCGTCAGGTCTGGGTGAAGGACTACAAACGGACTACCTACCAGCCTGCCGAGTTCTCGAAGAAGACGAAATAATCAGCCTCGCGAGGGACAGATCCTCGGGAGATGTCAGTTTGAAATTATACCTCTCTCCGTCACAGAAGGAGAGGGGTATCCCTTTTTTACGCGCCACAGAGGCATCGTCAGTGAAAGCGGTGTCAAAGGCTTGTGAATATGCCGACTTGATGTCCTCTGACAGAAACATCTGCGGGGTCTGGGCTCCGAAAATCCGGCTTCTGTCCACCACCTCTCCCTCAGGGGAGACCATAACCTCGTTCCCGTCCTGATCCTTCACCCGGTCGATGACCTTCAGGGTGTCCACGGAAGGGATTACCGGAATGAGGGCCCTGACACCACCTGAATCCATCCGCGCGAACATATTCCTTATCAATTCCGCCGAGAGAAGCGGCCGCACTCCGTCGTGAATGGCGACAATCGCTCCGTCCGGAACCTTCTTCAACGCATTTCTTACGGAATGGAAGCGTGTGAAGCCTCCGGAAACCAATGTCTGAGGACAATTGAATCCCGAAGACAGGCAATATTCCTTCCAGAAAGGAATATGATCCTCCGGAAGAACGGTGACCACCTTGATGTCCGGAACCGCCGAGACGAACGCTTCGATGGTCCTGCGAAGAATGGGAACACCTCCCAGATCCAGGAACTGTTTCGGGACTGTCGCACCCATTCTGACACCGCTTCCGGCGGCCATGACGATTAATATTTTATTTCTATTCATAATAAATTCTTACAAATATAACTTTTTTCGTATATTTACAAGTTGTATAGTACACTTTGTGTTGAATAAAAGATAATAATAGAATCAGACATAACTGTTATGGCACTTTCATTTCTGACTCAAGAGATCGCAATGGATCTCGGAACAGCCAACACCGTCATTTTCAGGAATGACGAGATTGTCATGGATGCGCCGAGCATTGTCGCGATTGACAACAACTCCGGCAAATGCATCGCTATCGGCAGACAGGCCAAGCTCATGCACGAGCACACAAACCCGGGGATCAAGACCATCAGGCCTCTGAGGAATGGCGTGATCGCTGACTTCAACGCGGCCGAGATGATGATCAAAGGCTTCATCAAACAGGTCAACAGCAAGAAGAAGTCTCTCTTCTCCCCCAACCTCAAGATCGTGGTCGGCATTCCGTCCGGAAGCACCCAGGTGGAGATCAGGGCCGTGCGCGACTCCTGCGAACACGCCGGAGGACGCGATGTCTACCTGATCTATGAGCCGATGGCCGCCGCGCTCGGTATCGGTCTTGACGTGGAGGCGCCAAAGGGTAACATGGTTGTAGACATAGGAGGAGGAACAGCGGAGATCGCCGTGATCTCGCTCGGCGGCATCGTGCAGCAGGAAAGCATCCCGACAGCCGGCGACGTGTTCAACAGCGACATCCAGTACTACATGCGCCAGCAGCACAACATCAAGATCGGCGAGACGACCGCGGAGAAGATCAAGATCGCCGTGGGTGCGGTGATTCCGGATCTGGACGAGGAGCCGGAGCCATACGTTGTGAACGGTCCTAATCTGATGACCGCGCACCCTGTCGAGGCGACAATCACCTACCAGGAGATCGCGCACTGCCTTGACAAATCCATCGCGAAACTGGAGTCCTCGATCCTTCACGTGCTTGAGATGACTCCTCCGGAGCTATATTCAGACATCGTGGAGAATGGCATCTTCCTTTCCGGCGGCGGTGCCCTGCTCAGAGGCCTCGCCAAGAGATTCACCGAAAAGGTCAACATCCAGTTCCATGTCGCCGAGGATCCGCTACGGGCCGTGGCGAGAGGAACCTGCATCGCTCTCAAGAAGACATCCAACTACTCATTCCTGATGAGATAATGCCGAAGGAGAGATCCGTAGTCCAGAGTATCATCGCAGTCGCGGTCTTCATCATTCTGGAAGCCGCGGCTGTTCTCATGCTGTCCAACAACAACGAGTTGCAGCGTCTCTGGATCGCCAGGATCTCACATGGGTTCATGGCCAAGACCTGGGGGACAACGCAGGCAGTCTCCAACTATTTCTCCCTTAAGAGGCAGAACGACGAGCTCGCCCTGGAGAACGACATGCTGCGGAAAAAGGTTCTCGGCTACGAGCTGGCGGCCAAGGCAGCCGACCCGGATTTCAGGCCGGTCATGATGGACAATGGGTTCAACTACATCCCGGCGACCATCGTCAAGTCAAGCACGAATTCCCAGCACAACTACCTGATCATCGACAAGGGAAGCGAGGACGGTGTGACCCGCAACTCGGGCGTCATCACCTCGAAAGGCATCATCGGCATCGTGGATGCGGTCAGCGGCCACTATTCCTATGCGATCTCCTTCCTCAACACGGAATTCTTCATCAGCGCGAGGCTCGGGAACTCAGGAGCCGTCGGACCCCTGGGATGGGACGGCACAAGCTCGGACAGAGCCATACTCAAGGAAATTCCGCTCCAGTTCAAGTTCGCTCCGGGAGACACGGTCTACACGAGCGGCTATTCCACGATCTTTCCTCCCGACATCCCGATCGGAGTGGCCGGTGAGTCAAAGATCATCAACGGAGCGACCAATGAGATCCGGGTGGATCTCTTCCAGAACCACAAGGCTCTGAAATATGTCACCATCGTCTCGAACACCAGGGCGGAAGAGATAGAGGAAATCGAGGAACAAGAACAATCAGGGAAATGAGAAACAGCTTTACGTTGACATACATTCTGCTGACGGTTGGCCAGATGATCCTGAGCAACTATTTTCATTTCACGCCCTACGTCATGCTGACCATCCTTCCGGCAATGGTACTCTGCATACCGACCAAGACCGGCACGGTCAAGGCCATGCTGATCGCTTTCGTCACCGGACTTGCAGTGGATTTCTTCGCTGAGGGAACCCTCGGCATCAACGCGCTTTCCCTCGTACCGGTCGCCCTGCTCCGGAAGCCTGTCATCGAGCTGTTCTTCGGCAGCGAGCCCTTCGAGCAGAAAGAGAACATCTCCGTCAGGAAATATGGCTTCGCCAGGGTCTCCATGGCCGTCATGCTGATGACCATGCTTTTCCTGACAATCTACACATTGGCCGACTGCGCCGGCACAAGACCGTTCTGGTTCATAGCCACAAAGGTCGGACTCTCCACCGCCGCCGGCTACCTGGCCTCGATCTGCATCATCAACCTTCTGGCCTATGAAGACAGAAGGTAGAGGCAAGTCGTTGGTCATCGGTCTTCTGGTTGTGGCGTCCATCATCCTCGGGAAGCTGTTCTACATCCAGATCATCGATGACAAGTACAAGATCAACGCGTCCAACAACTCGATGGTCTACGACATCATCTACCCGACCAGAGGCATCATCTACGACCGCAACGACAAGATCATCGTCAGCAACAAAGTCACCTACGACATCCTCGTCACCCCAAGGGAGGTCAAGCAATTCGACACCCTGATGCTGGCCGGCGCACTCAACGTCACGCCCGACTTCATCAGGGACAAGATGAAGGAATATGCCAGGAACCGTCGCCGCATAGGCTACCAGAGCGTGGTAATGCTCAAGCAGATAAAGCCGGAGACCTACATGCGGTTCGCCGAGCTTCAGTACAACTTCCCGGGATTCCGGGGGCAGGCCCGAAGCATACGCGACTATCCGGTCAACGCCGGTGGCAACCTGCTCGGCTACGTCTCCGAGGTGGACGCCAACTACATCGAGAGGCATCCCGGTGAATATCGTCCCGGAGACTACGCCGGAAAGACCGGCATAGAGGCCGCCAGGGAGAAGGAACTCCGAGGTGAGAAAGGCTATCACATCTACCTGCGCAACTCCCGCAACCAGATAGAGCAGCGCTACAAGGACGGAGAGATGGACAAGGAGGCCGTCCCTGGACACGACATCCACACGACGATCGACGCGGATCTCCAGCAGTACGGTCAGGATCTGATGAAGAACAAGGTCGGCAGCCTTGTAGCCATAGAGCCGAAGACCGGTGAGATCCTGACGCTTGTCTCCAGCCCTGGAGTCGATGTGAGCATGCTGGCAGACATCGGCCAGCACTACGACGAGATCATCAAGAATCCACACAAGCCGATGTTCAACAGGGCAGTACAGGCTCCGTACCCTCCGGGATCGGTGTTCAAGCTTGTGAACGGGCTGATTGGGCTTCAGGAAGGCACCCTCACCACCGAGATGGCCTACCCTTGCAGCCAAGGCTACCATTTCGGCAACCGCAAGCTCGGATGCCACGTCCACAAATCCCCGCTCACCCTGGAGGAAGCAATCATGATGTCCTGCAACGGCTATTTCTGCTACGTGCTCAGGAATATTCTTGAAAACAAGAAATACCGCGACATCGGCGAGGCGCTCGACAAATGGAACGAATATGTCCAAAGTTTCGGCTTCGGACACAAGCTGGGCACGGACTTCCCCGCCGAGCTGGGCGGAACTCTGCCGACATCAAAGACGTACAACAAGATCTACGGCAAGGGAGGATGGAAATTCACCACGATCATCTCCATCTCCATCGGCCAGGGCGAGGTCGGAGCCACGCCTATGCAGATCGCCAACCTCGCGGCGACCGTCGCCAACAGAGGGTGGTACAAGATACCGCACATCGTGAAAGCGTCGGAAGGGGTAGAGATTGATCCGAAATATTACGAGAGGCAGTACACGATGGTTGACACGACGAATTTCAAAAAAGTGACGCAAGGCATGTGGAGGGCGGTCAACAGTGGATTCGGATCGGGAGGAACGGCATCCATCGCCGCGGTTCCGGGGCTGGACATCTGCGGAAAGACCGGTACGGCACAGAATCCGCGCGGCGCGGACAACTCCGTGTTCATCTGCTTCGCCCCTAAGGACGATCCGAAGATCGCCGTGGCCGCCTACATCGAGAACGCCGGATTCGGCGCCACCTGGGCCGCACCGATCGCATCCCTGCTGGTCGAGAAATATCTCAACGGAGAGATCAGCGACAAGCGCCGGCCTCTGGAGGACAGGGTTCTTCAGGGGAATCTGATGTCAAAGGTAAAGGCTTATAAATAGATCGGGGAATGGAGAACTTTTCGGACAGAGGCATCAAGAAGAGTGTTGACTGGGCGCTGGTGGTCACCTACCTGCTGCTCATCCTCATCGGCTGGGTCAACATCTACGCCTCCATCCATTCCGACGGCCCCGTCACCATATTCGACTATAATTTCCGCTCCGGCAAACAGTTCGTCTGGATACTCACGGCGCTCGGACTTGCGGCTCTGATTCTGTTTGTGATCAACGCGCAGTTCTGGGAAAGCGCCTCGGTGCCGCTGTACCTGTTTGTCATGTGCCTGCTTGTGAGCGTGATATTCCTTGGTGTGGAGGTCAAAGGATCCCGTTCCTGGTTCGAGTTCGGCCCTGTCAGGTTCCAGCCCGCCGAAGTCTCAAAGATCACGACATCCCTGCTCCTGGCCACGCTGATGAGCCAGGTCAACTTCAAGATCACCAAGTTCAAGGACTTCATGCTCACCGCGTTGATTCTCGGAGTCCCGATGCTTGTCATCCTGGCGGAGAGCGAGACTGGATCAGCTCTCGTCTACGTCGGCTTCATATTCGTGATGTACCGGGAAGGATTCTCAGGTTGGTGGATATTCTGCATCGGCGCGGCGGCTCTGCTTTTCATACTGACGCTGACGGTGTCGCCGTACGTGTCGCTGCTCGTGCTGGCAGGGATCATCCTTCTTTGCAACCTGATGGAGTCTGGCAAGTTCAACGCCATGTTCTGGGTCGGCGCGGGACTGTTCCTGCTGATGTGCCTCCTGCCATGGATCCTTGGCAAGTTCAATCCGGAGGGCATCGCCGGGAAGATCAAGCCGCTGTACATACTGATCGGCATGTGCGTCTGCGCCGTTCCATTCATGATCATCAAGGGCTACAAGTCACGCCGGAGATTCCTGTCGATGTCCGCTCTCGGTCTGGTCGCCGGGGTTGCCTTGGTCTTCTCCACCGAATTTATTTTCAATAACATACTCCAAGACCATCAGCGAAAAAGGATAGAGGTTCTCCTTGGCATGAAAGAGGATCCCGCCGGTGTGGGCTACAATGTCAACCAGAGCATGATCGCGATCGGATCGGGCGGTCTGACCGGGAAAGGATTCCTCGGCGGCACGCAGACCACGTTCGGTTTTGTGCCGGAGCAAAGCACAGACTTCATCTTCTGCACGGTAGGTGAGGAGTGGGGCTTCATTGGCTGCTTTGTTGTGATAGCCCTCTATGTTTTCCTGATCCTGAGGATCATCTCTGATGCCGAGAAAAGCCGGGAGGCGTTTACCCGCATCTACGGCTACTGTGTCGCCTCCTGCATATTCATGCACCTTTTCATCAACATCGGGATGACCATCGGCCTCATGCCCGTGATCGGCATCCCGTTGCCGTTACTAAGTTACGGCGGCTCATCGCTGTGGGCATTCACCGTCCTGATTTTCATCTTCATAGCCCTGTATCGCCAAGAGAAGAAGTACTATTAGCCGATCTTCCTAACATCACTACTTTTTAAACTTCTTAAGGGGCTTTACACAATCAATGACATTTTTTTAGTAAATTTGCAGCCCACACCGCCTTGGTGGTGAAATGGTAGACACGAGGGACTTAAAATCCCTTGGACAGAAATGTCCGTGCGGGTTCGATTCCCGCCCGAGGCACCTTAAAAAGAGCTAACTGACTGATTTTCAGTGGTTAGCTCTTTTTGTGTCTCAATTTTTGGCGACATTTTGGCGACTTATCGGGCGGTTTGAAGTTTGCACGTACTATTTAGCCCGATCTTTCATTATGCCTTTACATATTTCTGGTTTGGATCATTCGGCTTATCAGGAATCGTGAGTTTAAGTCTCCCTTGCTCCACAAGAGGATTAATGTGTTTTTTTCTATTCTTAGTCTGATTTGTCAAGCCCATCCTTGATAGGATTTCTGCTGCTGTTCTAGGGACGGTGCAAAAGTTAATAATGTCTTGTTCCTTCCCCGGCAATTTGACTTTTGATGGTGCAACTCCGTTACTCGACTCCGTTACTTTTTGTTGAGCTCCGTTACTTTTCTTGGTTACTCCGTTACCAAACTCCGTTACTCTGACACGTTCTTGGTTACTTCCCCGCCAAAAAGTAACTATGACCTCTTTCTTCTTGGTGTCGTTAACGACCTCCATTTTGTCATCCAGTTCACGAGCACGAAGGAAACCGCTGCCAATGCCTGAATAGGGTAGTAAAAATGCTCCGTGAGTAAAAAGCATCTTGTTCCGCGGAAGGGATGTACCAGATAGGACATCCTCAACCTCCAATCCGCCCGGAAGGGCGCCAGGGCTATGGATCTCTACACGGTTATCAAAGACAAACACCCGAATGGGCGCCTCCCAACTGTAAGAACGATGCAGGAGGGCATTGGAACATATTTCGGACAGTGCGCCAACAGGTATCTCCAGTTGTCCAAGAGAGTTGAAATCAGAATCCACCTGAACATTGTGAAGATTCCGCTTGAGAAAAGCCATCATAGCTTCATACTGGATAAGAATGCCGCCATCGGCATCCAAGTCATCCATTTTATCACGGAACTCAGTTCCCCCTAGGCTGTTCCCGATAAAGCTGACGCATTTGACTGTGGCAGTAGGAAGCCAACGCCATGGATGTCTGCCGAACAACAGCATCGCCGCATAGGTGATGCCGCCATCAGAACGAATGAGCCCAAAGTTCTTCAACAAGCGTTCAACCGTCATTCCAGATGCCGCCAAACTAACAAGCTCGTCAGCGGAAGCATCCTGTATCTGCTCATAAGTCAAATCCTTGGATTTGTAGGACGCCTCAAACCTCTTTATTAGGTAGGTCTTGACAACATTCCTATCCAGGTCCGCAATAGTTGCTCCGGGGATGATAGCCTCATCTTGTCGGAATGTGCCGCTATCGGACATCATCTCGGCAATCTCTGCGTTGTCAACGATGCGACGCTTGTTAGCGCCGTTCTTAACCCAGACAACTCCCTTGTTGTCCTTGTATGGCTTATTGATGCCCTCAAGGACTGTAACGGCTATCAATTGCCCGCCAGGGACATCAACGTTTTCAGCTTTGATGGAAACGGCGGGATGGACTAGGTCGGTTGCGATTTGGGAAAGAAGCCCTGTTTGCTCCTGCACCTCCGTGCGTGAAAGCGCATTGACCTTTCCCGTTTTATCATTGACTCCTATGATAATCAATCCGCCTCCTCGCTCATTGGCGTAGCAAACCATTTCTTTCCCCAACTCATACGCATCAGTGACCCGTTCCTTCATTTGAACGGGTGTCTGCTCACCTTTCCCACAAAGCTTGAGTATTTCTTGCGTTGTCATAGTCTCAACGTATTTCTACAAAGTTAAAGTTTTTCTCGCTCAAACATGGAAACCATCAGTATATTTTCCCTATAAGACACCCAGCATTAATAGAATTATTTTTTTTCGCGTCACTATCGCTGAAAAGTGACATAGATTATAAGGTTTTTCGCAAAAACGGCTTTCTATGCGCTTCTGAGCGACTGTTTCAAAAATGGGAACAGGGGCAGTATCCGAAGGTCATATCGATTCATGAAAGAATTATCAAAAAACTACGGCCATTTCAAAAATTAGCCGTATATTTGTCGCGAATCATACGCATATGGCCAAGTTTTACCAAGACATCTCTGCAAGCGGAGGAACGATACGGACTCATGAACTACGTGAGCCCAGGGCTTACTATGGAATCAACAAGGCTATCAAATCCGGCAATGTCATCAGAATCAAGAATGGTGTGTATATTCTCCCTGAAGAACTGGCGACCACGATGATAGATGTTGAAAGGATCGTCCCCGGCGGTGTCGTTTGCATGTATTCCGCGTGGGATTATTATGGGCTTACCACTCAAATCCCTGATGGATTTTACGTTGCTATAGAAAAGCACAGGAAAGTGGTGGCCCCGGAGATTTCTGGCATCATTCTCTGCTATTGGGAAGAGAAATACTGCACGATGGGCGTTGAAGAAGCTGACATTGCCAATCATAAGGTTAAGATTTTCTGCATCGAGAAAAGCGTTTGCGACGCTGTAAAGTTTCGTAACAAGATCGGGACTGAAGTGGCTGTTGAGATTCTTAGGAACTATCTCAAGCGCAAGGATCGTAACATTTCCCGTCTTATGGATTACGCAAAACAAATGAGAGTGCTGTCAACAATGAGACAATACCTTGAAATGGGGCTGTAATATGGAAAAGAAAAATGTAGCAAAGTCGGTTCGGGCCAAACTCCTGAACATCCGGGATTCAGTGCCTGGAACCGAATATTTGCAGATTCTGCTCAGATACATCCAAGAGCGGATGTTGTACAGGCTGTCGATGAGCCAATATCGGGATAACTTCTGCCTGAAAGGAAGTGCACTTCTCTTCGCCTACGAAAAGTTCAAGGCTCGTCCGACGAAAGACATTGATTTCCTGGGCGACAAGATTAGCAGAGACAAAGAAACCATTCGAAAAGCTTTCCGAGAGATCTGCGCAATTCAATGCCCTGAAGATGGTCTTATGTTCGATAACGGAGAGAATGACATTAAGGTTGAGGACATTTCTTTGGACAAAGAGTATAACGGCGTCACAGTTACTGTGACAGCTCATCTTGACACCATTGTACAACCTTTTTCTATGGATATTGGGTTTGGAGATATTGTTGTTCCAGAGCCCCAGGAACTGGATTATCCCTTGCTTCTTGATGATATGCCTGAGGTTAGCATCAATGCTTATTCTTTGGAGACTGTTGTAGCAGAAAAGTTCCAGACAATGATTGATCGGGCGCTGGCAAACAGCAGGATGAAAGACTTCTATGATGTATATTCCATTCTTTCGTCAGAATCAGCACGTGTCAAGGTAAATGAGGAAACCCTTTCTGAAGCAATTGCCTCTGTTTTCAGCAATAGAGGAACGACATATACTGAGAATCACCCTCTTTTCAATGGCGAATTCAAGAATGATCCTATCAAGCAGACTCAATGGAACGCATTCTTGAAAAAGATGAAATACAAGGGAGTCTTACCTCTGAATGAGGTCATTGATTATATTACGGAAAAGTTGTCCCCCTATTGGCTATCGTTGAAGAAATGAATTCATTTCACACATACGCATTTCCTAACGCAAAGAGCATTATTGTTTGCGGAGATATTCACGGCGAATTCAACGCCGTGATATACAAGCTATGTATCCAATACCAGATGACAGAATTGCTGCCGGAAACCATGCAGGAAGGACACGGGCGGCACTCCCTGCGCAATTCTGTTTCCGGTCTTTTCCACCGAACACCTTTGGGGAAGACGCTACTTCAGGAAAACGAAGAAGACGGCGAGCACAAGGCAGACGAACGCGGCGAGGTGGTTCCAATGAAGGGATTCACCCTTGAAGAGGAGGGTGACAATGAGAGTGAAGACGATCAGCGAGACAACTTCTTGAATGACTTTTAGTTGCATTAGACTGAACGGACCGCCGTTGCCGTTGAAGCCCAAGCGGTTGGCGGGAACCTGGGCGCAATATTCAAAGAAAGCCAGTCCCCATGAAAAGAGGATGACCAGAATCAGCGGCCAGCTGGTGGAGACCTTCATATCCTGAAGCTTCAGGTGGCCGTACCAGGCGAATGTCATGAATATGTTGGAAAGGACCAACAGCAGAACAGTTCCTATCGCTCTCATTGTGTCATTGAATATTAACGGGCGCAAATGTAGTAATATTCTTTGGAATATTCAGTCGCTCCGGTGATAGGCATGTCCTAGCAGACCCGCGCTTCGACAGACACAGTGACCGACGGATCAGCGGCTGGCCAATCATCGGTCGGTGCTTCCCGGTTGCCGGGCTTGCCGAAGCGGCTAATTTGCGGGCGGTCAAATAATAAATCGAAATTTATTGTCGCAATTTTGCTTATAATCTTTTTTGGGCTTACCTTTGCCGAACAAAAGTAAAACATTTTATAAACAGATAATTCTTATCAATTATGAGCGAAGAGAAATTCAGAATCGAATCTGACCTTCTTGGAGAACTTCAGGTTCCGGCTGAGGCCTACTACGGTGTCCAGACACAGAGAGCCCTCAACAACTACAAGATCTCCAACACCAGGATGTGCGACTACCCTGAGTACGTCATCGCCATGGCCTGCGTCAAACTTGCCGCGGCACAGACGAACAAGGAACTCGGAGCTATGGATCCGAAGATCGCCGACGCGATCGTGGAGGCATGCCGCGAGATCATCGACGGAAAGTTCCACGACCAGTTCCCTGTGGACATGATGCAGGGAGGCGCAGGAACATCCGTGAACATGAACGCCAACGAGGTGATCGCCAACAGGGCTCTTGAGATCATGGGACATGCAAAGGGGGAGTACCAGTTCTGCTCACCTAACGACCATGTGAACTGCGCCCAGTCTACCAACGACGCCTATCCTTCTGCCTTCCGCTACGCTTTCATCAGGATGAACAGAAAACTGGAGAAGAGCCTCAAGGATCTCATCGACGCGTTCAAGGAGAAGGGTGAGGAGTTCAAGGACGTTATCAAGATGGGCCGTACACAGCTTCAGGACGCGGTTCCTATGACCTCCGGCCAGGAGTTCCACGCCTATGCCACCAACCTTGAGGAAGAGGTTCTGAACCTTGAGAGAAACGTGAATCTTCTCTATGAGATCAACATGGGAGGCACCGCAATCGGTACCGGCCTCAATGCCAAGCCTGGTTTCGCAGAGCTTTGCGCCAAGAAGATGACCGAACTCACAGGCGAGAAGTTCATCGCTGCTCCGGATCTCGTGGAGGCCACTCCTGACACTGGCGCCTATGTCAGCTACTCTGGTGCCCTCAAGAGACTGGCAGTCAAGCTTTCCAAGATTTGCAACGACCTCAGGCTCATGGCCTCCGGTCCTCGCTGCGGTCTGAAGGAGATCAATCTTCCGCCTATGGCTCCAGGCTCGTCAATCATGCCTGGCAAGGTTAATCCTGTCATCCCGGAGGTCACCAATCAGGTTTGCTTCAAGGTGATCGGCAACGACATGACCGTCTCATTCGCTGCTGAGGCCGGACAGCTCCAGCTGAATGTCATGGAGCCTGTGATCGCAGAATCCATCATGGAGAGCATCACCTGGCTGACGAACGCGATGAACACCCTGCGCGAGAAGTGCATCGAAGGCATCACCGTCAACAAGGAGCGTTGCTACGAGATGGTGAAGAACAGCATCGGCATCGTGACCGCCCTCAACCCTATCATCGGCTACAAGGCCAGCACCAAGGTCGCCAAGGAGGCTCTTGAGACCAACCGCTCCGTCTACGACATCGTCCTCGAAAGAGGCATCCTCAGCAAAGAGGAGCTAGACAAGGCTCTGGATCCAAAGAATATGATCGGATAGCTTCTTCCACACAAATATGAATACTAAAAGCGCCGACCCGTCCGGGTCGGCGCTTTACTTATTCGTTAACCAAAGATTACTTCTTCGAAGACTTGGATGGCTTGGCTGTGCCATTCTTGGCGGCGAGGCGCTTCTGGTTCCATATTGTGGCATCGTACATCACAGGAGTACCGATGAAGATGGAAGCGTAAGTACCGATGCAGATACCAAGGATGAGGGCAACCGCGAGACCTCTGATGGACTCTCCGCCGAAGATCGCGATGGCGAGCATGGTTACGAGAGTGGAGACAGAGGTGTTGACGGTACGGGTCAACGTGGCGTTGATGGCCTGGTTGGTGTTCGTCCTCACGTCAACGTTAGGATGCAGAACTCTGTACTCACGGATACGGTCGAAGATAACCACGTTGTCGTTGATGGCGTAACCGATGATCGTAAGGATGGCTGCGATGAACGTCTGGTCAACGTCAAGGTTGAACGGCAGGATTCCCGAGAACAGGGAGAAGAAGCCGATCACGATGATGGCGGTGTGGGCGAGTGAGACAACTCCACCAAGACCCCATGTCCATCCCTTGAAACGGAACGCGATGTAGGCGAAGATCACCAGCAGGGAGAGGATGACGGCGATGATAGCGTCCCTCTTCATGTCGTTGGCGATCGTAGGGCCGACCTTGTCGGACGAGATGATACCGTTAGGATTATCTACGGTAGACTTGAACTGTTCGAGAGTGATGTCCTTCTCGGCGAAGAACGGCTTCAAGGCATGATAAAGCATAGACTCAACCTCGGCGTCAACGTCTGTGGACTCCTGCTCGATCTTGTACTGGGTCGTGATCTTCATCTGGCTCTCACCACCGAACTGCTTTACCTCGACGGCACCGTCGAACTCAACCTCGGCGGCGCTGCGGATCTGCTCGGCAGTGACTGGCTGGTCGAAACGTACAACATAGGTACGGCCACCGGTGAAGTCAACACCGTAGGTGAAGCCCTTGGTGAAGACAGAGACGATGGAGATGACGATCAAGGTGCCGGAAATGATGTAAGACCACTTGCGGCCGGCGATGAAGTCAAAGTGTGTGTTCTTGAGGAAGTTCTTGGTAAGATCATTCTCGAACGCGATGCTCTTGCCCTTCGAGATACGGTCATCGAAGATAAGTCTGGTGATGAAGATCGAGGTGAGGACAGAGGTGATGATACCGATGATCAACGTGGTGGCGAAGCCCTGGACAGGACCGGAGCCGAACACGAAGAGGACGATACCGGTAAGGAGGGTTGTCACCTGACCGTCGATGATGGCGGAGTAGGCGTTCTTGTAACCGTCGGCCACAGCCTTGCCCAAGCCCTTTCCGGCGGCGAGTTCCTCTTTGATACGCTCGTAGATGATCACGTTGGCGTCAACGGCCATACCCATTGTCAGGACGAGACCGGCGATACCAGGGAGAGTCAGGACGGCTCCGAATGAAACGAGGACTCCGAAGAGGAGAAGCACGTTGCAGAGGAGGGCGAGGTCAGCGGCGACACCGGCGCCCTGATAGAAGAAGATCATGTAGACAAGCACCAGGATGAACGCGATAAGGAACGAGATCATACCGGCGTTGATTGACTTGGCACCGAGGGAAGGACCTACTACCTGCTCCTGGATGATGGTGGCAGGCGCAGGAAGCTTACCTGACTTGAGGACGTTCACAAGGTCGGTCGCCTCGTCCGGTGTGAAGTGACCGGTGATGGAGGAGCTTCCGCCCGTGATGGCGTTCTGGACGTTAGGGTAGGAATATACCATGTTGTCGAGAACGATGGCAATCTGCTTGCCGACGTTGTCGCTGGTCATGCGGGCCCAGATATTGGCGCCCTCGGCGTTCATGCTCATTGAGACTGAAGGCTCACCGTTTGAACCGTGGTCGTAGACGACGCGGGCGTCGGTGATCACACCTCCGTCAAGCTTAGCCTTGCCGTCCCTTGAGGTGGCCTTGATGGCGACAAGTTCGAAGATGTTGTCTCCCTGGACATACTCGGAAGGTTTCACAGACCACATCGGCTTGAACTCGGCAGGGAAGATCTCGGCGATCTGAGGCATAGAAAGGTACCTGTTGACCTTGGCGGTGTCAATCGCGGAAGCGAAACCGATGCAGGCGTTGTTGGAGCCGGAAGGGTTCAGCACAGCGAAGAGAGGGTTGGCCTTCTTGTAGGCGTCAAGCTCCGCGGAGGTGTTCTGGTTCTGTGCGATCTCTGAAGTGATGAGAGAGTCTGCGCCATCCTGTGGCTCGACTACAGCCTCCGGCTGCCCGGTGACCTCTGTGGAGTCAGACTCACCGGCGAGGATCTCAGCGAGTTTCGCATTGGCCTCGGCAAGATAGCCTGAAAGTTCCTGGTTGGTGTAGGTCTCCCAGAACTCAAGGGAAGCTGTTCCCTGGAGGAGCTTTCTCACACGCTCAGGCTCCTTCACGCCAGGAAGCTCGACAAGGATACGTCCGCTGTTGCCAAGCTTCTGGATGGAAGGCTGGGTCACACCGAAACGGTCGATACGGCTTCTGAGCACGTTGAAGGAGTTGGCCACAGCACTTTCTGCCTCGCTGCGGATGACGCTGATGACCTCGGCGTCAGTGGAGGCCGGGGTGATCTTGTCCTTCATCTCGTAGGTACCGAAGATCTGGGCGAGGGTCTGGCCGTTGGCCACCTCTTTCCAAGCATCGGCGAAAAGGGTGATGAAGTCCTCCCTTGAGTTGACGCTGCGATCCTTTGCAAGGGCGAGAGCCTTCTGGAACTCAGGGTTCATGCTGTTGCCGGAGATGGCTCTTACAAGATCCTGGAGCTGAACCTGAAGCATAACGTTCATACCGCCCTTGAGGTCCAGACCGAGATTTATCTCCTTTGCCTTGCACTCCTTGTAGGTGTTCCAGAGGAAAACCTTCTGGGAAGAGATGGAGTCAATGAACACTCTGTTCTGTTCTTTCCTGATGGAGTCCAGATAGTAAGCCTGGTCATTTTCAGGAACCTGTGCGAAAGACGCTGAATTCTGGGCGGCAACGGCTGCCTTCTCAGCGAATTTCTCCGCTTTCTTTTCCTGGATGGATGTCACCGCAGTGAAGGAAAGCTGCCAAATGGAAGCGATCGCAAGCAGAATGGCGACAAGCCTAATCCAACCTTTACTTTGCATAATTTTTACCTTTATTTTATTGTTTTAATTTTTTCGCATAAAAATAGGGGTACAAATTTAGCATTTTTTTCTTAGAAAGAAATTATCTGCCAAGTATTTCTTATTTTTGCAGACGCAATCACCGAGATTTTTCAGAATGAAGGACAAAATATTCATCGGCATATTCGCATTGATCGTCCAGATCGCGTCCCTTCCGGAGGCTTCAGCCCAAGTCTCCCCCACAAAACTTATGATCAAGGCTGACTCCTGCAGGCTGGCCTACAATTTCGCGGAGGCGGTCCAGTACGGCGAGGGTGCTGTCGAAGCATTGGACTCGACGGCGTCGGCAAAGGCGGAAGATCTACTTCTATTGGCTCGCAATGGTCTGAATATGATGGAGTTCTGTAGCCAGCCGACAGTGGTGGCCAAGAAGACTTTCCAACTCAGGGACTTTTTCCTGTTCTACCCTTTGAAGGATTTCAGCTGGAGAAAGGCACCCAACCAACTCGACTCGCTCGGAGGTGATGACCTGTCCCGCGCCATCTATGTTCCGGAGGGAACGAGGGACATCTACTATTCAGCCAAGGATGAGGAAGGAATCAGAAACATCTACAGAACCCACCTTGGGGACTCGCTCTGGTCTGTACCTGCACTGATCAACGAGCAGATGACCAGTTCCTCAGATGAGATCTACCCTATGCTGTCCCCTGACGGGCAATCGCTTTACTTCGCGTCCAAGGGACTCTACGGCATGGGCGGCTATGACCTCTACGTCTCGAACTGGAACAAGGAGACTAACGACTGGGACGTGCCGGTGAACATGGGCTTTCCATATTCATCGCCCTATGACGACTTCCTGTTCGCCAACACCGACGACGGCAAGTACTCGATCTTCGCGTCCAACCGCGAGTGCGGACGCGACAGTGTCACGGTCTATGTTCTTGAATATGACAGCATGCCTGTCCGCAAGGCGGTCTCCGATGTGGGCGAGCTGAGGGCGCTGGCCGCCCTTGATCCGGCAGGCGACCCGTCCAGAATCAACAACGGATCGACCTCCTCCGACAATGCCCAACAGGACGAAGGAACCAAACGGTACATGGACAAAATGCGGGAGGTCAGGGCGTTGCGAGACTCGGTGACAAGATTCAGCAAAAATCTGGACAAGCTGAGATCGGGCTTCGCCACCGCCTCCGACGAGGAAAAGGCCAGGCTCACCGCCGAGATCACAGAGAAGGAGATGATGCTCCAGACCCTTAACGGCAACCTGAACGCCGCCGTGAAGGAGCTTCAGAACATCGAGATGGATTTCCTGGCCAACGGAATCGTGATCGACACGCGGCGGCTCCAGGCCGAGGCCGACAAGGAGATTGTCGGGACAGCCTCCGGCTACACATTCTCCAAAAACAGTTACGGCCCGGATCTTCATCTGGAGATCCTCAAGCCGAAACCTTCGTTCGACTATTCGTTCATGATCCTCCCGGAAGGACGTTTCGCCGAGAGCAACACCCTGCCGGAAGGCATTGTCTATCAGATAAGAATATTCACCCTCAGCAGAAAAGCCTCTGTCTCCGACCTCAACGGCCTGAGTCCTGTGTTCGAGAGAACCACGACAACCGGTAAGCACGCCTATTCCGTCGGGCTTTTCAAGTCCTACAAAGATGCTCTTTCCAACCTTAACAAGGTGAAGAAGAGAGGGTTCCGCGACGCGCAGATCGACGCGTTCCAGAATGGCCAGATCATCGGCGTGTCGAAGGCCAGGGATCTTGAGTCGAAAGTCAGTACCTTGATGATGGTCAGGATCTACCCGGAGAACGGGCAGTCTCTGTCCGAGGAGGCCATCGCGGCGATCCACGAGCATTCGGACAAGGATCTCATCAAGAGCGTCGAGGCCGGAGCCGTGGTGTTCACCGCCGGCCCGTTCGAGGACAAGTCGCAGGTGGACGCCCTTGTCGCCGCCCTGAAGGCCGCCGGAGCCGAGAACATCTCCATCACCGAATCCTCGTCGGATTAACATAGGAGAGGTATTATGAAGAAAGTCGGAAAAGTGCTTGTTGTGGACGACAACGCGGGGATCCGGTCCGCGTTGAAGATTCTGCTGCCTCTACGGTTCGAGGCTGTGGAGATCCTGCCGTCGCCCTCGCAGCTGATAAGCACCGTCAACTCCTTTCAGCCTGACGTGATCCTGCTGGACATGAATTTCAACACGGACATCAACACTGGCAACGAAGGCCTCTTCTGGCTCAGCGAGTTACGCAGCAACAACCCGAATCAAAAAGTAATCCTGTTCACCGCCTACGCCGACATCTCCCTGGCTGTTGAAGGCATGAAAAGAGGGGCGTTCGACTTCATCGTGAAGCCTTGGGAGAACGAGAGGCTTCTCGCTACGCTGGAAAGGGCGGTGGCGGAGAACCGCAAGGACAGCAGGAAGTCTGATGAATATTCCACCGGACCGACCGGCATGTACTGGGGCACGTCATCGGCGATGGCCGAGATCAAGAAGACGATAGAGAAGATCGGCCCGACGGATGCCACGGTTCTGATAACGGGCGAGAACGGAACCGGTAAGGATCTTCTGGCCAGAGAGATACACAATCATTCCGAGAGGAGGAACGGCCCGATGGTCAGCGTCGATGCCGGAGCGATCCCGGAAACCCTTTTCGAGAGCGAGCTCTTCGGCCACGTCAAGGGCGCGTTCACCGATGCCTATGCCGACAAGGCCGGAAAGATCGAGCTGGCCGAGGGAGGAACCCTGTTTCTGGACGAGATCGGGAACATTCCGCTTCACCTTCAGGCCAAGCTTCTGAGGGTTCTCCAGAACCGCACGATCACCCGGGTGGGCGACACCAAGCCCCGCAACGTGAACATCCGCCTCGTCTGCGCCACGAACATGGATCTGCGCCAGAAGGTGCAGGAAGGCTCTTTCCGGGAGGATCTCTTCTACAGGATCAACACGATGAGCATCCATCTGCCGGCCTTGAGAGAGCGCCGGGAAGACATCGTGCCGCTCGCGGAGATATTCATAAAAAGGTTCGACGAGAAGTACCATCGCGAGGTGGAGGGCATCGCATCGGAGGCGAAGGCCGCTTTGAAAGACTGCCATTGGAGTGGGAATATTCGTGAATTACAGAATTGCATCGAGAAGGCGGTGATTCTCTCCGAGGGCAGCGAGCTGACAGATAAGGAGTTGCAGCTGCCTACCGAGGCGCTTGTCGAAGGAAGCGATCAGCCGGTCGAGACCTTGGAGGAGGTCGAGGAGAGAGCGATCCGGGCGGCGGTGGAGAAATATTCAGGAAACATGTCGCTGGTGGCCAAGGCGTTGAATGTCAGCCGCCCGACCCTCTACAGCAAACTCAAGAAGTACGGAATTTAGGAATATGCTTCCGTGGCCTGAAATAGCGATTCTTGCGGGAGCCATCGTGGCGGTGGCTTTGGCCGCGGTGCTGGCAACACGGTACCGCATCCTCAAGAAGGTCACCTATATGCTTGACGCACTGGAGGACAAGGAGACCAACTTCCGTTTCGACGAGAGGGGGCTGGGCAGCCGGAAGATCAACCACACATTGAACCGTATCCGCACCATATTCCAGAAAGAGACCGCCGACATACGTGAGCAGGAAGAATATTACGGGCAGATGCTTGACAAGGCGAAGACGGGCATCGTCGTGCTGGAGTCCGGCACCGATTCTGTGCTCTACACCAACAAGCAGGCGCGGCTCCTTCTGAGCGTGTCGTCGCTTAGCACCCTTCGCCAGCTGGACATCATAAGCCCTTCCTTGAGAGTGGCTTTCGAGAAAGTCGAGGAGGGTCTGGACCAGAAAGCGTCCATCTATTCGGAAAGCTCGCAGACGAACATTTCCCTGTCCGCCACATCGGCGCACATCGGGCGTAAGGACGTGAAAATCATCGCGGTAAACGACATCTCTGAGGCCATCGAGGAGAACGAGTCGGAGTCCTGGACAAGGCTCATCAGGGTGCTGACCCACGAGATAATGAACACCGTCACACCGATCGCCTCCCTTTCCGAGGCTCTTTCCGAATATGCCGGGACGATCACTCCGCCATCAGACGGGCCGGATCTCAAGGCAGGTCTGGAGACCATCGCCAGTTCGTCCCGTGGTCTTATAAAGTTTGTCAATTCGTACAGGGATCTGACCCACGTGGCCGTGCCGGTCAGGAAGGCGTTTTTCGCTCGCGACCTCGCGGCCAAGGTCATCGATCTGAGCCAACCGGTGTTGACCGCCGCCGGGGCTACCGCTGGATTTGTGGAAAAGACCGAGGACGTGCTCTTGTACGCTGACGAGAGCCAGATCTCCCAGATCCTGATCAACCTTGTGAAGAACGCTGCACAGGCCGGTGCGAGACACATAGAGATCTCCGCCGAGCTGGACAAGCGTGACAACGCCGTCATCAACGTCAGCAATGACGGCCCTCCGATCAGCGCGGCAAGCCAGGAGGAGATATTCATTCCGTTCTTCACGACCAAGCCTGAGGGCAGCGGAATCGGACTGAGCCTTTCCCGTCAGATCATGAGGATGCACGGCGGCACCCTCCGCCTCACCCGCTCGGACTCCGAAGCGACTGTTTTCACGCTGATATTCAAGTAAAACTCCTTAGCGTCCGGAAGGTTGCCCCGACGAACCCTCCGCGCTTCGCGCTCCGTCCCTCCCAGCCTGACGGCTGGGCCCCTCCCGCTTATAGCCGCGGGTGGCCAAGGTTCGCTGTGGCAACCTCCCGGCCGCCGCAAAGCGGACCGAGAGAACCCAACCCTACTCGTTCTTGAGGGACTCGACAGGGTTGGTGTGAGCGATCCTCAGGGAGCCGATCACGATGACGCTGACGATGATGGCCAGGACGATGATGTCGGCGGCGATGAAGAACAGTGGGTTGAGGGCGATCTTGACGGCGAACTGCTGCAGCCAGTAATGAGCCACAAGCCAGGCGCCTGCGTCACCGATGATCACCGCGAAGACAGCCACCTTCAGGATGTCCGTCACGAGCATCGACACGATCTCGGAGGACTGGGCGCCGTTGACCTTGCGGACGGCGATCTCGGCGCTTCGGCGATAGTTCTCGTCACGGACGTAGGAGATCAGGCCGATCACCGCTATCAGCAGGGCGAACAACGCTCCAAGGGTGTAGGTTCTCTTCATCTGCCTCGTCGGATCGTATAGGCTCCTGAACGTCTCGGCGTAAGACTTCACCTCGGCGTCGCTGTCAGGAGCGACCTCCCGGATTGTCTTCTCCACCTTACGCATCGTCTCCGGAGTGACATCCGTGAGCTTCACGACAAGTGTCTGCATCAGCCTTGACCAGTCAAAGTCAGCCTTTTCCTCATCGGTGAGGAAGTCCTTGTTCCAGCAGAAACGCACGCTCGGACGGTTGTCCGGATCAGAGACGCTTCCGATGACATAGTCCTCATAGACTCCGCAGATCGTGACCTGCCCGTGCTCGGTGATGCCGACAATCTTTCCAACGGCTCCGTCAGACCAGTTGGCGAAAGCCGCCATCTTGGTCACAAAGGACTTGCTGACAGCGACATCATTCGGTCCTTTTGGAGCGGATCCCTCGACGAGCCGGAAGCCCATCATATTGAAGAAACCTTCCGTGGCGCCATATTCATCAGCGACATTGAAGAGTTCCCTGTCGTCACCAGGAAGGGTAATATTATTGCCGGAAGCTGACGCCAAAGGTGTCACGTAGGTCAGTTCAGCAGCCTCGACCTCAGGCAGCTGGCGAAGAGCACCGGCGATGGCTGTCATCTTCGTCTGGTCGTAGGACGGGAATGTCTCATAGACAAGATTGCTGTAGTTGTAGCCCGGATCGGCGTTCAGCACCTTGCGGTACTGGAAGCTGACGATCAGCACCAGCGACACCAGCACGGCGTTGATGGCGAACTGGAAGGCAAGCAGTGAGATCTTCCAGCGGCGCTTGCTCTCCTTGTAGCCTCGGAAGGCGCTGGAAATAGGGATTTTGGTGAACATCCTCGCCGGAATGACGGCGGAGACAAGGAACACCAAGATCACAATCCCGACAATGATCCAGACGGAAAGCGGAGTGACAAGATCCTTCACAGGGACTCCCAACAGGGATTCAACCGCACCCCTGAACGCAAAGATCAGCAGGGCTGCCACGGCGAGGGAGACACCCAAATTCCAGGCGGTCTCCTTGAGCAGGATCTTGTTGATGTCCCAAGGCTGGGCTCCGTAGCATTTGCGGACTCCGACCTCACGCGCTCTGCGGATGACATCCGAGATGGCCACAAGGACGTAGTTCATAATGGACACAAGCAGCAGCAGAGCGGCGATGATGGCAAGTATGAACACAAGGTTCCTGACCTCCGGCTTCGAGCTGTGCTCGGTGGCCAAAGGCGAAAGGAAGTACCAGAGAGTGAGTCCGCTCTTCTCCATTTCCTCCAAAGGCTGGTGAGCCTTCTGCATCTCGTGGATGGCATCTTTAAGCGACGCGGGATCAACCCCTTCGGCCAACTTGACGAAAGCCACGTACCTGTCGTTGCCGACCCAGTTGGAGAGGCTCCACTTGCTCATCGCCTCGATGGAAAGGATGACATCGGCGTGGATCGATCCGTTCTTAGGGAAGTCCTCATAGACTCCGCAGACAGTCAGCTTCAGATTCGGATTGTCCTCGTTGGCGATCTGCTTGCCGACAGCCGCTCCGACTCCACCAAGTTTCTCGGCGAAAGTCTTTGAGATGGCCACATCGCCGCTCCACGACCTCAACGCCTTTTCCGGCTCACCGGCGAGGAACTGGCGATTGAATATCCTGAAAAAGCAGGAATCCGCTAAAAGGTGCTCGGCCGCCACCTTGCTTCCATCGTCATCGATGATGAAATTCTCGCTGTTGAATATGCTGGTGAACCTTGTGGCCTCCAGCACTCCCGGCACCTCGGCCTTGAATCCCGGAGCGATGGCTCCGCTGACCTGACCGAAATCCTTATCCTCACCTTGCATAACGGCGCCGGTGCGGATCTTATAGATTCTGTCAATGTCCTTATAGACATTGTCGTACGAAAGTTCAAAGCAGACCTTGGCGATCAGGATGACGGCTATCGCCATCCCGACTCCCAAGGACAAAACCTTGATGATCAAATCACTTTTTCTTCTCATACCCATTCCTCCACATGGAGGCTAATTTTTTATCGTTCAATATCTTGCTTGCATATCCTCCTCCCGATTCCAGCGGTGAGGACACATCATTATATTCCTAATCTTCAATCGTTCAGGCTCCACTGAATATTACTACTCAATCCGGAAGGTTGCCGCAGCGAACCTTGGCCACCCGCGGCCATAAGCGGGAGGGGCCCAGGCGCAGCCTGGGAGGGACGGAGCGCGAAGCGCGGAGGGTTCATCGCGACAACCATCTGGATTGGAGATATAGCACGCTATTCCTTCTTCAGCTCGATCGCCGGGTTGGTGCGGGCGGCGCGGACAGCCTGCCAGAGGACGGCAAGGGCGGCAATGACGGCGGTGAACAGACCTGCCACCGCGAAAATCCACCAATGGAGACCGATGCGGTAGGAATAGCCGTTCAGCCAAGTGTGCATCAGGTACCACGCCACCGGGACGGCGATGACGAACGCCACACCGATCATCTTCATGAACTCGGCCACAAGGCCCCACAGAACAGAGTTATAGTCAGCGCCATAGACCTTCTTGAGAGACACTGTCCTGCGTTCCTGCTGCATGTAGTACGAACTCATCGCCACAAGACCCAGAGCCGAGACAAACAGCGAAAGGATTGTGAATATGACCATGATCTCCAGCACCCTCCTCTCGGAAGAGAACACCATCTTGATGTCATCCTCCACATAGGAAGCATCGAATATCTTGTCAGGATACATCTCATCGATGACAGCCTTTACCCTGACGAATGCCTCCTTGTGATCCGGCGTGGTCTTTATAAGGATCGTCCACGGCCACCTGTCAGCAGGATATTCATCATACTGATAGATCAACGCAGGATGCTGTTCCTCCAGCAACGGCTTGATTTTGAAATCATAGTAGATTCCACCGATCTGCATCGTTCTGTTGGACTTGGTCGTGAACTCCGTGGCGGTCTCGTCTATTCCGAGGACTCCGTAGGCATATTCATTAAGCCAATAGCAGTCAGGTGTGTGATTGTCCTGTTTCTTCCTGATGCCGAGGATATTGAAATAGGCACTGTCGCCCTTAACCAACTGGAACGAAGCCTCTCTTCCACTTTCGGTGGACATAGTCCAGTTGTTGGTGTCGAACATCGGGTAGCCATCGCCGAGACCGACAGCCTCAACGCAGCTTTCCGCCTTAAGTTTGTTGATGAGCGGAGCCAATTCGCCCGCGCGACCATATTCATTGCTGATGGTGATCTGATCCTCAGTATTGTAACCCGCCGGAGCATTGATCATAGAGCGGATCTGGAGGAACATCGTGAACGCCGTCACAAGCATCACGACCGTGATGACATTCTGAATGACAATGATGACCTTGCTGTAAAGTGTCTTGGTCTTGAGCCTGAGCGTTCCTCGGACAATCTCGATCGGCTCGGCCTTCTGGATGATAAGCGCGGGAACTATGCCGGCGATGACCCCTACCAAAACCGTGAACAGGACGCAGACAAGCACGCTCACCGGAGAGATTGCCTTGAAGATAGAGATGTCATAGTTCAACACCTTCGAAGCCGCCGGGGAAATGGCCTCGCCAAGCAGGACGGCGATGACCATAGCGGCCGCGCAGATTATGGTGCTCTCGACAATCATCTTCATGAATATGCCGCCTTTCGTCGCCCCGATGAGCCTTCTGGTGGCCATCTCCTTGGCACGGAAGCCGGAGAGAGCCGTGGTCATATTCACATAGTTCAGGATGGCGAACAGAAGCAGCAGGAAGCACATTCCGGCAAGCAGCATCACTGTCGTCTTGTTGCCAAGACGCAGACTGTCATTATAGTCCTCATTGCCGTCCGACAGGAAATAGACATCACGTAAAGGAATGATTCTCACGTCATTATCACCTCCGCCGTAGTCTGACATATATCTCCAGAAATTCTCCCGGCACCATTTAAGAATATCATCGTGTCTGGCCGGAAGATCGGCGTTCGGATAAGCCATCACAAAGCAGGTGGATGATCCGGCGTTGGACATCCGCTCGTCATTCGCCAGATTGGTGATGGTCATGATCTCTCCGCGCAGGAATATGTCGCACGGCCTGATGATGGAGTTCTCAATGTCCTTGAACACACCTGAGACTGTCAGGTTGCTTACCGTTGAGTCAGCGCCGTCGAAACGGATCTCACGTCCAACCGGATCCCTGTCCCCGAACTGAGCCTTGGCGAAAGACTCGCTGATCAGGACTCCGCTTATCGAGGCCTTCCACTCACTGAAGTCGCCCTCCACGAGAGGGAAACTGAACATATCGAAAAACGACGAGTCAGCGTAAGAAGTCCTGGCGTTCACGATGTTGCCGTCGATCTTGTACTCCTGCATTCCGTTGCTGGAATATGAAGCTGACCTCTCAATCTCCGGAAAGTTAGCCTTCATGTGGCGGGACAGCCAGTAAGCGGACGAAAGGGTCTCTTTCTGTGCGATGACGTAGATCCTGTCGGCGTTCTTTTGGAACGAGTCAGTACTCAGCTGACTGGTGACGTACACGGCCAGAAGCAGGACAAACGCCATCGAGAGGCTGAGTCCCAGAAGGTTGACCGCGCTGTAAAGTTTGTTGCGCTTCAAGAAGTTAATGAAACTGTTCATAATCCATTCACGGCCTCGCGGAGGCCAACTTTTTGTTTTTCATTCTTTTGCTTCCCTATCCTCATTCCCGCTTCATGCAAGAGGACATCCAAGCATATTCCTAATGGTCAATCACTTATCCTCCACGGATTTTTACCCGTTTGGAAATCCCATCCAGAAGGTTGCCACGACAAACCCTCCGCGCTTCGCGCTCCGTCCCTCCCAGCCTGCGGCTGGGCCCCTCCCGCTTATGGCCGCGGGTGGCCAAGGTTTGCTGTGGCAACCTTCTGGATGAACCGAGACAAAGTATTAAGGAGTTTGACTATAGGATTCAGGCAACCTTCCGCCAATAGAATCTTAAACGTGAGGGGCGGCGCTTATGGGTGGTATAATTACATTATCTACTGTCAAGTCCGTAGTGACGATTCATCAGCTATCGCCAAGTAATCAGCCGACCCTCACGAGAAAGATTCAACGCTAAAGCTCGTTCTTTACGTCAGAGACAATCTGGCCGTCGAACAGGTCGATGGTGCGCTGTGCGATGGCGGCGTCTCTCTGGGAGTGGGTCACCATTACGATTGTCGTTCCCTCCTTGTTGAGCTCGCTGAGGAGATCCATAACCTCCTTACCGTTCTTGGAGTCCAGGTTACCGGTAGGCTCATCGGCGAGGATCAGCTTCGGACCTGCGACGACCGCACGGGCGATGGCGACTCTCTGCTGCTGACCTCCGGACAACTGCTGAGGAAAGTGCTGGGCTCTGTGGCTGATGGCCATTCTCTTCATAATCTCGGTGACCTTCTGCTTACGCTCGGCCGCGGAGATGTTCAGGTACCTCAACGGAAGCTCGATGTTCTCATAGACATTCAGTTCATCGATCAGGTTGAAGCTCTGGAACACGAATCCGATGTTGCCCTTACGGAACTTGGTGCGCTCCTTTTCCTTGAGCTGGCTGACCTCCGTGCCGAGAAGTTCGTAGGAGCCTCCGGTAGGGTTGTCAAGAAGGCCGAGGATGTTCAGAAGGGTTGACTTACCGCAACCGGAAGGACCCATGATGGCGACGAATTCTCCGTCAGCGATTTCGAATGAAACTCCATTGAGGGCTGTTGTCTCGATCTCCTCTGTTCTGAAGACCTTGGACAGATTGTTGACTTTAATCATGGCTTTGAAAATTTTTATTTGTTATTGTTTATATTCATTAATCAACTAGAAGACAAGCACATCGCTGTCGCCGTAGTTGTCGTAGGAGGAGGTGATGACCTTCTCGCCAGGCTCCAGCCCTTCAAGCACCTCATAGAACTGAGGGTTCTGACGACCGATGCGGATCTCGCGCTTGACAGCCTTGCCTCCATCCTTGCTGACCACATAGATCCACTTGCCTCCCGTCTTCTGGTAGAATGTCCCGCGAGGGATGAGGACCGCCCGCTCCGGCTGACCGAGCTGAAGGTTCAGGTAATATGTCTGGCCGGTCCTGATGTTGTCGGGCTGCTGGCCCTCGAACTTGAAGTCCGCCTGGAACTTGCCGTCACGCACCTCCGGATAGACCTTGCGCACCTGCGCGTCGTACTTCTCGCTCTGACGCTCAAATGTGGCGTCGAGGCCCGGAACCACACGGTCAATGTAGTGTTCATCTATCTTAGCCTCAATCTTGTAGCTACCCTCGGAGTTGATCTGGCCGATCTTAGTGCCGGCACCGATGTATTGGCCAAGGTTCGCATCCAACAGTCCGAGAACCCCGTCGATCGGAGCCTTGATCGTAAGGCTCTCCTTGCGGCGGCGTATGAGTTGCATGTTCATCTTCATGTTGTCAAGACTCTCGCGCAGACTCAGGAGTTGGGTCGAACGGTAGAGACTGTCCTGCTCCATACTCTTGAGAGTCAGGTCAAGGTTCTGCTGCGAAAGCTCATAATCCTCCTGGGCCTTGAGGTAATCCTCCTTTGAGATGAGCTTCTCCTTGTAAAGCTGCTGGTTCTGCTCGAATGCCCTCTTGTTACGCCTGGCCTCGGAGGCGTAGCGGAGACGGTTCTGCTCATGGGAGAGTTTCTGCTGCTCCATCGAGATCATCGTGTTACGAAGGATGTTCTCCTTTTCCGCAAGCTCAGCCTCGGCGTTAAGTATCTGAAGGTCAAGGTTATCATTGGACAGCACAAGAATCGGTTCCCCGGCCTTCACTGTGGATCCCTCCTCGACGATGATCTTCTGGACGGTACCGCCTTCGAGCGGGCTGATCTGGATTGTGACCATTGGCTGTACCTGACCACTCACACGGATATAGTCGTTGAACTGTCCGTCAGTCACCTGGCTGACCGTGATCGTGTCCTTGTCAACCCTGAGGGTCTTGGAATTGTCTCTGAACACGAGGTAGAGCACGAACACTACCACGATGGCTCCAAGCCAGTAAGGCATCGCCTTTTTTGTGAAGGCTGATCTCCAACCTTTTTTCTTTTCGATTATCTTGTCCATAATTGTTGTTATTTCCGTTTGCTTTAATTCGTCTTTAGCGGCTCTTCGACACACTCGGCGACCGTGATGTTTTTGTCCTTTCGGCGCTTCAACGGTTGGCAAGCCTGCCGAACAACGGCGACCGACGCTGTCATATTCATTGATCAATATAATCCACCCCGTTGTAGTAGTTGACCACGCTGCGCTTGATGAAGTAGGTCAGGAGCGAGTTCAGCCGCTGGGCGTTCGCCTCAAGGTAGTTATTCGAAGCGGTCTGGAACTCGATCGGCGAGATCAGTCCCTGCTCCAACTTCTTCATGTTCAATGAATATGCCTCCTCCTGCACATCGGACTTCCTTTGTGCCAGAATATAGGCGGCAGACGCTCCGTCGCGATCCTGGACAGCCCTGCGCACCTCGGCTGAGATGTCCCTCATCTTCTGGTCGTACTCGGCGGACGCCTTGGCGACGGCGTTCTTCTTCCTGGCGATGTTGCTGTGTCGCTGGAGTCCCGAGAAGATCGGAATATTCAGGGACAACTGGACATATTCACCTCCGTTGTTCTTGAACTGCGTGCGGAAAGGGTCGGATGCCGTGCCGCTTCCAGGGTAAGTGAAATAGGTCGTGGACCATCCGGCATAGGCACTGAGCGACGGGAGCAACTGCCATCTGGCGGTGTTAAGTTCCCGTTTTGCATTCATGAGGTTGAACCTTGCGACACGGGCTGCCGGATTGTTCGTCCGCGCGAAGTCCACCATGTCTTCCATCGCAAGGGAATCGGTCAGAACCCGCTCGCCGTCAATGGTAGCCGGAAGGGTCGTGTCGATGACAAGTTCCTGTGGCTCAGACCAGAACATCACGTCCTCAAGGGTGATGCGGGCATCGTTGAGCTTGTTGTTGGCCTCAACGAGTTGGTACTGCTTGTCTGCAAGGTTGGAATCCATCTCGACGACATCGGCATGGCCTTTCTGTCCGAGTTCCTCTTGACGGCGAGCCTTGGCGAGGGATTCCTCGGCGACCTCGACCTGAGACTTGTAAATATCAGCCAACTGGCTGTAATAAAGCACGTTGCAGTAGGCTTCCATCGTGGCGAGACAGATGTCAGCCTCGATCTGGTCTTCCTGCGAGTTGCCAAGAGCGATGGAAGTCTTGGAGATCCTCAAGTTGTTAACGGCCTTGAATCCGTTGAAGAGAGCGATGCCGGCGCTTACACCATAACTGTTGTGGAAAGATGTTGTGGTGACGTAAGTGTTGGTCTTAGGGTCAACGGCACGTCCGAAATTGTAGTAGGCCGAGCCGCTTCCGCTGATCTCCGGAGTGAAGGCATCGAAGATCGCGTCCCTTCTTGCAAGCCGGGCGTCATCGTTGGCCGCCTGCTGGATCCTCACCTTGGTGCTGTTGCTGACCGCATACCCCATGCAATCCTTAAGCGTCATCGGAGTCGGAAGCGGCTCCCCATTCCCAGGGATCGTCCCCTCGGCCACAGGTGCGGCAAGCGCCGGAACGGCACTAAGCAAAACCGTCAGCGTAATGAATATTGTTTGTGACTTTTTCATGTTCTTCACCATTTATTTCCAATTCGGTAAAAGTCACAAGCATTTGGCGTGCCAAATAATTTACCACACTATCATTCAATAATTTAGCACATTTGAATATTTCCGGAAGTGTAAAGAAATTTAACACTATGTGTAAAGAATCTTTACAGTTCCCGGATTTCGCGAATCTGTTTTGCGGCGGAGGATTCTCTTATGCCAGCCGTTTAGAGGCTATTTTTGATTTGTTTGCTACATAATTGCAATGAACATGTCGCCCAGAGCATCTCTGAGAACCAGTCAGCCATATCGACACCTTACACAAAACTAATAGCTTTTCATCAAATAATGGGAGTCCGAGCCCGAGAATAACTTTTGAACCAAAACATCCACAAGAAAAGACGGGATGATTGGAGCACGGAATAGTAGAATTTGGGAAATCTTCGGCAAGATACTATTTCATAATTTGTATCTCTTGCAAATTATCATTATATTTGAAACGTTTTAAAAACTTTTAACGCATTATGAAAATCCATGGCTCATGTGCAAAACCCTGTGTTTGAGAAGTTGAAAAAACCATCGTACCTTAGCTGACAGATTTAAAGGTATATATATATATGTCAGATCCATTGTCCATATATCAGTCAATAGCGAGATTGATGT